>JAAUYB010173663.1_pt1 | contig 84285 bp, 31 predicted proteins | sample 7278071 | NCBI WGS metagenome assembly JAAUYB01 (sample SAMN14350121, study PRJNA611818) | marine sediment metagenome | isolation source: surface marine sediment (1.8m) | place: French Polynesia: Moorea | collected 2018-08
CGGTATGATTAATCTGGTGTTTCCCCGGTCATGGTTCCTCCTGCGCGAACAAACACCCACCATGATCATAAGCACCTTTTTTGGAACTATTTGGGTTTTGGTTCCTGCCCGTCGGCTTGCCTTGTGGGCGCTTGTTCACGCTACTTTTCGGTCATTTCCGTTACGCCGGTCCAGTTTTCGTCGGGTTGGTTTTCCAGGCGGTTTGCCGTGTGGACGAGATATAGCCAGGCCAGCCTGTCGTCCGGGTTGATTTGCAGGGCTCTGAACAGTACGACCCGCGCTTCGCGGAATTTTCGGGCGTAATACAGGTCTTGGGCCTCCGCCAACAGGTCTTTGGTCTTCAGTTTCAGGTCGCGCCGCGCCTCAGGGTCGGCGTCGTAGATCTCGTAGAGGTGGACCGCCGCCGATCGACCCCTTACCCGCACCTTGTCGAGAAAGCGAATGCAGTAGGCGTCGGGGTTCGCCAGGTTTTGTAGGGTCTCCGCGCTGATGATCAGAGGGGCGTCATAGAATTTGGTCAGGCCCTCGATCCTGGAACTCAGGTTGACATCGTCGCTGAAGGCATCGCCCTGCATGCGGTTTTTCTCGCCCACCATGCCCACCATCATGTGGCCCGTATGAATGCCGACACCGATCTTGATCGGCAGAAAACCCCGGGCCTTACGTTCCGCGTTGTAGCCGTTTACCCGGTTCAGCTTTTCGATTCCCGCCCGCACCGCGTCGTCGGCGCAACGTGGAAAGACAGCCATGATGCCGTCGCCCAGGTACTTGACGATAAAACCGCCGCATTCCCGCACCACCGGGCTGACCCGTTTCAGGTAGGCGTTCACGAAGTCGAAGTTCTCGCGCGGCGTCATGCCTTCCGAAATGGTGGTGAAACTACGAACGTCCGAGAACATGACCGCCATTTGTTCGCTGACGAAATCGCCCAACGCCAGTTCGACGATGCTGTCCTTATTGAAGAACGAGAGGAACTCCGAGGGTACGAAGCGGCTGGAGGCATCGAAGCGCAGCTTGCGCTCGGTGATGTCGTGGAAGGCGCACAGTCGGGCGGGTTTTTCATTGAATTCCAGCGAACGGATGGAGATCTCCACCCACCTGTCGGCGCCGTCGGCGCGATGAATGGGCATTTCCTGCTCATCGATCTCTTCACCGCCTATCATGGCGGGCGGCAGCGGCTCGCCGAAGAAGGCGTCCACCGTGCGGCCGAGCATATCGTCCGCGGCAACCCCCAAGGCCGGACCCACCATATCGTTGACGAAGACCACGCGATAATCGTCGGCGGTGTAGATCATCATCGGCACCGGGGTGGCTTCCACGATCATACGCAGCCGTTGCTCGCTTTGGCGCAGGGCTTCTTCGGCGCGGTCGTGCAGCACCTCTCCCATGGCGTCGGAGTGCTCGGTGGTCATTTCGAGCATGGTCTCCAGGTCTTCCTTCTCCGAACGCACCTCTTCCAATTGGGCGCGCAGGTCGGCGATCTCCGCCAGCAAAGCCTCGCGGGAGGGTTTTTCCAAAGCTCAGTCCTCCAGGGTCAGCACCAGGTCTTTCTTCAGCCGTTGTAAATTCTTGAGAGACTTACTCTGCCAGGGAACGGCGGTGCTGCCCAATACTTCGACGGCGCTGACGCCGTGCTTGCGGACCCTGATGACGAATTTGGAAAAGGTATTGATGCCCGAACTGTTGAGAAACTTCAACGCGCGCAGGTCCAGCGTGATCTTCTCCGGTTTGGCGTCCGCCGCCCGGTTCAACAGGTCCACGACTGGTGCATAGTCCCGGCCTTGCAAGCGGAAGTTCCCCGAGCAAACGATCCTGGCTTCGGCAGCATCATAGTGGATTCGGTAGTCATCTGCTTTGATTTCCATTCATTTCTCCAGGTTTGCGTGATGATAGGCGGGATTATACAGGAAGTCTGACCAGGGTGGTGACAGATTGCCAACCGTCCATTTCTTCGAAGGCCCAGGCCAGGCGGGCTTTGTAATCGTTGAGCATTGTCAGGTAACCCAGGCCGGACCCCTCCTCCGCATCTTCTTCGGCATTGCGCTCCAATTGCTCCACCAGCAGTTCGCCCGGTTCCCCGGTCAACAGCCGGTGGATGAGCGCTTTGAAGGCGTCGCCATCGTCGGGACCGACGCTGTTGGAGACGTAGAAGCGAATCTCGCCCGGATCCAGTTCCATGGTGATCTCGATGCCCGCATTCGCCGGGCCGTAGTTGTATTTCATGGCGTTTTCCAACAACTCATTGGCGATGTAACTGACGCCGCTCCGCACTTCTTCGCGCTTGAAGCGAGCCTCCTTCTCGTCGCCGGGGAAAAAGGAACTCAGGTAATCGCCCAGAAAATCGGCCGAGAGTCCTTTATTGCGCCGGCGCTCCTGAATAGGCAGGGACTCTGGCGAAAAGCCGATCGTCAGGTATTCCTGGTTTTCTTTTCTCCTCGGCCGGAAGTCGCCGAATTGTTGCGCCATGAGATCACTCCGTCTCGTTCAGCGTTGTTTCAGGACCAGCAACGAGATGTCGTCATAGATATGATGTCCGTCGATATAGCCGTGCAGGTCGTCGATGACAGCCTGCTTGACTACGGCGGCGGGTTGGCTCCAATTGCGTTGAATGACGGCGCACATACGTTCCAGACCGTACTGCTCTCCGTCGGGATTTTCGGCCTCGGTAATGCCGTCGGTATACAGCACCACGCCGTCGCCCGCCTCCAACTTGACAGTGGATGCATTGACGAACTCGCGAATGTCGTCGTCCAGACCGATGGGGAAACCCAGGTCCATGGTGTCTACCAACTCCACCCGGCCGTCGCCGCGCACCGTGATCATTTCTTCATGTTGGCCGCTCAGGGTAACCCGGCCGGGCTGATAATCCAGCAGGCACAGGGTCAGGCTCTTGTCGGCCTTCATGCGACGGACATTGTCACAGATGGTGCGATTGAGGGCATCCATATAGTGGACCGGATCGGTGACCCCGGCGTTGAGCAGGGTGCGCACCGCCGTCTGGGTCATCAACATCACCACGCCGGATTCCAGGCCGTGACCGGTGACGTCGCCCATACCGATCTTGATGCGATCGCCCGCCTGCAACACGTCGTAGTAGTCGCCGCCCACCTCGTCCGCCGGTTCCATGAAACCGGCGATGTCCAGGTGTTCCACGGCCTCCAGTTCCTCCTCGGTGGGCAGGATCATCTGTTGCAGGCGTTTGGTGACTTCCAGTTCGGTGCTCAGTCGTACGTTTTCCTTGCGCAGTTTCCTGTTGAGGCTGGTGATCTTGCGATTGGCCTCGGCCAACTCCAGATTGCGCTCGATCACTTCCAGGTTCTGCATGACGCGGCAGTAGAACTCTTCGTTGACGAAGGGTTTCGACAAAAAGTCATTGGCGCCCGCCTTCAGCAGTAACGCGGACAGTTGACCCGCCCCCTGGCTTGAGATCCCGATAATCGCCAGTTCCTCGCGGCCGCGAAATGTGCGGATTTCCGTCACCAGTTCCGCGCCGTTCATCCCGGGCATGTGGTAGTCCAATGTGGCCAGGCGGATATCGGGGTGCTCTCTCAGGCAGTCCAGGGCTCGGGCGGGAGAACCGGCCTCGATGACCTGGAAGCGATGGATTTCCAGCAGGTTCTTCAGCACCATTCTCGCGGTCAGACTGTCGTCCACGATCAGGATCTTGATGAATTGATTGCGGCGGATGCGGTCGATGAGCCGGATAAGGTAGCCCATCTCGTTCTGGTTACTCTTGAAGACATAGTCGACCACACCGCGCTCGAGAATGGCGGAGCGGGTTTCCCCGTCCAACTTACCGGTGAAGACAATGGGCGCGATGCCGTACCGCTTCACTTCCTCGACGGCTTCCCCGTTGCGGGCGTCGGGCAGGTTCAAGTCGACAACCGCAATGAAAAAGCGATCGGCATCACGAGCCAGCAGAACCTGAGCCTCGGCCAGGGTGCCGGCAACCTCGACTTCCAATCCCAAAGACTTTTCCACGGTTCGTTTGACCACCTTGGCCACGAACTTGCTGTCCTCGACAATCAGCACCTTGTTCATTCGTTCGCCTGGAAATGAAAGATTTTTCAGCCTGGAAGAAGTTGCAAAATCGCTAGCCACCATCCTAAGTCAAAGGCTGATCAGCGTCAAGTAAGTAGCATGCCGAGGGATTCCAATTGCACTCGGGGATCGAAACGGGGCATCGTTCCCGGGCGGAGGTATTGTCAAAATAGAAATAACAACACGAAGCCCGGAAGCCGGGTTTTTCATACCTGAAAAAGGCGTTTTTGACCCGGGAATCGGACACTGAGAACTCATAAAGCTGTATCATTCCCCAAAATCGGCGCCGTGAGCTGTCGATTTCACAACTTTACGCCGAGTTTGGAGCTTCCCTGATCGAGAGCTTTGGGCACATTTCCGCGAAAAACAACCCGAGTTGACGTCTCGTTGCGTACTTTTCCGGGATTGGAACCACCTTCGAACCGCTCAGGTATAACCACTCCCGGGAACGGAACCGGTCGTTGACCCCGAAACCAGTCCTGTTCCCGGGAACGGAACTACCCTGGCGACCGCCGACCGGTCCCATTCCCGGGCAAAAGATCCTTTCGTGCCGATCCAAGGGGTCTTTTTGGCAAAAAAGTGATGAAATTCAGCCAAATTACAGGTCTGACAACCAAATGAGGTGATTTTTAGCTAAAAGTAACAAACTTGTCCGGGCGCGTACGCATCCTACATGCATGCAAGCCGAGATTCGCCCCCCGGGCGAGGCGAGGCGGCTCCCCTGGGCGCGCACGCATCCTGCGTGCATTTCCAGACGATTGCATCAGAATGACCGTAGGTTTTAAATGGACCTCGGAAGTTGCAATGGAAGCTTGCTTCTTTAAGGCTTTGCTTCCCTGCACACGGGCCTCATGCTCGTCCAGTGGTACAAAATCCCGGCTGGGCGGAGGGTAATCAGGGCATGGTGAATGCGGGAAGAAGGGTAACTTGCAACTTCCCGACTTTATTCATGACCCACGGTCATTCCAACGCAACCGTCTGGAAATGCACGCAGGATGCGCGCGCGCCCAGGGGGGCCGCCTCGTCTCGCCCGGAGGGCGATTCTCGGCTTGCATGCCCGGGTTGATGCTCGCATTTACATTCGATGTGCTGTTCACCCAAGCGAATCCCCATGATAAAGTGAAGCAACGCTATGGAGTGTCACAGCCTTGACCGATTCTCAATTCGATATCTTTATCAGCTACAGCGAACAGGACGGCAATTGGGTTCGCAACTGGTTGCTTCCCCGCCTGGAACAGGCAGGCTGCCGGGTTTGTATCGATATCCGCGATTTTGAAATAGGCAAACCCGAAATCGTCAATAGAGAATACGCGGTGGCCCATAGCGCTTTCACCATCCTGGTCTTAAGTCCTTCCTGGTTGAAAAGTGAAGCATCGGCATTCGAGGCCCTGCTGCTCCAGCATAAGGACCCCATGGCTTTGCAGGGACGTCTGCTGCCGATCATGCTGACTGAATGCCCTCTACCCCAGCGGTTGGATATGCTGACCCGGGCCGACTTCCGCGAGCCGGGCGGTCGCGAGGATGAATTGTCCCGGTTGCTAGGACAGATCGGTAAGGATGCACCCAAACCGGTTTCACATGACCGGCCCATGGACGAGGACGCTTTACTGAAAGAGAAAAAAGCACAATTGAAACAGGCAACCATCGCGGGCGAACCCACCACCGAACTCCGGGCAGATATTCTGAAACTTCGCCGTCAGTTGCGCAATGGAAACCAACCTCACCCTGAAGAGGTTCTTTCGGAGCGTTATGAACTGATCGAAGTTCTGGGCCAGGGCGGGTTTGCCAGGGTCTGGAAAGCCTATGACCTGGAACAGGAACGGGTGGTGGCGGCAAAGATACTGCACGGACAATATGCCGATGATCGAACACGCCGGGAGAGGTTCTTTCGCGGCGCCCGTCGCATGGGAGAACTGCAACATCCCGGCATTGTACGTGTCCTGGCCGAACGTTGCGAGGACGAACATCTGGCCTACTTCGTGATGGCCTATTGCGACGGCGGTAACTTACGCGACCGGGTGGTGAAGGACGGATTGCCTTTGGAAGAAGCTTTAAGCGTGATTCGTGCGGTTGGGGACGCACTGTGCCATGCGCACCGACATGGTTTGGTGCATCGCGATATCAAACCGGGGAATATCCTGCTGGATAGCAACGGCGGAGCCTGTTTGACGGACTTCGACCTGGTCAAGGCGGCGGACACCACGGGGGGAACCCGTACGGGAATGGGATTGGGCACCTTTGTCTACGCGGCCCCTGAAGCCATGGCCGACGCCCGAGGCGCCGGCGTAGAGGCCGATGTCTACGGACTTGGCATGACCACCTTGTTTGCCCTGTACGGCAAAGACCTTCCCATGGACGTGATCAGGGATGCCCGGGGAATCATCGAAAAGCTACCCTGTTCCCTCCGTTTCAAAAAAGCCGTTACCAAGGCTGTATCCTGGCGTGTCGAGGATCGATTCCAATCCGTTGAAGCCTTCCTGGCCGCCCTGGAACCTCCCAGTCCGGACAAAATGTCTCAACCCGACCCCAAGGCTCCAAACGACTTCAACCCCGGCGATGATTGGGTCACCATCGCCCCCGGTGAATTCACCATGGGTAATAACAGCGGAGGTAGCTGGGAAAAACCGGCCCACCAGGTGCGGATCACCGAAGGTTTTTGGCTGGGCCGCCACCCGGTTACCAACCGGGAGTTCCGTCTTTTCCGGGAAGCCGGCGGGTATAAAGAGCAGCACTTTTGGACAGATAAGGGCTGGGATCGGCTTCGGTCGAAGGGCTGGGACAAGCCCGGCGGTTGGGAACGTAACAGCTTCAATGGGGATGAGCAACCCGTGGTCGGCGTCGGTTGGTTTGAAGCAAACGCCTACTGCAAATGGTTGACCGAAACCATGGCCTTACCGGAGGGCTTCTCGGTAATGCTGCCCACGGAGGCTCAGTGGGAATTGGCAGCTCGTGGCAGCGAGAACCGCCCGTATCCTTGGGGGCCCCAGAAACCTTCCAAGGAGTTGGCCAATTTCGGCGGGACGGTTGGCAAAACAACCGATGTCGGCTCCTATCCGCAAGGCGCTACGCCGGAAGGGGCACAGGACATGGCGGGCAATGTCTGGGAGTGGTGCTGGGATCATTGGTCCGAACGGGTATACCAACAGCGGCAATCGATAACGGAAGATCCGTACCACCAGGAGGGCGATGCTGCCGTGCGGGCGCTGCGTGGCGGCGCCTGGCTCAGCGACGCCGACTCCCTGCGGGCTTCGAACCGCCTCAGGGACCACGTCTGGGACCGCGACGACCTCATCGGCTTTCGCTGCTGCTTGTGTCGGCGGCCCGAGCACGGTTGATTCTTGGGCCTTGGCCCATTGGTCTTTGGGGCGAAGCCCCTCGAAAATTTTTTGCAAAATGACAAGGTCAAAGTGATAAGGTCGTGCCACTAGGCCGGAGGAACGACTCTTAAGCAGTGGGGGTTTCTGTCACCAATTGCAAGCAAGAATAGGGGTGTAACCCCCCCTGGGCGCGCACGCATCCTGCGTGCATTTCCAGACAATTGCATTAAAATGACCGTGGGTTCAAATGGACTTCGGAAGTTGCAATGGAAGCTTGCTCCTTCAAGGCTCCGTTTCCCTGCACACGGCCTCATGCTCGCCCGGAGGTACAAAATCTCGGCTGGGCGGAGAGTAATCAGGGCATGGTAAATGCTTGAAGAAGTGTGACTTGCAACTTCCTGACTTTATTCATGACCCACGGTCATTCTAATGCAAGCGTCTGGAAATGCACGCAGGATGCGTGCGCGCCCAGGGGGACTTAGCCCCAAAGACCAATGGACCAAGAATCAACCGTACTCGGGCCGCCGACACAAGCAACAGCGAAAGCTGATGCCGATGCCGCGGCTCGAAGCCCGCAGGTCGCCGGCTTGTGTTTACCGATCTCCGGGATAGGCGTTTCGGTTTTCGAATGCGTTGATTTCTATGGCATCCCGGCGGGTCAGAAGGTAAGTCCGGGAGCGCTTACTGCCGATATGCGCGCAAGCCGAGAATCGCCCCCAGGGCGAGGCGAGGCGAAAACCCTGGGCGCGCACGCATCCTGCGTGCATTTCCAGACGATTGCATGAAAATGACCGTGGGTTTTAAATGACACCAGGAGTTGCAATGAACGCATACTCCCTCGCCCATCGCGTCTTTGCAAGCGGACGCCCATGCACGCCCCGGGACCCAAATTCCCGACCTGCCTGAGGGCAGCCGGGGCATGGTAAAGGCTTGAAGAAGGGTATATTTGCAACTTCCCGGCTTTATTCATGACCCACGGTCATTCTAATGCAATCGTCTGGAAATGCACGCAGGATGCGCGCGCGCCCAGGGGTTCCGCCTCGCCTCGCCCGGAGGGCGATTCTCGGCTTGCATGGAGGCGCGTCCAGGTTGACGCTCGCATTACATTCCGGGAGATGATTGAATCTCGGTCAATAAGAGACACGCTTGCAGAATCCGCTATTTCATAAAGGGCAGCCGAACTGTCCAGAGGTCATGGTTCCACATCAGTGCGGGCGGGGCGGTGATCATGGTGCCGTCATCCAGGAAGGCCATGTAGGTCATATTGAGCCGTTCTGTCGGTGAGAGGCCCGTTTCCTCAAAGTCGGCGCCCTTGCCGTAGAAGGAAACGCGATTCCGCCAATGACCTGTATGCTTGTCGATCTGGTAGAGCACGCCCCGGCAAAGGAGGTAGAGGTATTCTCCGTGCAATTTGAAATCGGTGAAGTGCTCGGGGCGAGTCGACCTGTTCTTCGGTATTTCCTCCTCGAAAAGATCGTATTCGCAAGCGTCGATCTCCGGGCCGGACAGCCTGTAGGCGGCCACTTTCTTGAGGTTTTTGTCAAAGCGATAGATGAAGGGGCGATAGCGAAATAAACAGTACCAACCCGAATCATCGCCGGCCCAAAGCGTGTCATTGAGAGCGGGTATTTCTCTGAGCATTTCCTTGTCGATGGGAAAAATCTCACCGACGAATTGTTCTACTTTTCCTTTGTGGTCATAGAGCGCGGCCAGACGACCTGTTCTGGGATAAACCGGAAGTAGGATGTGTGTATCATTGAAGGCAAAGGGAGAAACATAAGAGCCGTGCCCCAATTGATAGGAATGAACACGGAACCGGTATTGGAATTTACCTTTATCAAATCGGTGGAGGCTTTTCTCCGAAAAATCCAGAACCCAAAGCGTATCACTCTTTGCAGCGATCGAACGGGGCGCATATTGTCCCAACTCAGCCGGCCCGTGTCCGGCCTGACCGATACGCCGGATAAACTGACCGTCACGGTTTATCACAATGATCCGGGGATCCATCATATCGACAATGAATATATGCTGTCCATTGCTTTCGATCTGATTAATTCCGGTGATGAAAGTATCCTCGTTGGACTCGTCCTGAAAGTCAAGGGGTTGGAGATAGACCCGATGCTGATTTTCGGAGAGAAGAAGCCCGAGTAAAAGCAAAACCATAGGATGCCTCCCGAGTCAAATGGGGTTGTCGTCGCCGCAGTCTTCCCACCAGGGGCAATCACAATCTGGACAATAGCTTATGGTTTCACCCAGGATAAAGCCGCCTTTGCCTAACGCGGTGCATTCGACAGATCTTGAAGTGACTCTGTATTTACAACGATATGCGTAAGGGGTAGATCCACTGAGCTCGCAGGTGGCATGGGATTGAACCCCATTGCATTCAGGGCATATGATGGTTACGCCGCAGTAGTAGTCACTGCTGGGGGAGTGAAGTACAAAGAAAGCAAAAAAAATGGCTAGGACCTTATTCATAAAAAACCTCAATGGATGGTTTGAAACAACCCAAGAAGACCACAGTGGCGGTGGATTGTCAAGACCTGCTTGGATTCCCGGAAGCGGTTGTCGCTGTCGGTATTGGGTGTATAGCACCCTCAACTGTCGAGGGTTTGGGCCAGGTCTCGGGCCAGGGCTTTTACCAGGTCCGGTTGGGTCATGATGGTCAGGTGGGTGCCGTTTTGCGGATGCACTTCCACCTCCGCGTAGGCGTCCCAGCCTTGGGCCGGACTCGTATCCTTTTGGTTTGCGCCTTTTTGTTCCGCCCGGAACAGGGTGACCTTGCCGGCGTAGGGGCCCGGGCGGTAGTTGAAGGTGGCTTCGCCGTTGGCCGCGACAACCTCCGAAATGGCCTCCCAGCGGTCCAGGTCGATTTCCGGCGGCAGCAGGTCCGCCTTGCGGGCCAGGTTGAAGATGTGTTCGTCCCGTTGGTAGGCCGGGATATGCTCCAGGTCTTTTTGGGTGACCGACCAGGTTTTGCCCTGTTCCGCCGCCGCGTCTTGCAGGAATTGTAGGGCGAAGTGGTTATCCTCTTCCGGTCGGGTCAACAGTTCCGGCGGGTAGGCGTCGAACAGGGCCAGCAGCTTGACTTCCTCATTCGCCGCTGCCAACTGCCGGCCCATCTCGAAGGCGATCATGCCGCCCAGCGACCAGCCGCCGATATGGTACGGGCCTTCAGGCTGGATCTTGCGCATGGCCTCGATATAGACCTTCGCCATGACTTCCACCGAATAGAGCGGATCGGTTTCGCCCTCGATACCCACGCTTTGGATACCGAAAAACGGTCTGTCCTTGGGCATGTTCTTCGCCAGGGGTTGGTAACACAAGACATTGCCGCCCGCCGGGTGGACGCAGAAGAAGGGAGCTTTGTCGCCTTCCAGGCTGAGCGGAACCAGGCAGCCCGGCAGGGGTTTGGAGGCGCCCAGGCGTCGGGCCTGCTTGCGGATGGTGGGGCTGGTGAACAACTCGGCCAGCGGGATTTTTTGACCGAAAACCTTCTCGATTTGCGCGGTCAGCGGCACGGCGGTCAGCGAGTTGCCGCCCACCTCGAAGAAATCGTCCTCCGCGCCCGGGTTGGCAATGCCCAGCAGGTCGCTCCAGATAGCGGCCAGGCGTATTTCGGTCTCGCCCTGCAAGGGCACGTGTTGCCGTACCCGTGCGCCGCCGGCCTCGGTACGCTCGGAGTCCATGGCCAGGAGCGCTCGGCGGTCCGCCTTGCCGTTGGGGGTCATGGGCATGGCGTCGAGGATGTGAAAGCGGCTGGGGACCATGTAAGCCGGTAGGGCCTTGCGCAGTTGTTCGGTGACCTCCGGGAGACGCGTTTCATCCATGACGGCGAAGGCGGACAGCCGCTTATCCCCGTTCGGGGCTTGAGTCAGCAGGACCATGGCCGCGTCCACGCCGTTCTGTTCGGTCAGCGCCGCCTCGATCTCGCCGGGTTCGATGCGGAAACCGCGCAGTTTGATTTGGAAATCGATGCGACCCAGGTATTCCAAGGCATGTTCGTCCCGGCGGAAGCGCACGCGGTCACCGCTTCGATAGAGCCTGGCCCCCGGCGTCGCGCTGAACGGATGCGGCGTGAAGGTTGCGGCCGTCAAGGCCGGCCTGCCCAGGTAGCCCTGCGCCAGGCCCGCTCCGCCCACGAACAGTTCGCCCGGCACGCCCGCCGGTACCGGCCGCATGTGTCGGTCCAGGACGGCAATTTCCAGATCGTCCAGACCCAGCCCGATCAGGCTGCCGCGTCCGGCGCGCTCCGGCGTGACCTGGAAATAGGTCACGTGCACGCAGGTCTCCGTGATGCCGTACATATTCACCAGTTCGGGTCCGTTGTCCCCATAGCGTCGGTTCCAATCGGCAAGCAGGTTGAAGTCCAGCGCCTCGCCGCCGAAGATCACCCGGCGCAGGGCCGGCAGTTTCTCCTCGGAGCATTGCGCCAACTGGTAGAATGCCGACGGCGTTTGGCTGAGCACGGTGACGCCCTCGTCCTTCAACAGTTGGTGGAATTGTTGCGGGGAGCGGGTGGTCAGGTAGGGGACCACCACCAGCCTGCCGCCGCACAGCAGCGGGCCCCAGAGTTCCCAGACCGAGAAGTCGAAGGCGAAGCTGTGGAACAGGGTCCAGACATCGTTTTCGCCGAATTCGAGCCGGCCCGCCGCCGCGTCGAAGAGGCGCAAAACGGCCCGGTGAGACAGCACGGCGCCCTTGGATTTTCCGGTCGAACCGGAGGTATAGATCACGTATGCCGGGTGATCGGCGGATACGGAAACACCGGGCCCGTTCTCTGCCTCAGCCTCCAAATCCAGGATGACCGCCCGTTCTCCGAATCGAGCCGCCGTACTGCTTTCGGTCACAACCAGGGCCAGGCCCGCGTCCGCGATCATGTAATCGGCGCGTTCCTCGGGATAGGCGGCGTCCATGGGCACGTAGGTTGCTCCCGCCTTGAGAATACCCAGAATCCCGATGACGGAGCCCAGTGTGCGCTCTGCGGCGATGCCTACCCGGTCACCCGGGCGAACACCTCGGGCCGTCAGTTGAGCGGCGGCGGCGTTGGTGCGGCGTTCCAATTGGGCGTAGGTCAGCGCCAGGTGCTCATCTCGAGCCGCAATGCGGTCGGGCGTGCGTTGCGCCTGTGCCCGGAAACGGTCACACAAGGAACCGGTAACGTCGTGTTGCGCGCTGATAGGATTCAGCAATCGCGGCAGTTCCAGCGCGGTCTCCCCGGACATCAGGCCCAGCCTTGAAATCGGCTGATCTGTATCGGCCAGGACCTGTTGCAGCAGGGTTTGGAACATGCTCGCAAAGTTTTCTACCGAGGACCGATGGAAGAGATCGCTGTTGTATTCGAAACTCGCGTGATAATGCCCGCCCAGGGGACGCACCGTCAAGCTGAGATCGAACTTGGGCGTCACCTGGTTCAATGCAAAGGGTTGCGCGGTCAAACCGGGCAGCGTGAGGTCGGTTTCCGGCGTATTCTGCATCACGAAAACGGTTTGGAAGAAGGGCGTGCGGTCCATGGCCCGTTCCGGTTGCAGTTCATCCACCAGCATTTCGAACGGCAGTTCCTGGCGGGAAAAGCTTTCCAGCGTGGTGGTGCGGACCCGGGTCAGGAAGTCGCGGAAGCTCGGGTCGTTGCTCAGGTCGTTGCGAATGACCAGGGTGTTGACGAAGAAGCCGATCAGCTCTTCCAAGTCCTTGCGATTGCGGCCCGCCACCGGCGTCCCGATGCACACATCATCCTGCCCGCTGAGGCGATACAGCAGCACCGCGTAGACCGCTTGCAGCAACATGTAGGGCGTCACGCCCAGTTGTCGGCAGTCGGCTTCCAGGGTCGTTTTATCGGCGGCTTCGATTTGGAAATGCAGCAGGTCTCCCCTCGGCGCACGGCCGATTTGCCGTTTGCCGTCCAGCGGGATATGTAATTCCTCGGGAACCCCGCGCAGGTGTTCGCGCCACCAGGCCAGTTGTTCCTTGACGGCCGGGCCCTCGCCCCAAGCCTGCAAGGTTCGCGCATAATCCGCGTAACGAATCCTGGTTTCCGCCGGGGGGGCGGCCTCCGGGTCGCGACAGGTACGGGTGTATTGTTCGGCCAGTTCCCGGATCAGCAGGGTCACCGACCAGCCGTCGAAGAGGATGTGGTGCACCAGGGTCAGCACCAGGTAGTCGTCGGCGCCCAGGCGCAGCACCAGTGCACGGATCAGCGGACCTTGTTCCACGTTGAAGCGCTGCACGACCAGGTTACGGGCCAGATCTTCGGCCGATTGCAACGGGTTCTCCAAGCCTTGCAGGTCCAGGAAGACAGGGCGCAGTTCGTCCACGTCGGCCAGTTGCCGCAACGGCAGGCCGTTGACGCCGGGGAAGTAGGCGCGCAGTTCTTCCTGCCGGGTTAAAAGCCGCAGAAAGGCCTGCTCCATGGCGGCTGCGTCCAGGGCGCCCCTGAACCGGACCGCCGCGTACATATTGTAGGCCGCGCCGCTGAGTCCCAGTTTTTCCAGGAACCACAAGCGTCTTTGCGAGAAGGAAGGCGGCGTACCGTTTGCGCCGCCCTCGCGTTGCAAGACGGGCAGGCTCGCCCCGCCGCGCGCCTGGTCCAACACCAGTCCCAGGTCGCTGACGGTGGTGGCGTCGAACAGGGTGCGCAGGGGCAGATCCACACCGTGGGTTTCGTGTAAACGCGCCAGTACGCGCGCGGCTTGTAAGGAGTGTCCGCCCAGTTCGAAGAAATCGTCGTCGGCGCCGATACCGTCGCGTTCCAAAACCTCGGACCAAACGGCCGCCACCAGTTCTTCCGACGGTGTACGGGGCGGCACGAAAGGCCTTTCCGGTCCTTGCAAACGCTTTGGCTCCGGCAGGGCCTTGCGGTCCACCTTGCGGTTGGGAGTCAGCGGCATGGCGTCCATTTGGATGAAGTGGCCGGGCACCATGTACTCGGGCAGTTTTGACCGCAACAATCGTCGCCAGGCGCCGAGGTCCACGGAGCCCTCGGCGACCACCCAGGCGACCAGGGCGCGGTTATTCCCTTCGCCGCGAACGTCAATGAAGACCTCGCGTACCTCGGGCAGTTCAAGCAGCAGGGCGGCCGGCTCCGCCGTTTCGATGCGGTAGCCGCGCAAATTCACCTGGCTGTCAACGCGACCCTGAAAGACCACCGTTCCATCGGCCTGATAACGTCCCAGGTCCCCGGTGCGATAGCGGCGACAATCGGCCTGACCGGGATCGGTGCTGAAGCGTTGATTGCCGGAATCGTCCGAGGGTAGAAAACCCAGCGCCATGTGCGGCGAGCGCATCACCAACTCGCCAAGCTCACCCACGCCTGCCGTGCGACCGTCGGCGCGCAACACCAGGATTTGCGACCCGGGCATACCTACACCCAGCGGCAGGGTTTCCCGTGTTTCCTCCCGGGAAACCCGGTAGTAACTGACCGTCCGCTGGGTTTCGGTTGTGCCGTAGAAGTTGATCACCTCTAACTGTTCAGCGCGCCGGTGTAACCGCTGCACCGCGCTGAAGACAAGGGCTTCGCCCACAAAGAAGACCTTGCGCAGGTGGGGAAGGCTCATCTCGGCGTCGGTGTCGCACAGGATGCCGATCATGGCCGGCGACAGGTGCATGACGCTGATGCGGTTGACGGCGGCCCATTGGGCCAGTCGGTGCGGCGCGATGTCTGTTTCGGCCGGCACGATGATCGAAGCGCCCAGGCACAGCGGGGTAAACAGGTCCCGTTGCAGGGGATCGTGAGCCAGGCCGGATAGCATGCTGAAACGATCGCTTTCGCTGAGTTGGAAATGTTCGGCGGACCAGGGCAGGAAGTGAGTCAAGGAGCCGTGGCGTCCCACGATGACCTTGGGTTTGCCGGTGGAACCGGACGTAAAGCCGACGGAAGCCGGGTCGTCGGGTCCAATCTCGGGAAGCGGCGCGTGGTCGGTAGATTCCGCGATATCGGTCAGACGGTCGTCCGGGTTCAAGGTGAGCACCGGGGCGCCGCTCAAGGCCTCCGGCACGGCGCCGGCTCCCGCAAGCGCCACAATCAGTCGCGGTTTGCAAGCCGCTACATAATCGGCCAGGCGAGCGGCCGGATAGCCGGGGTCCAGCACGGCGAAGGCGGCGCCCGCGTTCAAAATCCCGGGTACGGTTACCGCCATGCCCTTCTCGCGGGCCGCGTAGATGCAGACCACATCACCCTTGCGGACGCCGTGCTGAATCAGCCCGCGAGCCAGATCTTCGATGCGTTGCAGCAGTTCGGCATAGGTCCAATCGCCGGCCGTATCGCAGACGGCAAGCTTGGTCCCGCCGCCTTTTTCTACGATCGTCCGGATATGGGCCGGAACCGATCCGCGCCAGGATGTGTCCAAGGTCAGGCCCTGGTCGGGTAGATAGGGGTCGCGGCTCGGACTGGTCAGGTTGTAGGTCTCGATCGACAGATCGGGTTGCTCGGCGATCTGTTGCAGCAGGCCCGCGTATTGTTCCAACATGGCAAGGGCGCGTTCCGGGTTGAACAAGGCCGTATTGTAGTGCAGCTTCAGGCCGATTTGTTCGCCCATGTCGTTGGCATAGAGGGTGAAGTCGAACTTGGTGCCCACGGCCGGCGGGTTACTGATCGGTTGCACCGTCAGCCCCGGTAATTCGCTGTCCATGGCGGGCAGGTTGAGCATGTTGAAGAAGACCTGGTAGATGGGGTTGCGCGCCGCGTCGCGTTCGGGTTTTACGGCTTCGACCACCTTCTCGAAGGGCAGATCCTGGTGTTCATAGGCGTCCAGCGTGGTCGTGCGTACCCGGTTCAGCAGTTGCAGGAAAGTGGGCGCGGGTTCTTCTTCGTGCTTGACGCGGGTGCGCAGGGCGAGCGTGTTGATGAAAAAGCCGATCAGGGTTTCCAACTCCGGCCGGTTACGTCCGGCGGTCGGTGTTCCCACGATGACATCGTCTGTTCCGCTCAGTCGAGCCAATTGCAGTTTGAAGGCCGCCAACAAGGTCATGAACAGGGTTGCCCCCTGTTTCCGGGAAAGGCCGCGCAGGGCCTCGCTGAGTTCCAGGTCCAATACGATGCCGGTAACGGAGGCAGCGTGGCTGCGTACCCGCGTACGCGGTCGGTCGGTGGGCAGGTCCAGCACCGGCAGTTCCCCGCCAAGGGTTTTGCGCCAGAAGGACAAGCGGCGTTCAAGGCCCTCGCCTTGCAGCAGATTGCGTTGCCAAACGGCATAGTCGGGATATTGTAGTGCCGGGGCGGGTAATGAAGCTTCCTGATCGTCCGCATAAAAGGCGCAAATTTCACCGGCCAGAATGCCCATCGACCAGCCGTCCGAGATGATGTGGTGCTGGTTCAAGACCAGGATATGCTCGTCGACATCCAGCTTGAGCAGGGTGAAGCGGTACAGCTCGCCTTGAGTGAGGTCGAAGCTGCTTTGGAATTCGCGGGCAATGAACGCGCGCGCCTGTTCCTCGGGGTCGTCGGCGTCGGTAAGGTCGATCAAGGGGAAGGAGATCACGCCGGCGGGGTCGACAATTTGGACCGGCAGCCCGTCCTCTTCGGCGAAACGGGTGCGCAGGCTTTCATGGCGGGCGACCACCATCTCCAGCGCGCGCCGGAAACGCCGGTGGGAGATGCTGCCCGTCAGTCGCAACGCGGAGGGGATATTGTAGGCGCTGGATTTACCCTCTAATTGTTGCAGGAACCACAGACGTTGCTGTGCAAAGGAGAGGGGAGCGGGTTTGCGGCGGTCGGGGCGGAAAGCGGGCGCCGGTTCATCGACGAAATGCTCGCCGGTTCTTTGTTTTTCAAGGGCGCGACCCAGCAACCTGGGCGTGGGTGTTTCGAACAGTTGGCGAATGGGCACCTTCAGGTCCAGAGAGGCGCCGATTCGCGAAACCACCTGCGCCGCCAGCAGGGAGTGGCCGCCGACATCGAAGAAATTGGCGTCGCGGCCGGCTTTTTCCGCGCCCAACACCTGGGCCCAGATATCCAGTAGAATCTGCTCCACCGGTCCGGCGCCCAAAACATCCTCGGCTTCTGCCGGGGGGTGGGTTTGCGGCAAGGGCAGCGCGTCAAGGGCCTTGCGATCTATCTTGCCGTTGGGGGTGAGCGGGAACTGTTGCAGGCAAATGAAGGCGGAGGGCGCCATAAAGGCGGGCAGTTTGGCCGCGACGGCCTCGCGCAGCCGGGGGACGACCGCTTCCTGAGACGTACAAACATAGCCCACCAGGCCGGGACCCGCATCTTCCCGAAGACTGACCACCGCACGGCTGATCCCTTCAACGGCTTCTAAGGCGATTTCGATTTCTCCCGGTTCGATACGAAAGCCGCGCAATTTGACCTGGTTATCGACGCGTCCCAGAAACATCAGGTTGCCGTCGGGCCTCAAGCGGGCGCGGTCGCCGCTGACATAGCGGCGTGTCCCTTGACCGTTTGGGTCGGGGCGGAAGCGCAGGGCCGTTTCAGCCGGACGGTTGAGATAACCGCGCGCCAGGCCGGCGCCGGTCAAAAGCAGGGAGCCGGGGACGCAGGCGGCGGTGGGCTGATCGTCATCATCGCGTACCTGGACGCCGTAACCGGCGATGGGGCGTCCGATGGAGACCTCGTTCCCGTCGCCGCTTTCCACGGTGTATTGGGTGGCGACCACCGTGGCCTCGGTGGGGCCGTAGGTATTCAGCAGCAGCGGACGCGGTTCGTTGAGCTGAAACCACTGTTGACAGGTTTCCGGCAAGGCCGCTTCCCCGCCGATGATGGTCAGACGCGTTTCAGCGGGGAAGGAGAGGTTTCCTTCGAGCATTTCCGCCGTCAGTCGCCGCCAGAAAGCGGTCGGCAGATCGATCACCGTGATATTCCACCGGCGGCAGAAATCCAGGAATTGGCCGGCGTTGGTCAGGATGTCGTCGTTGCGCGTGATGACCGCGCCGCCCGCGACCAGGGTGGGGACGATTTCTTCCATGGCCGTGTCGAAACCCAATGCCGCAAATTGGAGGACGCGGTCCCGGTGGGTCAGTTGGTAGGTCCGACGGCAGTGTTCGGCGAAGTTATTCAGGGATTGCCGGCTGATCACCACGCCCTTGGGTCGGCCCGTTGAGCCGGACGTGTAAATGATGTAAGCAGCCTGCTGCGCCTCCAACGCCGACAGTTCGATGTCATCGTTTTCGGTTGCTCGGCATAATTCTTCCGGATCGCAGATGTGAACGCCTTCAGGTGCAAGGGATACGAGATTGGATTGGGCGATCAGCAGGACGGGTTGCGCGTCATCGACAATTCGGGCAATGCGTTCGGCCGGGTAGTCCGGGTCCAGCGGCAGAAAAACACCGCCCGCTTTGAAGATGCCCAGCATGACGGCAATAAATCGCGGGGAGCGTTCCAGCAAGACGGCAGCGGGCGTTTCGGGTCCCACGCCCCGCGCTCTCAGGTTTCGGGCAATGGTGTCTGTCAGCCGATCCAGTTGACGGTAGCTGAGGGCGCCGTCCGCTGCGTTGGCGGCGCCGTCATAGAGGGCAATTGCCTCGGGGCGTTCCCGGACATGTTGTTTCAAGGCGGTCAACACGTCGGCGCAAAGCGGCGGTGGGACGTCGGCCAGGTCGGCAACCATGCGGGCATCGTTTTCCGGCAACATGCAGAGTCCGCGCACGGGTGTATCGCCGGCGGTCAGGCAGGAGCGCCAGGTTTGGAAGAACAGTTCGGATGCTTGACGACCCTGTTCGGCGTTGAAAACCTCCTCGTGCAGGTCGAAATGGATTTCTACTTCATGGTTGCCGCCCATGACCACCTGAAGGGTCAGGCTCTCCAGCATGTGCCTGGCGAAAACCCAGACGGTGGGCTGATAGTCACCGCGAATCTTGGCGTAGAGCGTGTTCGGCGGGAAGAAATTGAGTACGGTATCGTAGGCGACCCGACCCACCAGGGGAACGGCGCGTCCGTTTTTGAGGACCTTGAAGGCTTCATCGCCGATGCGGTCGATCAGTTGTTGCAACGTTTCGTCCGGGTCTACGTTAAAGCGAAGGGGCAGGATGTGCGACAGGGAGCCGATCGCCTTGCGGGCTGCCTTGGAGCGGCGGTTATGCAGGGGGAGGCCGATGGAGACCACGCGGCTGCCGGTTGACCGGTGCAGGTAGACGGTCAACACGGCCAGCAGGAAATAGAAGAGATATCGCGGGTTTTGGTCTTTCAAACCGGCCAGGGTTTGTTGGACCAGGTCACGGTCCGGTTCACGGGTGAGGCGAAACGCTTTGGTGCCGGTTTTCTTTTGCAAGCGGCCGTGGAAGGGAGAAGGTTCCCAGGGCACGGCCAGGACGCTCTCGATCCATTTTTGCTCCCGGTGCCAGTCCTCTTCGCCGCGCCGATTGCGGTCTTCGTCGGCGTGGGACCGTTGGGACCAGGTCTCTCGAGGCGCCTCCCGGTCTTCGAAGTACAGATCCGAGAACAATTCCCAGCAGTGGGCCATGGACATGCCGTCCATACAGAGGATGTGAACCCGCATGATATGCGCGTAGCTGTTCTCGCCCAGGCGGGCCAGGGAGAAGTCGAACAGGCGTTCATCCAACTTCAACCCATCCCGGTAGATCTCCTGGATCCAGTCGTGCATGCTCGCCAGGGGGTCTTCCTCGCCGCTGAAATCGCGGTAGAGCGGTTGGTTGAGCACGTTGGGATTGTCGACCCTTTGCGGAATGCCGTTTTCATCGGCGATGTAGTTCAGGCGCAACGTATCCAGTTTCTCCACCAGCATTTGGTTGACCCTATGGAAGCGGTCCAGGTCGATTTCGTAGGGATAGGTCACGTAGCCCCATTCCTCGTAGGCAATGCTGGTGGTGTTCAGGCGGCTGCCCACCCAGGCGGTCAGTTCCAGGTCGGACATATTGCTCTTACGGCGCAGGTCGGCCAGGCCCGCTTTGAAGGTATCGGCGGCCGGCTGGGCCTCTACGCGGGCTCGATCCAGGAGGCTCGTTACGGTTTCGGCTTCATTGCCGGCGGCTGTCTCCCAGAAAGCGGTGAGTTGTTGCGCCATGCGTTGGATGCGGATGGGCTCGAACAGGTCGGCGTTGTATTGCAGCGTGCCCTCGATGCTGCCGTCCGGCATTTCGTTCATGAGCAGGGTCAGGGCAACCTTGGCGCCGGCCTCCTCTTCTTCCATGGGGGTCAGCTTCAGGCCCTCCAGGTCAACCGTTTCGCGCCTGAAATTTTGCAGTGTGAACGCGCATTGCACCAGTGGTGTGGTACTGGGGTCCCGGTCGGCATTGGTGCAGGCAATCAGTTGATCGGTGGGAAAGTCGCCGTTGGCAAAGGCGTCCGTGGTGAAGCGCCGGACGCGGTGAACCAACTCGGTGAGGGTGGGGTTCTCGCGGATGTCGATTTCCAAGGCCAGGGTGTTGATGAAGAAACCCATGATCGCTTCCAACTCCACCCGGTTTCGCCCGGCCACGGTAGTCCCTACCAGCAGGTGGTTCTGGCTGCAAATGCGGCCCAGCACCGCGCCGTAACCGGCCAGTAGGGTCATGAACAGGGTGGCGCCGGTGTCGGCGGCCAGGCGTCGTGCGGCGTCCGCGGTTTCCTTGTTCAGGCTGAAGTCCACGGCCGCGCCGCTATAAGTAATGTGCGGCGGCGCGGGATAGTCGTAGGGCAGATTCAGCTTTTGCGGCACATCGCGCAGGGCGTTTTGCCAGAAACCGCGCCGGTTCTCCCACAATCCTTTTTGGAGGGCGCCTTGTTCCCAGACGGCAAAGTCCGTGTATTGCAGTTCGGGTTGCGGCAGGGAAGCGGCGGCGCCCTGGTCCGCCGCCCGGTAAAGCGCGGTCAACTCGCGTACCAGCAGGCTCATGGACATGCCGTCGGTAACGATATGGTGCAGGCACAGCAGTAATACGTGGGAATCTTCGCCCCGCTTCAGCAAATGGGTGCGCATCGGTGGGTCCGTGGTCAGGTGAAAGGGGGTGTGGTTGACGCGCCGGGTCCGGTCGGCAATCTCGGTTTTCTGCACGTCCCGGTCGAACATGGAAATGTCGGTGACCTCTAAATCAACTCCGGTGTGGACCCCCGGACGTTGAAAGGGCGTACCGTCTACCTCGCCGAAGGCCGTGGAAAGGATGGTGTGTCGTTGCAGCAATTGTCCCAGTGCCGTTTCCAGCGCCGCCGTGTTCAACCGGCCTTCCAGCAGCAGGGCGCGGCCGACGTTGTAGGCCGTGTTGTCGGGGTCCATGCGATCGAGGAACCACAGCCGTTGTTGCGCCTGTGACAGGGGATAGGTATCTGTGACGGGCGCGGTTTGAATGGTCTCCCGGTCGCTTGCGGCCGTACCCTTCAGATAATCCAACACCGTTTGCTTGTGCTGCTTCAGGAGCTGTTTCTCCTGATCCGAAAGCGCATCCTTGGGGGCGCGCAGGCGTAGCTTGCCGTCTTCCGCCCTCAGCTTGACGCCCTTCTTGGACAGTTGCAATACCAGCGCTTCGGCGTCTGCCCGGTCAAAAGTTACGAGTGATTGATCCATGGTACTTCCTTCCTCGATTCACGATGGTTCGTGGGTTAAAATTCCAATTCTTCTTCATCATCTTCGGGAGCTTCGGCCCAAGCTGCCTCAGTGCTTGCAATGCTTCGAATCCAGTCGGCCAGTCCGGCGATGGTGGGATCTTGAAACAGCAGGCGCAGTGACGGTTCCACCTCGAAACGGCGGCGAACACGGGCAATGACCTGCACCGCCAACAGGGAGTGGCCGCCCAACTGGAAGAAGTTGTCGAAGACGTCTTGGTTTGTGTCGGCGGGCAGGCCGAGGGTTTCGTTGAAAATATCGGCCAGGGCTTGTTCGATTTCGTCGCGAGGCGGCGTACTTTTCCGGTTTTGGAACGTGCTCAGATCGGTCGGCAAGCGGGCGGTATCCAGCTTGCCGTTGGGTGTCAGCGGCAGTCTTTCCAGGGGTACGAAAACTGCCGGGATCATGAAGGCCGGTAATTGGGTGCGTAAGCGTTCGGTCAGGACTTGTATATCCAGGTCGATATCCGTGCAGGCGAGATAGGCCGCCAACATTTGATCGTTGCTGTTGGGTCGGGGACGCAGCAGCACAGCGGCGTCCATCACCTGTTCCTCACGACGCAAGGTTGCTTCGATCTCGCCGATTTCGATGCGGAATCCGCGCAATTTGACCTGGTTGTCAAGCCGGCCCAGGAAGTCGAGGCGTCCGTCGGCCAGGAACCGCGCCCGGTCGCCCGAGTGGTATAGCCGTGCGCCCGGCTTGTCGCTGAAGGGATGGGGTCGAAAACGCGCGGCGGTTAGTTTCGGGCGGTTTAAATACCCGCGCGCCACGCCGGTTCCACCGATCATCAATTCTCCGGGAGCACCCATGGGGCAAGGCTTGAATTGCCGGTCCAGAACATAGACTTCCTGGTTGGGGATGGGGCGGCCGATGGTGGCGGGCAGGCCTGTACGGCAGATTTCACGACTGGTGGAAACCGTGCCCTCGGTAGGTCCGTAGACGTTGACCAGGCGCACGTCGTCGGCCCAGGCATCCTTCACGTCGTCGGGCAGGGCTTCGCCGCCCAGACCCAGCAGGCGCAGGTGCGGCAGGTGCAATTTGGGCAGGGCTGCTAATGCCGATGGAGACAAAATGGACAAGGTGATGCGTTCGGTGGTCATCACTTCTTCAAAGCGCACCGGATCCAGAATATCGTCGGTGTTGTGGATGTGCAAAGCGCCGCCGGCGCACAGGGTCATGAATGTGTGCGAGGTGCCCGCATCGAACGAGAAGGAGGTGGTTTGCATGAAGCGCTCGCCCGGCCCTGTTTCGTAATAATCGATGTCAGACAAGATGGTGTTGGTCAACGCCTCGTGCACCAACACCGTGCCCTTGGGTTTGCCCGTACTGCCCGAGGTATAGATGATGAAAGCCGCGTTCTCGGGGTGGGGATTCAAGTCGAGGTTGGTTTCCGGGTCGCTTGCCGTCATATTCCTCAGAAGGATGTTGGTCACGCCTTCGGGCGGGTTGTCGGCTGGTTCGAAGGTCACCAGGTATTTGAGCCCGGAATCTTGCAGCATGTAGTCCAACCGCTCCCGAGGATAGGCAGGGTCCAGGGGCATGTAGGCGCCGCCCGCCTTGAGCACGGCCAGCATGGTCATCACCAGTTCGGGGCAACGCGGCAGGCAGAAGCCGACGATGTCCTCGGGTTGCACGCCTTCCCGGCGCAGTCGGTGCGCGAGTTGGTTGGCGGCGCGGTTCAAGCGGTCGTAGGTCCACGCTACGCCCTTGTGAACCAGTGCGTTTGCCTCCGGGTGCCGTGCCGCCATGTGTTCGAAGATGCGGTGGACGGGCGTTTCCAAGGGAACGTCGCGCGTATTCCGGCTGAAGGTTTCCAGAACCAGCGCCCTTTCATCCCGCGAAATCATGGGAAGTAAATCTACCCGGTGATCGGGGTTCTCGGCGGCGGAGCGCAGCAGGTTGCCGTAATGATCGATCAGGCGCCGCACCGTTTCCCCGTCGAACAGGTGGGTGTTGTATTCCATATAACCGAACAGCTTGCCGTCGCGTTCCGTCATGGAAAGTCCCAGGTCGAATTTGGCGGTTTGCTGTTCCATTTCCAATGCCTTGACGTGCAGCCCCGGTAATTGGAGTTCGGGCAGGTCGGCATTTTGCAGCACGAAAACGATTTGGAACAAAGGCGTATGGCTCATGTTGCGCGGCACGTCCATGGCATCCACCAGTTGTTCAAAAGGCAGGTCCTGGTTTTCGAAGGCCTCCAGACTGGTCTCGCGGGTGTGTTGCAACAAGTCCCGAAAGGTCGCATTCGGAGAAATCTGGGTGCGCAGCACCAGGGTATTGACGAAAAAGCCGATCAGCGGTTCCAACGGCTTCTGGTTGCGGTTGGCAATGGGAGAACCCAAAACAATGTCGTCCTCGCCGCTGTAACGCGCGATGAGCAGGGCAAAAACCGATTGCAGCACCATGAACAGGGTTGCGCCCTCATCGCGGCCCAATTGGATCAGCGCGTGCGTGATCGCCGCGTCCAATTCGAAGTGACAAGCGGCGCCGTCAAAGCTCATCTCCGTGTGGCGGGGTCGATCCGTGATCAGTTCGTGGAGGACGGGCGCACCGGCTAATTTATTGAGCCAATATTGCTTTTGGCGTTCCAGCGGCTTGCCGGCAAGATGGTTGTGCTGCCACCAGGCAAAATCGGCATATTGAACGGGCAGCGGCGGCAAAGCCTTCAGCGCTTCAGTTTCACTTCGGCCGCGTCGGCTGTAAAGCAGGCCCAGTTCCTGAACGAAGATGCCTGCCGACCATCCGTCGGAGATGATGTGGTGCATGACCATGACCAGAATGTGCCGGTCGGGTTGTGTCTGCAACAACCGCATGCTTAGTAACCGGCCGTTTTCGAGCTGAAATTGCTCCGCGGCGGCTTCCTGCAATGTGTCGTCGAGGCTTTCCGGGGAAATGACCTCGACGCTCAGGGAGACAGGTTCTGCCGGGAGGATGCGCTGATAGGGTTTTCCGTTTTCATCGGCGGGAAAGACGGTGCGCAGGGATTCGTGGCGGCGAATCACCTGGCTGAGGCTCCAATTCAGCGTGTCCAGGTCCAGGCCGCCGTCCAACTGTAGGGCAACGCTCAGGTTGTAGGCGGTGGCCGCGCTCGCCGACTCGCCGAAACGGCTGAGGAACCAGAGGCGTTGCTGCGAGAACGAAAGCGGCGGGGTAATATGATCGGGCCGCCTGGTCAGCGGGGGCAGATCGAAACCGCCGTGTTCCCGTCGCAGGGTTGCCATACGAGCGGCCAGGCCCTCGACGGTGGGTTCGCGGAAGAAATCCTGGAGGGTCAGCGGAACCTGCTCCTGCTCGCGGATGCGGGCCAACACACGGCCCGCCGTCAGGCTGTGCCCGCCCAGGTGAAAGAAGTTGTCTCTGACCGATAGATGCTTACGCTTCAGAATGTCCGACCAGATATCGGCAATCGCGGCTTCATCGGGACCACGCGGCGCAATATGCACGCCGCTTCCGGTCAGGTCTTCCGCCGATACTTGCGGCAGCGCCTTGCGATTGCGTTTACCGCTCGCGGTTCGGGGCAGCTTGTCCAAAACTCGCAGGCCCGCGGGGCGCATGTGCAACGGTAGGTGGGTCTCGATGAACGGGATCAGCTCGGTCATCGGTTCGGGAATGTCACGGTCGAGGACCACGAAGGCGGCAATGAAGGCGTCCGGTGTGTGGACATGTTGCAGGACCACGGCGGCCTCGGTAACAGCCGTGTGTTGCTCCAAAACGCGTTCGATTTCTTCCAGCTCAACCCGTACGCCGCGAATTTTGACCTGATGGTCCTTGCGGCCCAAAAAGCGTAGCGTGCCGTCGCTGTTGATCATGCCCAGGTCCCCGGTTCGGTAGAAACGCTTGTCACCGTTGCGTCCGAACCGTTTTGCGGTCTCCTCGGGCCGGTTCCAGTAACCAAGGGTCAGGTAATCGGAGTGAATGACGATTTCGCCGGGCATCCCCTCCGGGCAGGGCCGCCCCCGTTCGTCGAGCAGCATCAGTCGGCGGCCCTGAATGGCGTGTCCCAAGGGCACGGCGGTACGCGTCAGATCGTCGAGCGACACCTCGTGGACGCTGGTCAAGATGGCCTCACTGGGTCCGTACAGATTGAATAACGGGGTTTGGGGCGCGGCAGCGTACCAGTCCCGCGCCAGTTCTACCGGCAGGGCTTCGCCGGCCAGCAGCATATGGGTTAGCGAGGACGGCGCATCGCCTTTCAGTTCGGCAAGCATGCCGCGCAGGAAACCCGGTACGCATTTGGCGAAGTGAATCCTTTTTTCCGACAACCAGCGGGCGGCGCGAGCCGGATCGGTCTTGACGCTTTTGGGTCCGGGGCATAATACGGCGCCTTTGGTCAAGGCCGCGAAGCTTTCGTAGTAACAGGAATCGAAAGGATTTCGGGTCAGGTTGGCCGCACGGGTCTTCGGGGTGATGTCGAAGGCTTCGGCAATCCAACCGACGAACTGTCGCCAGGACCGGGTGCTCTGAACGATGGCCTTGGGGGTTCCGGTAGAACCGGAGGTGAAGGTGAGATAAACGGGCAGGTCCGGTTTGGCCGGCGGCAGATCGGGGTTGGTCATCGGGTAATCGCGCCAAAACGCCTCGTCTTCCGGGTTCAAAACAACAGCCGTTTCGATGTCCGGCTCCCGTGCGGCGGGCCATACCAGTAACGCTTTGGGTTGAACGTCACGCAACATCTCGGCAAGCCTGGGGTCGGATGTATTGGGGCAAACAAAAGCCGCTCCGGCCTTCAACACGCCCAGCATACCGATTACCGCCTTGGGATCTTCCTCCGTAAGCAAGGCCACGCGGTCGCCGGGTTGAATGCCGGCAGCGATCAGGCCGTGGGCCAGGCGGTTGGCGCGTTCGTTCAACTCGCGGTAGGTCAGCACGGCATCGTCTAAATCCAGCGCCGGCTCATTCGGTCGGCTTCCGGCCACGGCCTCGACCTGAGTATGGACCGGCGGCCGATCCGGGGCAACCTCATCGGGAGGGGCGATGTCGGTCGGTACCGAGAACAGGTCGCCCACGGGCTGTGTCGGATCTTTCAGGATGACATCGATCAAGTCCGCAAACCGGCGATCGAGACGCTCGATGGTCGGCCGGTCGAACAGGCCCGCGTTGAAGCGCCATACGCCGGTCATGCCGTCGCCGGTTTCGGTCATGGTCAGGTTGAGGTCCACCTTGACATCCGTCTCTTCGATGACCCTGTGCCGCACCGTCAAGCCCGGCAGCGCCAATTGCTTCAAGGGGGTGTTTTGCAATACGAACATCACCTGGCAGAGCGGCGCCCGGTCAAGGTTTCGTTCAGGCGTAAGTTCCTCCACCAGCACCTCGAACGGCAGGTCCTGGCGAGCAAACGACTCAAGTGCGGTCTCACGCACTTGATCTACAAGCTCCGTGAAGCTGATGTCGTGGGAAAGCGTCAGGCGCAAAGGCAATAGATTAACGAAAAAGCCGATCATGGGCTCCAGTTCGGTCTGACCGCGATTGGCGGTCGGCGAGCCGATCAGAAAGTCGTCACGGCCGGTCATTCGCCATAGCAAAACACCCAACGCGGCCAGCAAAGTCATGAACAGGGTGGCGCCGCGGTCCGAGGACAGTGAATGCAAGCCCGTCGTTCTGGAACGACTCAGTTGGAAATGCAACGCATCCGCCGAGGACCCCGCCCCGCGACGGGCATGGTCCAGAGGCAATTCCAAAACGGTGGGGACGCCTTCGAGCGCGTTCAACCACCATTGTTTATGGCGCTCCTGAATCTGTAAGTAATGCTCGCGCTGCCATACCGCGTAGTCGCCGTATTGTACGGCCGGCGGAGGCAATGCCTCCTCGGCCTTGCGGCCTTCCACCAGGTCTGAATAGAGCGCGGTAAGTTCGTCAACGATTTGGCCGGCCGCCCAGCCGTCGGCTACAATGTGGTGCATTCCGGCGAGTAGGAAGAATCTTTCGGAACCCGTGCGTAGCAAAAGAGCCCGGAAGACGGGACCGGTTTTCAAGTCGAACGGCCTCACGCGTTCCGCCTCGATGAGCGCGTCCAGACGGTCGATCGCAACGTCTCGTATCTCCAGGGAAAAGGGTTTCGGCGGCGCCGTCACGGTATAGGCTTCGCCGCCCCTCTCGCGGAAGGTGGTTCGCAAAACCTCGTGCCGAGCCAGGATGTGCGTTAATGAGGTTTGTAGGGCGTCGATATCGAGAGGGCCGTCCAAGTGGAGCCCGGTCGTGATGTTATAGGCGGCGCTTTCCGGTTCCAGGTTATGCAGGAACAGCAGCCGTTGTTGGTTGAAGGACAGGACGCCCTCGTGCGGAACCGGTAGGATGGGCGGCAGCACCGTTTGAGAGCGAAATGCTTCCAGCGCCTCGGCCAATTGAGCCACGGTGGGGTTGTCGAAGATCACTCGCAGCGGCAGTTCCACGCCCGCTATTTTGCGCAACCTTGCCGGGATGCCGGCAGCGGGCAGACTGTGACCGCCCAGTTCGAAGAAGTCGGCGTCGGCGCCGGGTTTTTCGGCAAGGCCCAAGGTGTCTTTGAAAAGATCCGCGATCAAATGTTGGTTGGGTGTGGTCAAAGGTTTGTTGCCTCGCGGGGCTTCATCGGGCAGGGGGCGGGCAATCAAGGCCTTATCATCCATTTTTCCGTTGACCGTGCGAGGTAGTTGGTCCAGGAACAACAGTCTTTGGGGACGCATATAGGCGGGCAGTTCCTGCCGCAGGTGTCGATTGAGTTCCTGTCGCAACGCCGCATCCTCTTCATCGGAAGTTGGACTTTCGGAAGGGCGTATGTAGGCAACCAGCAGGGTTTCGTCGCCGGGTCTCAGGAGTACTCGCGCCTCGAAGACTTGCGGGTGTCGTTCCAAAACAGCGGCGATCTCTTCCGTTTCGATACGATACCCGCGCCACTTGAGTTGGTGATCGGCACGGCCCAGGAAATCGAGGTTTCCGTCGGCAAGGAAACGCACCAGGTCGCCGGTACGGTACAAGCGAGTGTCGTTCAAGTCGGTAGCGAAGGGATTGGGAAGGAAGGCGGCTGCCGTGAGGCCCGGCCTGCGCAGGTATCCCTGGGCCAGACCCACCCCGCCGACATGAAGCATACCGGGCGCGCCGATCGGCACGGGCTCCATCAGGTGGTCCAGCACGTAAACGGATAGTCCGGCGATGGGTTTGCCGATCGCGGGTTTCACTTCCTTTTCCGAGCAGGGATACATGGTGGCGGTGATCGCGGTTTCGGTGGGTCCGTAGATATTGATGATGCGTCGTCCGGTTCGATGTTGGTTGACAACGATTCCGGGGGAGAAGAAATCGCCGCCGGAGGCGATATGAACCAGGTCGGGCGCTTCGATCGGTTCCACGGCAGCCAGGGTAGAGGTTGCGGTTGTGAAGTGCGTAATGCCGTGTTCCGAAAAGTGGCGAGATCCGCCGGGTGCGGTAATCGCCAGGGGATCGATTAGGCGCACGGAGGCGCCCGAGCACAAGGCCATGAAGAGGTGAGAGGTGGCGGCGTCGAAGGCAAAAGAGGCGGCATGCAGCGTGCGGTGTCCGGATTCGAGGCCGAATGCCCGGATGTCGGAGGCAATGGAATTGGCCGCACCGGCATGGGTGATGACGGTTCCCTTGGGCCGCCCGGTGGAGCCGCTGGTGTAGATGATATAGGCCGGTTGTGCTTCGAGTACTTTTCGAGAGAGATCTTTGTCGGAAAAGGTTGGGGTGGTCTCGGGGTTGATTCGGGGAATATCGGTACCGGTCACATCGTTTTCGGCGATGATAAGGGTCGGTTCCGCGTCCTCCAGCATAAAGCGTAGACGCGTCGCGGGTGTCTCGGGGTCCAGGGGCAGATAGGCGGCCCCCGATTTCAATATCGCCAATAGGGCCTGGGGAATCAGGTTTCCTCGGGTAAGGCATACGGCCACGACCTTGCCGGGCCCCGCACCTTGCGAAACCAGTAAACGCGCCAGGCGATTTGCCCGGCTGTTCAACTGCCCGTAGGTCCATTCCCCGGTATCATCGGCCAGGGCCGGTGCTTCGGGGTGTCGGCGGGCGATTTCCTCGAACATGAAGTGTAAGGGCTTGAAGGGGAGGCGTGCGGCGGTGTGGTTCCAGACCCTGGTGAGCCTGGTTCGTTGCTCGTCACTCAGCACGTTCAAGCGGTTGACCGGCCTGTCCGGGTCTTCCAGGGCAGCCTTGCACAACCGTTGAAAGGCCGATGCCGTTCGTTGGATCGTCTCCTCGGAAAACAGCGAGGTGTTGTACTCCAGGTCCCCGGTATAACACGCGCCCTGCTTACTCAGCATCAGCGTCAGATCGTATTTTGAAATTTGATGCGTACCGCGCTCAAAGCTCAGCTTCAGGTCGGGTAATTGCGGCGGTTGCGGTACATCCTGCTGCATGACGAAAGCAATTTGGAACAGCGGCGCATGGCTTTGATCACGAGGAGGGTCGAGTGCTTCGACCAGTTGTTCGAACGGCACGTCCTGATTGGCGGCAGCTTCCGCGTTCAGTCGATGGGTCGTGGTCAGGAGCTTGCGGAACGACATGTCTCCCAGGGGAATACGCATAACCAGGGTGTTGACGAAGAAACCGATCAGGCCTTCCAGTTCCGGCCGGTTGCGATTGGCGATCGGCATGCCCAGCACGGTCTCCGTGCTGCCGCTCAAGCGTCCCAGAAGGACGGCGAATAGGGCCGTCAAGACCACGTTGACGGTGGTTCCCGCCTCGGCGGCCAGGTCTTCCAACCCGGCGGAGAGACCCGGGTCCAGGCTCAAGGGCACCAAGGCGCCGTCGTAAGTCTGTCGGGCGGGGCGAGGAAAATCCAGGGGCAGGGTATGCTTTTCCGGCAGGTCTTGCAGTTGCTTCAGCCAATAAGTCAGCTGTTTGCGATGAACTTCCTGACGTTCAGGGCGATGGTTCCAAGCGGCATAGTCGGCGTATTGCAGCTTGGGTTTCGGCAAAACGTCCCCGCTTTCTCCCCGCACATAAGCGGAGTACAGCGTGGTCAGTTCGGAAACCAGGACACCCTGGGACCAGCCGTCGGAAATAATGTGATGCTGGTTGATCAGCAGGTAATGTTCGCCGGCGCTCACCGTCAACAACTGCATGCGCAACAGCGGTCCGGTGTCAAGGTCGAAGGGTTGGAGGGTAAAAGCGTCGATGTGCTTTCTCAGAGCAGCCTTATCATGGATCGAGTATGATTCCAGGGCAATTTCTTCGGGAGGCAGAAGATGCGCTACGGGACCGGCTCCCTCGTCTTTGAAGACATAGCGCAGGGATTCATGCCGTAGTACCAACTGGCGGAGCACTCGCCGTAGTACGGCAACATCCGGCGCGCCCTCGATGCGCAATACGGCGGGCATATTGTAAAAGGGACTTTCGGGTTCCAGCCGGTTGAGGAACCAAAGCCGTCGCTGGGCAAAGGAAAGGGGATAGGTATCCAAATCCTCACGGCGCACAATGCCCGCGGCTTGATTGGGAACGGCGATCCCCTTGCGCGCCATCATCTGACGCAGGAGTTCCTTTTTCTTAGCAACGAGATCCATGTAACCCCTCGATCAAACAGTAAAAAACCCCGGTAGGCCGATTGGAAAACCAAAATGAAGAGAGGACAAGGAGGGCACCGAGAAAAGAGGGGCATGAAAAGGTAATGACCTCCTCTGTGACCTCTGTGTTCTCTCTTCCTAAACCAGCAAGCACTTTCAACCTATATACCTCCGGCCTTTTTACATTTAGCAAACGTCACTAAGCGTCGCCGGCTTCTTGCATGATTTGCAGCCGCGTTTGGATTTCGTCGGCGTCCATGGCTTCAATTTCCAGGACCGCTTCGGCCATGGGTTCCAAGGCATCACCCAGCAGGTCTTGGAGCGTAACCGCCATGCCGCGAATGGTGGGTCGTTCGAACAGAGCCCGTAACGGCAAATCCACATCCAAGGCCATGGAAACCCGGTTCACCAGACGCGTCGCCGTCAAGGAGTGTCCGCCCAGGTGGAAGAAATTGGCCTCCACGCTCAGGCGTTCGCCTCCCAGGAATTCCAGCCAGAATTGTTGCAGCAATTGCTCGGCGAAACCCTCGGGCGCCACGTAATCCGGGCCCGCCCCCTCGGCATCCGGTTCCGGCAGGGCTGCCCGGTCGATCTTGCGGTTGGGCGTCAGCGGGAAGGCTTCCATCATCACGATCGCCGAGGGAACCATGTAATGCGGCAAGCGCTCGCTCAGGTAACGGCGGATATCCGACACCGTGGGCGCGGGCTCCACATTGGGAGTGAGCGTCACATAGGCCACCAGTTGTTTATCGCCGCCCTGACCTTTCACCAAAACCACGGCCTGGGCCGTGTGGTCCGCCTCGGTCAATACGGCTTCGATTTCCTGGGGCTCCACGCGAAAACCGCGAATCTTGACCTGATGATCCAAGCGACCCAGGAACTCGATCGGTCCCGGCCCGTCTTTTGTCCGCAGGTAACGTGCGCGGTCACCCGTCCGGTACATACGGCTCCCCGGTTCTTTCGAAAAGGGATCCGGCAGAAACCTGTCAGCGGTCAGGTCGTATCGGTTCAAATAACCCCTGGCCAGGTTATAGCCGCCGATGTAGAGATCGCCGATGACGCCGGGCGGTGTGGGCTCCAGATGGTGATCCAGCATATAGATCTGAGTGTTGGCCACGGGATAGCCGATGGGCGCGTGGTACGGCCAGGTTTCCGGGGCATCGGTGAAAGTATAAGCGGTGACCACGTGGGTTTCGCTGGGGCCGTAGTGGTTGTGGAGTTCGGCGTGAGGCAGTCGCTTGAACAGTTCCGCAATGGGTGGCGTTAACTGAAGCTGTTCGCCGGTGGTGGTAATCTCGATCATATTGAGGAACAGTTCCGGCTGATCGCGAAAGGTTTCCGCCCACAATTGCATGACCACCACGGGCAGAATCACCTTGCCGATAGGTTTGGGTCCGATGGTGCGCAACAGGTTGACGGCATCCAGTCGGGTAGTCTCGTCTACCAGGAACAGAGTACCGCCGCCGCCCCAGGCCGCAAACATTTCGTGAAAACTGGCGTCGAAGCTCAGCGAGGCGAATTGCAGCACGCCCAGCCCTCCGCGCAGGGTTTCCAGATGCCATTGGATCAGGTTGACCAGGGCGAAGTGGGAAATCGCAATGGCCTTGGGTCGCCCGGTGGAGCCGGAGGTATAAATGGTGTACAGCAGGTTATCGGACGACATGGGGACGTCGAGATTGTGTTCCGGCAGCGATTGCAGGGCGGCCGCCTCAGCGTCGATGTTCAATACCGGGATGTCTTTCACGGGCAGGCTGTCCTCGAGCGCGTCCTGGGTGACGATCAGTTTCACGGAGGCGTTCGCTGCCATGTAGGTCAACCGGTCCTTGGGGTAACCCGGGTCCATGGGCACGTAACAGGCGCCCGCCTTGAGGATGGCCAACACGGCTACAGTCATGTCCACGGAACGATCGGTATACACGCCCACGCGGCTTTCCGGTCGAACATCTCGTTGCGTCAGCCGCCGAGCCAACTGGTTGGCGCGTTGATTGATCTCTTGGTAACTGTACTTCCGGTCGCCGTCTACCACGGCGTCGGTATCGGGTTGTTGCGCGGCGGTTCTTTCGAATAGCTGGTGGGCCGTCATTTGCCTGGGGTAGTCGCGACGGGTTTTGTTGGTATCTTCCGTTACGATCCTGTAGGCTTGGGGCTCCATGATTGGCAATCGATCGTAGGGTTTTCCGGGTTGTCCGATTGCTTCCTGCAGCAGTTGACGATAGTGGTCGGCCATGGCGGCGACAGCATGCCGGTGGAATAGGGCGGTGCTGAACTCGAAGGCGCAATCAATGCCGCCGTCGGGGGCCTCGCGTACGAATAGGGTCAAATCGAATTTGGAGGTACGCGCCGGGTTTTCCAATGCTTCCATGGTGAGGTCGCCGAAACGTTCGGCGGCCAGGTTCTGCTGTTGCACGAACATCACCTGGAAGATGGGGGCATGGCTCAGGTTGCGCTCCGGTTGAAGTTGCTCGACGATCTTCTCGAAGGGCAGGTCGGCATTACCCATGCCGTTGAGCACGGTTTCCACGGTCATATCGATCATTTGACTGAAGGTTGGACGTTGGTGGAGGTCGAAGCGCAAAGCCAGGGTGTTGACCAGAAAACCAAACAGCCGTTCCAGTTCGGGACGATCGCGGCCGGTGACCGGCGTGCCGACGACCAGGTCGGTTTGTCCGCTGTAACGAGAGAGCAGCATGGCGAATGCGGCGAGTTGGATGACATAAGGCGTGGTTCGCTTTTTCAAGGCGAGCGTCTTGAGGTCCCTGTATAGATCCGCGTTCAGGTTGAAGGAAAAAAGATCGCCCTCGTACTGTTGACTCGCGGGACGCGGCATGTCGGTGGGCAGTTCCAATAGCGAGGGCGCGCCGGAGAGATGTACGCGCCAATAGTCAACCTGACGTGAGGCGGCTTTGCTTTGCAGCCATTCATGCTGATAGGCGGTGAAGTCGCGGTAGGTAACGGCTGACGGTTGCGGTAGGGTGTCGCCGGTGCTGTAGCATTGTTGCAGTTCTTCGAGCATCAACGCCAGCGAAAACTCGTCCGCGATTGCGTGGTGCATGTTGACCAGTAAGGCGTGTTTGTCACCGGTTTGCTTTATCAGATGGACGCGGAACAGCGGCCCCTTGCCCAGGTCGAAGGGGCGGCGACTATGATTTTCAAACTGTTTCCCCACCTCGGCATCGGACGGGATGTCCTCCAGTTCAAAGGTCACCTCGAAAGGAGGAAGGATCTGCTGAACCGGTTGACCGTCGATCATGGGGAAACAGGTGCGTAAGGAGGGGTGACGTTCTACCAACTGATTGAAGGCTTGTTGGAGGCGGCCACGATCAAGAGGGCCGTACAGGGTCAGGGCGAGCGGGATGTGGTAGGCGGCGCGACCGGCGCCATCGGTTTCCAACCTGTCCAGGAACCACAAGCGTTGTTGGGCGGAGGACAGGCCCACCGCCCGGCCATTGGGCACGTGATCAATGGGTTCAGCGACGGTCCCGTTTCCTATTTGTCGAGCCAGGGCGGCCACGGTCGGGTTGTGGAAGAAGTCGCGGAGGCCGAAATGACCCAGGGGGAAATCTTCCTTGAGCCGGGTCAGTACGCGGGCGGCCGAGAGTGAGTGTCCGCCCAGGCTGAAGAAGTCGACATCGGCGGGAATGGTTTCCTGTTCAAGGATCTGAGCCCAGATCTCGGCAACGGCTTTTTCCAGGTCACCTTCCGGGGCCCGTCCATGGCGGCTGGTATCCAATTGGGCCAGGAGCGTCTTCCGATCGAGTTTGCCGTTCGGCGTGAGCGGACGTTCGGCCATGGGTTGCAACAGGGTAGGCACCATGTATCCCGGCAGTCGGTTGTGCAGGTAAGCGGTCAGCTGTTCCGGTGACAGGTCATCGGCTTGATAGAAGGCCACGATTTGGTTTGCGTCTGCCTGTTCTATTGGCAGCACGACAGCATCCCTCACAGAGGAATGCGTGCGCATCGCGGCTTCGATTTCACCCGGTTCGATGCGAAAGCCGCGCAGTTGGAACTGGTCATCGGAGCGCCCCAAGTAGAGTAGTTCATCATTTTGGTCGAAGCGGCCCAAATCCCCGGATCGATAGAGCCTGGCTCCGGGAACATCGGAGAAAGGATCGGGAATGAAGCGTTTCGCGGTCAAGGCGGGTCGGTTCAGATAACCGACGGCGGGGCCGGCGCCGCCCACAAGGATTTCCCCGCGGACACCTTCGGGAACCGGATCACCCGCGGAATCGACCAGGTACAGGGCCAGATCGGGAAGGGGAGGTCCCAGGCTGTTGGGATCGCCGGGGCGAACTTGCCGCCAGGTCACGTGTACGGTGGTCTCGGTAATGCCGTACATATTGATTAACTTGGGATGGTCCGCGCCGAAACGTTGGAACCATGGGTCCAACCTTGAAACATCCAACGCCTCACCGCCGAAGATGACCAATCTCAAAGCTCCCGGTGATTCGGATTCCCGACTGAGTGCATAAAACGCCGAGGGTGTTTGACTGAGCATGGTGACGCCCTCAGTTTGAAGCAGCGCTTGCAGCGCAGGCGGGTTGCGAACCGTCCAACCGTCGGGAATCACCAGGCGTCCGCCGAATAACAGGGCGCCCCACATTTCCCAGACGGAGAAATCGAAGGCGTAGGAATGGCACATGCTCCAAACATCATCGGGACCGAAACCAAAACGTTCGGCGGTAACATCGAACAAACGCAGCACATGGGCGTGGCTCACCAGTACGCCCTTGGGCCGACCGGTGGTGCCTGATGTATAGATCACATAGGCGCCGTTTTGGGGATGGACCGGCACGACGGGAGGCTCTACGGCGGCGTCCGATTGGTTCAGAAATTCATCCAGGTCCAGGCCGGGGCATCCTGCCGTTTGCGGCGGTTCGCCGCTGTAAATCAGGAGGGTCGCACCGCTGTCTTGCAGGATGTGGCTTACGCGTTCCGCACCCTGGTCCGTGCTGACGGGAACATAGATGCCGCCAGCTTTGAGGACGCCCAAAACGGTAATGATTTGTTCCGGCCCGGCGGGCAGATACAAGCCGACGGTCGTTTGCGGTTTGACACCCGACTCGATCAGGCGACGGGCCAGTTGGTTCGCTTTGTTCTCGAGTTGCCCGTAGGTAAGCGAGCCGTCAACGGCGGTTAGTGCAATGCGGTTAGCTTGTTCCCGCGCTATGGCGCTGAAACGTCCGTGTATGGTGCCCGTGGGTGCGCTTTGTCGCTTGGGGCGACCTTTAGTCAGCAGGACCTTGCGCTCCCCTGAAGAGAGGAGGTTCAAAGAGGCAACGGTTTGATCGGGGTTTTCGGCAACCCGGGCTAGAAGTCTTTGGAACCGGCTGATGAAATCGGAGATCGTTCGGGGTTCAAAGAGGTCCAGATCGAATTCAAAACAGCCGCTCAGCCGATCGTTGCGTTCGAATAGTTCCAGGGTGAGGTCGAATTTTGCCGCAATGGGTCGGCGCTCGCGACCACTCAGGGTAAGGCTGGGCAACTCCAGTTTTGTATCGGGAATGTTCTGGAGCGCAAAAACTACTTGAAAAAGAGGATTGCGCCCGTCGGGGCGATCCCCGCCCACAACCTCTACCACGCGCTCAAAGGGCGCTTCCTGGTTGGCAAAGGCTTCCAGGGCGGTGACTTTGGTTTGTTCTTCGACCAGTTGCCGGAAGGTGAGCAGGTCGTGCGGCCGATTACGCAGCACGATCATGTTCACAAAGAAACCCACCATGGATTCCAGTTCCACATGATCGCGACCGGCAATCGGAGACCCGATCGGAATATCATCGCCCGCGCCTTGTTTCTTCAAGAAAACCGCAAAGGCGGCCTGCAAGACCATAAAAAGGGTGGCGCCGGTCTGCTGTGTAAGCCGATTCAGCCCTGCCGTGGCCTGGGGATCTATTTCAAAATAACGCCGAGTTCCGGCAAAACGCGGCACGGTTGGTCGTGGCTTATCATAGGGCAGATCCAGGCCCGCCGGTAGACCGGCCAGCGCTTTTTTCCAATAGCTCAGAGCACTGTCGAACGCGCCGTCCGTGGCCCGGCGTTGTTGGTGGGCCGCGTAATCGGCGTATTGCACGGCGGGGGAGGGGAGCAGCAACGGTTGGTTTTGCAGCGCGGCCGGGTACAGGGAACCCAGTTCCTTCTGCAGTAATCCGGTGGACCAGGCATCGCCGATGATGTGGTGCATGACAAGGATGAGTGTGTGTTGGTCACCGTCCGTGCGCAGCAGGCGAAGGCGTAACAGGGGGCCTTGCTCCAGATCGAAGGCCCGACGCATTTCGCGCTCCGCCTTCCGTTCCACATCGTCGACGGGACAATCCTCGGGCGTCAGTGTGACCGTGTAGGGCGCGCCGATCACCTGGACGGGCGCATCGCCATGGAGGGCAAACGTAGTGCGCAGAATCTCGTGCCTTTCAATCAGTTGGGTAAAGGCGCTGCTGAGGGCGGGCACATTCAGATCGCCTTGCATGTCCAGGAGTGCGATTTCGTTATAGGGCGCCGCGGCGCCGTCCAATTTGTCCAGGAACCACAATCGCTGTTGGGGGAAACTGAGCGGTAGCGGTTGCTGTCTGTCCTGCTTGGGAAAACGGGGCGCTTGAGATACCACTTCGTTTTGAGCTTGTTTCAGGAAGGTGATGATTTGAGGCTTGCGCGTTTTCAATTCGGCGATCAGCGCGGGGTTCATGACCTCGCGGGGCGCATTGAAGCGAAGTTGGTCATCTTCAAGGTAGAGACGCACTCCGGCGCGGCGCATTTGAGCCAGGAATTGGGTTATGGGGGTCAAAGTACACCTTCCATCATGTCTGTTGCCGCATCGGCGGTCGATTCGACTACTGTGAGCGAAGCGTCGATTCGATCGGCCAGAGCGGCCATGGTCGTATGCTCGAATAGGGTGCGCAGAGAGAGTGCGCAACCGAATTGATCGCGGATACGAGCCAGGAACTTGGTAGCGATGAGTGAGTTGGCGCCCAACTCGAAGAAGTTGTCGTGACGGCCGACGGCGGTCACGTCCAACAGGCTTTCGGCGATCTTTACCAGTTGCTGTTCGGTCCAGGTTTCGGGGGCCGCGTAGGCCTTTGCGGGTTTCTCCCCTTCGCCGTCCGGGTCAGGCAGGGCCTTGCGGTCAATCTTGCCGTTTGCGGTCAGCGGTAGTGTATCCAAGACCACGATTTTGGACGGCACCATATATTCGGGAATGCGTTCGCGCAGGTGTTCGGTCAGCAAGGCGGTGACCGACATCGGTTTAGTTTCCGGCGGCTCACCCTCCCATGTTTCCAACTGCCGGCGGCTGACGGCGCCGCCCAGAAAGCCGTGTAGGAACCAATGTTCGTCTTGAAGTTGGAACCAGTCGGCGCAGTGGTCTTGTTGCAGGCCGCCGACCGGGCATAAGCCGAGTCCTTCCGCGCCGGCCGCGCTCATGAGTAACTGGCTCACATAACCCGCCTCCAACATGCAGAATTGGTGACTGAGATCGCCGTAGATCGGCCGCACGGCGTCGACCTTTCCGATCAGGAAGAGCTGTAAACGGGCCTGGTGAGCAATGACGCGGTTGAAGGGCGCGTAGGCTTCTGCCGGAACGGCCGCGGTATCGCCGACGCGAATCAACTGGTGATCGTCCGGGTGGTAGTAGTAGGCGCCGCCTTGCATGCCCTCTACGGCGCCGTCGGCGAGGCACAGGTATAACTGGACCGGATACAGGCTGCCGGCCGAGGCGTAACGTCTTTTGGGAACGGGCTTGTCGTCCAGGTGCAGTGTTTGCAGGCAGGCCAGAAATCGACCGAAGTTTCGGGCGGGAATCGGTTGCGGCTGGAAGCGGCGAAAGCTTTGTCGGCTGATCCAGGCATCGGGGTCCGGTTCCGGCCGGTACAGCGTGACGCGTGTTTCATTATCAAGGACGGGGCGCAGGTCGGTGCGCGATAGTTTGAACTCGGTTCGACTTAACGGGTCGACAAGTACGCCTTCGTCGGTTTGCTCCGCGGGTTGTATGTAGGCCGCCAGACGTCGGTTGTTTTTATCGCCGGGAGCGGTGACCACGGCGGCGGCCACGGCCGGATGTTGCTCCAGGGCGGTTTCGATCTCGCCCAGTTCGATACGGTAACCACCGACTTTAACCTGGAAATCCTCGCGTCCCAGGAACTCGATGCTGCCGTCCGGCAGGTAACGACCCAGATCGCCCGTGCGATAGAGACGTTCGCCCGTGCGTGGATGGTTGAAGAAGGCCGCGTTCGTTTTGGCCGCGTCGGCGCGGTAACCCAGGGCCAATCCCTTACCCGCGATGTATAGGTCGCCGGGTACGTAATCGGGACAGGGTTCCAGGTTTTGGTTCAGCACGTGGAAGCGTTGGTTTGCAAGCGGTTTGCCGTAGGGAATACTTTCCCAGTGAGCCTCGACCTTGTGGATGGGATGGAAGATGGACCAGATCGAGGCTTCCGTTGCCCCGCCCAGGCTGATGGTCTCGATACCCGGGGCTCGCTCGGCGATGCGATCGGGCAGTGAAACGGGAATCCAGTCGCCGCTCATCAAACACAGGCGCAGGTCTCCGGGAATTTCCTCGGTGTACTCCACCAGCATGCGCATGAGCGCCGGGACGCTGTTCCAAATGGTGACCCGGTGTTCCCGAATCAATTTCAGCCAATGGCCCGGGTCGCGCAATTTATCAGGGTCCGGGTAGACCAGAGCGCCGCCGCTGCCAAGCAGGCCGAAGATGTCGTAAACGGACAGGTCGAAGCTCAGCGAGGAGACGGCCAGAACGCGGTCATCGCCGGCCACGGACCAGCGTCGGTTGATGTCCAGGATGGTGTTGACGGCTCCCCGGTGATCGATCATGACGCCTTTCGGTTTTCCGGTCGAGCCTGACGTGAAGATGATATAGGCCAAATCGGTAGACTTCTGGAGCGGTGTCCAGGGCGTTACGGGGCCGTCGTCCATGCCGGCCTGATCTACATGAATGACCCGGATCGTTTCCGGCCAAGGCGGCCCGGCGATGTCGGCGCGGGTCAACACATGGCGCACCTCGCAGGTTTCGGCGAGCCACAAGAGGCGTTCGCGGGGCAATTGCGGGTCGATGGGCACATAGGCGCCGCCGGCGCGCAGGATGGCAAGTACCGAAACCACCTGTTCCCATCCTTTATCCAGGGAAACGGCCACCAAATCACCCGGGCCGATGCCGTCATCCCGAAGCAGGCGGCCGAGATGCTCCGCCCGACGGTAGATGTCCTCGTAGGTCAGCACCATGCCGCCGGCGAATACGGCGGGACGTTGCGGCATGGCTACGGCCCGATCCGCAAACATGGTGTGTAGAAAGGTAGTTTCCAGTGGGAAATCTTGCTTGTCGCTGTTCACCCGGCGGCGGATCTCGGCCTGATCGGCGGGCAGCAGATCGAGCTCCGGCGTCTGCCAGGCGGTTTCATCTTCCGCCAATCTTGAAAGGTGGCGGGTGTAAGCGTTGAACATGGCGTCGATCAGGTGTTCGGGGAACAATTCGGCCACGAAGTCCCAGTTGAAGACCAGGGCGCCTTCTTCCTCCATGACCTGGTGATCCAACCAGACCTGGGGGGTTTGGGTGATGGCATAAACCATTTTCCCGATTTGACTACTGTCACCGGGGCTCCCGGCGCCCAGCGTACTGGTGAACACTACCGGCATGGCGGCCCCGCGCGGATCGCCGCTCTTTTTGGCCAGTTCTCGCAGCAGGCGCACGCCGCCCACTTGGCGATGGTCCAGATCTCGCCATAGTTGCTGCTGGAGGTTTTTGGCCCTTGCGCTGAAATCCGGGCCCTCGCCGGTGACGGCCAGCAGCGTGGTGGTTGTAAAATCACCGACGAGATGGTTGATTTCGTCATGCAGCGGCAGGCGATTGAAGAGGGTCAGGTTGATGGTAAAGGCAGGGTTCCGCGTCCAGCGGCCCAGGATCTCGCTAAAGGCAGTCAACAGCAGAGCCGAATCGGATACGCCCGCCGACGCCGCCCGTGCCCGCAGGCGCGCCCAGTCTTCCGGGGCCAGGCGTGCGCGACGGCGTTCGAAGCGCGGTGTTTGCACCTGACCGGGATCGACGGCCAACGGAAGGTCGGGTGCGGGAGGGAGGTCGGGCAATCGTTCCTGCCAGTATGCCATGGCTTTGGTGTAGGACGGGTGTTGCTCGAATGCCTCGGCGGCAGGCACGTAATCCCGGAAAGAGAGAGACAGGGGCTCGGGATGCCAGTCGGGTTCCCGGTAGAACCGTGTCCATTCCCTCAACAGAATGAAGCCGCTCCAAGCATCGGTGATCAGCGCGTCGAAGCTGACATGGATGCGCGTGCGGCGTGTGTCCATACGCGTGGCCTCCACGCTGAACAGGGGCCATTGGCCGGGATCGTGCACCATGTGACTCATGGTCTCGCGGATCTCGGCCAGTTGGGCGTCCCGCTCGGCGGGGTTCTCATGGGTCAGGTCGCGTATGGGTACGATATAGGCGGGTGTGTGTTCCTGGATGCGTTGGGTTCCGTCCTCGTCGAAGACGGCGCGCAACATGTCGTGACGTTGAATCAATTTGTTCCAGGCATCTTGCAAGCGCTGAAGGTCCAGGTCGGTGCAGTCGAATTCGGTATAGCCGTGCGTGGCGATATTCCCCAATTCGAAGGCCGACCCTCGACCCACAAGGTAGGCGTGCTGGACATCGGTCAGCGGGAAGGGAGTGTAACGAACGGCCGGATCGGGCGTGATTCGAGGCAGATCCGGGGCAAGTCGATCGTCGCTGTGCGCGGCGAGGGATACAAGCGCTGCCAATCCGGCTATAGTAGGCGCTTCGAACAGATCGCCCAGGGTCGGGGCAACGCCCAGTTCCGCACCGATGCGGTGTAACAACTGCACGGCCAAAAGTGAGTGTCCGCCCAATTCGAAAAAGCTGTCATTGACGCCGATGCGCTCCACACCCAGCAACGCCGACCAGATGCCGACCAGCGCGGTTTCGGTCTCGTTGCTCGGCGCCACGTAGGCGGTGCTTGTGGAACCCGCAACACGTTCCGGCCGGAAGCGATTGTCTTGCGTCAGCGCCTTGCGATCGACCTTGCCGTTGGGGGTCAGCGGCATTCGCTCCAGCATGACAAAAGCGGCGGGGATCATGTAGGCGGGCAAACTGCTCTGGACCAGGCGACGCATGCGCGGGGCCAGGTCACGGTTGAGACGACCCAGTAGAGGGGCGCTGGACAAACGCGGGTTTTGCACGCTGTCGGCGGGAAACAAGGTCCGCCATTGCGGGGCCTGGAACCCGGCGGCGGTGAACACGGCCGTGTAGGCGCCGTTTTCCGAAATTGCCGGTTTAACGGCCGTTAGCTCATAGTCGAAGGAGGCGGCGAGGGCGTTTAGTTCGCTTGGGAAAACGCCGTCGGAGTCTATGTGACGATTGGGCACGTCGTCCAGGACCAGGATTTCCGGTCTTGCGACCAGCCTTTTTTCCAGATCGACCTGGCCATATTCAGCGCGCTCCATCCCGGCATCCGCCCGATCCATGGAGCCCACATGCAGGATCACATCATAACGGAAGCGGTTGAGTTCGTTTTGTTGTTCGGCGGGCTTCAGCAGTACTTCAAGGCCGGTGAGGCGCGGGTGTTCGTCGCATAGGCGGGCGAACCATTCCGGGTGCAGCACCAGTTCGGTTTCCCGGGCGACAGCCTCGGCGGTCAGGGCCGCGAGCGTATCCGGGTCCATGGGCCCGCCGGCGCGATGCAGCAGCAATGAGCGATGGAAGGCGGGCAGCAGGTCCAGGTCGCGTACGTCGCCCACAAAGATGTGTCCGCCTTCGGTGACCAGGCTCGCCGCCTGTTTTAACACCTCGGCCAGGTAGTCCCGGTCGGGGAAGTACTGCGCCGTGGAATTGAGCACCACGGTGTCGAAGCGTTGATTGCCCAAGACCTCGGTCAGATGATTCGCGGCGACCTGTTTCAGGCCGACGCCCCTTTGATCCGGGTTTGCCGCATCGGGATCGGTCTCATGCAAATTGGCGACGGACAGCCCGGCGCGAACGGCCTGAAGGCCCTCGGCTGCAATGTCTGAACCCAGGTAGTAATCGACATGCGGCGCTACGCTGAAGAGAATGAGGCCGGTGCCGCAGCCGATCTCCAGAACGCGCCGGGGCTTACAGGCAAGGATGCGCTCGGCCGTGGCGTTCAGCCAGGCGCGCATGTGCGCCGCCTCGATGGTGCGGCCGGTATAGCTGTCGTTCCAGCCGTTGATATTGAAGGTGGGATCGCTGTTCTCGGCGCTGTAGGCATCGTTCCAGACATCGGCCCAGTCGGCTACCATGTCCTTGACCTCGCGATCGGAGGCGAGCGCATCGGGATCGCCGACCACATAACCGATGATGCGCGGATCGCCGGCAACATCCTCGCGAACCACGGCCGTGCATTGGCGCACCGCCGGGTCTTGCTCCAGCAAGGATTCGATTTCGCCGAGTTCGATGCGGTAGCCGCGCACTTTGACCTGATGGTCTACGCGGCCGATGAATTCGATATCGCCGTCCGGACGGCGCCTGACCAGATCGCCGGTGCGGTACAACCGCGACCCGTCACCCTCGAAGGGATTGGGCACGAACAGGGTAGCCGTAAGGTCCGGTTGTCTATGGTAACCCCGGGCGAGGCCGGCGCCGCCGATGTAGAGTTCACCCGCAACACCATACGGCGTGGGTTGCAGGTGCGCATCTAAAACATATAAAGTAGTGGCCCCGATGGGACCGCCGATAGATTCGGCATCGTCACCGGAGGAGCTTTCGGTAATACAACGTCGGGCCGACCAGATGGTGGTCTCGGTGGGTCCGTAGAGATTCCACAGGGTACGGCCCCGCGACAGCAATTGTTTGGCGAGTTCACGCGGGAGTGCTTCGCCGCCGCAGAGGACGGTCAATTCGGGGGAACCGGTCCAACCGGCAAGCAGCATCAATCGCCAGGTCGCCGGAGTGGCCTGCATGACGGTGATTAAGTGGGATTTTAATAAATGCAGCAATTGAGCGCCGTCGGCCGCCTGCTCTCGAGTAGCAATGACCACCCGTGCGCCTCGGCAGAGCGGCAGGTACAACTCCAATCCGGCGATATCGAATGAGACGGTGGTAACGGCCAGCAGACGGTCGTCGCGTTGCAAGCCCGGCCGGCGGGCCATGGTGTCCAGGAAATTGATCAGGGCTCCGTGGGAGACCACCACGCCCTTGGGCCGGCCTGTCGAGCCGGAAGTATAAATGACATAGGCGGCCTGTTGCGGGTGCGGGGTGATCTGTGTGGGTTGTTGTCCCGACTCCAGATCTATGCGATCTAAAAGCAGCGGTTGGACTTCCTCGCCCAACTCCAAATCTTCCAATCGTCGGCTGTCGGTGATCACCAGGCCGGCACCGCTGTGTTCCACCATGTATCTCAGCCGATCGACGGGGAAGCCCGGGTCCAGCGGCAGGTAGGCCGCGCCCGCCAACTGTACCCCCAGAAGCGCGGTCAGTAAATCCAGGGAACGATCCAGGTAAACGCCTACGAAAATACCCGGGGCCGCACCGTGTTTTTGTAGGACAGCGGCCAGGGCTTGGGCCCGGCGCGCCGCCGCCTCATAGGTCAATGACTCGTCCGTACCGGCAAGTTGGGCCGCAATCTGTTGCGGATGCACCGCGGCCACACTGAGGAAACGTTGCGGCAGCAGGTCGGCGCCTCGCGGTTCTTCGGTTTGGTTCCAGCGGGTGAGCAGGGTCTGCCGTTCTTCCAAGTCGAGCATCGGGAGCAAACTCAAGGAAACATCGGCGTCGGCGGTTACAGACTCGGCCAGGCGTAAATAGTGATCGGCCATGCGCACTACGGTTGTCAGGTCGAAAAGGTCGGTGTTGTATTCGATCATGCCGTCCAGTCGACCGTCCTTTTCTTCCAGGAAAAGGGTCAGGTCGAACATGGAACTGATATGGTCCACCGGTGTGGACTCAAGTTGCAGGCCCGGTAGCTGTTGCAAGCCCATTTCCACGTTTTGCAAGATGAACATGACCTGGAACAGGGGCGTGTAAGCCCGGCTGCGCTCTTGGACACAGGCATCCACCACCAGTTCGAAGGGCGCGTCCTGGTGCGCATAGGCGCCGTGCGCTTTTTCGGCCGTTTGTTGTAGGAACTCTACAAAGGAGGGGTCGTCTTGAAGCGAATGGCGCATAGTCAGCGTGTTGACGAAGAACCCGATCAGTCCTTCGATCTCGGCGATCTCCCGGTTTGCCACGGGCGAGCCGATCAACACGTCATCGGCGCGGCTGTAACGGCCCGTCAACACGGCGAACAGGCTTTCCAGCACCATGAAGTCGGTGACCTCATGAGTACGCGCCAGTTCATGCAGCGCTTGGGTAAGGGCTTCCGGCACCGTGAAGCGGTAGGCCGCGCCGTTGAAGGTTTGCTCGGCGGGACGGGGTCGGTCCAACGGCAGGTCCAACAGCGGCGGTGCGCCGGCCAGTTGCTTGCGCCACCAGTCCAGTTGGCTCTCCAGCACCTCGCCTTGTAATTGTTGGCGCTGATAGACCGAGTAATCGGCGTATTGAACCGGCAGATCGATCAGGACGGGTTCCCGGTTTTCGGTGAAGCCCCGGTAGAGTTCGGTGAGTTCGCGCACCATGACGCCGATCGACCAGCCGTCACCGATGATGTGGTGCTTGACCACCAGGAACAGGTGTTCGTCGGCGCTCAACCGGAGCAGGCGGAAGCGGACCAGCGGCCCACGGTGCAGGTCGAAAGGTTCTACTACGGCGGTGTCGGCCAATCGGCTTGCGGTCCTGCCGGGCTCGGGACAGGCGCTCAGGTCGATCAGGGGCAGCGCGACTTTGTCCGCGGGCGCAATGACCTGGTAGGGACGGCCGTCACGGTCGTTGAAGGTGGTGCGCAGGGTCTCGTGACGCTGAACCAATTGTTCGATTGCCCTGTGCATGGCGGCAGGATCGAACGCCCCGGTCAGGCGCAGGGCTTCGCGCATGTTATAGGTCGCCGACGGACCCTCCAACCGGTCCAGGAACCACAGTCGTTGCTGGGAAAAGGACAGAGGCAGGTCGCCGTCTCGTGGAACGGGTATTACCGGCAGGCGCGCAACCTTCTTGCCCTCGCGATCCAGCCTTGCGGCCTGGCGGCTGAGAGTGGGGTGATCGAACAATTCTTTCAGGCTGAGGTCCAGTTGCAGGGACTCGCGGATATGCGTTCGCAGCCGGGTCGCCAGCAGAGAATCGCCGCCCAGTTCAAAAAAGTCGGCATGCCGACCAAGGTCGCGCAACCCGAGCAGCGGACGCCAAAGATCGGCAAGCGCTGCCTCGGTGGGCGTGAGGTTTTGTTCCGATACGGGTTCTGCTTTCACCTCGTCAACGTCGGAAAAAAGGAGGGGTTTGCTTTCATCGGCGAGCAGGTGTCGTTGTTCGGGCGGATCGATCCAGTAGCGGCGGCGCTCAAAGGGATAGCCGGGCAAAGTAATGCGGCGCGGTTGGGGGCCGTTGGAGAGGGCGTCCCAGTCGATCTCGACGCCACGCGTCCAAAGGCCCCCGATTGCCTGCAACAAGGCCCGGCGGTCGTCGTCATCCTGCTTGGGGTGCCGCATGGAGGCGAAGGCATGCACGCCGGGACGTCGCAAGGCCAGAGTGGTCAGTGTCCGACCGGGGCCGGCTTCCAGGAGGATCTTGCCGTTTTCTTTGAGCAGCATGTCCAGGCCCTCGCCGAAGCGGTTGGTGTGGCGCAGGTGGCGCACCCAATAGTCCGGGTCGGTGGCCTCCTCCGTGGTGATCCAGGCGCCGGTGACACAGGAAATAAACCGTTTACGCGGCGGGTGCAATTGCAGACCGGCCAGGAACTGTCGGAACTCGGGCAGGATGGGGTTCAACATGTGGGAATGCACGGCGGCGTCCAGATGAATGCGCCTTACCGAGACGCCGCGTTCTTCCAACCGGGCTTGGAGCGCGTCCACGGCTTCCGGCTCACCGGCGGCAACGCAGTCATCCGGGCCGTTGATCAGTGCAAGCGACAGTCCGGCATCCAGCAGAGGCCGGATCTCGTCGGCTTTCATATGAATACTGAGCGCCGCGCCTCGCGGCGTGCGGGCGAACAGCTCACCGCGTTTCAGTAGAATTGCGAGAGCGTCTTTCAGGTCGAACACTTCGGCCAGGGTCGCCGCGACGTATTCACCCGTGCTTTGCCCGATCATGGACTGAACAGTGATGCCCCTGGCTTCCAACAACCGCGCCATGGCGTAGCACACGGCAAATACGGCCGGCATGGCGTTGTCCACCTTTTCGAGCGCCCGTTCTGCCGCCGCTTCTCCGTCCGCATCCGGGTACAGTAGGTCACGTAGGTTGGGACCGTTCAGTTCCAGCAACAGGTCCGCGCATTGGTCGAACCAGCGACGGAAGACCGGTTCGCCTTGGTAGAGGTCGCGGCCCATGCGCACGTACTGAGCGCCGCCGCCCGGGAACATGAGGCCGACGCCCGGCGTGCCTTGGTCCGGTTCGGAGATCTGGTCTCGGGCCTCCTCCAGTTGGGAAACCAGTGCTTTCAGGTCATGGGCGGCAATGGCCAGGCGGTGTTTCATGGCCGCTCGCCCGACTTGAAGTGTTCGCGCTACGGCAGCGGGAGACATGTCCGGGTTTCGATCGATAAATGCATGCAGGTCATCGATCCGTCGTTGCAATGCCGTGGGCGTGGCCGCTGACAGGGGAAACAGCAGCGGGCCCTCTTCACCGGCAGGGTCGTCGGTTTGCGGGGCTTCTTCCAGGATGGTATGCGCGTTGGTGCCGCCGATGCCGAAAGAGCTGACCCCGGCTGCCAACGGTTGGGTCCCTTCCAGTTTGCGGGTTTCGCTGACCACGTAGAACGGATTCCCTTCGAAGTCGATACGCGGGTTGGGTTTCTTGAAGAACAGGCTGGGCGGCAGGGTTCTGTGTTTGAGCGCCAATGCGGTCTTGATGAAACCGGCCGCGCCGCTCGCCGCGTCCAGGTGGCCGAAGTTGGTTTTTACCGAACCCACGCCCACGGTTTCGCCTGCCGGAAGATCGCCGTATGCCAGGCCCAGAGCGGTCATTTCGATGGGATCGCCCAATTCGGTGGCGGTGCCGTGGGCCTCCACGTAGGCGATTCGGTCCGGCGTGACCCCGGCATGGTCCATGGCCTCGCGAATCACAGCGGCCTGGCCTTCCACACTGGGCGCGGCGAAGGAGATCTTGTCGGAGCCGTCATTGTTGACGGCCCAACCCTTGACCACGGCGTGGATGGGATCGCCGTCCGCGATAGCGGCTTCAAGGGATTTCAGGACCACTACCCCGGCGCCGCTGCCGAAGAGCACCCCGGCTCCGTCGGCGTCGAAGGCCCGGCAATAGCCGTCCGGCGAGGAAATCATGCCGGGTCGGAAGGGGTAACCCTCTATTTGCGGGGCGCGCACCGTGACGCCGCCCGCTATCGCTACATCGCACTTACCGGCGGCCAGGTATTCACAGGCGGCATTGACGGCTGTCAGCGAGGTGGAACAGGCGGTTTGAACGGTCAGCCCGGGTCCGTGCAGATTCAACTTATAAGCCAGACGCGTGGTGAGGAAATCCTTGTCATTGGCGATCATGATCTGGAAATCGTCGAGATGTTTCAGCCGGGCTCGATTGGGCATGAGGTTGTTGAGCAGGTAGGTATTCATGCCCACGCCGGCAAACACGCCGCAGGTGCCCGCGCGCGCCGGGTCCAAGGCCGCGTTTTCCAGCGCCGACCAGGCGGTTTCCAGAAAGACCCGGTGCTGTGGGTCCAGCAGGGCGGCCTCGGCGGGACTGTAGCCGAAGAATGCGGCATCGAAGGATTCCGCGTCCGCGATCACGGCGCCCGCCGGCACGTAGTCCGGGTCCTGCAATTGCTCCGGCGAAACGCCTGCCTTGAGCAGTTCCTCATGGGTGAAGAAGGAGACGCTGTTGGTTCCGTCAACCAGGTTTTGCCAGAATGCTTCGATGGAATCGGCGCCGGGGAACCGGCAGGCCATGCCGATGACGGCCACCGCACGGTCGGCCGGCGAGCGGCGGCGGCGTTGCTTGCGTTGGATACGTTTGCGTTCCACTTCCTGAGCGCCGGTTTCCGGGCGGCTGTTGAAGAATTGAGCCAGGGCGTGAACGGTGGGATAACGGAATAACTCGACCATGTCCAGGTCACGGCCGAACATGTCTTGGAGCCGCGTATGGGCGCGCGCCAGCAACAGCGAGTGTCCGCCCAATTCGAAAAACGAGTCGTGGATGCCGATATCCTCGCGGCCCAACAATTCCTGCCAGACGGCGACGATCCGCGCCTCCACCTCGTTCTGCGGCTTTGCAACGGGTCCGGTTCGCGTTGCTCGGCCTCCCATGGCTGGCAAAGCCTTGCGGTCCACCTTGCCGCTTGGCGACAAGGGCATCCGGTCCAGGAACACGATTCCGGCAGGGACCATGTATTCGGGCAACCGGGCGTGCCCATATGCGCGCAGGCCGGCCTCATCGGGGGTTTCGGTGACCACATAGGCGGTCAGGCGTTGGCCTTGGACCAGGACCGCAACGGATTGAACGTTCGGCGCGGCGCTGAGCACGGCCTCGATTTCGCCCAACTCGATACGGTGACCGCGCAGCTTGACCTGGTGATCGACCCGCCCCAGAAAGTCCAGACGCCCGTCGGGTAATAAGCGCACCGCATCGCCCGTGCGATAGAGTCTCTCCCCATCCCCGAAAGGATCGGGCCGGAAACGTTCGGCGGTCAGTCGCGGCCGCTGCAGGTACCCTTGCGCCACGCCCGCGCCGCCGATCCACAGCTCGCCCTGCGCACCGAAAGGTCTGGGACGGCCGTAGCGGTCCAGCACGTAAACGACGGTGTTGTCGACGGGTTTGCCGATGAGTACCGGACCCTCGCCGAGGACCTCGGCAGTGGACCAGATGGTGGTCTCGGTGGGGCCGTACATATTGAGAATGGTCGCATCGGATACCGTTTGCAACTCTTTGAGCAGTGCGTCGGGAACGGCTTCGCCGCCCAGTAAGATGGTTTGCAGCCGCGCCAGTCGATGCCGCGCCCGCTTATCGGCCAACAGCAGCCGCATGAGCGACGGCGTGCATTGCAGGTGCGAGGCTTCATACTTCTCCACATGGCGGGCAAAGCTATAATCTTCGGGCTGATGCTCCCGAGGTTCGCTCAACTGCCGCAAGCGGTTGAGCGATTCCAGGCCGCGCAGGGTATCCTCCAAGGGCACGCCGAAGTCGATCAGGCAGCCGACCTCGTCCACACCGATGCCCTTAAGCCGATCGATCAGATGCAGGCAGGTTTCCGGCGTACCGAAGAGGGCGCTCGTGCTGAAGAAGCGATTGAAGGCATGGTCCACCAACATTTCCCGGTGTTCCTCGGTGAAATGCGGCGAACTGACGTCCAGACCCAACTCTTTGGCCAGGCCTTTCATGAGACCGAAAGAACCGCGCAGGTAATTGCGAAAGGGTTCCTGCACCAGGGCGCGCACCCGTTCGGCGTCGTCATCCACAAAGGTGTGCAGCATCAAGGTCACATAGGGTTTGCCGGGTCGGCCGCTTTCCGCGAATGCCTTGCGGTAGATGTCGATCTTTTCGGCCAGGTCTTCCAGTGTTTGGCCCAACAGGTGGGTGAGTACATTGGCGCCCAGTTCACCCGCGATGCGGAAGGTATCGGGATTGCCTGCCGCTGTCATCCAAATCGGCAACTCGGCTTGTACGGGCCTGGGATGGATTTTCAGGTCGATCATCTCACCCGCGCCGTTGCGGCGGCTGATGCTTTCCCCACGCCACAATGCACGGATGGTCTCCAGGTTGCGCAGCATGACGTCTTTATTGTCCCGGAAGTTCCGGGGCGACAGCACGAAGTCGTCGGCATTCCAGCCCGACGCAATGGAGATGCCCGCGCGGCCGTTGGTCAGGTTGTCGACCAGCGACCATTCCTCGGCGGTGCGGATGGGGTCGTTGATGGGCAGCACCACACTGCCCGCCCTGATATGGACCCGCTCTGTCAGCACGCCCACGGCCGCGCCGCTGACGGCGGGATTGGGGTAGAGTCCGCCGAAGCTGTGGAAGTGGCGTTCCGGCGTCCAGACCGAGGTGAAGCCGTTGCAATCGGCGAATTGCGCGCCCTCGGTGAGCAGGCGGTATTTGTTGTCGGCGTCCACCTCGGAGTCGGCAAAGTAGAACAGGCCGAAGTCCATGGGGCGGTCAGTAAAGCGAAGTTGCCCCGTGGGACCGTGCAGGGCGCCGTCATGAGTAGCTTGCAGCAACACGGTATAACCGCGAGAGGGCGCCCAAAGCAACTCCAGGACGGCGATGTCGAAGGTCAGGTTGGTAACGGCGCACCAGACATCGGCCCCGGGTTTCGGACCTCCGACCACGCGGTCCATGCTGTAGAAGAAGTTGCCCGCGTTGGCGTGCGAGACGGCAACGCCCTTGGGTGTACCCGTGCTGCCGGAGGTATAGAGGATATAGGCCGTGTAGGCGGGGTCTACGTTAACGGGTCGGTGCTCGGCCGTTTCATCCAATTGCTCCATGCAAATGACCGGCACGTCATCAAAGGTAGTATGCAAATCCTCACCGCTGATTACAACGCGTACACCGGCGTCACGGGCGGTTTCACTGAGTCTGGCCGGGGGATGGTACGGGTCCAGCGGCACCCAGGCGGCGCCCGCACTCATGATGCCCAACACGGCAACCACGAGATCGGGCGAGCGCTCAAGGCAGACGGCAATGCGATCGCCGGCTTGCACACCCAGTGCTTGCAAGGCGGCGGCCATGGCGGATGCGCGGTTTTGGACGTTGCGGTAGGTCAGCCTGTGATCCTGGAAGATAAGTGCGGTGCGTTCCGGCTCCTGCCGCGAACGCGCCGCAAAGGCCCCATGGATGGTGAAGTCATCGGGGATGTTCCGGGCCGTGGCATTAACCCGTTGCAGCCGCTCCGTTTCCTCGGCGGTTAACAGCGGGATTTCGCTGACGGGCCTGTTGATATCGGACGCCATGGCGGCCAGCGTATCCACCAACAATTGCGCCCGGCGTTCGATGGTGTGGTGTTCGAACAAATCGGTGTTGTAGTCGAAACTGCCGGCCAGACCGGTTTCGGTGCGGGTCATGAACAGGCTGATATCGAACTGGGAGAGCCGATGGGGCATGGGCCGAGCGCTGAAGCGCAAACCCTCGATCTGTACCACCCCGCTTTCGCGGCCCATGGCAATGGCTCCGGCAGAGTCTCGGCCGGGCGCATCCAGCAGGGTGAACATGGCCTGAAAGAGCGGTGAGCGGCCCGGATCGCGTTGCGGGTGCAGTTCGCGCACCAGGAGTTCGAAGGGCAGGTGGCGACGCCGCAGAATTTTCAGGCCGACCCCGTGCATCTGTTCCAGTAGTTGGGCAAAGCCGGGGTTACCGCGAAAATCGGCGTGCTGGACCAGCGGGTTGAGGAAGTAGCCCACACAACGGCGAAAGGGCTTGTCTCTACCGGAGGCGGGTGAGCCCACCGAAACGCCGTCGGCATCGCTCAGGCGATGGAGCAGCGCCTGGAAGCCGCTCAGCAGCAGGGTATGGAGCGACACGCCCTGCCGTACGGCCAGGTCCGATAGTTCCCGAGCCAGTTGGTCGGGCAGGTAGAAGTCCAGGGAATCGCCGTGGTGCATTTGCACCGGGGGACGCGGTTTGTCCGTGGGTAATCGGAGCACGCCTTCCGCATCGGCCAGATGCTCGCGCCACCATGCCTTCAACTTCTCACCGCGCGGGCTGTCCATCAGCTTTTGTTGTCGCAAGACATAGTCGCGGTAATCGACCTCGGGCAGCTCGGGTTCGCGGCCGTTACAGAGGGCGCAAAGCTCCTCGAAGAGAATGACCAGCGACTGGAAATCACTGATGATGTGATGGGCGCAAATCATCAGCGCGGCGCGTTTTTCGCCGCGCAGCAAAACGAGGCGCCACAACGGGCCCGTGGCCAGGTCGAAGGGGCGTTCGCCGGCGTCCGCGAGGTAGAGAGTGACGGCTTCCTCGGTCCACTCACGAACATCTTTCACTTCCAGAGGTAATGCGAGATCGTCGTGAACCTTTTGCAGCGGCTCGCCGCCTTCCTCGAAAAAAGTGGTCCTTAAGGTGGAGTGGCGCTCTTGCAAACGCGACAGGTGCGCTTTCAGGACAGCGGTTTCGGGGGGATTTTCCAGGTTGACCGCAAAGGACAGGTTGTAGGCGGAACTGAGGGGGTCCAATCGATGGAGAAACCACAACGCATGCTGGTTATAGGATTGACGAAAGACGCAATGGCCGGTCGCATTTCCCTCAACCTCTCGGGTCTCTGAGATTGGTGCGGAAGAAGGCGCCGATCCCTCGCCGGAGGCATGAGAAGGGTTCGTCATATAAGGACCTCGATCATGAGTTGAAAGCAAGCTGAAGGCAGACTTTCCCGAGGCAAAGTACGGTCAAAAGCTCTGTGGGGAGGAGTTTTGTCCGGGATACGGAAAGCCGTTTCGGAAAGCCGTGCTTTCCGCCCGGCACGTACTGAATCTACTCGGAAAAGCCTTGAAGCGGCGACTTGCAGGGACAAAGATAGATGGATAGTCGAGAATCCCAGAGAACGTCCGCAAAGTCGACAGGGCCTAATTTTAAGTGCTTTTGGTGAATCATGCAAGCTAATGCTTTTGCGATCAGGCTGAGATCTAAGAAAGAAGTATTCCGGTGAGAAGCAGGGATCAGGTGCAAAGTGTAGCCAACCTGAAAAATGTTGTATCCTAACCGGGTAATAGAAATTGGGAAAGGTCTTCAAAAACCTTTTATGCCGACATGGGTAGAGTAAGGCATTGTCAATTCAGCCGGGTTCAGTATAATGAATTGGTGTTCACTCAGGTGTGAGGTCCCCGATGGAAAAGGATTATATCGCGCTCGCCATCCCGGTTTTTTTTATTTTGATTGGAGTCGAATTGGTTGTGGCCAGGCTGCAACGCAAAAAGCTGTACCGCCTGAACGATTCCATCAATGACCTGAGCACCGGTTCCATTCAACAAATGTTCGGCGTGTTCTTCAAGGCCGCCTCGTTAGCCGGTTATATTTGGATTTTCCAAAATTACAGCCTTTTCAAGATCGGCGAGTCCTCGATTTGGGCCTGGGTGACCTGCTTCATTCTGGTGGATTTCGTCTATTACTGGTTCCACCGCCTGAGTCATGAGATCAACTTCCTGTGGGCGGCCCACGTGGTGCATCACCAGAGCGAGGAATACAATTTGACCGTGGCCTTGCGACAGAGCGCCTTCCAGCAGGTTTTTTCGGTCCCTTTCTACTGGCCGTTGGCCTTATTGGGTTTCCCGCCCGTGATGTTCGTGACCCAGAAGGCCTTTCAGACCTTGTACCAGTTCTGGATTCACACTCGCGCCATCGGCAGCATGGGTCCGCTGGAGCATATTTTGATGACGCCCTCGCATCACCGGGTGCACCATGGCCGCAACCCGATCTACATCGACCGGAACCACGGCGGTACCTTCATTATCTGGGACAAGATGTTCGGCACCTTCCAGAAGGAAGAGGAGGAAGTACATTTCGGCATCACCAAACCGCTGGCCAGTTGGAATCCCATTTGGGCCAATTTCCACTATTGGGTGGAGTTGTGGCAGGCAGCGAGTAAAACCCGAAGCCGGCGCGACAAACTTCTGATGTTCCTGAAACCGCCCGGCTGGTTTCCCAAGGATTTGGGCGGGTTCCAGGCGCCGCCGCCCACCGGTGACGATCCCAAGAAGTGGGACATTCCCGTACCGCGAGGGTTGAACCGGTACGCCCTGATCCAATACGCCCTGGTCATGCTGCTTTCCTCGGCCTACCTGTTTTCGGTGAAAGACTTTCCCATGGCTCACAAGATCCTGGGGTTTGTGATGATGACCTGGTCCATGGTCAACATCGGCGCCCTGTTCGAGGGACGCGGTTGGGCCTTCTACCTGGAACTCGCACGCCTGATCGCGTTGCCCGTATGCGCCCTGTTTTACGTTCCGTTGGGCGCTCCGTCCTGGTTGGCGCCCGCCCTGGCCGTAAACCTGGTCTTCGCCTTGCCCCTGTTCAACCTGCGGTCCTTTTTCCTCGGTGCAACGGAGCGGTCCCCTCAACCGGTTTGAAATGATTTCACTCGGAAAGAGTCATTCTCATTCGGGAGCATTGTCTGCTTTCGACATGAAGGGGTTCTACTCAGCCGGCCGACCGGAAATGTTTGGGATTCCCCGGTCAAGTCGTGTCGATCTCCGGTAATGGTCGTGAAATGCCGTTCAAGCCGAACCGGGCCATAGAAATCGTTAATACGACCTCATATGTAATCCGCGACCTCTTAAAAATCGCTGATTGCGACGGGCATTTTTCTCAGAAGGGTCTTGTCACGATGATTTTACCCCCTATGCACGCTGCATACCCTTAGAAACCGTTGATTTTACCCCCTATGCAATCTACATAGGGTTAGATACCGTTGATTTTGGGGAGCATTAGATTACATAGGGTCTGAAACCGCTGATTTTGCCCCCTATGTAACGTGCATAGGGTTGGAAACCGTTGATTCGGCCCCCTATGGAGTTTACATAGAGGGTAAATCATCGTGACAAGACCCTCATGGGAAAAATGTCGCCCAAAATCAACGGTATCTAACCCTATGGAGATTGCATAGGGGTCAACATCAACGGTATCTAACCCTATGCACGCTACATAGGGGTCAAAATCAACGGTATCTAACCCTATGCAGGTTAATGGGTTGTCATATCAGCACTTCACAACTATATTTTTTCAATTCGGCTTGTGGCGACCGTGTCGGGTCGGGTAGAATAAGCCTGACCACCCCAGCGGAGTTCATTGTTGCGGATTCTTTTCGAATCGAACCACGTATATCCGGCCGGCGGCTCTACCGGTACCGGTTTATCTCCCAATTCCCTGGCCACCGGCGGTTCCAGCATGGTTCACGACCTCCTGGCCCGTGCCCTGGCCGAGTTGGGTCATCAGGTCTTTTATCTCTTGCCCAACAGTCGCGATCCCGACCTGCCCGATGGGGTTACGCATCTCACTCATCCCATCGTCGATGTGGATGTCTTCCATCATTACAACAGTCAGAAGCTGTTCGAATCCAAAGCCCTTGAATCAATTCAAGCAGCCGGCATACCCTGGGTGGTTACCTGTCACAACGCGCCCGGGCATTGGGGCGGCGCTCGTGGTGATGTCCGCGACAATTGGATCTTCGTTTCCAAGACCCTGGCCGAAGCCCATGGCAGCGGGCGCTACGTTTGGAACGGCGTGGACCCGGAGGCGCTTCAGTTCAGTAGGGTCAAGCAGGACTACCTTCTGTTCATCAGCAATATGCGGAACCTGGATCAGGTTTATGCCAAAGGTCTCGATCTTGCCTTGGAAGTTTCGGCCCGGTCGGGTTGCCCGCTACGGGTTATCGGTTCCTGCCGCGACCGCGAAACTATCGACGCCGTGACCGACATGTGCCGTCGCGCCGATGCTCACTTCCTGGGGGATGTTCGCGGTATCGAGAAAGCTCGACTCCTGGCCTCGGCCAAAGCACTTTTGTTTACCTCGCGATTACATGAGGCGTTCGGGCTTCCCATCATCGAGGCCGCGGTAAGCGGGACCCCGGTTATCAGCTTGAACATCGGCGCCGCCGAAGAACTGGTTTCCGTCAGCATGGGTTTCGTTTGTGCCGATGTTCAGGAGATGGTCTGTCGCGTCGACAGGGTATCGGCTGTCGACCCTGAGACCTGTCGGGCTCACGCACTCGAACGTTTTCACTACCACCGGACGGCGCGTGAATACCTGACGCAGTACCAATTGGAGATGGAGGGCGTGTCATGTCCCTGACCCACCTGCAACGAGACTATTTCCACGATACCGGGTACCTGGCCCCGTTGCCGCTGTTGTCTCGGGAAGAAGCGGAGGTCTACCGTCAGCGCGCCGACCGAACGCGGCAACACTTGCACGGCGAGGACCTGGTGCAGCCCCATCTGTTCTTCGATTGGGCTCGCGAACTGGCCTTATTACCACGAGTTCTGGACGCGGTGGAAAGCCTGATCGGTGCCGATATCCTGGTCCACAGCACCTCGCTCTTCTGGAAAGCGCCGGGGGACGGCGTTTTTGTCTCCTGGCATCAGGACGGTTATTATTGGCGGTTGTCGGAGCCCGAGGTCGTCTCGGCTTGGATCGCCCTGTCCGTCAGCAACCGGGAAGCGGGCTGCCTTCAGGTGATTCCCGGCAGTCAGCGGGACGGCGTTGTTCTTCATACCGAACGCCGCGCCCCCGGGAACATGTTGCGAAGCGGGTTGACCGTCGATCTCGATGTGGACCCTGAACGCGCTGTCGCCGTGGAACTGACGTCCGGGCAGTTTTCCCTTCACCACGTCGATCTGGTTCACGGCTCCCGACCCAATACCTCCGATCAGGCTCGGGTTGGTTTTGCGGTGCGCTATATTCCTGCCGGGGTTCGCCAGGATTTCCCGCACCATGAAGTTATTCAAGCCAGGGGCGTGGATGACGCGGGGAATTATGCACATTGGGACGCCGAATTCAACGATGAAGAAGAGGCCCTGCGCGCCCATGCCCGCTTTAAAAAACGCCTGCGCACTTTTCGATTGGGCAACAATAAGGAGAAAGCATGAATCCCATGCTCAAGAAGCTGGGGTTCGGCCCCAAGGATCGGGTTTGCATCATCCATGCCGATGACCTGGGGATGAGCGGCCGTGAACTGCCGGCTTTTGAGGATTTGCTGGACAGCGGCCTGCCGCTTTCCGGTTCGGTGATGGCGCCCTGCTCCGGCTTTGAGGAGGTCGCCGCTTGGGCCGTCGCACATGAAGAGGCCGACTTGGGCGTCCATCTCACCTTGACCAGCGAATGGGACGATTGGCGCTGGAAACCGTTGACCGGCGGAGCAAGTCTGCTGGATTCGGAAGCTTGTTTAGCCAAAACCGTCGCCCTGCTGAACCGACATGCGGAGCCCGAGGACGTTCGCCGTGAGCTGTCGGCCCAAATCGAACGTGTCCGAAATGCCGGTATGAAACCCACGCATCTGGATTGCCATATGTACACCAGCCTGGCCGCGCCCTTTTTCGATATCTATTTAGACCTGGCCCTGGAGTGGAACCTGCCGTCTTTCATCCCCCGGGAAGATCCCCGCTGGACCGGCGATCCCGGGTATAGAAGGGAACGGGTGAACGTTTGGGAACAGGCGGGTCGGCCGATTTTCGACACCCTGATGACCATGAAGAACCGGCCCGGCGACCGCTTGGAACAAGCCGTATCCAATATAACCAACCTGCCTGTCGGTCTGTCCTATGTTCTGCTGCATCCCGTCAAACCCGGCGGCGAACCGCTGACCCCGGACTGGCATTACCGCGAACAGGATTATGAAGCCTTCATCAGCCCTCGCTTTCGGGATGTTTTAAGGCAATCCGATGTACAATGTATCAGCTACAAAACACTGTTGCAGGAGCTCCCTAATGCCCGCCCTGAATGAGATCTTTCCCCATATTCTGTGCATCAACCTGGATCGCAGACCCGAACGCTGGTCCGCTACTCAAGAGGAATTCGACCGCTTGCAAATCACCGGCGTCACACGAATTGCGGCCGTGGATGCTCGTCAATTGCAGATCCCCGACCGCTGGAGCGATCCGCCTGGAGCCTACGGCTGTCTGCAAAGTCACCTGAAGGCGGTGCGTCACGCCCGCGATCAGGGTTGGCCGCACGTGCTTATCTTGGAAGACGATGTGGTCTTTGCGAACGACCTGCACGAGCGACTCGCCGAGATTGCCGGCGAGTTGCCGGAAAAATGGGCCATGCTGTCCCTGGGCGGCATCCATCGCGAGGCGCCGGGAGAATACTCGACCGGGTTGTGCCGCATGCGTCAAACCCTTTCCACTCACGCCTACGCCTTGAGCGCCTGGTTCTATGATGCCTTCATCCAGGCGCATCAGGAGGAAAACGATCCGGTGGACGTGACCAATACCTGCCTGCAACGGGACCATCCCTGTTTCTGCGCCATGCCCCATCTCGCCTGGCAGCGGGACGGCTGGTCGGATGTTCAGCTGGAGCGCGAGAGCCACTGGTCGATCCGGGAATCGCTGGTGCTGGTGGGTGATTCGATGGACCTGTTGCTGCGCCACACCACCGTGGTGATCGCCTACAACGGCTCCGGCGGACCCGCGAACCTGAGCCATGTCATGCGCTTCTACGGCGAGAACTATCCCGACATGGAGATTCTGGTTATCGGCAACCGACCCGCGCCTTGGACCAAGGAACCGCCCGTTCCCTCGCGATATTTCCAAGTTGCCGAGGATGCGGAACGCGACGAAATGCTGCGCTTCGGCTACAGCTTTGCGCGCAAACCCAACCAGATCTTCATCTTCACCGATGCCGACGTGGTGCCCACCCGCGAACGCTACATCCGGGCGGCGGTAAGGATGTGCGAAAAGGTAGACGGGGCATCGGGATTTGCCCAATTGATTACCTTGAACAAAGACGACAGCATGCGCGTGCGCCGAGGTCAACAGAAAGCGGTGGATCTTGAGTCATACGAACCTATGTCAGATCTTCCGGCGGACCGGGCCTTATGCATTGTCACTCGCGACGGATTGGATCGCCTGGGCGGCTGGTTCCCGGAAGACCTGGGGGAGTTGGACCTCTACCCGTCACCCAACCGGGCGTTGCGGTTAAGTTGATTAAAGCAAATAGGGGGTTGCGCGGACGCGGCCCTGGGAGGGCCGCCTGCAAAATGTTGGTTTAATACCCAAAACCATCTCTGATTGTCATAACATACCTCCTTCTTTGCTGCGCTTGGAGCGCATCTCTACCATAAATATAGATCCTCCAAGCCGTCTTCGCAAGGGACATTTTGGCACTTCCCTTCTTCACCTAGGCTACCAACTTACTAACATAGGCGCCCACTACGCCGGAGGCAATAAGCCCTAGCACATACAGAATAAAACTAGCGCCCACCCGCATTCTTTTACAAATTCCCGTCACCTTTGCATGTTCAAGCGGCCGAACCTGTCCGATTGGGAATAATAAATCTCCTGTTTCCATGATGTTATGATCTGGTTTGGGATCCAGAAGCTTCCTTCTTTTTCCCGGCGTTACAGTTATGTGCACAAGATCCGCGTGGCAATCATGAGAAACCATCGTCTGTAGGAACATATGTTCTCTGAACCAGTCTCCAATAATTCTAAAGGGCTTGGAAACCGTGTAACTGAATGAAAAGCTAAATTCGTCATCCATTTCCAAGTCTTTCCCGTACAAAATACTTATTTTTGTACCACCTTCCACGGACTCTTTTTTTGCTTGGAGGCTGTGGTCCTCAGAGATATAAGCACTTAGGTCTTGGATTTGGTCAACACCGACTTTGTGTTGCCAGTCACGATGGACTAAATCACCGATGACCCTGATGACATAAGAATAGGTATACCTGACTTTGTTTTTTTCTGTTAGATCTAATCCGTATTTAAGGGATACTATTTTTATTGTTGGGTCTATCGGAGTATTTGCTCTATAGACATCATCTTTGTAAACCATTGTTCAATCCCCAAAGAAAGTTATTTATTTACATAAACTTAATGTGACCATTCAAGCCTACTACCCTGGAAAACCAAAGTCAAGTATAAGGAAAACGTAAAAGAGGTTAGGATTTAGTGGGTTTGCCTGAATTGCCATGCATCATGGTTGTACCATGAGGGAGCTTGCGTGTTAGGATTTACGCGACAGAATTCACTTCAGGAGGGTCCCATGCGAAAGGGTTTCCTAATTTTGCTTTGTCTATCGACCACGATTATTTTTTCAAATGATGAGGAACGAATTTTCAAAACCGATGCCGTGGCTTTGGTTCAGGGTGAGGAAGTCAGCGGCGCGCCTTCTTTCGAGGCGAAACATCAGGGCGTTACCTATCTGTTTGCTTCCAAGGCCAATCGCGACACCTTTTTGAAGGACCCGGATCGCTATGCGCTGCAACTGGGCGGCGCTTGTGCGCGCATGGGCCCCTTGAGCGGCAAGGGCAATCCAGAAATCTTCACTGTTCATGAGGAAAAACTGTACGTGTTCGGCTCGCAGGGATGCCGTGATATCTTCCTGGAAGATCCCGCCAAAACCTTCGATCCCGATCAGGCTCCACCGCATTTGCGCGGCCGGGCCGCGACGGATGGTAAGCTTTGGATCGACAAACTTGCAGCGGCCATGGGCGGCGAACGGATCGACAAGCTGAACACCTACACCGAAACCTATGAGGAACCAACCGAACGGCGAGGCAAGCAATACCAACACCATGTGCTCAATCGCATCGATTTTCCGGACGGTTTCCACCACGAGGACGATTGGGACGATTCCCGTTTCCACCGCACGGTAAAAGGCGACAGCGGGCGATTCAGCGGTAGGGAAGGGGAGTGGGACATGGTGCCCGTCCAAGTTCGAGCCATGAAACGCGAATTTCTGACGCAACCCCTGCTGCTGCTTCGAGCCCGTACGGAAAACGGGTTTCTGGCCGCGACCGCCGGCGAAGAAACCATCGAGGGAAAACCTGCTGTTAAAGTGATCGTTGCCTATCGCAACTTCAATCAAACGCTGCTGATCGATAAGGCAACCCACCAACTGCTGGCGCAACGGTTCCGGGGTCGCGGTCAGGGCGCTTTGTTCGCGCCAATGGAAAAGCGCTATCGCGAGTACCGCGAGATTGACGGACTGATGCTGCCCACCCAGGTGGAAACCCGTCAGGACGATGAGGTGTTACGAACCGAGAATTGGCGGGTCTCCGTACGTTAGATCGTCGGTTCAGCCCAATTGAACCCGTGCGTTGCGGAACATGCGCATCCAAGGGCTGTCTTCCTTCCAGGCGTCGGGTCGCCAACTGCATGCAACGGCTCTGAAGACGCGCTCCGGGTGGGGCATCATGATGCTGACTCTGCCGTCCGTGTTGGTGAGACCCGTGATGCCCAGTGACGATCCGTTGGGGTTGGCCGGGTAGGTCATGGTCGGCTTGCCGTAGTTGTCTACGAAGCGCATGGTGACGCTGCCTTGATCCAGGGCTTGTTGTGCCGCTTCCGGGGTTGGAAACTCGGCGCGGCCCTCGCCGTGGGCTACCGCGATGGGCATTTGGGAACCCGCCATGCCCTCGAAGAATAGCGAGCGCGACGCCAGGATCTCCACCATGGCGAAGCGGGATTCGTATTGCTCCGACAGGTTGCGTACGAAGTGCGGCCAGTTTTCGGCGCCCGGAATCAGTTCCTTCAGGTTCGACAGCATCTGGCAGCCGTTGCATACGCCCAGGGCAATGGTATCCGGTCGGTTGAAGAAGTCGGCAAAGGCGTCGCGTGCACGGCTGTTGAACAGGATGGATTTGGCCCAGCCCTCGCCCGCGCCCAGCACATCGCCGTAGGAAAAGCCGCCGCAGGCAACCATGCCGTGGAACTCGCTCAGATCCCGGCGCCCGCTGATGATGTCGCTCATGTGCACATCCACCGCCTCGAAGCCCGCGCGGTGGAAGGCCGCGGCCATTTCCAGTTGACCGTTAACGCCTTGTTCGCGCAATACGGCAAGACGCGGGCGCGCTCCCTTGTTAATGAAGGGCGCGGCTATATCTTCATCCAGGTCGTAGGTCAGGTTGGCGTGCAGGCCCGGGTTTTCCATATCCAATCTGGTTTCCATTTCCTGGCGAGCACAGTCGGGGTTGTCGCGCAGGCTTTGCATGTGGAAGGTGGTTTCCGACCAGGTTTTGCGCAAGGAAGCCAGGTCTTCGTTCAACAGGTCTTTGCCGCCGCGTTCGATGATGATGCGGTCTTCCTCGATAGGTCCGCCGATCTGGTGGGTCACCCCTGCGAGATCGAAATCGTTGAGAATGTGGAGCACCGTGTCCAAATCGTCTTCCTTGATTTGGATGACCGCGCCCAATTCCTCGTTGAACAGCACCGCATCTGCATTGCCCGGAAGGGTGTCCAGGGTAATATCCAGACCGGTGCGGCCCGCGAAGGCCATTTCGCAAAGGGTGGTGAACAGGCCGCCGTCGGAGCGGTCATGATAGGCCAGGAGCAGGCCGGCGCGGTTTAATTCCTGGACGGCATTGAAGAAATTTTTGAATAATTCTACGTCTACAAGATCCGGCGCATCGCGGCCGATGCTGCCGTATACCTGAGCCAGGGCGCTGCCGCCGAGACGGTTGAAGTCCGCACCCAGTTCCAGGAGGATCAGTTCGCTTTCAACATCGGTGCGCAGTGCCGGAGTCAGGGTTCGGCGCGCATCGGTACAGGGAGCGAAGGCTGAGACGATCAGCGACACCGGGGCTATTACCGCGCGGTCTTCGTCGTTTTCCCGCCACACGGTGCGCATGGACATGGAGTCTTTGCCGACCGGAATAGCGATGCCTAGTTGGGGACATAGTTCCATGCCGATCGCCCGGACCATGGCGTACAAGCCTTCGTCTTCGCCGGGATGCCCGGCCGGCGCCATCCAGTTGGCCGATAACTTGATATCGCCCATCTTGGCAATCGGTGCGGCGGCGATATTGGTCAGCGCCTCGCAGACTGCCATGCGCGCCGATGCGGCCGGGTTGAGCAGGGCAAGCGGGGTGCGCTCGCCCATGGCCATGGCCTCGCCGTGGTGCGAGGTCAGCGAACTGGTAGTAACCGCCGCATCGGCCACGGGGACCTGCCAGGGCCCGACCATCTGGTCACGGGCGATGAGACCGGTTACCGTACGGTCGCCGATGGTAATGAGGAAGGTTTTATCGGCCACGGTGGGTAGGGACAAAACGCGGTGGGCTGCCTCGACGAGGTCGATGATTTCGTCGAAAGCCTCGCTGGGCCGTTCGATGGTTTCGGCCGTGCGATGCATCTTGGGCGGTTTACCGAATAACACGGAGGCGGGTAGATCGATGGGGGTGTTGTTGAAATGCGCATCGGTCAGTTTGATGTGCTGGTCCTCTGTGGCGTAACCCACCACCGCAAACGGGCAGCGCTCGCGGGAGCAGATCTCATTGAAGCGGTCCAGATTCTCGGGGGAAACCGCCATGACGTAGCGCTCTTGCGCTTCGTTGCACCAGATTTCTACCGGCGCCATACCCGGTTCGCCGTTGGGAACCTTGCGCAGTTCAAAGGCGCCGCCGCGTTCCGCATCGTGGACCAGTTCGGGAATGGCGTTGGACAGACCGCCCGCGCCTACGTCGTGAATCGACACGATGGGGTTTTTGTCGCCCAGCGCCCAGCAGGTGTCGATCACCTCCTGGCAACGTCGTTCGATTTCGGGATTATCGCGTTGTACCGAGGCGAAATCCAGGTCGACGTGACCGGCGCCTTGGGCCATGGAACTGGCCGCCCCGCCGCCGAGGCCGATCAACATGGCGGGTCCGCCCAAAACGATGATCAGGTCATCCGGGCTGATGCGCTCCTTCTGAACATGGTTGGGGCGAATATTGCCCAGGCCGCCCGCGATCATGATGGGTTTGTGGTAGCCGCGCATTTCTTCGCCGCCGTTCGCCTTGGGAACGGCCTGCTCGAAACTGCGAAAGTAACCGCAGATGTTGGGACGGCCGAACTCGTTGTTAAAGGCAGCGCCGCCGATGGGGCCTTCCAGCATGATGTCGAGAGCAGAGACGATACGGTCCGGCTTGCCGTAATGTCCCGTTTCCCAGGGTCGCGGACAGTCGGGTAGGCGCAGGTTGGAAACGGAAAAGCCGGTGAGGCCCGCCTTGGGTTTGGAGCCGCGACCGGTGGCGCCCTCGTCGCGGATTTCGCCGCCGGAACCGGTTGCGGCGCCCGGAAAGGGGGAGATGGCCGTGGGATGGTTATGCGTTTCCACCTTCATAAGGATATGAATGTCTTCCTCGTGGAACCGATAGGTACCGGTTTCGGGGTCCGGGAACAGGCGTTCGCCCCGTGCGCCTTCGATCACGGAAGCGTTGTCTTTATAGGCTGAGAGCACACCCTGAGGGTTCTGTTTGTGGGTGTTGCGGATCATTTGGAACAGGCTGTGCTCGCGGTCTTCGCCGTCGATGGTCCAGGAGGCGTTGAAGATTTTGTGGCGGCAATGCTCGGAATTGGCTTGAGCGAACATCATCAACTCGACATCGGTCGGGTTGCGGCCCAGATCTTTGAAGGCGTCGGTGAGGTAAGATATCTCGTCGGGAGCCAGGGCCAGTCCCCATTCATGATTAGCGGCTGCCAGGGCTTCGCGACCACCGGCCAGGATGTCTACTTCTTTCAGAACGCCGGGCTGATGTTGCGCAAACAGGCGTGCGGCATCGGCGGTGTCGTAAACCACGGCCTGAGTCATGCGGTCGTGTAGAAAAGCAGCGAGCGCCGAACGATCTTCCGGGCTGTAGTTGGCGCCGCTGATGGTGTAGGCGATGCCGCGCTCCAAACGGGTGATAATTTCCAGCCCGCAATTATGAGCGATATCCGTCGCTTTGGAGGACCAGGGCGAAATGGTGCCCGGCCGTGGGATCACCAGGAACAAGGTACCGTCATTCTCTGTCTCCGCACGCTTGGGTCCGTAGGTCAGCAGGTGGTCCAGTACGGCGGATTCAGCCTCTGTCAGGTCACTCGTGGTTTGGGCGAAATGAACGAACCTCGCGGCGACGGTGTCGACGGGTAATCCCGTGGTTCTCAGTTCCTCAGTAAGCTTGGCAATGCGAAAACCGGAAAGAGCGGCGGCCCCGAAACGAATCAACATACCAACGAATCTCCCTCGTGTTGTTCAAACCAGCGCTATCTTAGCTCAAAATGAACCTTTTGGGGTGCATCATCAGGCGAACCGGTCACTTGGGTTGGGAAAACTGGTTTACCGCTAACATGCTGAAGAGAACATTGTGAACAATTGATTACGGCCCTCGCCGGCTTCAACTCTGCTGGTTTTTGAGTTCAGCCAGCCGGCGTTCCAATTCCATGCGTGCTTTTCGCTCGGCTTCGAGGGCTTGCTTCAGGGCCTCGGTTTCCTCTCTGGCGGCGGTCCTTTCTCTTTCCAGCTCCAACCGCATGCGGAATTCTTCTTCCGGGTCTCTGAGGAGGACGCCTTTGTAACTTACTTCTACCTTACGGCCGGGTGACCACCTTGTCCGGGGAAGGATTTTGAATACCAAACCCGGGATTGACTGACATTCAAAGCAATCCTGGTTCGGTTCGATCTCGACGTACTTGCGGTTTACCAAACGAAACCATACAAGGGAACGTGCATCGCTCATGTCCGGGTAGTACAAAACGAACTCGGGAACACCGTTACATTCATTGAGTTCTTTCTGAAACTTGGTGTCTTTTTCCATCTTTTTCTGGTGCGTAGTAGTTACCACTTCAACCGCCAGCAGGACGTCATCGGCGATTTCCCTCTCGTCGGGAGAGGGTTTCAGCAACGCCAGGTCCGAGAAAAAGGCTTTTTGTTTATTGTACCGCCAATCCCAATACCAAACGGGATTGTCCGCAAACACTTTGAAACCGCCGCGTTCGGCAACGCGTTGCAGGTCCATTCCCAGAATACGGGTCACATAACCATGAGGCACACCTTGGGCCACGTCCAACTCCTCGTCATAAAAGGGAATACCCAATTCGCCGTAGTCGGTGTGCACATGCCTTACCAGTGCGGGTCGTTCCGGCGATGGGTGATCGATAGAAATTCGAGATGTGGGTGCGACTGACATTGGAGCCCCCTTCGATTTATATCTATTATGGGTTCCTTTGACCGACGAGTCAAATAGAGGCGGCGATCAGAGTTAACGGTTTGTGGTGAATGCATGGTGCAATTCGAACAGGCCGCCGACAAGGCCCATGATGATAGAGCGGAACAGGAGTAGAAATGAAACCGCCACGGCAGCCGAGGCCGGTGTCCCGAAATCCTGCATCAGGTAGATCAGGCTGACGTCGCGTATGCCGATCCCTGAAATGGTCAGCGGAACCATTTCGACCAGGTTGAGGAAGGATCGCATCCACCCCATGTTGATAAAACTTATCTTCAGGTCCAGCGCCATGGCAAATAAGTCCAAGGTAAGGATAGCGGCCAGGTTTCTGCAAAGGGCAATCAGGGTGAGCCCCGCTATTGTTTTCTTGCTCAGCCCGCCGAACAGTTGGGCGCTTTCCCGCAGTTTCTCCAAGATATCGAACACCTTTTGCGGCAGTCGACGGAAGTTACCCAACCGGTTCGTGATGGTTTGCAGCAGGCTGCTTTGCGAAATTACCCACAGAAGAACCATGGCTGTCATCAACCCGGCGAATACAAACAAAGCCGGCCAATTATGGTGAGATCGGTAATCCAGTCCCCAGAAGATCAGACCGGTGAGGCAGATCATGATGGTCTCGAAGATTCGGTTGAAGATCAATGAAGAAAACGTGCGTAACGGTTGTCGGTCCACTTGTTTCATGCGGTACCAACCCAAAACGCCGCCGGCAAGGAACCCCGGTAGAAAAAAAGCGTAGAATGACGTAATGTAATGAACCTTGAAGATTTGCCAGGTGCTGATGGTCAAACCCTGTGCTCGGGTGAAGGCGGCCATCTGCATGGCGGCCAGATAGCGGCGCGGCAGCGAAAGCAAGATGCCGAAAACTACCAAAGGGATGGAAGCGCCGCGCAATGCCTCCAAGACTTCGCTGACGGGAACCCTTGAGAAAATCAATAGCAACAGGACCATCGTGATCACCAGTTTGGCGACCAGAACAAGCCTCTTCTTGCGGCCCTTTTCCATTTAGTGCCCGTGCCCGGTAAGTTTGTTGCTTGCAATCCGCAAAACCCGGGCTTCATCCCAAAGCGTGGCACACCAGCCCAGGAACATGCAGATAAACGAGGCGGCAATGAAGACACCGCTGATGGGAAGGTAGATCAGGTTTAACGGGTTGTCTCGAAGCGCCGCCGGCAGGCGCCTAAGGGGCTTGTAGGTGCATTCAGAGACGATGCGCAGCAGGGTCACCAGGTCACGCGGCAGGGGAATGCGGGATTGCTCGGGCAGACCCAGACGTCGGGCCAGCCGGAACCACATCAATTGATCGTGACCTCGAACCAGCCAGCGCCAGAAAAAGCTTTTCACCGTATAACCCGGCAGTGGGTGCAAGCCTCTGGCCTTTGGCTGGATGGCTATGGCAATTTTTTCATTTCTCAGTTGCATGCAGTGGACCGCGCAATTGCCCCGATAGAGGGGGAGCCGGGTCGGAAGAGGCACCGCTTCAAGAACTTCGCGTCGGAAGGCCACATTATTGGCGACGTAGTTGGTTGTGGGAAAGATCTCGCGTTTCCGGGAAAAGGGCGGGAAACTCCAGGAAAGTGTGGTGGCCAGGGCCAGAGGGCCGGTTACGCGGACGGAGGTTTGACCGGCCAGAACCTGGATCACGGGATCACGGAAAGGCGTTACCAGCGACGACAGCCAGATGGATTCATAGATACAATCAGAATCACCAAAAATGACGATCTCGCCGGTCGTTTGAGCGAGGCCTTGCATTTTGACCTCGTAGTAATCGGCTTTCTTCCGGCAGACCCTCAGCCAGGGGAATGCCGCCTGTAATTTGGCGACCAGGTCGGATGAAACATGCCCGCTGTCTATGAGCAAAACCTCCCTGGCTTTTTCCGGGGAGAGAGTTTGTGAAGCCAGGCTCTTGAGGCAGGCTGTCAACTCGTCATGGTCGACCACTTGCAGGTTTTCGGTTTCTATGACCAACGAGAAGCTGGGCAATGGGTGGATTGGTTTCATGACTCTTCCTTGTAGGGCCCGACGACGTAGCGTCCCATCAATTTGTCAGCGAATAGGGCCCATACGAAACCCAGACCTTGCAGCTTCTCGCCCAACCAGTAGCGGCGGAAGTGGGCGCCACGCGAGAAATGGTCGCGGTTGAACGGGCCGACCGCCTTCAACCACAGCGTTTTCAGCCAGGGCGGGCGGGAATCGGAATGGCTCCATAATAAACTGCTGTGAGCTGTTTTTTGACTGCCGGAAAGCTTGAAAGCCGAATACAACATATAAATACCGATACCGCGACCGAACTGTTGCTTCAGGTAGGCTCTCGGCGCCATGTATTTGCGATGTTCTACAGGCGCCGGCACATACACCAGTTTACAGCCGCGTAGGCGCGACCGCCAGATCAATTCCCAGTCCTGGCTGATCTTGAACCCCTCGTTGAACACATAACCGTCTTGTGTTTTGAGTCGATCCAACCAGGTGCGTCGGAACATGAGGTTCCCGCCGGGTCCCACCAGACCGCCGGAATCCACGGTGACCACGTCGGGCATCTCGCCGTTGAGCGCGCGGCGTTCGGCCAGGAAGGGATCGAGTTCCAGATAAGTACCGCCGGCGCCGTCGGCTCGGTGGTCTTGGATGGCGGCGACCATGGCGGCAACCCAATGGGACGGTGGAATACAGTCATCGTCCAGGAATCCGATCATGTCGCCGTCAGCCTGTTCGATACCTCGGTTCCGAGCCCAACCGGCGCCCCTGGCGTCCGGGTCGGGACTGGCGATGACTTGATCGACTGGATGAGTTTGGGCATCCAAAGCACGGCGCAGAGGTGTAAGATCGATATCGCCGCGGGTGGGAATTACCACCGAAACCTTCGTCATAAACGCAACCGGAGGGAAGAATTGGGACGCGGACGCCCCGCAAGATCATACCCCAAAAGTAGCGTGAAGAAAGCCGGGCATTGAACGGAATTCGCCGGGACAATGACTTTATAAATACAATAAAAGGTGCTTACAGACGCGACCCGGCTTTGTTCGCGCCGGATGTGAAAATGATGTAGTGGAAAAATGGTTTACATCCGAAGGCCGGCCCAGGGCTACTTCCAGGGGGATTCCCTTCGGTCTCTTTTTCTAAATCATGCTTTGGTCAAGGTTCCTTTGGCGCGAACCAACCCGACCCATGTTTGTAAGCACCATCATTTTGCTTCCACGGTCATGGTCCCGACTTAGACCGTTCAACGGTCGGGCCGGTTCACGCTACTTTTGTGGTACGATGCGTTGCCTGAAGGAGGATGCAGCATGTCGATTCTGGACAGTGTCAGACCCGGTGTTCGCGCCATGGCCGGTTATGTACCAGGTGAACAGCCTCGCGGGTTGAAGCGCCTGATCAAGCTGAACACCAACGAGAATCCCTACCCACCGCCGCAATTGGTCTTGGATGCCATAGCCGGGGCGGCTGATGAGCGTTTACGCCTATATCCCGAACCTACAAGTCTGCCCGTTCGCGAGGCCGCCGCCCAAGCCTGTGGTTTGCAGCCGGAACAGGTGTTGGTAGGCAACGGTTCCGACGATCTGCTGACCATCATTCTGCGTACCTTTGTGGACTCGGGTGAAACCGTTGCTGCTCCCGATCCCACCTACTCCCTCTACAAACCCTTGACTGACATCCAAGGCGGGCGTTTCGTCACCGTACCCTGGAACGAGGATTTCTCGCTTCCCGTGGATGCCCTGGCGGCAACCGGCGCCAAGGTTATCTTCGTGGTGCGGCCCAACGCGCCCACCGGCCATGCAGTCCCTCTTTCCTCGGTCGCAGAACTCTGCCGAAAAGCCCCGGGTGCGGTGGTTCTCGATGAGGCCTATGGTGATTTTTGCGAGGACAACGGCATCCCCCTCCTGGCCGAACATGCCAACTTGATCGTTACCCGCAGTTTCTCCAAGTCCTTTTCCCTGGCCGGCTTGCGCATCGGTTTGGGTTTTACCTCGGCGGAGTTGGCCGCACAAATGCACAAGGTCCGCGATTCCTATAACGTGGACGCCCTGGCCCAAGCCGCCGCAACGGCCGCACTGGAAAACCTGGATGCTTACGCCCCGCTCATTCAGGCGGTGAAGGAACAGCGGACGAGGCTGACAGAAGCGCTCAACCGGCGAGGTTTCACGGCGCCCCCCAGTCAGGCCAACTTTGTCCTGGCCAAAATCCCGGAGGGCAGGCGCGACGGCAAAGCATGGCTGAACGACCTCCGCGCCGAGGGATTGATCGTTCGCTATTTCGGATCGCATCCCAAATTGACCGACAAACTGAGAATATCAATCGGCACACCGGAAGAAATGGATGTGCTGTTGGCCGTCATCGACCGGATATTGGAATCGAACTGATCCTCAAGGCGCGATAAGCTGCCGGGCCCCGACGGCGTCCCGAACCTCTGCGCTACGGAGAATATCGATTAATGTTGCATCCAGATATAAAAAGATTCCGATATTTTTTGTGTTCATTCCGATTATCCAGACAGTTATCTTGCGACTAAGACATATAGGCAAGCATAGTATCGAAAAACATGGTTGCAAAATATGACGCTGCACGTCCTTTTATGCTTCAACCCTTGCAGCGCAACGGATAACACCCCCCTATAGCAATTATCATCGCATCATCACAATGTGGCATGGGCTTTGCTTTTACCATGTCGACGTCGATCCGGCAGCGCACATGTAGTTACCGTGATCGGGTAACATTGAGCTCTAAACGATAATCGAACCGGTACACCTGCCCATCGTATTAAAAACCATAACAATTCATCGAGAAAACTTATAGCAACTGTTACACGGTAGCAGTTTCATGAATCACCGATAAACCTTCCTAGTTACCGGTCGTAGGTCTTTATAGAGCATTTGTCGGCACCGACCTCGACGAATAGCGTTTGCCACAAGTGTAAAGGAGTACACAGATGCTTGCTCGAAAGTCAATCATGGTTTTTACACTGCTTCTTATGGTCGGCGGTATCTTCGCGGCCGACCCGCGAATGTCGCCGAGTGTCACCAACCTCGCCTGGTTTCAATCCGGCGATCAAGTCACATCTATCGCTCCTGGTAATACCGATAAAAGCGGTCCCGTGATCGGCGTTAATTGCATGTACCGCAATTGCGAAAACGATATTATCGAACTGGGCACCAGTCACGACGGCGGCGCCGATGATCTGGTCGATGTGGTCATTCCGGTATCCGTTGCCGGCGACGACAGCCGTGTTTCGCTCTACCTTAACAGCACTTACGGCAGTGATCAAACCATCTCCAAGGTGGATTCTGCCTCGGGTGTCAATGTGGCGCGACTGACCGTCTTCGAACAGTTGAAAGCCGGTGATTCCATGGACGTCACTCTGGTTGCGGAGGACGCGCGCGGCAACCGTACCTCTCGAGTGATCACTGTCCTCGTGAACGATGATACGGCCCCCGTGGTTACCTGTGACCTGACGTCGGTCAGAACGGCCGGTAATGAAACCGATAACTTCAGTTACCGCCTGGAGATGCGGGCTACCGATAATCACGATACACAGCCCCAATTGGTCGCTGCTCAAATCGATGAGGTCGATTTGCTGAAGCATTTCGGCAGCGACCTGAACGGTAAAGTCATCAAATTGATTCCAGACCACCTCCTGGCCAAAGCCATTGCAGAAACCTTGGACGGCGAGGTCGTCATCTACACCCCGGCGGCCGGCATCCTGACAGTCACCTACCGAGATGCCGCAGGCAACGAAACTACTGAGAGCAACCTGCTTGCCAATCGCCAGGCCACACGCTAGACCGGGACTCCGGGTATCCATCTCTCGGGATGGATACCTTTCCCCCGGCAAGGCGCCCTTTCATGTCATGTGTGTTTCGGAAGTAAACACGCTCTCAGGCAGGTTGGCGGTTTCCAAGAAGCAAGAAAGAGAATTTGACCGCGAATGACGCGAATTTAATCAAAATCCAATTCGCGTTATTCGCGTTCACATTTTCTGCAATCCTGATGTCTTTTAAAGCCGATCCGCGGGTTGTGCGGTGCAACATTTGATGTGGTCCTCGGGTAATTGCGTGTTAGGATTCCCGCGAGGAGACACGCCGCCATGATCAACCTCGTCTTGACCGCTGCCTTCGGCTATTTGTCGGGTTCCATCGCCACCTCGGTGTGGGTGAGCAAGCTTTTCTTCAAGAAAGACTTGCGCGACTACGGCAGCCGCAACGCGGGGGCTACCAACGCCTACCGGGTCCTGGGTTGGAAAGCCGCCCTGTTCGTGGTGCTGGTAGATATCGGCAAGGGCGTCGTGCCGACCCTTTTCGCGGCCAGGCTGTTTCCAATCGAAGGCGTGAATGCGATTTACCTGCAATTGCTCGCCGGGGTGACGGCCATCCTGGGTCACTGCTATACCTGCTTTGCGGGTTTTCGCGGCGGAAAAGGGGTGGGTACCGCCGCCGGCGTTCTGGCCGTGCTTTATCCCATCGCGCTGCCCGTATGTGTTGTGACCTTCATCCTCACCCTGGCCATAACCCGAATTGTTTCGTTAAGCAGCATCCTGGCCGCCATGACGCTCCCGGTCACCCAGGTCGTGCTTATCTTCGGATTCGGTCACAGCATCTCCTGGCCGTTGTTATGGCTGGGTATGGCTTTGGTGCCTTTCATTCTCTACACCCACCGCACCAATATCGCTCGTATGATCAACGGGACCGAATCTCGCATTGGAACTAAGAAAAACGTGGAAGAGACCTGAGTCTCGGCTTAACGGATGCGCTGCCGGGTCAGTTGGACCATAATGAACGGGATTGAGGTAATTCCTTACGTTCCAACCATCTGGATACAGGCCGAAATGTCAAACCGGTCTGCCAACCTCGACTGGAAAAAACCCACCAATTGGGTGGACAATTGGTGGGTACCCCGGGTTACGGGAGGTAACCTCAGGGAGGATGGTCAGATAAAAAACAGCCGTTTGGAGGACAGTAAACGGTAAGCAAGCGGCCAAGGAGGCAGGAAAAGGGGTGTTGTGTTCCTAAACAATCAGTCAAAACTCGGTGTAGACTCGAGGGTACTCTCCAGAAAGCTGCCGATTTCATCAACAGGTTTTCGCTGAATATAAAACTCCTCTCGTTGCTGATCGAAAGCTCTGATGTAGGCGACATGATCTTTGATCGCAATTACATGATCCAGTGCCCGTCCCGGGAGGGAGGTTTGCCTGAGTACGCCTTTGAAATCGACAACCATGGGCTTGGCCGAAGGGTCGATGAAATGACGATTATTTAAAATCCAAATCATACCGTCGGGGCCTGTTTCCACTTTGAATATTCTGGGGAAATACTTGGGGAACACGGACTCCAATACAAAGCTGTTCTGTTTATCGGCGCGGATTTCAATCAGCATTTCGTTGAATCTGGCATTCCCCCAATCTTTATCGAAGGCCATGCGCTGCCCTCGGACTTGGATGGTCCGGGTGATGAGACCGGAAGAAGTGCTGATGACGGATACCTTTTTCTCATTGGGAGCGGCAAAGAAAAAGTGCTCACCCTCGGAATCGGCTCCCACATAAGCCGTTGCTGCCGCGGGATTGTACCCCGCAATAAATCGGCCATTGGTGAATCTTTTTTTGAGGGGTTTCGGCCAATCGAACCTCAGGAGCACCCGTTCCTCGTCGGGCTCCTCCTCCATCATCACCAGAAAGCCTTCTTGTCCCAAAACGCGAATACCGGCCCAACCGTTCTTCAGCCGAATCACTCGTCGGAACGTAGGCGCAAACCTGAAGCTTGCAAGGTGGCGGCCCTCTCTTGAGAAGGATTCGATTCGAAGCGGCCTCCGGTTGACCGCGTATAACCTGTTACCTGAAAGAAAAATGTCGCGGAGGACCACGAACTCACCGGGCCCGCTACCTTTACGCCCGATGTTCGGCAGTGGTTTTCCACTGGGACCGAAACGTTGAATGATGTCCTCAACAAGATTGGCCGCATAGATATGGTGGTCCTTGGTTACGATGATTTTTGGGGTTTGTAAGGGAGCGTAATAGCCTAAATAAGCATTACGCCACTCTTCTAAATGAATCCCAAGCCATAAGCACATCATCAACATAAAGATCCCTCACTTTTGGAAGCGACTTGCCCACGTCCGGTTACAACGCGTGTAAGTCCTGATTGCGGGCAAGCGCCGTTCCTTGTGATTATGAAAGTTGATTCATAATCCATTAAAGTTCGCAAATCTTATCGCATTTTTCATCGGATACACCTTGCCGTGCACAATTAAGTAAGCATTTTTCTCGTGGGGATAAAGCCGCATGCACACTGAGGCCAAGAACCAGAGACATTACGCTGACAAGAACAAACTTTTTGATCATAACGGAAACTCCATAATTTTTTCATTAAGGCAAAGTTGCTAACAGTCGGCCATTCAGCAAGCTCAACGCATAACCCAATGACTTGTCGTTGCAGAACCTATTGTAGAAAACAGTCGTAAGGAGATGGGGGGCATAGGCGGGGTATTGCGGGGACGCTTCCGAATCCGGCCCGCCGGGTGTCCCATTGGTGCCCCCTTCTTCCTGTAAAAGCCTAATCACCATCAGTCCTGGGTTCATATGGGTCATTGGCAGGTCAATTATGGGTCATGTCCCTGGTCTCGGTCCATCATGTCTCATTTGTATCATTCCCTTTTTGTTGAATACTTATATAATAACTTAACAAAGTCTTGACGAGATAAAGTTTTAAACATGAGAGGACTATCTTCGAAAGACAGGTGCACTCGGTTCAACAAGTTCGTCGTCAAATGGAACCCACTGGCGGGTTGCCCATCACGATTGGAGGATTTAAATGAAGAAGAAACTTACACTGCAGGAGCTACATGTTGTCAGCTTTCTGACGGTTCAAAAGGAACATCGTGTTCACCCTGACATTCGTGGTGGAGGTCAACAAGAAGATACGAAATGCTCCGAGCCATGTTGTACCTGTTTAACCATAACCAGCATCATTACCACCGTCACTACAATTATTAATAATTCTGATGATATGTGTTGACACCGGAGTTCCCCAAGAACTGAATTGTGAAGGTTCTCCGGGCCGGTGTGTCAACATGGTCAGAGGTTTCCCATACCCCTCACCTGGGTTTGACCGAAGAGAGCCGCCGATAATGAGCCGCATATTCCGAGGGCGTGCGTCCATAGGCTTCACGAAACAGCTTGGAGAAGTGCTTTCTTTGCGAGAATCCGACCGTATAGGCAATTTGAGCCACCTGATCAGTGTTTTGACGTAGCAGTTGAGCGGCGCGGCCCAGGCGTATATCTCGAAAAACCTCGGATGGGGTTTTGCCGGTAATGGCTGTTAACTTGCGGTGCAATTGGCGGCGGCTCAACCCCAATTCGTCTGCCAGTTCATTGACTCCGAAATCCTGCTCTTGTAGACGAGCTTCCATGATGGAAACCGTTTTCAGCAGGAAATCCTCCTCATAAGAATGCACGTCTACCTCAGCGGCCGCCGCGGTGATCTTGTGGGAAAAACGATCCTGTAACAGGCGACGGTTGCGAATCAGGTTCCTGATCTGGGATAAAAGCACCTCACTGGAGAAGGGTTTCGTAAGATAGGCATCCGCTCCCGCTTCCAGGCCCTCTATATTTTGCTTTGCGGTAGTTCGTGCGGTCAGCACAATAATTGGAATATGGCTGGTGCACTCTTCCTCTTTGACCTTACGGCAGATATCAAGGCCGTCCATATCGGGCAGCATGAGGTCACAAATCAAAAGGTCGGGAATATGCTCCATCACATGGGCAAGGCCCAGTTCCCCGGTTCCTGCCAGAGATACCTCGTAATGTTGGTGCAATATGTCGTATAGGTAAGACTGGATTTCCTCATGGTCTTCGATGACCAGGACCGAGAGCCGGTCTTTGTTCTCTGGTGACGTCGCGACCTCGGGGGGCGTGCTCATCGCGGGCACATTCAAGACATAGTTCTCCGTTCCTTCAGGCACCGCTTCGCTCTCATCCGAGACCAGTTGGTTATCATCCAAATGCTCACGGCCCTTGTGCAAGGTCACGGTAAAGGTGCACCCGAACCCTTCCCGGCTGACCACGGTGATCTCCCCGCCGTGAAGTGCAACCAACTCACGGGCCAGGGACAAACCGATCCCGGTCCCATTCGATGTTTTCGTACTTTCTGCTTGATAGAAACGGTCGAAGATATGTTCCAGTTTATCTGCCGGGATACCGGGCCCGTTATCCTGAACATCGATACTCACCCGGGTATCTTCGTCCTTCATGACAACGGCGATCCGGCCGTCATCCGGGATGTGCTTCAAGGCGTTCATAATCAAATTGGAGAAAATCTTCGTCAGTTTGTCCGGGTCGAAATACACCGGTACCGGGTGTTCGGGCAATTTCAAGATCAGACGGTCCTCCTTTTGCCCGGTTGCTTGAAACGGGGCGGCGCATAAGGCCAAAAACGCCGCCAGATCAGCCTCGCGGGCCTGTAATCTCATTTGCCCTGCTTCCAGTTTCGAGACATCCAGGAGTTCATTGACCATTTCTAACAGGCGCAAAGAATGATGCCTGGCCGCTTGAATCGTTCCTTTCATTTTTTCAGGAGACATCTGATTCATGTTGAGCAGATCTTCCAGCGGGCCCAGCATCAAGGTCAGGGGAGTTCTGAATTCATGGGACAGGTTGGTGAAAAAACGGTTTTTCAACTGGTCCATTTCCCGTAGTTTTTGCTGTTGCTGCAACACTTCCCGGTTGCGGGCCTCCAAGTCATGAGTTCGCTCGGCAACCTTGCGGTCCAAATCCTCGTTAATGCGGCGCTCGCGATTCAACCGCTTTTTCCAGGTTCGAACGTAGGCGGTTGCCAGTAGAACCAATACCAGAATATAGAAGGCGTAGGCCCAACGGGTTGCCCACGGGGGCGGGGTGATCGAAATGTTCAACCGGCGGGCTGCTTCCTGCCAATAGCCGTCTCTGTTGCTACCCTTCACATGAAAGATATAATCGCCCGGCGCCATATTGGCATAGACAACATTGTTCTTATCGCCCCCGGTATAACGCCAGTCATCGTGCAAGCCTTCCATTCGATAGGCATAGCGGTTCCGTTCGGGCGCCGCGTAATCCAGGGCGGCAAACTCTAAAGTAAGGAAATTTTCTCGATAGTCCAGTTCTATTTTTTCGGTCCGACTGATGGGCTTTGTGATCGGCGAATCCGGTGTTTGGTGAGCCGGCGTTCGTTTGAATAATTGAAGATTGGTTATGAACACGGGGGGCGGTAGGGTGTTGTCCTTGATATCGGCGGGATCGAAGCTGTTAAAACCGGTCTCACCGCCAAAGAACAAACGCCCTCCGGGCCTGCTGAACGCTGCGCCGTCGATAAAACTGTCCGATTGCATGCCGTCGCGGGTGCCGTAGGTTCGGGAAAGGCGCCGTTCAGGATTGAAGCGCAACAGGCTTCTCGACGTACTGATCCATAGATTGCCGGCGCGATCTTCCAAAATACCCATGATCTTTCCGCGGATGCCGTCTTTTTCTCCATAATGTGTAAACGAAAAATCGTCCCCGGCGGCAACCACCCGGTTCAGGCCTCGGTTGGTACTCGCCCAAAGACTGTCATCCCGAGAGTTATAAAGATGAAAAACCTGTTTGCCGTCAATGGATTGTCGGCTGTCGGGTATGTGGAGCATCTGCTTGAATACCCCGTCTTCCCGGTAGCATAAACCGTTTCCTGTCGCCACCCAAAGTCGCCCCTTTCGATCTTCGGCCAGGTCATTGACAGTGTTATCGGCGATACTGTCCGGTCCCTTTCGAAAATGAACAAACCTACCGTCGTTGAACAGGTCGAGACCGGCGCCTTTGGTACCGATCCATAATTCGCCTCGCCTGTTCTCGAAGATCTTGCACACGGCATCATGGGCCGGGCTGTAAGGATCCGTTGGAACACTGCGGAAATTTTCGATTATTCCGAGTCCCTCCCCTGGAATACGGCTGATTCCGCCTCCGTTGCTGCCGACCCACATATCCCCTCGCTGATCTTTTTGCAAGGTAGTAATGATTCCGAAGCAGAGTGATCGCCTGGGATCGGCCGGGTTATATTCAAGGTGAGCTATCGTGTTCCAATTCCGATCAAACTTGTAAAGGCCTTCTCTTCCCCCCAGCCACAATTCTCCTGAATCTTCTTCATAAATAGCCGATATGCTCAGATCCCCGGGGTCTTTGTTGGGAAATTTCAATATTGTGTGTCCGAAGCGTCGCGTTTCAGGATTGTGAAGGAACAAGCCTTTGTCCTGTGAGCCGATCCACAACAAACCGGAGCGATCCATGACAAGTGAGTTCAGCTTTTTGCTACCCATGGCCGAGGGGGCTGTACGGTCCGGCGGGAATTGCTCTAATTTACCAGAGTCTGAATCCAAAACCAGGAGCCCGTTGCCGTAGGTTGCGATCCAGATACGACCGTCCAGATCATCCTCGATGGCAGCAGGGTATAAGGGGCCGGTCAAAGGAAGCTTGGAGAGCGCATTCCTAAACGACCTGGCGTCACTCCTTCTGCGATCGTAGCGAATGATGTCATTCTGACAACCCAACCAGAGGAAACCGCTTCGGTCCTCGTGAATGGTTATAATCTGGCGTCCGAATGAAAGAGGCAAGGGGTAGGATTCGGGAAGGCCGCCGGGTTCACGCCGCATTAAACCCATTAAGGTGCCGATCCAAAGCGTGCCGGCCTTATCGACAAAAAGGTCGTGTACCCAATCACTCACCAATTTGCCCTCGACGCTTTTACTGTGGAAATGCTGAAATGTCTTTTCCGCGGCCGACTCTCCCGTCCCCGCTTTAAAGGCGAAGAGTCCTTTGCCGGCACTTGTCACCCAAATGACGCCTTCTCGATCTCCCGTGATGACCCTCAAGTTACCGTGGGTCAGTTTTCCGGGGGTTTGTTTATCGGGTCGAACATGAGTAAATGAGTCACTGTCCCTGTCATAACGGCTCAATCCCCCAGAGGTAGCTAACCAGAGGTCGCCGCGAGAGTCTTCATAAAGGCCGTGAACGCTGTCGCCCGCCAACACATTGGGGGTTTCTACGGTATTTTTCCACTCATCAAACTTGAAACCGTCAAAACGGAGCAGGCCGTTTTCCGTTCCGAACCACATCCAGCCCAAACGGTCTTGAAGGATACATTTAATACCGAGATTGACACCATAGTTGTCGGGACTGATGTGCTCGAACCGGTAACTTGGCTCAAGGCGGGGTGCTTCCGTCGAAAGAGAGTTTTGGGAGATGAATGTGCAAAGAGAGCAAAGAATGAGAGGCAACATGTTTGAATCTAATCACGATACAAAGTAGAGCTTTGAGAATTACCGTCAGACATCAATGAAAAGGCCACCTGAATCATATGCAGCATTTCGTGATTTTTTCAAGCCTCGAAGAAGTCTGTGACTACTTCATCCGGGGTGATACCGGGCAAACCGACACCGATTGTCGTATCTGTTTATCAGGCAAAATCCGGCAGAAATTCACTCAATACAAAGCAAGGCTAAAAAAATATGAAAAAGCGTGACACCTTTTCCAAGCGGTTGTTCTTCTTGGTGGTGTGGACGGCGGCGACAGTCGGCCACTCCCTGAAGTCAGAACGATGAGATGAACCGCGATCGGCAACCGTAAGCTTCCTCCTTCGGGTTGCGCGATGTTACGGATATGAGGCGTCCAAGACAGACCCGCCCCCTGCTGCCCGTATCCGACCGCAACGACGCGGTTTTCATCCCTTGTCCTGCGTAGTTCTCAGGGGAGCAAGTATCCACCCCATGCTTGCTCCCCTTTTTCTTTTGGTCATCGAGGATGTCCGCATAACGGCAAACCTGCCGACCTGCACCTGATTGACCCGGGCCGACGACTGCATTCACGATAGCTTATGCCATTACTTCACAATACATCATCAGGAGGAAGGTGTGAATCGGATTTGCCGCGTGGCCTGCTTTGTGTTTTTATTTTCAGCCGCTCTGTCGGCTCAGGAAGAGAAGAAAAACGACCCCCTCGGACAATTGACATGGCGAAACATCGGCCCCTTGAATATGAGCGGGCGCGTGGCCGATGTGGAAGGTATTCCCGGCGATCCCCGGGTCGTCTATGTGGGCTCCGCATCGGGCGGTATCTGGAAGACGACTGACGGCGGTGTAACCTTCAAGCCCATCTTCGACGACCAACCCATTGCCTCCATCGGCGACATGGCGCTTGCGCCCAGTAACCACGGGGTGATCTACGTGGGTAGCGGCGAGGGGAACCCCCGCAACAGTGTGGCTTTCGGCAACGGTGTCTACAAATCCACGGACGGCGGCGCCCATTGGCAGCACATTGGTTTGGAAGAAACGCGCTATATTTCACGCGTTCACGTGCATCCCGCCGACCCCGATACGGTATTCGTCGGCGCCATCGGTCATATCTACGGCCCTAATGAAGAACGCGGCCTGTTCAAATCTACCGACGGCGGCGCGACCTGGCGGAAAACCCTTTACATTGACGACATGCACGGCGTATCCGATATGGACATCGATTTGGGCAATCCCAACATCCTGTTTGCCGGCATGTGGTTGTTCAACCGCAAGCCCTGGACCCATACCAGCGGCAGCGAAGAGGGCGGCCTGTTCAAGTCCACCGACGGCGGCGAGAGCTGGCGGGAGATCACCAAGGGCCTGCCCAAACTGATGGGCCGTATTGCCGTGAAAATTGCCCAAAGCAACCCCGATGTGGTTTATGTGATGGCAGAGTCCAACGACGGTGTGCTGTTCCGTTCCAACGACGGCGGCGAATCCTTCAAGAAGGTCTACAGCCGCGTGAACATCGTCAGCCGCGGATTCTATTACACCGATATCCGCGTGGACCCTACCGATGAAAACCGGGTCTATTCAGTATCCAGCCGCATGTGGCGTTCGGTGGACGGCGGCAAGACCTTCGAACAGTTTTCCCAGAGCACCCATGTGGACTATCACTCCCTGTGGATCGACCCGTTGGATCCGAACCGCATCTGGCAAGGCCAGGACGGTGGAATCGCCGTGACCTATAACCGGGGAGATACCTGGGAACCGATCCGGAACCTGCCGTTGGCCCAGTTTTACCAGATCTATGCCGACAACCGCGATCCCTTCTACTTCGTGGGCGGCGGCTTGCAGGACAACGGCGCCTGGTACGGCCCCGTACGCACCCGCGAACCGTCCGGTATCTTGCCCGATGACTGGCGTCTGGTCAGTTTCGGCGATGCCTATTTCATGCTGGCCCACCCGGACAATCCCGAGTACATCATCAGCGAGTCGCAGGGCGGCGGTATCGTGCGCACCGACATGCGGACCCGGGCCAACGAAGATATCAGCCCGCAGCCCCGACGCAACGACGGCGGTCCGGTCGGTGAACTGAAATACCGTTTCAGCTGGAACGCGCCGATCATAGCCTCGCCGCACGATAAGAACACGGTGTATTTTTGCGGCAACGTGGTCTTCAAGTCTACCGATTTCGGCGATTCCTGGACCGTGATCAGCCCCGATCTGACCACTGACGACAAGTCCAAGCAAGGCATCGCGGGCGGGCCCGTTTGGGAAGAAAACACCACCGCCGAATACCATTGCACCATCATCAGTTTTGCCGAGTCGGAGAAGGAAAAGGGGCTGTTGTGGTCCGGTTCCGATGACGGCAAGTTGTACATCAGCCGAAACGGCGGCGAGAAGTGGACCGATATCACCGCCAACGCCGGCATGCCGGAATTCGCGCCGGTTTCTCATGTGGAACCCTCTCGGGTTAAGTCCGGCCGCGCTTATGTGGGCTTCGATCGGCATATGTTCGACGACCAGACCGCCTATATCCTGGTGACCGAGAATTACGGCAAGAGCTTCAAGCGCATCGATAACGGTCTGCCTGAAGGCGCCTGGGTTTGGGTGGTCAAGGAAGATCCCAAGAACCCGGATCTGCTGTACGCGGGCACCGAGTTGGGCCTGTTTGCCTCCTATGATCGCGGCGGTAATTGGCAAAAACTGCACCTGAAGAACTTCCCCACGGTGTCCGTGCACGACGTGTTGATTCATCCCCGCGACAACGATCTGATATTGGGCACTCACGGTCGCGCGATTTGGGTATTCGATGACGCAACGCCGCTCCAACAGTTTGCGGGTGTGCACAAGAAGGGCAAACCTCACCTGTTCGATGTTCGACGCGCCTATCGTTTTCCGGTGAAGTTCACGCGCTACGGTTTGGGCGACAAGGTAAAGACCATGCCCAATCCGCCCTTCGGCGCCCTGATTACCTACTACCTGCCCGAGGATATGGGACCGCCCAAGGACAAGCCGAAAGACAAAGACGCCGCGGCCGAGAAGCCCAAGCCGCGGGTATCGGTGGAGATTCTGGACAGCGGCGGAAAAGTGGTCAGGAAACTGAAGAAACCGGGAACCGCCATGGGTCTCAACCGGGTGAGTTGGGCCTTGGACGGAGCCCTGGCCAGAGCGCGCTCAGACCGCGACGAGGGGCCGTCCTGGTGGGGACCCCGGCGGGGACCTTATGTTCCGGCAGGGAGCTACAAGGCAAGGTTGACGGTAGACGGCAAGAGCTATGAAACCTCGATCGAAGTTGCCATTGACCCAAATGTGCCTTTCTCCAAGGAGGATATGGAGGCGCAGTACGTCATGACCACAACCCTGCGCGACCTGATTTCCGAGGCCAACGACATGCTGCGCATGACGGACGCGCTGGAAGGTCAGATCGGGGACCGACGCGAGACCGCCAAAAAGCTGAAGCTGAAAGACAAGGCCCTGACCGACGCTCTGAAAGACTTCGAGAAACAGATGAAGGATTTACGAAACATCCTGATTCGAAAAGAGGGGAAGACCTTCTGGAGCCAGGGCAACTACTTAAAGGATAACTTGGAGGAACTCGTCCGCAACGTGAACGGCGCCTACCGGGCTCCGTTCAAAGCGCAGCAGGACCTGCTGGTGGAATTGACAGCCGAAATGGAAGCAGCCCGCAAGGCATACGCTGACCTAACGGAAGAAGCGCTGACCAAGGTAAACAACGCCCTGGAATCAGCCGGCGCGGGCCGCCTGATGACCGGCAAATAAAAACAGCCCGGGCCTGCCTCGTAGCGTGAACAGGCCCGGGCATAACACGGAAGTGGAAGGGACAAAAAACATTGAAGTTTGTATAGAGGTGCTTACCGGTAAGGCCCGGGTCTGTTCGCGCCGGACGGGAAAAAGGAAACGAAAGTATGATTGCGGCTTCCGAAGGCGAGAGTTTGGGAACTGCCAAACAACACCCCTTCGGGCGAAAGCTCTTCAATGTCCATGTGCTTCGTCTCTTCGGCGCGAACAAACACGGGCCGTGCCGGTAAGCACCTGCTGATAACCTCAATCGTCATGGTTC
>JAAUYB010020391.1_pt1 | contig 84207 bp, 58 predicted proteins | sample 7278071 | NCBI WGS metagenome assembly JAAUYB01 (sample SAMN14350121, study PRJNA611818) | marine sediment metagenome | isolation source: surface marine sediment (1.8m) | place: French Polynesia: Moorea | collected 2018-08
CCTTCCCGGGAAGACAACCCCGCGAAAAGCCGAACCCGGCGCCGTTCCCGGGCACAGAGATTGTTGCTTGAAAAAACACAACATCATGCCCGGGAATCGGACCGATGGAGCCGAAAAAGACGGCTCCGTTGACGGGATGATAGCCGGTCGGCCCCTTCAAACCCACCTTCAATCCCGGGAATCATGCCGGGCGACAGAATATTTGACAACTTCGGCCCGGTTTCCAAGGTCATCGAGCAGCGGCAGATCAGAACCATTCCGACAAAAACAACCGAAGATGACATTTGGTTGAGCTGTTTTCTCGGAAAGAGGCCCCTTCATGGTCCGTCAAAGAGACCTACTTCCGAGAACGGAACCACTCGACCGGGTCGCAACCGGTCCTGTTCCCGGGATTGGAACCACCTTCGCGGCTGTCAGGTAGTCCCATTCCCGGGCAAATGACGGTTTTAGACCGATCCAAGGGTCATTTTTCGGGAAAAAGTGATGAAAACCGACCGATTTTTAGATAAGACAACCAGTACGGGTGTTTTCTTGCTAAAAGTAACAGGCCCATCCAAATGAATGGGTTTATCGTGAACAAAACTGGCCGGCGGAACCATACCTCACCTGCCATCCTGAAGTCCGGAACCGGCGCTGAGTGCGGTTTTTTTCGTTGCCCGGTTGCATTGGGGCGAGCCGTTTCCCAAAAACCCTCCAGCCGGACGAGATTTCGGACTTTAACAAACGAGACGAGATTTTGGGAATCGCCCATAACATGCACATTAGCAGCATGATGATGCGAAGAAAGAGCTTACTTTGGAAAGGCCTGGAGTTCGAAGGACCCGAAGTGTGAACCCCAGAATACATTGATTAAATGAGAAAACCATCGCTGATTTCCTCCAAGACCCGGCGAACCCTGCCAACAGCGGGAAAGCCTTGACCCATTTGGGGGGAAGTAAACTGACCCAGGCAGTGTCTTCCCGGGATTAATCGAGGAGCCTGCGCAAAATGTTCGTGTCTTCCCGGGATTAATCGAACATCGAAGGGCGGATCTTTAGGCCCTTCCGGGAAGAATTGAGTCAATTCGGGGTTGTCAAAGGCTCATGTGTGACTTTGACGAAGCCCTGTTCAGAGCCTGCCTGAACTACAACAAACTCGGAAGGTGATCGGACTCCAAGTTACTCCAAAAAATACCGGCCGAAACGAGCCGGAAAAACGGCTATATCATTGAGGCCGCAATAATTAAATCACCCGCGTAAAAAAGTCTACCCCTGAAACCAAGTCTTTCCACGGAGACTAAGTGCGCGGTCCGATACAGAATAAGGAGTGAAACCATGTCAATTAAATTTGACGGACAAAATGATTATCTGGACTTGGGGACCATCCCCTTGGAAGTAACCCGAAACACCATCGAAATGTGGATTAAACCCTATGCCATACCCGATGATATGCGCCTGATCGGCGGCCATAACCACAGTACCGACCTTCATGTGGGCTTCACGGGCAACAAAATCAAAGTCTGGCCGAGCGGCGGATGGAAGGTGATTACCAACAGCACCGTTCCCACCAATCAATGGACCCATGTCGCCCTTGTAAAAGAGGGCAATCGGCTAACCTGTTATATCAACGGTAACAATGAACTTACGGTGGACAATACCGCGAGTACCTACAGGACCTTTATCGGTAGGCAATACGCCAAAGTCTACGGCAAGTACTTCAGCGGTGAGATCGAGGAAGTACGGTACTGGAACGTGGCCAGATCCGAAGCGGAAATCAAGGCCGATATGAACATGGCCGTTGATCCCGGTGAAAGCAGTTTGGCCGCCTATTATCCCCTGCGTGACGGGTCGGGGCTGACCGCGAATGACGAAACGGGGAAAAACCCCGCCGGTAAGCTGGTCGACTTCGACGCGAATAAGGCTTGGGTTTCCCCGGGCGCGCCGATCATCAGCGGCACCGTGTATGATCAACCCGGCGCGCACCAACACACGGTTTCCGCCGACGGCGCCGTTACCATCACCACATGCGGTGCGGACGGCGGCAACAGTTTCGGCAATAACCTGAACGGCGGCGCCGGTGCGGAAATGACAGCCTCCTTCGACCTGAAGGCCGGCGACAAGCTGACGGTTATCGTGGGCCGTGCAGGGGTGGTCGGCCAGGTAGACGCTCGCGCGGGCGGCGGCGGAGGCGGCGGCAGCGCGGTGATTCTGAATGGTTCCACCGTGTTGATTGAAGCCGGCGCCGGCGGGGGTGCGGCAAGAATGGCCGCGGGTCAAGGCGGGCGCGCCGGGGTGGCCGTGCTGCCTGGCGGCGGCGATGCGGGCGGCAGCCTTGGCGGCGCCGGCGGCGGTGGTTTCGGTCACGCCGGTAAACCCGTCAATGTCGATCCCGTTGCCCAAGGAGGCGGCGCGGGTACCGTAAACGGCCCGGGCGCCGGCGGTATCGGCCATAACCCGCAGCATTCGCAAGGCGGTGACGGCGGCGCCGGGTTCGGTGGCGGCGGTGGATCGCATAAGCAAGGCGGCGGCGGGGGCGGCGGCTTCCAAGGCGGCGCGGGTTCAGCATCCAACAACGGAGCCGCTCAGGGCGGTCTATCCTTCGTCAATGTGGGCGTTAACGGCGCCACCGTTGTCAACCAGGCTTCAGGCGGCGACGGTCAGGGCCAAGGCGCCGACGGTAGGGTAATTATCAACTAAGTAACCTTCGCCGCGGCGGAAAGCGATCCGTCGCGGCGATTTCATCTGAAGCATCAGACCGTTCCCTTGAATGACTTAAAGATCATCCTTTATTGTCTGGCCGTTAGTGAGGGGCGGGCCAGGCTTTTGAACAGTTCGTCTACTGCTTGTTCCAGGCTTACTTCGAACAGGTGGTTTTTGCCGAAGACCAACAATCTATTGCCCGCCACCACCTGGGCTACCAGTTGGAAGTCTTGCGGTAGATTTACCGGTAGTTCCGATTGGAAATCTTCCAGTCTCAAGACGATGGTGTTTTCTTTGAATCCCGCCAGTAAAAGCGGGGTCGGGTCGCCCCAGGCGATTCTGTTTTCTTGGAATTTCTCCAGGCCGCGAATGTCGATATAGCGGGTTCGCCCTGGGAAAGCGCCCATATCCTCGCCGCGCAGGCGGTTCCAGCCCGGTTTGTCGTCCTCGGTCCAGTCCAAGCGCCAGGCGCCTCCCGGTCTTGGTGAAATACCCGTCAAGCGACTCCCCGGCGGCGCGTCCAGTTTCAGCTCGGCCAGGACACCGCCCTCTCCGTCCAGGTATCGGAAAGCGCGTGGACTCGCGTAGGCAATTCTTCCGTCGCCGTGCGGATCGAACAAAACGTGCGGCGTCGTGTCTTCCGACAGACCCGGGAAGGGGCCCACGCGGACGGCGGTAGTTTGCAGGGCCGCGTTCATGGTCAGGATACCCGCCTTGGTCGGCACCAGGTAGTTGACGCCGTTCTCGTCCGCCACGGCCAGGGGGCGGCCGGTCACCGTGTCGTCCAGAAAACGGCCCTCGCTCATGGTGCGCCTGGCCGAGCCGCCCCGCGTATTGCGGCCGACGATTTGCAACTTTCCGTCTTCCAGGAAATAATTCCAGGCGCCGTCACGGGCCAGCAACTCCTGGAAGACCGCGGTGCGTTCGGGCACGCCGCGCGGACCCAGGCGGATGGTCTCGTCAGCATAGGTCTGCAATGTCAAGTTGATCGCGTCACCGGAAAGGGTGAGGCCTACGCGGCGCACGCGTAGCGGGTCCAAGCCCTGGATTTTGTCGCGTTGCATATTGCCGATGCGCGGGTCCTCGCGCAGCAATTGGTACCAGCCCGCGGCCTCCGTGGCTACCTCCAACAGGCCGTCGCGAAAAACGGCGATGGAGTCCAGGGTATCGAAATCGAATCGGCCGCCCACAATCTGCGGTCGCTCCTCGCCCATACGCACGGTCAGGTAGCCCGCCTTGCCGTCGCGGCGTCCTTCCAGTCGCCATTCCCACAGGCTGCTCTCGCCGGGCGTGACCATAACGCGGGAGGCGAACAGGTCCTCGGTTTGTTTTTGGAAGCCGCCGCTGTCGTTGCCCGGGATGAAGCGGCCGATGTAGACCAGATCGCTGTCCTGGTTCAGCCGCACCATCACACCGTTACCGGCGGTTGACCGCAATTCAGTGACCCGGTCACCGGGGTGTTTCGCCACCAGGTCGCGAATGATGACCAGATCGTTCGGGTTCAGGATCAGCTTGCCGTCATTGCGGCGGGCGAAGTTGGCAAAACCCGCGGCCGTAGCGCCCCAGACCCGACCGTCTACCTGAACCAGGTCGTGCCAGCGGTCCAACGCCACGCGGTCGCCCTCCCAGGGAACCTGGTGCCAGGTGCCTTTGGACACGCGGTGTTCAAACCGCAGGGGACGGCGCCTGTCGCGCCGGGTCAGCCGCAGGTCGCGGCCCGCGAAGATGGGTGGGTCGGCATCGTATTCCAGTAGGGCGTTTTTCAGGCTCGCGTTGGTTTTTTCCGGCCAGTTCTTCCAAAAAAAACCGTCGAACCGGAAGAGGTCGTCGGCGGCGGTTGCCGCGTACAGGCCGTTGGGAGCGGTGCCCGCGGGTGTTACCAGGGGATTGGCAAGACTGATGAAGCGCTCCAAGCGGCCGACGGGGATGCTCCAGGTGTCCAGCGCCTCATCCAGTTTGGGCATCATGCGTTTGTAGCGAGTGATATAACCGGCGCCCCACAAGGTGAAGGCTTCGCCGCGCCAATGGACCAGGTCGCGAATACGGTCATGGGGAAATCGGCCCGCGCGGATTTCCACCGGCGGCGGTTTCTGGGTTCGGCCGGTCAACTTATAGTTCCCGGTCAGGGTTCCGTTCGGTTGCCGCACCCAGCGCCAGAGAGGCGTATCGAAACGCACGTCCGCCGAGGCTTCCGGGGTGTTTGCGGTCCAGGCAAAAGGCCGTCCGGGATCACGGGCCAGGGCGCCGTCGACGCTCAATGCAACCACGCGGTTTTCGATGTTGGGGTCTCTGACCACCGCGTCGACCGGGGTCAGTTGGGTCTTGATCTCAGGCGACATGCTGTAGTTGAATTCGATCTCGCGTAAACGCAGGGGCAGGGTGGTGCGGTAGATCTGTAAACCGGTCAGAGTGCCCACGTAGATGGCATCGTCATCGGATAGAATGGAGGTCACCACGTCAAAAGGGAAGCGGCCGCGATTGAAGTTGATGGACGCCCAATAATCGCCGCGGTCGGGCCGCATCAAGCGCATTTCCTTACGCAAACCGTTTTTTCCGGGCAGGAAACGCAACCAGTTCATTTGCAGCACGGGTTCGTCGGCCGTGTTTGTTTCAGCCACGAAGGCCTGCTGGGTATGGTCCCAGACGGTGGTTTCGCCCTGGTATTGACGAAGGACCAGTTGTCCGTCCGGGCCGCCGCGCCGCACCATTAGCCGGTCCGTGGATTGGGCCGGGAAACGCAGGGCGCTGATGCGGCTCAGTTCAACCAGGCGCGCCCTGGTTTCGAAGAAGGCGTCGGTCATTACCGAGAGGCCGGTGTCGGTGGCCGCCGCGCCGCGCATGCGATCCCAGGCGAAACCGTTTTTGTCCATGGTGAAGTAGGACTCGGCGCCCACCAGGTCCACGCGCAGTTGGCCGTTCACCAGTTTCCAGGTCCAGGCGTCATCGCTGAACAGCGTGCGGTTCAGCCGGGGATTGCCGATGTCCGTTTCCCAGCCGTTGTTGCGCCGGTACCAGCGGTTGCCGTCATTGAAGGTTAGGCCCGCGCTGCCCGGTTCGTTAAATAGTTTCCCCCTGGCCAGATCGGAGCCCGGCGGACCGGAATCGAAACCGCTGTAATCCTCGCTACCATGCAGACCGGCGCTGCTTTGCAGGAACAGGTTGCCGCCGTCAAAGGCCACGGCAAGACGCTCCTGGTCCCAAACGAAACCCTTGCGAGCAAAGGCATTGACGCGTCGGTTATTAGCGGTGATCACCGCGCTTACCCGACGATTGCGTACGTCCTCGATCAATTCCACATCGCCCAGGCGGATGGTGGGCATGGAGGGCGTCTGGTCCATAATGCCGTCCAGCGGCGAGATGGCGCCCAGATCGCAGAAAAAGCGGCCGTGAGCGGTATGGAGTCTACCCGGCAGTTTGACAGGCATGAAGCTGATCTGGGCGTCGTTCAGAAAGAGACCCCGGCCGGTGTAGGTCCAGATTCCGTGTTGGTTGGCCGCATGGAAGGCATCCTGGTTTTCCGCATCCTTCATCAGCGTGTCGATATGTTCGAAGATGAAGTGACCGTCCACCAACACCCGGTTTAGCGGCATGCGCCTAGTGGACGCCTCCCCGCGCAACAGGAATTCGCGAGTGTTGCCTTCCCATCGGAGCCAGGAGGTTGTCAGCGCTTCGCCGGGTTTGGGCTGAAGCGCGCCGCCCTCGGCGAGGCGAATCGGGCCGGAGGGACGCTCCGCGATCAGGTCGCCCGTATCCCCCAGGCTGAATCCGGTAACCGGATCGTAGACCCGGCGGCCGTCGGCCAGTTGCACTACGTTGCCGCTCAATTGCGACCAGGTGTCGGCGATCTGGAAACGTATCGGCAGGTTCGGGGTTTGGAACAAGCTTGTTTCGTGACTTATATCGCCGTCGAAGGTGACCTTGAAGGTGCGCCCGGTTTTCCCGGTCAGTTCTACCTCGCGGCTTAGGGAACGAAAGCCGGTGACGTCGGTAGCCGCACCGAAATCCGGCGGGATGGGCAGGCGGGCGACGATGCGCATGGCCCGGCCGTTTCGATCGGCGATCATGTGGTAGAAGATGTCCTGTTTGACCGCCCACCAGTGATCTTGCGGTCCGCTGAACAAGGCGCCCGGATTGTCGCCCAATTCGGAAGGCAGCGTGGCGGCGACAGGTTTCCAGCCGCGACTCCAGGTATAAGCCCGGCCGCGCGGATCGCTACCGGTAACCCGAGCGCCGTTGACCGCGTTGATGACCAGACCCGCGGGTCGTCCCTGGTCCGGCGCCGCGAAACGCAGCCCGTTGAAGCGCAGCCAACGGCCGTTCTGAAGCAACCACGGCGTACCGCCGCGATCCATGATCATGCGTTCCACGTTATTCACAATCCTGGCCGCGATGGGTTGGTTTTTGCGCAAGAACAGGACCCGATTGTCGCCTACCAGCAAGAGGTCATCGTCCACGGTGCGCACGTCTTTGATGCCGTTGAATCCGGCGGCCTCCGGCGGCAGGTTCACCGGCTTGGACTTCAGGCGATCGACCGCCGTCAGTCCCGCGGCCGATTCGAACAGTAGAATGCCCTGCCATTCGTAGGCGGCAATCACCTGACCGGAACTGACGGCAACCGGCTTGTCCAGGTAAACCTCGGGCTTGCCGTAGTTGCCGCGATCGGGTTGGCGGTACCGCAGAATCCGGCGATCGGCGGTCAGTTGCCAAACCGTGCGATCGGCATCCAAAGCGGCGGCTTCACCGGTCAGGTCGAAGCGGGCGAAGTCGGTCGGGTAACTGTATTCACCCGGAGAATCGGCGTAGGACCGCCCCACCCACCAGGTCTTGCCTTCGTTACCCGTGACCACGTTGGCGCGGGACATCTCCCCGTATCGAGGCGGGGTGCTGCTGTCGAACTTGGGTCCGTCGATCCAGATGCGTTCGGAGGGATCGAAAAAGACCAGGCGATCCTTGAGCACCGCGGTCCAAATGCTGTCCTCGGTACCTTGAAAGTCCACGATGTCGGCGGCGCCGGCGTTCAGTACCCCGGTCGGTGCGGTGTAGATACGCGTCAGGTCGATCTGGCTCTTCTTCGGTTCGTAATCGCCCTGGTAGTAGTGGCCGGCCCGGGTGCGCACCCAGATGCGGTCGGTTCCTTCGTTGGGGAAGACCTGGATATCGGCGGCTTTTTCGCCCCGGTCGTCGAATCTGAGCGTAATCGTGGACCAGAAGTGGCGCTTCAAGTCATAGCGATACAGCAGGGAATCGGTGGTAAACCACAAGGTTTTGTTTTCGGCGTCGCGACGGTCGAAGACCCTGCGCATGCCCGCGGGGTTGGGACCGCCGCCCGGTTTGGCCAGAGCCTCCCATTGCGCTGCCTTTTGTCTCATGACCACGCTGCCGTCCGCGCGCAGCATGGCGACGCGGTCGCCGGGCTCGTCTACCGCATAGTGCTCTGCCGATTCCTTGTAAGTGACCATGCGGACCTCGTCCACCGAGCAGGTATGCGGGAATTGGATGGTGTCGAAATCGACAAAGGTCAGGCGGAAGCGTCCGTCGGGTCGTTCCTCTGCGAGCAGCATCTCATCGGCCAGGATGAAAATACGGCCGCCTTTGGGCAGAATGTCGGCGGGTCCGGGGAACCAGGAGCGCGCGCGGTTGCTGTAGAAAAACAGCCCGGCATCGGTGGACACCACCACATCGTTTTCCGGCAACGGGCGGGCATCGATAACCCTGGAAACGTCAGGCGCGGGCGCGGGATTGCGAAAGTAGCATTGGGCAAAGAGATAGTCCAGCGGACGCTCCAGGTTGTAACCCTTCAGGTAGCGTTTGCCGCGCAGGTTGCGGGCGGTCCAGATCATGTTCTCGCCGATGCTCAGCGATTCCACGCGACCGGCGGCCGGTTCCAGCTTGCGGTCACCGACGTAGGCTATGCCCCGGTTGAGCGCGACGGGCACGCCCTTGGGCACGCCGGCCAGGGTAACGGGCCCCTTGCCGCCCAAATCACGACCCCAGATGCGGCCGCGGCGGATGGTGGAATAGGCCTCGATCTTGCCCTCTCCGGCCAGGAACAGGCGTTCGGTGCCCGGGTCCATGAAGACATCGGTCAGACCCTCGTCGGAAATGGTGATGGGGTTGTAGCCCATGACCTCTTCAAAGCGGTAGACACTGCGCGAGGGCTCGGCGCGCAACAAGGCGCCGGATCGGGTTCGGGCCAGCAGGTTGTCGGGCATGCCCTCCAATTGGAGAAACGGGTCCTTGTCGGGATGCGCCGTGTTGCCGCCCCAGGCGCGTTTGTCCAGGTCGTAGAAGCGAACGCCGCGATTGTTGATAACCACCAGTTTGTCGTCGAACTCGGTCACATCGACGAAGTCGGCGCCGTCCATATCGGGTGCGGCGGCGCCTACCAGTTCCCGGCTGCCGGAGGAGGTATGTTGGATGGGAACGGCGCCCGGTTCGCTGATAAAGATGCCGTAGTCGCCCCACGGCCGCATTTTGGCCGAACGGGATATACCCCGGTCCAGCGGCAAATCATCGAGCTTGGCGCGGTTTGCCTTCAGCGCCGGTCGCGGAGCGGCATAAAGCACTCTTTTGGCGCCTCGGTTCACCAGGCCGTAAATCTGGTTCCCGGCAAAGCTGAACCGGGTGGCCGGGTCGCGAAGCCAGGAGGGGAGTTTCAAATAATCCAACTCGCGATAGAAGCGGGTGACCACATCGTGCAGCAGGGCGGACTTGGGACCGATCAACAGGATCTCGTTGTCCATGGCCACCGCATGCGTAAAACTCGCCCTGCCTCCGCCCTCCGGTACGCCGCTGAACAAACGCGTGGGCAACTGATCCTTGTTCAGGCCGTAGATGCGGCCCGAATCGGTGAGCGCCAGGAGGTCGGCGCGGCTGCGTCCGCTTACCTTGATGACCCGTTGGCCGGCCACGTTCCAGGTGGTGACCTTGCCCAGGTTGCAAAAACCGAATCCGCCTACGTAGCCGAACGCAAAACCGGAGCCCTCGTCCAACATGCGCAGCACATCTAGTACCTGGCCGCTATAGGGTCGGCTCCAGCGACGCCGGCTTGTGTCGTAGACGAAGATGCCGGTGCCGCCGGCCAGGGTGAGGAATCCGCCGGATTGTTCGGCGAAGATCAGGTCGGCCAGGTTCAGTTGCGGAAAGACGTTGCGTTCGTCCATCAAGACCCGGACTTCCTTGGGGCTGTCCAAGGCGGCGAACCAGAGGCAGTTGGGGCCGCCTTCCGCGCCGCATTGCTTGCGCGCCAGTACCCACAAGGCGCCCTGCGGGTCGGCGTCCATGTCCTTGACGGCGTGTTCGGCGATCACCTCTTCAATTCTTGGTCCCTCAGCCAAGGGTAGGAAAGACAAAAGGCCCTGACTGCCGCCCGCCCAGAAGCGGTCCTGCCACCAGGCCAGATGGGTGATGTTGCCGTCCGGCATCAGCTTCTTCATTTGAAGGTAATGGTCGTTATCCGGTTGGACCCAGGTCCGTTCGGGTAGGTAGTACAGTCCCATACCGGACCCGCGCGTACCCACGGCCAGCCAGTTGCCGTCGTCTGAAATTGCCGCGCACAGCAGGTCTTCGCCGGCCACGGGGTTGCCGTCGCGGTCGGTAAGCGGTCGGTCGCCGATCACGGTGCGCCACTCGCCCTCGATACGCCGGGCCAGACCGCCGTCCTTGCTGCGGGCCCAGAGGATTTCACCGCCCGGCGCGGCGGCATCGTCGTCGCCGTTGCCGGATCTCAGATCGATCAGGTCACTGTCGATACCGCCGTCTTCCTCGAAGGGGTTCTCGGAGGACCAAAGTCGGGTGCGGGGATCGTAGCGATGGATGACCCCGCCCTTGCTGCTGATATATAGATGATTGTCGCGGGGGTGGAATTCAGCGTCCAACAGGGGTTTTTGGGCGATCTCGTCGCGAACGTTGGTCAGCTTGCGTTCATCGGCCAGGTCTTGCACCAGCGTTTCGTCGCGGAGTCCCAACAGGTCGGTCACCTGAAAGATGATGAACAAGGCTACAGCCAGGGCCAGGCCGGTCAGCACCAACCCGGCAAAAAAGACCGCGTCGATGCGACCGCGTAGGGGGATATGGTTGGTGCGCCCCTTGAAACGACTGATGCGCCGCCGTTCCTCGCGTTCGGTTCCGTCTTGCCAACGTGTGGTCACGAAACCTCCCGTGCCTGGTCGTAGGCGGGGCCGGCCGCGTGTTGCAGGCTCCGGGTTCGGGCGGCGGAAAGCTTGAAGTCATCCGGCCCCAGCAGATCGTCACGCGCCACCGCGGAATCGCTCCAGGCCTTGCGGCGTTTACGTTGGGACGCCTCGGTAAGCCTGGAACAACGATAGAAATCGCGCGCGGTGGGGATATCGCCGACAAAGGCTTCGAACCGATCCAGGAGGACTTCCAGGGTGGACGCCTCCTCCTCGTGTTCATCGAACAGGGAAATGGTGAGCGAGAGGGTTTCCAGAGTATCCATCATGGAGAGCGCCGGCGCGGGCCGGTCGATCAGGTCTGCCAGATCCATGGCCGTGTTCAGGGTGAGCCTTCCCAGATAGGAAAGCAGCGCGGGCTGAACACTGCCGAAGGGCATTTCCGGTTCGACGGGGACACGAACGCCCAAGGCGATGTTTTCCAGAAGACGGCGTTGCGTTTCCAGGTAGGTGCGCCTGTTGGTACAGGCTACATGCAGGTGTTTGGTAATGACGCGGCGGCGTTCGGCGGGCGGTCGCAAAGCCAGGGTCTCGCCCAATAACTTCTCGGCCGTGGCGTGATCGTCCAGGGCGGCGGTGAGCAGCAGGTCCAGAATCAGGTCGCCGCCGTCCAACAACCGGGGTCGACCCTGGTTGAGCACGGTGCGCCATTCCCCGGGATCGGGCGAGGCCATTAACAGCACGGCCAGGGATGCGGGAACCTTGCTGAGTTCGACAAACCACGGCGGGCGGTTTTTCAGGCGATTGCGCAGCAAGAGGTAACTCGATTGCCAGACACAGGCGGCTTGCAGGTATTCGGCCGGGCGTGAACCGGGCAGGGTCAGCAGCCTGATTTGCAACAGGGTGAGACCGCCCAAGCGCTGAAGTTCCGCTTTGTCGACTTGTTTCCTTATCAAGGCATCCAGGACGGCGGTGCGCTCATATTCAACGGCCTCGATCAGCAGGCGCGGGGATAATTTGCGGCGGGCCAACCAACGGGCGGAGCGCAACAACGGACCGTGGAAACGCGGACGGCGCAAGGCAAAAACGGCCAGGTCACGATGGGGCGAGAGAATCATGGATTCGTCCACCAGAAAAAAGACCAGCCAGGTGAGGAAAAACAACAGGGCCATGGTCCACCAGATGGACCCGGCAGGTTGGAAACGATGATAGGTCCAGCCCTTGATGGTCAGGAAGACGTGGTCATGCAGCCAATAGAGACCATAACCCAAGCCGTCTTCGGGCATCCAGTTCATGGCAACGGAAAGCGTGGGCAAGCCCAGAAAGACGAAAAGCAGGGTGACGAGCACGACACGCTTTTGCATGATCTCGGTGCGGTTTTCCTTGACATTTTTCGGTGGTGCTTTGAGAAAGGGCGAACGGAACTTCATGAACCATCCCGGGCCGGATGCGGCATCAGACCATTATACAGGCTTGCCGACCGGCCGAAGGCAAGTTTCGGGGGAACCGCCGGGGACCTATTGTATTACGTCTGTTGCCGGGGGTAAGTTCAACCGGGTCCCCAGATGGTGAGTATCAGACGGTCGGTTGTAACTTGCAACCGGCCGGCGGCGCGTTAGAATAGCAGTAGGGGGATGTATGGATTCATCGGAAATCACCTTTGCGCTTGAATGAGGAGATCGGCAACCCCGAACTGTTTACCGGCAGAAAGAAGGAAATGAAGCTGCTGATGGATTGGGTTGACCTAGTCAAGATCAAGGCGGGTAGATCCAAGGCCCTGCTTGCACGCAAACGCCGGGGTAAAACCGCGCTGTTGCAGCGCTTCTACAACATCATCTACACGCGTGGTGACACGAGGATGGTGCCCTTCTATTTCCGGGCGCCCGAGGAACGCATCAACATGCGCGCCTTTGTTATTTTGTTCTACAAGACCTTTATCTTGCAGTACCTTGCCTTCAAGCAACGCAAACCGCTAACTTTCAATAACAGCATTCCCTTGAGTGAAATCCCCGAGCTATGCGGCGACGATAGCGAAATCAGCACCCACGTTCGGCGCATTCAGGTTTTGCTGAATGAAGAGGATCTGAGCATTGTGTGGAACGCAATCCGCGAGGCGCCGCATGATATTGCTGCCGCCAGGGACGAGCGTATCATTCAAATCATCGACGAGTTCCAGTTTATGAACCAAAACGTCACGCGTGACGGGGAAACCGTGGACATGTGTTCGGCCTACCAGAAAACCGCGGAAAGCAAGGTATCGCCCCAGATCATCTCCGGCAGTTACGTCGGCCGGTTGGAAGAGATCATCCAGCGTATGGTTGCACGTTATGTCACCTTTACCATGGGTCCGCTGAGCCATGAAGAAGCCATGGCAACCGTGTATACCTATGCGCGTATCTATAATCGCACCATCGACCCGGAACAGGCCGCATATCTGGCTGAATTATGTCACTACGATTCGTTTTACATCGCCTGCGTTCTCAACAGTATGTACGAGTGGGAGGGCCCCGTCACCCCGGCAACGGCGCGCCGCATCATGGATTACGAAACCGGCGTCAACACCGGGGAAATCAGCCGATTGTGGAGCGAGTACATCAATTCCGCGGTGTCGCGTATCAACAATGTCAACGCCAAGAAAATCATCCTCTTCCTGGCCAAACACCACGAGCAGCAGTTTACCCCCTATGAAATCCGTAAAAACCTGAAGCTGGATTTGAGCGATGCGGAAATCAGTGACCGTCTGCAGCAAATGCGCAAGGCCGATATTATTGCGCGGGGCGATACAGGCATTCACTATCGCGGTCTGGGCGATCCGCTGTTCGAATTGGTCTTTCGCAGGTTCTTCGAAGCCGAGGTCGAGGACGTCGACGCTCAAACCTTGGAAGCGGAATACGAGGCTCGTTTCAAGAAGCTGAAACATCAAATGGACAACCTCAAGGGCCTGGCTTGTGAAGAAAAGATGCGCTATTACTTTGCCCAGGCGGGAAAAAACCGGGTTTCCCTGAGCAAGATTTCCCTGACCTCGCACGAGGAGCCGCTCCCTGAGTTGGGTCCCTTCGCGACGATTCGAAAGCTCAGCCTTCATCCGAACCAAAACCAGCGCGTTGAAATAGACCTGTATGCCCGTGCCGACCATCCCGATGATCCCGATCTGGCGATTGAAATCAAAAACTGGGACAGACGCGTCACCGCTGCCGAGGTCGATAAGTTCATTGCCGATGCAAAGGACGCGGCATCCATCTTGGACCGTCCTGCCGTGTTCATCTTTTACAGCGAAAGTGGTTTCACCGATAAACAACCGGCGCGGCTCGCCGCTGACAACATCCTGGCTTGTGACGCGAGCATGCTCCACCATTTCCATGATTGAAGAAGGTTGCGGGACCTAAGCACGAATCATCAAGTACCAGGTTTACAGTTTACTGAGCATTCCCCGAAGTCGGAACTTTGGTCGCTGAAGACGGCAATGCCGCTTCGGCAAGCAGACTGTTGTATTTGACGGTCTCAGTCCTGGGGTGGTTCACCCCGAGAGTCTCACTGAAAGCATCCTGGCTTTTTCTAAACAGTTCGACGGCCTGATCAGCCCGGTTTGTTTGCACCAGGAGAACGGCGAGGTTATTGCCGATGATTGCGGTGTCCGGGTGTAGGCTGCCCTGCCTGGTTTGTTCGATATTTAGGGCGCGGCGATACAGTAATTCCGCCTCAGAATACTGTTTCCCGTTCAAAAGCAATCCGGCCAGGCGGTTCAGAAAAATCGAAAGATTGGGATGATCGGGACCGAGACTGTTTTCAATGCGCTCGATTTGCTGCCGGCATTCATTTTCCGAATGAGTGTTCGCGGCATCACTCGCAGGGGGCATGGGATCGGGTTGTTGGGTGGTCAAGAAGTTTTTTATAAAGTTCGCTTGCTTTTTTACCGCGGCTTCCCCGGCCGTTTCGAGTAATTTCTTCAACATGGGCAGGGCTTGAAGAGGACGGTCGATCAGTCGGGAGCAGAGATGAAGTAGGATGTATTGCCGTGCCTTTTTTTCGAGTGCCGGCGGACCGTTCAACAACTCGAACAGCGCCGCTGAAGACTGTTTCGGCCAGCCTGACCGGAAGAGTTCCTCGGCGTTCAGTAGCTTCCTTTGCCAATAGGCGTCCTGACCAGATTCCGGTTCCAAGTCATAGCGGCGCAGGAGGTCTCTTGCTTCTGCCAGTTGGTATTTACCCAATAGGGCCCAGATAGGCTTGAAGGCCTCGACAGTGAAAAAGTCGTCGGACAGCGCATTGAGGCCCCAATTAGATTCCGGTGTAGCCAGGGGCAATATTCGATAAGATGCTTCCTCATCCTCCAAGCCGTCCAGCCATTGCGTTACGAAAGCGCAGAAGTCGGGGGCGGTCATCATCAACCGATGCCGTGACACCGGGTTGATGAAAAGAATCCAAATTACAGGGAAATCTCGGACCAGAAGGTCTCGCTGTACGTTCAGTTGCTGCATCATGGGCGGCTGATGGTCCGGGTTTTCCAGGTCGAAAGCCATGTGGGTATTTTCCAGATTCCAAAGCCCGATCAAGGCCTTATGGGGCTTTACGGGCAAAATTTCAGATAATTCCGCCCATAGGTTTTCGCCGGGCAATTGAGCCAGGTCGACGTGATAGAAGGGGACGGTCTCCATGCCCGGCCGGCCTTGAATCCAACTTATCAGGCTCAAACGGGCAGCGGGGCGCCTGTATTGGATCACCACCAACCGAAACTTGCGGCCCGCATCCCGCTGCAACATGCTTTGGAAACGACGCTGTTCATCCGGGGAAAGAAGGGTGTCCACATGAGGTAAATCCGTGTTGCTCACGATACCGTCAACTCCGACCGGAAGGTATCCAATTCTGCAAGTAGAGGGTGGATGTCGTACCAAACTTTGCCGTTGTACATAAAGGCCAGTTCATAGTGAAGCGCCTTCAGACAGTCGGGGTTGTCATTGAGGCGCTTGTTTTCCTGGATAAAGCGCAAAACTGTTTGAAGTCCGTTGATATCCATAATATCCCGCAGTCGCAGTTGATAGCGCTGCAATACCCCGTTGACATCTTGCAAAGAGATGTGATCACCGGTTGCTTCCAAAGATGCATCGTAGGCCAGTTTAAGAAGGTTGCGAATGCTGCCGCCGCTGCCGTAGACAAGCCGTTCACGGGCTTCTTGTTCGGGAATCAGTTTGTCAAGGTCGATGCGTCGTCCCAATGCTTTCAATAACAGGGATTTCCCTGGATCCATGAGGTGTGTGTAGCCTTGGTCTTGCTCGCGAAGTTTAATGGTGGGCATGATGACGCAGGTGTAGTTTTGATCCAGCTTGACGGATTCGGGGCGGTACTCCATGCTTATCGGCGGCGTCAGCAGGAGGTTGCAGTGAAGCTCGTGCAAACGATCCGCATTGCGGTTGATCAAAGCGTCGATGACATCGGGATTGTAGCGGTCCATATTATCGATGGTAATGAGAAGTTGTTTTCCATGGTCTTTCAGCCTGTCATTGGCGGCATCCAAAAGGATGTTGACGGCCTTGATCAGCCCGTGGGGAAATTTTTTAAGTGTCTCTTTGACCTCGGTTCGGTGTTTACTCTCGACGCGCAACAGGGCGGTAAGGTTGGCAATGAGCTTTGCGATAAACGGGATCGTCGCTTTAGCCTCGACCCTGGCTTTCAAATCGGCCAGATAGGTTTGTCCGGCGGAGGTTACCTTGACCGTGTCGGCAAACCATTGGAACACCTTGTGCAGATGATCGTCCCCTATGGGCATGCCCGCTTCGCGCATGGAAGATTCCACCGTCTTTGCAATGACCAGCAGCAGGTCTTCGACCTCGATGACCATGGCATGCATTTCCACGTTGGCGGCCAGGTAGATACAGTGAAAATGTTCTGAAAGCTGATCCTCCAAGCGTTTGAGCTCCGTGGTCTTACCCGCGCCGCGATGGCTGGTGAAGGCCATCTTCAAAAACCGGTTACCGGAATGGTTGCGGTGGCGCGTCAATGCATTGCGCACCCGAATCAGTGCGTTGCCTCCACGGGCGGGGCTGAAATCCTGCCATCGTTCGTCACCGTTGGGCAAAGGATATTCAGGGTCCAAAGCCGGTGTCGCCAGGTTGAGCGTTTGAGGAAGTGACGTCACAAATGCCTCCCGAAACATAGGCTTATTCTAACCTGTTATTCAATCTTTTGTCTTGCCTATTGACTATCTTCGCTGGAACTCGTCCAACTTACCATCGATAATTCACACGGGTTTTACTAGCCTCATCTCAACTTTCCATGTCAGAATCACGTTAAGTTGAGTATGTGACGGTCGGGCTTCGACGGCCGGTCTTGGAGGCTTCATGATCCACTCTGTTCTTGCACTACTCCTGTTGGCTTTCAATGCCCCGGTTGCGCCCGATGACGAGACCGCCGACGCCTACAAGATCTTCAAGGAGCGCAAGAACGTGGAGATTCCCGACAAATTCACCTTCGTGCGCATTCAATATGACAGCGAGGGCGGTTACGGCGAATCCTGGTACAGTTTCGGCGGTCGCGATTGGGAGCGGTGGGAAACCGATTATCCCGAGGCCGAGGAGAACTTTCTCTTTCGACTCTCCGAGTTGACCACCATCGAGCCCAACCCCCGCGCCATCGTGCGTCGGCTGACCGATGAGGATTTGTTCAACTACCCCTTCATCTACATGTGCGATGTGGGTTGGATGAGGCTGACCAAGGAAGAAAAAGCCGGCTTGCGTGAGTACCTGTTGCGCGGCGGTTTCCTCTGGGTGGATGATTTCTGGGGATGGGCCGAATGGGAGAGCCTGGAGTCGGCCATGAAGGATGTTCTTCCCAATTTGAAATGGCGTGATATTCCCAACACGCATCCCATCCTGAACATGGTTTTTCCAATGGACGGCTGCCCGCAGATTCCCGCGCGTATTTTCGCCGTGCAGGGTTGGACCAGCGAGCCGGTTTGGATTCACAAGTCCGGCGGCGTGGACGAGGTGCATTTTCGCGGTTTGTTCGACGAGACCGGGCGTCTGTTGGTCGTCGCCACGCATAACACCGATATCGGCGACGGTTTCGAACGCGAGGCTGAAGGCGAGTGGTATTTCCAGAAATACTCGACCAAAGCCTATGCCCTGGGTATCAACATCATCGTCTACGCGCTGACCCATTGAGTCAACGTCCGCCATTTGTGTTGACTATGAAGTATTTCCGGGAGCCCAAGCGACCGTGACCATACGTACGCGCAAATGCGAGGGAAGCTTGGCAAACGCTGACAATGGGGTCTTCCCGGGTGCGCCCCGGCATGCGAAGCGACGAAGGATCAAGCGCGAATTGCAATGAGCTTTCGAAAGAATTTATTTGACACGGAAAAACAAGCCGCCTAATTTCGCCGGCGCGAAATGAACGGCTTGCAGCCCGCCGCGGGCGCTCCCGGGAATACCTCATAGCCGGCTTTTGAGAACTTCGAAGGCGCTTGTCGATCCGTGCGGGCATATGTGGGCCGAAGCGGAGATGGAACCCGGAAATGAACAAGCGGTTATGAACATTTCAAAAGGAATGGTGTCTATAAGATTCAAGTAGTCTTGAAACCATGCAAGGAAAAATTATGAGAAAATCAAACTTTCTTGAGCCGATTCCCTTGAAAAAATCGCTAGATATCAATAGGAACACTGTTTCCAAAAGTAATAGAGAGACCGTTTCTGTCCCGGGTCATGGGGAGGCCCCCCGACACCGGGATGTGTCTGACTCCTTCCCGATTCCCAAATCACCAAGGGAGGGTAAGATGTGGGAAAAGGAAGATTGGTGGAGACTGGATCATTTGGTATGCCGGGCCATGGAATTATCGCCCGAGTTACGCGAGGCCTTCCTCGAGGAGGCGTGCGGTCAAAACAAACCCTTATTTAAAGCGGCCTGCTCGATCATCTATACGGCGGAAGAGTTGGACCAGTTCATGGAACAACCCGCGCTGCCACGCGCTGAATGTCTGCTTCCGCCCGATCCCGAGACCATCGGCCCTTATCGGGTCATCAAAAAGCTCGGTGAGGGCGGCATGGGCCAGGTGTTTCTCGTTCAGCAAAACGAACCGGAACGACTGCTGGCCCTGAAGGTATTGAAGCCGGGTTACCAGATCAGCAACTTCGTGAGTCGTTTTCGTACCGAAGCGCGTTTGTTGGCCATGTTGTCGCACCCCAATATCGGGGTGATCCATGAGTGCGGCGTAACGGCCAGGAACCGTCCCTACTTTGTGATGGAATATCTCGACGGCCGGCCCATTACCCGATATTGCAAGGAAAAGAAGCTGGGATTGCGGGCGCGGTTGGCTTTGTTTCGCGCCGTGTGCGCCGGGATTCAGCACGCGCATCTCCGGGGAGTGATTCACCGCGACCTGAAGCCTTCTAACATCCTTGTCGTAGAAAGAGACGGCAGGCCGGTGCCCAAGTTGATCGACTTCGGTGTCGCCCGGTCCATTCGCGAATCGGATCAGAGCCGGATTACCCGGGGCGAGACCCTGTTGGGCACACCGGCGTATATGTCCCCGGAACAAGCCGATCGTTCTCTGGAGACCGATGCGCGCACCGACGTTTACAGTTTGGGTATTCTGCTTTACGAATTACTGACGGGAGAACCGCCGTTCGAGCCGGAACAGGAGAGCAACGGTTCACTACGCCGGATGCTGGATATTATCTGTTCTCAAACGCCGGAACCACCCAGTGACCGCATTGCCCGCAACGGATACTCGTCATCCTCGGTTCCGGGTATTTACCAGAGGGAATTGATCAAGGCCTTGAAGGGCGATTTGGATCACGTGGTCCTGAAGGCGCTGAGCAAGGAGCCCGGCGATCGCTACAGTTCCCCGGAACAGTTCTCCGACGATATCGAAAACTACCTCTGCCAACGGCCCGTGCGCGCGGCCCCGCCCAATCTGCTCTACCAACTGGGCAAGTTCACCCGACGTAACCGGCTGTTGGTAGCATTGGGAATGACGGCAGTATTCTCCATGTTCTTCGGCTTTTTCATGCTGGCCCAGAGCTATGTCATGACATCGGAGGCCTGGCAGTCGGAGAAGATGACCCGCAACTTGTTTACCCAAATGATCGAGGCCGTGAACCCCGATTGGGAGGCCGCCGATCCGGAGATGACGAAAGCCTATGGTCGAAACCTTCGGGTTGTGGACATGATCGACAATGCCTATGAAAAACTGGAACATGATTTCGCCGGCAAACCGAGGGTGAAAGCGGCCTTCGCATTTACCATCGGCAAGGCCTACCTCGGCCTGGGGATGATCGAAAAAGCGGCAAACCCACTGAACCTTGCCTACGAGATTCGGCGTGTCGAGAACGGTAGATGGGATGAAGCGACCTTGGAGATTCGACTGGCGCAGGGTCTTTATCATCACTTACGTGACGAAGTTGAAACGGCGAAAACCATTTTTCGGGAGATTGCCGGTTATAACCCCGATAATCAACATGGACTGACCGCGCGTTGGCGCCTGGCCAATCTCGTTCGCAGGGAGGAAGATTATTCAAAAGCCATTGAAATGTACCGGGCCCTTTTGACTGACTGGAAACGACTCGGGCAGGAAAACGATCTTCGCGTCGCCCAAACCATGAACAGCCTGGCCAATGCATTATGGCGCATCGGCGAGCACGAAGAAGCGGAAAGACTATATGGCCGGATCTTGGAGACTCAGGCCGACAGCCTCCCGGAAAGCCACTCCCTGTTATTGGCTACCCGAAACAACCTTGCGGAACTCAAGGAAGATATCGGTGAAAACGAAGTCGCCCAAGAAATACATCAAGCCGTGCTGGACATACGGACCGAAGTCTATGGCCCTGAGCACCCGACCACACTCTACAGTAAATACGCGCTTGCCACCGTAAATTACCACCTCGAAGACATGAGTACCGCGGTCAGGCTGAACAGAGAGGTCAAAACAGCTCTTGCCCGGATGGTGCCCCGAGACCATGAGTTCGCCTTGGGGGTTCGTTGCATGGAAGTGACCTTGCTGATCGCGCAGGGTCATTACGAGCAATGTTTGCAGTTGCTGGAAGACCTGATTCCCGCTATGGATGCCCGCTTCGGCATTACTTATTCAAATACGGCTATCAGTCGGTACCATCGAGCGGAGGCCTTGGAAAAGCTGGGCAAGGCGGAGAAAGCAGAGAAGGCTTTTCGAAATAATCTCGACCTGCTGGAGACTCAACCCGAAGCTTCCCAAAGTGTTGTCATGGAAGCTCGTTGGGATCTTGCCTACTTCTATCACCGGCGGAAGAATTATTCGGAGGCCGAAAAAACCATGAATGCCTTGATGAAACAATACCAAAAGACGCTCAAGGAAGATGACCGAACAAGGCTGAGTTATGAAGTAGGCCGTGCGCGTCTCTATGTGGACATGAAACGATACCGCGAGGCCGCGGATATCTTCTTGAATTGTCATGAAAGATTCAAGAGATTGAGCGATCCCCGGGCGGAAGAGATTGAAAATGAACTCCGAAGACTGGTTGAAGAACTCCCGGAATTGGTGGAGGCCCTGATCGATTCAGACATTGAACTCAAGTTGGCCAAACGCTAGTGTAAACATCCTGGCCTGAACCTTGCTTCATTTTCAGTCCAGACCCTTTGAACGATGCAACGGGTTATCGCATGCCCGGTATTTCCGGGCACGGGGAGGCTATTTATGTCGTGGTATGTTATCTATAAGCAAAAGGAAGTTATCGATGGTCCGTTGCCCCATGAACGCGCGCGCGCCATATGTGAGGACTTGGATATGGCTTTTAAAGATACGGGCTATACGGTCGTCAAAGAAGACGTCCTTCATGGTCTCGGTCTGGTTTCGGACGCCCGCTACCATATTCAGGAGGACCTACCCTGAATCCCGGCATTTGACCCAATGCGGGGAATTTTCCACAAAAAAAGCGGCCTCTCTATTGAGAGACCGCTCATTTCATGGAATGAACAGAGGTTGAATCAGCGGGCAGCGTTGCTGCTCATGGTGCTGTTGCGACCACCGTCCTTATACTGGGCCATATCGCGCATACCGGTGGTGTGGCATTGCCCGGTTTTGTGGCCGCGGTTGATCGCGCTCGACAATTGGCCCTTGGATTTCTCCGTGGTGCCGTCGTCCGGGTCGCTCAGGATCAGGTCGGAAGCCAGGTGGCAGTAGTCATAACGCCACCACTTGTCGGTGAACGAGGTGGTGTAGTAGTTGACCGCGTTGCGAGCCCAGGTGGGGATACCGGAAAGCCAGGAGCTTGCGCCGCTGTAGGTGAGGTCGTTGTTGGCGCCGCAACCCACACCGAAGATGTCGCCGAGAGCCGCAACGTTTCCGGCCAGAGAGGTGCCCTGGTAAGGCGTACCCAAGGATTGGATCAGGCGGCTGCCCGAGGCATAGTCCAGGCCGCTCCAGTAGTAGGTATACAAGTGCGTCGATGCCGCACCACCCTGGCTATGGGCAACCACGCCGAAGGAACTGTAGCTCGATCCAAAGCTGCCGATCAGGTTGGCGAACTGGTCATGGGAACGGTTCTTGTTGAAATCTTGGAAAACCACCGAGTTGGCGAACTGACCCTGTTGGGGACCCCAGGCATTCCCGGAACAATAGCCGTGTACCAGCATCAGGACGGGGCCGGCCTTGGCCCGGCGTTGGGGTTTCGGGCCCATCAGCATTTCATCGGAGATGGTTTTGGCAATCTCGCGGCTGCCGCGGGGCATGCCGGGCACGTGCAGGATCATGCTGTCGGCCGTGGCCAGGGGGATGAAGTTGTCGGGATTCTCGATGCGCAGGTTGCGCAGTTCGAAGGGCGCGGTAACACCGGCGCGGGTCAGCCAACGAGCATCCAGAGCCAGTTCCAGTTGACCGTCTTCAACATAGGCCATGCCGCCGATCCAGTTGGAGGCAATCATCTCGCCGTTGAGGTCGGTGCCCCAGACCTCGGCAAAGACACGGTACTTGTCCAATGCCTCGGGCGCGCTGTCCACGGCGATTTCCACGGTCAGCCGCTTGTCATCGGCAATGCGGGTGACGGCATAATCTCGCGCCAGAGCCAGGTCGGGCGCAATTACGGGTACCGGGTGCTCGGCGGTGCGCAGGAAGGGCCGGCCCTCGGGTGTCACGCCGCGCGCGATCACCTGGGCGTTGTAGTTGCCCACCAATTCAGCGGGGAAGCTGCCGCCGAAGATGCCGTCGCCGGCCAGGTCGTCATTGTGCATGCCGTCGTCGTACATGGTGTAGTACTGAACGTCGCCGTCGGGATTGGTCACCCGCAGCCAGGATTCGGTAACGATGCCCGCATTGACCACGGCGGCGCCCTCTTCACGAGATTTCTCAAAGCCGTAGCTGACAAAGGAAATCGCATTGCCCACCAACTGGTCGCGGTTTTGTTGATAGGACATCAAACGGTAGGGACTGTCGGTGCTGACCAATACATAGCCTTTCCGGTTCAGGGGCGCGAAGGACTTCAGGCTGAGCTGCCATTCGCCCGCGGGGATCTCGTCGAACACATACAGGTCGCCCTGGTAGGCTTCAGAACCCATGCCCAGCGTGGTTTGGCGAAACTCGGTCACCAGCTCGGCCGCGGGTACGGCGCGCTTGGCGTTGGGGGCCAGGAGTTCCATGTTCCAGGTATCGCCGCCGCTGAAAACCATAACGCGGGCGCGGGTACCGTCAAAGGTCAGATCGCCGCGCCAGGACCAGTCGCCGCGCTTGTTGACGCGCATGTCGACAGGGATGAGGGCGCTTTTGGAATGAATAGCGGAAAGACTGGGGTCGGTTTGAGCCATTACTCCGGTTTGAATTTCTTCGGCCGGACCGGCAAGTTGCTTGGTTTCGAGACGTTCCTGTGCGGTAACGATCATACTGAAGGCGAGCGGTAACAAGGCCGCACAGAGACGGCTACTTTGCAGTTTCATGGTAAATTTTCCTCCTAAGTATACAGGTGCCCCGGAACTCCCACGGTCCGGAGAGCTATCGAAAAACGATAAATGAACGCCCATTCAGACTATCATAGGGCTACAAACGTGTAAACAGAAAAAATTCCCGGCACCGTTGCAACCCCGCAATATCGGCCAAAAGCTGTTACAGGAATAATATGTTATCCGGCGAACGATACAAAAAAGGCGCGGAAGGTTTCCGCGCCTTGGTAGTTTTTTCTTTTCAGTTGGGCTTAAAATTCTTTCAGCTTCAGTTCCCGGACATCGATTTCGTCGTCCTCGTTGACAACCAGGCCCAGGATGCGGCCGTTCCGGTACAAAATCTGCGTGTCCTCGGCGAACTCGTAAGTGCCGCGGCTCAGCACCTTGCCGGTATTGAAGTCGTTCACATAATAAACGGCCTGACTGAAGCCGTTGCCCATGCCCACGTGGCCGCCCAGCGGCGTTTGTACGAACAGCGCTTTGTCGCCCTTGACCATGAAGTGGGTGTAAAACGACTTGTCCCGGTCGGTCACGAGTTTCATACCTTTCATCTTGGAAAAGTCGATCCTGCTGCCGTCGTGCTTGGGGAAGGTCATGGTGGTCGCCAGCGTCACTTCATCGTCCGTGGGCGGACCGGCGGGTATCTCGAACCGCTTTTTCCCGGAGACCTTGCCGTCTTTGCCGACCTGGTAGAGAAAAGGTTCGGCCGAGCATCCGAAATGCCAGTTGCCCTTGTCATCGCGCTGGATGTCGATATCGGGTCCGAAGATTGCACTCTCGATACCAGTCTTCTCCATCTTGATCACGGCCTCGTTTTTCCACTGGCCCAACTGCTCGACTGTCTTACCCTGGTCGTCCTGGGTGCCGATCACATAGAACATGCCCTTCTGCGTGGGGACCTGGGTGCCCATCAGGAACAAATTGGGTTTCAAAACACCGAAGACCCGGGGTTGGATTTTGGGAATATTGATGTTCTTGATGTACTTGCCGTCAAGGTCGAAAAGGGTCAGGCGTCGCAACGGCTCCCAAACATAAACGTGCTTGTCGTCAACCGCCACCTTCATGGGGAAGTAGATCTCGCCGGGTCCTTTTCCCTTGCTGCCGACGCCCGTATTGAAGCTGCCGTCATTGTTCCAGATCATCAGGCGGTGGCGCCAGCGGTCAATGACGTACAAACGACCGTCTTGCGACATGTCGAACGAGTAGGGGAAGTTGAGATAGTCCTCGGAGACATCCTCAGGATTTTCGAATTCTTTGACGACTTCCACGTTGGTATTACCGTCAAGCATCCATAAAAGGCCGAAAAGTAGGAACATGGGCAACCTCTTCAATAATCCCGTGGGGGCGGGACGGAATGAACCGGACGGCCGGTTTCAGCCGCCATTCTATCATCTTTTTACGAGTCGAGCGAAAAGCGGGTTTGGAGAAGGGCAATCGGCAGCTTTCGGGCGGCGCATGCGTCGCCGTGAATTGATCCCATAAAGCCTTTGATCTTCAGCCTTTCTGGGCGGTGTGCTGAGCCGGTCAATCACCGACAAGCGCCTGATAAACCAGGTTGGAAAATACCGATCGCGTATCCGTACCCGGCACCGGGAAAACCTGGCTCATCATGACGGCGTACATGTCCTCCACCGGATCTACAAAGAATAGAGTGTGCCAGAAACCACCCCAGCCGTAGTTGCCGACCGAGGCGTACTCGCCCGCCTCAGCCAGACTTCGGGTTACGGAGAAACCCAGGCCGAAGCCCAAGCCGAACGCCGGGTCGCGATCGCCCAGGGAGTCGGTTGTCATCAGTTCGATGGTTTTCCGGCCCAAGAGACGTTTGCCGTTCCATTCGCCGCCGCGTCGCAGCATCTCCAGAAAACGAGCAAAATCGGTAACCGTGGACGTGAGACCGGCGCCGCCCGAAAAAAAGCGCGTGGGTCCGTTGACGGGATAATCCGCGGAATAGGTCAGCGAACCAAGCGTATAGTCGGCCGTTCCCAGCGGCGTCAGTTCGTTGTTGCCGCGTGCATAAATTTCAGTCAGACGTTCGTGTTTTTTCCCGGGCGGGTAAAAATGGGTGTCGGTCATTCCCAGCGGTCTGAAGATACGCTCCTGAAAAAAGCGGTCCAACGGCATACCGGAAACCTTCTCGACCAGGTAACCCAAAACATCTACCGAAAGACCGTAATGGAACCCCTGACCGGGATGTTGCACCAGGGGAAGTTTTGCAAGACGTTTCATATTGGGGGCCAGATCCTCGTCCAACTGATCCAGACCATGCCCGATTCCCGCCTTTTTGTACCTTGGCCCCAACACGGGATTCCAGTGATAGGTGAATCCCGCCGTGTGGTTCAGCAGGTGCCGGACGAGAATGGGCGAGCGGGCGTCGACCTCGGTTTGTGTGCCGGTTTCAGGGTCTACTTCCAACACCTTCATACTACTGAACTCGGGCAAATATCGATGGAGAGGATCGGAAAGGCGGAACTTGCCTTCCTCATACAACATCATGGCGGCAACGGAGGTGATGGGTTTGGTCATGGAAGCAATGCGGAAGAGGTGATCCGTGCGCATGGGAATATTTTGTTCGATATCGGCAAAACCATGTGCGGCCAGGTAGACCAGTTTACCCTTCCGAACAATCAAACCGACCGCGCCGGCAATTTGCTTTTCTTTGACCTGTTGATCCAAAAATGCGTCGATGCGAGCAAGGCGATCGGGGTCGAAACCCACCGCTTGAGGAGGCGTTTTTGGCAGAAAATCGCCGCCGAACAGGGTTGAAGTAAAAAAAAATATGGCATAAAAAAGCTGCATTTTTCCTCCACCAGGGACGAATATGTCCATTTTGCAATATTTTTTGGTCGGTGTCCAAAACAGATGTGAAACCCTTGTTGCCTATGTCTTGGACGACCCTATCAAAAAAAAATTTAATGAAGCAGAGAAGGTGTCGAATTACCAAGACTGCCAGGGGTTCGTCAAGCTCTTTTTTTGCAACGATGTCATGAATTTTCTTTTGTGTAAAAACTCTTGCATCTTTCAGTAAAGATCCAGTATCATTTTTATGGGACCGTAGCTTAGGTGCATTCTGCCCGGAAATAAGCGTGGCGATTTATTGATTTCCCTATATTCGGTCTCCCCACAAGGGTCTGCCAAAATTTCAATGGCAGGGCATCAACTTCGGAGGATTTAGAATGAAGAAACTTTCTCTGGCTCTGGTCTGTGCTCTGTTCGCCTTTATGGGCTTTGCCCAACCCACCGCACTCAAGAGCGACGCGTCTGTTGCCGCCGCCGCACGTGCCTTTTTGCGCGGCAATCAGAATCTGGTCGACAACGATGTCGACTACCAAACGCTGAGCGTACACGACGGTGTCATGGGCAAAACTCACGTCCGTTTTCAGCCTATCCTTAACGGTTACCCTGTTTACGGCCAACATGTGATCGTACATGCCGATCGCCACACCGGCGAAATGTTCGGCATTACCGGTAAAGTAGCCGAGCCTTTCGAACAACCCCTCCGCAAAAAGCCCGCCGATCCCAGCCGGGCCCTGATCGATGCTCTGGATCACCTGGGCGTTGGTAAGTTCAAACTGGTCGGCAACATGGAAGCTGCCTACGTGGTCACCCGCCATAATGAAGCACCCGTTTTTACCTTTATGGTGGAAGTATCTTACGAAACCGAAGCCGGTCCCGCCCGTGACCGCCTGTTCCTGGAATCCGTTTCCGGCAAACTGGTGACCCGTCATCCTCAAATTCACACCGCGCGTAACCGCAACACCTATGACGCCGGCAACGGTACCAGCCTGCCCGGTTCCCTGGCTCGTAACGAAAGCAGCAGCGCCTCCGGCGACACCTGCATCGACAACGCTCACGATTACGCGGGCGACACCTACGACTACTTTTTCCAGGTCCACGGCCGTGACTCGCTGAACGGCAACGGCATGACCCTGACCTCTACCGTTCACTACAGCAGCAACTACAACAACGCATTCTGGAACGGTTCTCAGATGGTTTACGGCGACGGCGACGGCAGCACCTTCAGTTGCTTGTCCGGTGACCTGGATGTTGTGGGCCACGAGCTGACTCACGGCGTAACCGACTTCACCGCCGACCTGGTCTACTCCTACGAGTCCGGTGCTCTGAACGAAGCCACTTCCGACATCATGGCAGCCGCCATTGAGTCCTGGAAGGGCGCAAGCAGCGCCGACGTCTGGAAGATCGGTGAGGACATCTACACTCCCGGTACGCCCGGCGACGCACTGCGCTATATGAACGACCCTCAGCAGGGCGGCGATTACGACTACTATCCCACTCGCTACACCGGTTCTGCCGACAACGGCGGGGTTCACTGGAACAGCGGCATCGGCAACCTGTTCTTCTACCTGCTGTCCGAGGGCGGTACGCACCCCCGCGGCGCTACCAGCAACGTGGTCGGCGCTATCGGTATCACCAAGGCCGCTGCCATCTGGTACCGCGCCCTGGTAACCTACATGGGCCCCAACACCCAGTTCGCCGACGCTCGCGCCAACACCCTGCAAGCGGCTGCCGACCTGTACGGCTCCGGTTCCAACGAGTACACCCAGGTTGGTAACGCTTGGACGGCTGTAGGCGTCGGCGGCTCCGGCGGCGGCTCCGGCGGCGAGTTGACCAGCGGCGTTGCCGAGTCCGTTGCAGACACCACCCCCGGCACCATGCGCCAGTTCTACATCGACGTACCGGCCAACGCTTCCGACCTGACCGTTTCCATCAGCGGCGGCTCCGGCGATGCCGACCTCTACGTTCGTCGCGGTTCCCAGCCCACTACCGGCACCTACGACTGCCGTCCCTACCTGAACGGCAACAACGAGTCCTGCCAGTTCTCCAGTCCCGCGGCAGACCGCTGGTACATCGGTGTTCGCGCCTACTCCACCTTCTCCGGCGTCAGCGTGACCGCAACGGTTACCGCCGCCGGCGGCGGCTCCTGCGGCGGCTACGACTCCGCGAGCAACCTGAGCGCGAGCAGCGGCAACTGGCTGCGTTACACCGGTACGGTTGACGCTTGCGCCACTTCCCTGGAAGTTGCCGTCAGCGGCGGCTCCGGCGATGCCGACCTCTACGTCCGCTACGGCGCCGAGCCCACCACTTCCGATTACGACTGCCGTCCCTTCAAGTGGGGCAACAACGAGACCTGCACCATCAGCAATCCTACTGCCGGTACCTGGCACTACGGCATCCGCGCCTACAACACCTTCTCCGGCCTGACGCTGACGGAAGACATCCAGTAAGCCTTTAACCAATACACTCAAAATTCCGGGGGCCCGTTTTTCGGGCCCCTTTTTCATTTCCGCTCGGACACACGCATCTTGCGCGGGACCGGGGCTTGCGTGTCTTGCAAAGAAAGTGGTATAAGCCTTCAGCCGCGATGCTTCGCGGAACGGAGTTGTGTAATGTGGCCGAGACACCATGAACCCCTGGTCATCCTGGCCCCCATGGACGGGTACACCAGCCCGCCTTTTCGGCGTTTTATCAAGGCTGTTGAACCTCGTGTGCTCTTATTCAGCGAGTTCCTGCCCGCCACTACCATCGCTCGGAAGCCCGCCCTGGCCGAGAAGTTCTTCAAGATCTATCCCGATGAAGAACCCGTCGTCATCCAACTCTACGGGAAGGATGCCGAACACTTCAAAATTTCCGCCAAACTGGCTGAAGACCGCGGCGCCGCCGGGGTGGATATCAATATGGGCTGCCCCGCCAAGAAGGTCGTCGCGCACCAACACGGCTCCGCCCTGATGAAGAATATCGACCTGGCTTGTCGCATCATTGCCGAGATCAAGGCCGCGGTCTCCATTCCGGTTACCGTCAAGACTCGCTTGGGCTGGGAAAATGCCGACAACCTGATTCCCTTCTCGCTTCGCCTCCAGGAAGAGGGCCTGGACGCAATAACCATTCACGGACGCACCTATCAGCAGAAATTCGAGGGCGTCGCCGACTGGCAACCCATTTACGCCTTGAAGGAAGCCCTGACCATCCCGGTGTTCGGCAACGGCGACATCGACAGTCCCGAGCGCGCCCGCGCCTGGCTCAACAACCTGGACGGGGTCATGGTGGGCCGCGCCGCCATTGCCGATCCCTGGCTGTTGCAACGCATCTGCGACGCCTTCGCCGAAACACCGACCGCGAATACCTTTAAACCCTTCAGAGACAAACTGCCCTATTGGAAGCAGTTCGCGGCCATGTCGGTCGAAGGCGGCGAGGAATTCCGGGCCTGCTGCGCCTTCCGCAAGTACCTGGTGCGCCTGGTTCGCGACCTGGGACTCTCGACGGAAGTACGCAAACAAGCGGTATCGGTAAGTACCCTCCAAGAGATTTGGGACGTGCTGAACCTGTTCGCATCCCAGGAAGAAACCGCCGCGGTGGTTACCTAGAGTTCGGCTAATGCGAAAATTCGATAAACGGCATGAGAGCAAATAAAAACCGTGGTGATTCGTTATCAGCCAAGCGTAATCTTGTCATGTTCTATCTTGAGACGGCCTTCTTTCTCAACCGTTTGGAGAATCTTCTCCACACAGGACTTTGCCTTGGCAGTAGTCCGCTGGAAACCGAGAATGGAAAGCGCCTCGGAAATCGCTTCATCTCTGGTTAGAGTGAAGGACGTGTTTACAGCCGTCACCAGTGCGAGTGCAACTTCTTCCGGTGGAACCAAATCGATTTTCTTATAGGCTGACGGCAGTTGCCCTCGATCTCGTAAAGCTACCTTTCTTTCCTGATCTTGATAAAGAAACTCCCCGGATAAGAAGAATTTCCCCAGATGATGTCCGTATTTAACCGCCGAAAAAACCTGGTCCAATATTCGTGCCCCTGTTCGAACAAACCCGGCCGTTTCGGTGATTCTTTTTGCCGCTTCTCTGACATGCAACGGACCTTCTACCTCAAGAATGGTTTGAAGACAATTGCAAAGCACATCCAGGCTCAACTCGTGGATTTCACATTTGTAGGGAATGTTCAGTGAGTCGGATGCCAGGGTATATGGGGCGGCGTAGGTTACCGTTGCCTCTTTCCTGGCGCCCCGCTGAATGCGCGGGACAGTTGCACTTCTCTCACTTGACTCGGTATGGTTATTTTCCAGCTCTCGATAGTAGAAAAGGGCGTTTTCAATTGCCTGTTTTAGACGTTTGATTTCGTTTTGCTTTTCGCGATACCAATCGGTACTCCATATACGGTGAAAGCGCCACCCAAGGCCTTCCAACACGCTTTGACGTAGACGGTCACGGTCCCGAGCATTGGCAGAACTGTGATAACCGGCGCCGTCACATTCGACGGCAAGAATGTAACGTCCCGGCTTTTCGGGATCGATTACGCCGATGTCGATATACAAACCGGCAGAACCAACCCGCGGCTCAACATCATAACCCAGTTGTCGAATTGCATCGACGACATCATCCTCGAAGGGCGAGTCGGTATCTTTACCCGTTTCTTTGCGGGTTTCCAAGGCTCCGGTTTCTGCAAAACGCAGAAAGTTCTTCAAGGCTCGGACACCAAGCGGACTTGTTGCTTTGGTTGATAGATCATCGGCGGTGAAGTTACAAAAAACCACCATGGACAAACGTGCTCTGGTAATCAATACATTGAGACGCCGCTCCCCACCCTCGCGATTGAGAGGCCCGAAACTTCGAATGACCTTGCCGGAATCGGTGCGGCCATATCCGACACTTATGAAAATGGTATCCCGTTCGTCACCCTGGACATTTTCCAGGTTTTTCACAAAGAAGCTTTCTAAAGCTCCCGGGTCAAAAAAATCTTCACAGCTTGAATCCTTACGACGTAATCGCTCCAGTTCAAGAAGAATACAATCTCTTTGCACTGAGCTGAATGCAACCACCCCAAGTGTTAATTGAGGGGTCAGACGAGCGTGCTTCATAACGGCTTCTGCCACCGCAACCGCCTCGATGGGATTGGTGCGAGAGCCTCCTCGCTCATAGATTCCATAATCAATGTGCTCAAAGCTAAGCCCGCCGGCCTGAGGGTTCACGCCAGGGCTTGGAAAAATCATCAGCTTACTTTCATAAAATTCCTGATTGGAGACTGCAATCAGAGAATCGTGACGGCTTCTGTAATGCCATCGCAACAACCGCTCGGGCGCGCCTTGAGCCAGAAACATGCTTAAAATGCTTTCTATGTCCGCGGTCATGCTCTCCTCGGCCTCTTCATCATCCAATAAAAGCGATTTACTGAAAAAATCCGTAGGGGGCATTTGTCGCGTATCTCCCACGACAACAACTTGTTTTCCTCTTAAGATAGGCCCGATTGCATCGACCACCCTGACCTGACTCGCTTCATCGAATATCACCAGGTCAAAATCTATCGTGCCCTGAGCAAGGTATTTCGCCACGGACATCGGGCTCATCATGAACACTGGTTTTGCCTGTTGTATCGCTCGGCCGGCTTGGGCAATTAAACGACGAATAGGCATATGTCGCCGTTTCTTATTCATCTCTCTCCGCAATACTGCCATTTCACCGGCCCCGCTCATAACGGGAATCTGTGCATGGTGTTTTTCCACCAGGGATTCCTGTGCATGGCGAAACAGATGGATATCTAATTCCCTGAATTCCTCGATTACCCTCTCGTGGTGGGTTCGATCGAAGTTTTTAATGGTTTTACATGTTTTGTAGGCTTCATGGACAAGTCCTCCATACCACCCGGTTTTTAGGGTAGAGAGCAATAAACCCGGGTCTTGACGCCAATTAAAGGACAATTGGCCGATTTCACCCAACCCCTTTTCTTGAAGTTCCTTGCGCAACCTGTTGTAATGAGTTACCGGGTAGATTTCTTTGAGATGCTCTGTCCACTCACTGACCGTTTTCTGCAAACTCTTTAACTCGAGACGTTCGATCCCCGGATCCTCTTCGCCGTTAAAGGGAGTTTCCAATATCGCCGCGGCCCGGTTGATAAAACTCGGGATATGATCACAGGTTTCCTTCATGCTTTGTATCCGCTCAGCCCTGTCCCCTATTTCCGCTCCTGACTCCAGCTTGCGCGGCAATTCTTTGAGGCGCGGGGCTTTTGCAATTTCTTCATAAAGACCAATCACCCAACCGGCGCATCGGCTCAAGGCTTCCCAATCGCTTGAAACACCTTGCCATTTCACGCCGAACAATTTATCGCCCAAAGGTTCCTCGGCAAGGTATTGCTTTTTTAAACTCTGGTATTTCAAGATATCGTCCAACAACCGAATGCACTCTTCAGTCTCAACGGGTAAACTTTGAGTGAGTAACCCTTGAAGATTGCTCTTTGCCTTCCAAAATGCCGGTGAAAGGAATCGCCACCATCGTCTGCCGGTCGATACCCATACCTGCCGCGTAGTCAGCAAATCAGCATCCCAAGCTTGATCGATTACCTGATCATTGCGGCGTCTTTTCAGCAAGCTCATTTCTTTTCCATTGGACAAAAGAGACAGAATGTTTTGACGCTTTGCTTGCCATTCATCGGAGACAAGCTTGATACCGGTTAGATCAGGAGACATCAAAATTTTTTGGGCGATTCGGAAAAGTTCTCCGATTTCAAAAAGAGTCCCTGGATTCGGGACTCCCAAGATCGAGGCCAATTCATTACTTTCTCGTTGGCAGGCGCTCAACAACTCGTTTGCTTTTTGTAATTGATCTCGAGCCTGTTTTTCCTCAACCGGTGAAAAATGGGTCAAACTGGATAAAGCAAAGACATTATCAACGGCAGGCCCCAACTTCCTGAGGTGATCCACCAATTTACCTATGAGGGCGCAGGCTTCAAGATAGGTTTCATGGTCCCAGTCTCTCATCATTTGAAAGTTTAGTTCAGGAATACGGTGACCGGCGGCTTCTTGCCCGAGTTTGGACAGTTGTCCCAAAGCGCTGATGTAGTTGATTCCCGCGTTTAACACGGGTTGGTTGACCTGCGTGCAATAGGTATCCAAATATTGGCGTAACTGCTTGTAAAGCTTCTTTTCAAGTGAGCGATCGGCAATGTCCGGTTCACCTAATTCAAGGGTTTGCCTCAAATCTTCCAAAACTGCTCGCTTGTTGCTTTTGTGACTGTGTAACTCCAATACGGCGTCACCCAGATGACATTCATCCAGACGACGCTTGACGACCTCCAAGGCGGCCATTTTTTCAGCAACGAATAGAACGGTTTTGCCGTCGGCTAAAGATTCGGAAATGATGTTTGTAATGGTTTGAGACTTTCCCGTACCCGGGGGACCCTGAATTACCAGATGAGAACCCTTTTTGACGACCTTCACGGCTTCCGTCTGGCTTGAATCGGCATCTTTGACAAGGTGCATATCTGCCAGATCGGAACAGGAGTCCGACTCGTGGCTCTCTCCTTGGAATGATCCGGAAAACCCTTCACCTAAAAGACCCGTCAAAACGGGGTGATTCTCCGGTTGCTTATCGGCCGGCCAATTAGCCTGATCGAGGTCCTGATACATTTGGAATTTTCCGAATGAGAAAAATCCCAGGGCCATTTCATTTTCCAGGATATGCCAACGGGGTTCATTCTGAATGCACTCCTCCAATGCCCGATAGTAAGCCTGGACATCCAACTCCTCGCCGAATTGAGGTAACTCAAGTTGAAACTCTGTCTTCAGCTTCGCTTCCAAAGTGAGGTTTGGGGAAAGATCGGCAAGTGTATAGCTGATTTTGAAACGCTCTTTCGCGGTATTTCGGACCAACTCAACCGGAACCAAAATCAAGGGAGCCTTTCGGGGCATATCGGAATTTTTGTCTTCAAACCAAACAAGAAAGCCAAGTGCCAAAAATAAAATATCCACCCCTTGTTCCTGGTAGTAGGTTCTGGCTTCACCGGCTATTTTCACAAGAAGTTTGTCCAGCTGGTCGGCGCTTAACTTGGTCTGGAGCCTGGTATCGGTATGTCTTTTATCACCAAACATTTCTTCAAGCAGTTTTGGTAAAGGACGAGTGTTATCGATCTGCTCATATTCATCAATCAATTCATTGGGAACCGGGGAAAAGGTCATGGATTTTTGTTTATCAACCAGCAGACGAAAGACTTCATGGGAGATTTCGTCAACAATCTCGAGGCTCTTCGCTCTACGAGGAAAGTGAAGGAGGGTATTGCCTCTTAACCCCATATCCAATAATTCGAGCCGACTTGTCTCCAACTTTTTTCGGATCAGTTCCATAGATTTATTCTCCAAGAAGCATTTTACCAATCTATCATTGTGGAATCCTTCATTTGGCGATGAAGCGGCCTCTGCTGGATCATTCGCAAATAGTAGATTATAAGGAGCTGCGACTAATTGTCTTGCCCTGTAAATATTGAAAATAACCATACAGAGCGGGCAAGCTTTAGTCAAGTACTCATTATGCTGCTTAACACCGCTGGAGAAGGTCGGCCCCAATTGGATGCTGTTCTCATGGTGGTCTAATCAACCCCGGGGTAGGCAGAAGGATTTCTCAAATCGATCTTGGGTTGATACCTCGACATTTTACCGAGTTCCGAGTTCAATACCCCGACACTCATGTCATTGATTTCTATGGGTGAAAAGCGAAGCAGCACCGGCCGCGAATGTCTTTAAACCCTTCAGAGACAAACTGCCCTATTGGAAGCAGTTCGCGGCCATATCGGTCGAAGGCGGCGAGGCATTCCGGGCCTGCTGCGCCTTCCGCAAGTACCTGGTGCGCCTGGTTCGCGACCTGGGGCTCTCGACGGAAGTACGCAAACAAGCGGTATCGGTAAGCACCCTCCAAGAGATTTGGGACGTGCTGGACCTGTTCGCTTCTCAGGAAGAAACCGCCGCGGTGGGTACCTGGAGTTCGAACAGAGACCCTTTTTACGGTCTTCCCCTTGCCGCGTTTTCCAGCACCTCCTTCATCCATTCCGGGATGTGATGATCGAGCGGGGTTCGAGGTGGTGCCGAGTCGCCGGTATCCTTTGATTCCGGCGGCTCCGTCGTATCTCCAGTCGGGTCGCTCGGATATTCCCGGGTTTCGGGAGGCGGCGGCGCCTGATCCACCGGCTCCGGGGTTTCGGTTTGGGGTTCTTTTTCGTGCGGATCCGACGCAAATTGAAAACCCAGTCGACGTAACAGGCGACGCACATATGACGGCTGCTTTTCTCCCAGTTCCAGTTGGATTTGGCCCACCACCCGGCGCAGGATGCTGTCCGCCTCCGCCCGGTATGAGCGCAGATCGTCTTGGGCCGCCGCGTTGGCCAGATCCGCCAGTTCCATTTCCACCCTGGATGTTTATCGCTCCAGCTACCCATTCCATGGGGCTTTCCTGCTCGTGCAAGAGCTTCTTGAATCGAGCGCAAGTTTACACCTTCTGCCCGAAATCCCAATAGCCATATTTTTACAGCAACATCCATATTTGAATATAATACCCCGTTTTCTATTTCTAGCCTTGGAATGCAAGGCAGGTACTTAATAGCCGTCGGTGACATCACCGCTGATATGATTGACTAGGTCTTTGAGGACTTTCCTTGGTGTATTGATTTCATCGGCCAGGGAAACAAAGGTGCGCCGAAGGGCATGCGGCGTAAACTCCGCGTTTTCGGGTAGAGCCGTCAACATCAATGCCTGAAACTGGCGACACTTACCAATCGACTTTCCTTTGTCTTTGGCCAGTGAAGAGGGTGTGGGAAACACGTAGGGGTTGTTATCTTGCCGCATCTGGTAGAGCTCCCGACAGATGGACAGGGTGTAAGGCCCGATCGGTTTGATATGTGGGAAGAGGGGTAACTTGCAACTTCCTGGCTTTATTCCTTGACCCACGGTCATTTTAATGCAACCGTCTGGAAATGCACGCAGGATGTGTGCGCGCCCAGGGGTTTCTCGCCTCGCCCGGAGGGCGATGCTTGGCTTGCATATATTCCATGAGCTGCCTGTGTCGGCGGCCCGAGTACGGTTGATTCTTGGGTCTTGGCCCATTGGGTTTTGGGGCGTGGGCTTCGGGCAAGCATGCGTGCGTGAGGTACAAGGAACAACATCCTAGCGGCCCCAAATCATCGGGCTACCCGGTCGGAACCATCATCCGCACCGGCTGATCTTTGTCAACCCTGCCCTGACACTGACACGTTTTCTCCGATAGCAAGTAGACCGGATGGCTTGCCGGTGATAAGCTTGCTGTGCCGGCCGAAACAGGAACAACAATCAGGGAGGAATCATGGGAAAACTACAGCCCAGACTGGACCGCATACGCGAGGGTTTTGAAGCCAAGGCCCCGCCCGAGGCGCTGTCGGTGATGCATCGCGCCACCAAGGACCTGGAAGACTCCGGGGCTGCCGAGAGGGCGCTCGGGGTGGGCGGAACCATGCCCCGGTTCACGCTGCCCAACCAAAACAACCAAGCCGTATCTTTGGACGACCTGCTGGCCCGAGGGCCCGTGGTGGCTACCTTCTTTCGGGGCCATTGGTGACCCTACTGCAACGCGGAGCTGGATGCTCTGCAAAAGACGTTGCCCGAAATCCGCGCGCTCGGCGCAGAACTGATTGCCGTGACTCCCCAAACCCTGGAAAAAAGCGTCGAACTGGTCGGACAGAGGAAGTTGGGATTCGACTTGTTGCGTGACGAAGAGAACCGGTTCGCCGAACAGTTGGGCCTGCGTTTCAAGCTGCCCGATGACCTGATCGCTCTTTACAAGAACTTCGGCCTGGACCTTGAAGCCTCCAACGGCGAGGCCGGCTGGACCCTGGCCATGCCCGCTCGCTACGTGGTGGACAAGACCGGAACCGTGCGTTACGCGGCCGTTCATCCCGACTACACCAAACGCCCCGAGCCGGAAGAAACGCTGGAAGCGCTGAGAGGCTTGTAAAACAGCTCCAAGCTTTCAAACAGGTTCAGGACGGCGTCCGCGACGATGTGGGCGCCGTCCCACATCCGGCCTGGTTCCCTTTTATTGGAACAACTTTGCCGGCGGGCATTTTTGGGAAAAGTCCTTGTAAAATTCGGTGTCTCCGTATTCTTTCGCCAGCTTATAGAAATAGGCGTAATTGCCGGAGTTCGGTTCGACCTTGTGGTACAGGTACTGGTTGCGAGAGATTTGCACCAGCACGCAGGCTTTGGCCGCCAACTCGCGGTCCGCGTTCAGTTCAACGATTCGTCGGTAATGTTTCTCCGCTCGTCGAAAGTTGTCCAAACGGGCTTCGAAAGCGACCTGGGCATCGGTGCGCAGTTTCTTTGCCTCGCCCATGTCGTAGAAGGCTTCGGGACTGTCGTAAAAGCTGGTGACCGGTTTCCAGGACTTACGTCGGGGAATTGCGTGGGCGATCTCGGGGAAGTGGGTTCGCTCAAGGGTGTACTTGATATTGCCCAGCGTTTCATGCAGTTTCACGGCGGCCTTGGGATCGGAGGTTTCCGAGGCGACAGCCTGCTCCTGCATTTGAATCATCAGGTCGCAGAACTTGGGCAGGTCGGTGGTTTCTATCTTCGGTTCCTCAACGAACTCGGGGTTCTCTCGGCTGAAGCGTATCGCGGCCAATCCATAGTAGTCCGGCGGCAGCCGCTGTAAATGGGTGCGGGCCTGAGCGTAATCCTCGCGACGAACCAGGTCCACGGCGCGGTAATGGATCACGGCCTCGCGGTCTCGGAGCGGTGAGTATTCAAGCAGAAAACGATCGAAGTTGCTTACGTCGCCTCCGAACATGGTTTCCAATTCGGCCAGAGCCTTGTCATCGGCGCCCCACTCGAACACCTTGGTGCCGTAGGTTTCGAAACCGGCCGCACAGATGATCATGCCGCTTCGCATACCGTCCCCGGAAGCGACCATGCGATGCAGGGCCAGCATCAGCAGGGACCGATAGGTTTTTCGATTACTCAGCGGATAACCCATGGGAACATATTCTTTCAGAAGGGCGGCCAGGGCATCGCTCTGCTCCAGGGGCAGCCCTTCCCGTTTTTGCTGAAAGCTCAGCAGGAACTTCTGCATGGCGAGTTGCCATTTGATATTGGCATTATCCGAACCGGTTGCCTCGGCTTGTTGATAAAGCACCCTGGCTTTATCGATCTTGCCGCCCAGCAAGGCCAGGTAGGAGCCGGCAAGGGACCATAACACGGGACGACGAACATCGTCCCGGCGCGCTGTTTTGGCGCAGAGTTCCACCAGCGCGTCGTAGCGATCGTGCGCGGGCGTCTCGGTAAACCATGCCTTGTGGTCGGTATCCATGTTGTAGCGTTCGATTCCGTGGATCATGCGCACCAGCAGGGCCTCGGTGCGATCGGAACCGGGCTCCAACGCCACCAATTTGGCCAGGGTGCTCGCGGCATACTCTCGCTTTTGCAGGACGGCCCGATAGAAGACCGCGTTAGCCTTTTTATGAGCGTTGGTGTAGCCGGTTTCCAGGTCATTCCACTCCTGGTCGGTCAATTTCATCAGCTTCAGGGAGAGACGGGCGCTGTGAGCCCGACCGGGATACTGATCGGCGATGTCGCAATAGGTGCCGGCGGCTTCCACGCGCCGCCCTTGCAGCATAAGCGCACGCGCCTTCCAGCCCTGTGACAGGTAGAAGATGGACTTCGATTTTCCGCCGGCCACGTATTTGTCGTGGGCATCGAGCGACTCGTTATACAGACCCATGTTGCAGGTCAGGCGCACCAGTTGGTAGCCGTAGCGCATGCGTAGAAACGGCGACTGGGTCTGATTGACGGCCTCGCGCAGGGTTTCCAAAAGGACCGGCAGTTGTGACTGGTCCGGTTCCGGGCTCTGCCAGGACCAGTATTTGGGGGCGGAGGTGAAGGGCGCGACCTTTTTGGTGAATAAGAGATAGTTCAAGGCGGCCGTGACGCTTTCATCGTCCGCGTGTTTTTTCAACTCGGCTTCAATCTCCGCCTGCCCGGCGTTGAAGATCATCCAAGCCAGGGGGACCTTGGTTCCCAATTGCTGTTGATAGTCCTCCCATTCCCGTTCCATGATCTTTTTGTGGTCCCATTTCTCCGGCATTTGGGGGAAGGTTTGAAAATCCATGCCCTTGTGAACGCGGAAGCAGTGAGACCACAAGGGATTGCCGACCACGCGGTGATCGAAGAAGCTATACTGGCCTTGCGCCGGCCAGTGAGGCCCGCAGGCAAGCGCGGGCGGAAGAGAGATAATAAGTAGAAGAATCGGTTTAAAACTTTGCAAGCGGAACCTCCAGGCGGTTCATCCGGCTACCGGTGATACGGTCGATATGTTTTTTGTCGTAATCGAAAAGCAAGACAGTGCCTCCCGGCGCGGCGTGAGGCAGCAGCAATCGGGCCAACGCCTCTAACTGATCCAGGGATTGATGCTCCAATTCTACCAGATCCCCGGTCATGATTCGGCGATTGTCGAGGTAGGTATCGGTGTTGGCTCGATACAAATCTTTTCCCGCGTGGGTCCACAGGAAAGTGTCTTTGAAACTATGCGCGTCTACCTGCCGCAACAAACGCACGAAACGCCGGTTGGCGTCATACTGAACGGCCCAGCCGAAGACGGGCAGCGCCGGGTCCAGCGGGATGCGATAGACCGGCGCGTTGCGAAGGTAGCCGGCGGCAAGTTCAAGGTCTAGAATGGAATTGCCGGGGGCGTATTCCAGCGGAGAGGACGTGTGATAGGCCATCAAGACCCCTCGGTCAACCGGAGGAATACCGTTGGTTTCACGATCACGCAACTGGTGCAGCCGAACGGTAGCGCTCAGAAGCAGGTCCCGGCCGCGTTGCTTCAAGAGGGTTCGGACGGTCCTTAGAAAATAGAAATAATTGTCTCGCGAACCCGGTGTCCAGTCGCAGTCCACCTGAAATTGGGTTATCTCGGCATCGGGAAACGGTCGGGCCAGGTGAAAGACCTGTTCCACGGTATTGCGAGCCAGTTCCTCCAGGCCGGGTTGATCCAAAGCCGACATGGTTTCGTTGGTGATGAACACCACGGGTGTGAGGTTTGCAGGGATGGAAGCGCCGGGTAAAACCTCGATGGAACCCACCGGTTTGGGTAATTGTCGCGCCTCATCCCAGACGATATCGAAGAAACGGATATACAACCGATCCACCGACAGGGAGGCCATCGAGGCCATATCGTCGGGTTGCAGGTCGTACACGGTTTTCCAAAAGTAGAAGGCGCGCTTTCGTGGAGCTTCTCGTTGACAACCACAAAGCACGACCAGCATGGAAACGACCATCAGGCATCTGAAAACAAAAACAGTCAAGCGTACCGATCCTTTCCGCAAGCGCCGATATTCAGGGTGGGTTTACAGCCCGAATTTTCATTGCCGCTATTATGACGCAAAGACCGGCTGAGGCGATGAAATTTTTCAAACATCGATGCAGAGTCCGGAAACCCTGCATTACAACTGAAACAGAGCTTCCCAAAGATCGGCCGTGTATTTCAGAAAATAATAACAAAGCACCGTGGTAAACAGGCTCCAAACCAGGCAGGCGACCAGGTTCAGCTTCAAGTATCGCGCTCGGTCCATGGAACTGCAACCCAGCGAGAAGTTACCCAGCATGCGCATCCCGATCTGGAAACGCAAAATGAAGATGGTCAGCAATGGACGTTTGGCCAACAGGCTCACCACGCGATCCATACGCTCGCCCAATTTCGGCAGACGCGCTTTAAACGATTCCCCGTGGCTCCTGCCCAACTGAAAGAAAAGGATATCGCCGAGAAATGATCCGCACCAGGCAACAAGGACCAGGGGAAGGACCTGAAGATTCGACCAAAGTACGCCCGCGGTCGCTGCCATGACGGTGAATTCGCCTTCTACAAAGGTTCCGATCAGAATGAGAAGGTACCAGAGCATCACATTCAATCTCCACGGTTTGCCCAAACTCGCCCCATTGTATGTATAATCACGCTTGAATGCGAAACCAAAGTTTAGGTGGCACCGTGGCCGAAGCAAAGATTGAGTTGTTTTTCGACAAGGGAACCCTCCTCCTGAAGGGGCTCGATGACCCGGTCAAAAGCTATCTGCCCGCGGTGAAATGGGATGATCGGGTGCGTCTGTACAGGGCGCCTGCCAACCTGTACCGCAAAATTGCCCTGACATTGCATCGCCGCAAAATTCCCTTCGCCGACCACGCGCGCGATTTCGAGCCGCTGAACTTTCCCTTTGTCCAAGCCATCGAGCCGCGTCACTTTCAGGCGGAGGCGCGTGAAGCCTGGTTGAAGGGCGGTCGCGAGGGCGTGGTCGTACTGCCCACCGGTGCCGGGAAAACCATCCTGGCCGTTCTGTTGATCCACGTGGTACGGCGGCCGACCCTGGTCCACGTGCCCACCATCGACCTGATGCACCAGTGGCACGCTGTCTTGAGCAAACACCTGGATGCAGAGATCGGCCGTATGGGCGGGGGTTACAAGGACATGGCTCCGATCACGGTCACTACCTACGATTCGGCGCTCATGTTCGTGCCGCATAAGGGCAACCGGTTCGGCTTTGCCGTCTTCGACGAGGCCCACCGTCTGCCCGGCGAGCAGTACCGCTTCCTGGCCATCAGCAACATGGCGCCTTTCCGCCTGGGTCTGACGGCAACCCCTGAACGGGTGGACGGCGGCGAGGCGGTATTGTACCAGCTATGCGGGCCCTTGCGATACCGCGCAAAAATTCACGATTTGACCGGCGGCACCCTGGCGCCTTATGAGGTGGTGACCATCGAGGTAGACATGAAACCCGATGAGCGCGCCCGTTACGAGGAAGCCAATCAACTTTACCGTGAATTTTTGGAGGAGGAGAATATCTCCATCTCCTCGCGCAACGGTTGGAAACAGTTTCTTTGGCGTACCAGCCGCACACCCGAGGGACGTCGCGTCTTCAAGGCCTACCGCCTGCAAAAACAGCTGTCGCTGGCTTCATCCGCCAAGGAAGAATGGGTCTGGGATCTGATTGTGCAACACCGCGAGGATCGGATTCTGGTGTTCACCCAGGATAACGAAACGGCCTACCGGCTGGGTCGCAAGTTCCTGCTTCCGGTACTCACCCATCACACCCGGCCCAAGGAACGCGAGAGTTTTCTCGAAGCCTTCCGGAGTGGTGATTTCCGCATTCTGGTTACGTCCAAGGTGCTTAACGAGGGGGTGGACGTACCGGACGCCAACGTAGCCATCATCGTATCCGGCAGCGGCAGCGTTCGCGAGCACGTTCAACGCCTGGGCCGCATTCTGCGCGGCAGACCCGGCAAAATGGCCGTGCTGTACGAACTGATCTCCGCGGACACGCGGGAATACTTCATCAATAAACGTAGGAAACGGCATCATGCTTACCAAGGACCTGATTCGATTCAGGGTGACGAAGGGCGAAATTAAGCCCCGATTTTTGGATCCCGAGGACAAATCGCTTCTAGACCAGGCAACCGCGCTGGTCTCGGTTTTCAAAGCGGCGCGCGGCAGTACTCGTATGGAATTGGAGCAAGAGAGCGCTCGCCTGATCGAGGCAAGCCCCGTCGAAGCCGCCATCTCTCGCGGTTTGGAGAAACTGCTGTTGGACCGAACCGAGTTTGTGACGCCCTCGGACGATGAACGGCCGGCGTACCGCAACGAGGTTTTTGCTCAAGCGTTCGACCTGCTTGGCAGTGGTGAGTTCGAATCTTTGGAAAGCTATGTGAAGGCCGTCGAACATTCCCTGGACCGCCCCGTGGCCGAAATTCGCGCTGACCTTTTCAGCGACCTGCCCATGTACCATCCCGTGGGCAGGTTCAAGGCCCTCACTCCGCTGAAACTGATCCACCTCTACAATACCGCCCAGGTGCAATGGCTGTTGCTGCATTGCCGGAAGTTGGAAGTCCTGCTGCGTTCACCGGGCGCGGCCAAGATGCGGCAACTGTTCAAAAACCTGCGCTTCCAACAACTGCTTGCCGAAATCCAAAAGGAAGACCGCGGCGTCACCCGGCTGATTATCAGCGGCCCGCTGAGCCTGTTCACCCGAACCCGCAAGTACGGCATGAACCTGGCCAATTTCTTTCCCGCCCTGTTGCATATGCCGTCCTGGGTCATGACGGCCCGCGTATCACCGCGAGTCAACACGGATTTAGCCCTGAATCTCACCCAGGATTGTGGTATCGAGCCCCAGAAACAACGATTCCTGGCTTATGTCCCCCGCGAGGTTGAAGCGGTGGTCGGCGGCCTGAGACGGCAATTGCCGGATTGGGAGGTGGATCAGGGCGCCGACTTCGTACCTTTGCCCGGTGAATTCTATTGCTTTCCCGACTACACGCTTCGCCACAAACAAGGCTTCACGGTCGCCCTGGAATTATTCCACCCCTGGCATGAAACCCACCTGAAAGCCAGGTTGATGCAACTGCGCGATACCGATGAAACGCCGTTGGTACTGGGTGTGGCGGCCAAGGTACTGAAGGACAAGACCACCAAAGCCCTGGTTGAGGATTCCGCCTATTTCCAAAGAGCGGGCCTGGTGTTCAACGAGATCCCTTCATCTCGTCAAATCGCCGCTTTAGTGGAGACTTTACGCACCGGAACAGCCGCCACCTGATTTCCAAAAATCAATAAGTCAGATACTTACAAAATAGATCGGCGCTCGCCTTGACTTTTTACCTACCAGTAGGTAGATTAGTGGAAGACGGAGTAGACGCCTTTGAGCAAGAGACGAGATACCAGAAACGAAATCCTTCAGCTCGCATTGGAGCTTTTCCTGACCCGAGGTTACAACGGGTTCAGTTACCAGGATCTGGCCGATCGGCTGGGTATCCGTAAAGCATCCATTCACTACCATTTTCCCAGCAAGGAGGATCTGGCCGTGGCCATGATCGCCGACTTCCGCGAAGAACTGCGCAACTGGTCCCGTAACCTGGAGGCAAAAGACGCCGCGCCGGGTCAAAAGCTGGACGCGCTTTTCGAGACCTACCGCCAAATGTTCAGGGGCAAGGACCAGATTTGTATGGTCGGCGCCTGTAGCGCGGAGTGGAACACCCTGGCCGACCCCGTCCGTGCGGAGATGGGCAAGGTCATGAAGGGTCAGCGGCAATGGCTGGTGGATGTGATCGAGCAAGGCCGCGAAACCGGTGAATTCGCACCGGGGACCGAGGCGTTGCCTCTTGCAAGATTCGTCTACGCCGGGATGCAGGGTGCACTGCAACTCGCCAGAGTATCCAACGATGAAACCATGCTGGACCTGGTTATCAAGCAATTGAACGACCTGGTGCGCGGGAACGTCGCCGCCGAAACAACTGCCTGATCGAACGGCCGGAGCGCCGTTTATTTTTTACCCATGTAACCTACCTATCGGTAGGTAAGAAAACAATACACCATTGAGTTTCTCTACCTCTCGTCTCTGTTTCGCCGTCTACCCAATATCTGAAAACGCGAGGTCATGATGATCGTATTACTGCTGACACTGGCTCTTTTTCCCTCCGAAACACCGATTCAACAACCGATCTTCCAGGACGCCGGCCGCGCCGATAACGCCACGGTCATTCATCTAGACGCCGTCGGTTCACCCGCCGCATTGGCCTGGCAGGGTTACCGCTACCAAACGGGAACCGGCGTCAAACAGGATTTCGCCATGGCCGCATCGTATTACCAACGCGCCGCCGATCTGGGTCATGCCGCCGCGCGCAACAACCTGGCCTATCTCTTCCAGCATGGTGCGGGCGTGGAAAAGAACCTACGCCGCGCCGTGGAACTGTACCGGCTGTCGGCCGAACAGGGCAGCGCGGTCGCCATGTTCAACCTGGGGCGCATCTACAATCACGGCGAGGGAGTAACCCGCGATGACCTGACGGCGGTCAAGTGGTACCGCAGGGCCGCCGCGCTGGGCATGTCCATGGCCGAGAACAACCTGGGTGTCATGTACTGGCATGGTCACGGCGTCAAGAAAGATGCGGCCGAGGCCGCCTCATGGTTCCGCAAGGCAGCCGCCCGAGGATATGCCCCGGCACAGAGTAACCTGGCCTATCAATACCTTGGCGGGCAGGGCTTGCCGCGCTCCGGCGATAAGGCTCGCTACTGGTTCAAAAAAGCCGCGGGCAGCGGTCACCAGCCCTCGCAAACCGTTCTGGAAAAACTCAACGCGGGTTTGGATCTTGCCGGCGACCCGGCCATAGCCGCATCACCTCGATAAACTAACGGCTTCCCTACCGGGGCACATCTAACCAACCATGATGATCCGTTTTGTGGAAAGCCGAGGGGCGGAGTCTGTATGGACCCACCCCTCGTTGCTTTGCGAAGATGGCATTACGGAAAAAGCAGGATGAATAACAGATGAGGCGGGTAGGAGAATTAGGGTCGTTGTAAAAAAACAATCCTTTGCGTTGCTAGTTTCCGTACTTCTGTTAGCGAAATAAAACATATTCAGTAAGTATTTTAAAAAGAAATCTTGAGTAAGTTTCCGATTGATTTTTAATTACTTTTGTTATTGCCCGGTAGATGGGGCCGTGATAGTATCGATTGTGTCAGAAGCATTGGCAAATAAGGCTTCGAGCGTCTGGATAAGCCGGCGCCGACGCTTCCGGCATACGGCTACCGGAAGGTGCACAGTCGTTAGTAATACTATCACAAGAGGATTTGTCAGTCGTCCTCTAAGCACTGTGAGAAGAGTGGCAGCTCATCTACTACCTCCGGCGGCTACCCAATTATCTTTACCTCCCGTGAATTATAGAGGAGGGGTCGAATTCGGCTCCTCCTCTTACTTTTTAGACCCGGTGCTTGCGAGAGGTATTCAGCGTAAGGTCAAGTTGTTACGTTAAATACCGCGGTTGTAACGAAATTCCCTTTGGTCTATGATACCTCCAAGGTCTATTGGTCTCAGGCCGTTTTTTTCTATCGGGGTTTCTATGATTCCATCCGTGATGAATGCCCGTTATCGTGTCGGCTCCGCCTCGCCTGTTCGAGGTTATCTCCATGTTCAAGATACCTTAGCCGGTCACTCTCTCCTGGGCAAGTCCCTACCCAAACAACCCGGAGTCCGCGATTTGTTGGAGCGCTGGTGTGCCGTACGCCATCCCGCCTTACCGCCCGTCTATCGCTTTCTGGAGTTTGACGATCATTTCCTGGCCTTGCTGCCGTCCCCGCCTGAGGACGCTCAGGATCTGACGCAAATCAAGGCGACCCGGTTACGGGGTGCACAGCTCAGCGAGATCTTTCAGGCCCTGGCTCGCCTGGGCGCTTTCCTGGATTCGGAGGGCCTGGTTCATCCCGGGTTACAGTTACATCACATTTTTATCGACGAAGCCGGGGGGATTCGGATCTACGGCGCCGAGGGGGCTCGGCCTTCGAGCGATTCCACCGGGGAAAGCCCCGTCAACCTGGACGTGCGCTATACCGCGCCGGAGTTACTGGCGGGCGGGCGGGCCGGTCCGCTTAGCGAGATCTATCATTACGGCGCCTTGCTCTATCACTTTCTGGCCGGTCGCCCCTACAGGACCCGGGAAACGTTCCCGGGCGTGAACCGCTTCCACCGTCACCTGGGCAAGACCTGGGACACCTTGCTGGGCGCCATGTTACAGGCAGATCCATTGGATCGTCCCGACTGGTCCCGGTTACAACAACAATTGCGCGTGCTGGGCTCCGCGTCCAAGCAACCCGTCTGGGTCGGCGGCCGGGATACGGTGACCCTCGAACGCTTGGAAACGGCCCTGGCGGAAACCAACGACGGGCCCGCCGCCGTTGCCGTGCAGGTCTATCCCGGCCGGGAGCGGGTAGGCCGCTTACTGCCCTTCACCCGCACCGCCGAGCAGAAGGGATTCCTTGTCTTTCACTCCTGGGTGGAGGAAGAGGCAAACCGGACCTACAAGCTGATCAACGATTTTATCTACCTGCTCGGCGAGGGGGTTTTACCACACCTCAACCGGCCGGAACTGGAGCGGGATTTGGAACCGCTGTCCGAACTCACCTCCGACGAGGCGGCTGTACGGCATAACTGGCATTCCTATTTAGATCGCTTGACCGAGGCCCTGGTGCCCGCTCATTGCCGTGGGTTCGTGATCTGCGTGGAAGATATTCAAAATCTTGACGAGGCTTCGCTTCAGGCCTTGTGCAAACTTGTCTCCTGGATATGCCGCGTACCGCTGCTGTTGGTGGTTACCGGGGACTCGTTCACCCACGGCAATTTCCGCACCCTGGAAAAGAAGTTGAAATTCCGTTGGTCCTTTCTTCACCCGGCGCCAATGGACGACCGGCGTTTGGACCGGATATTACGCACTCCGGCCGGTGACGAGGAGGACTGGCGACCGCCGCAACGCATCATGTCCCAAACCAATCGCCAGGAGATTCTCTACTTCCTTTGGCTGGATGAGATGCACGGGCATCAACGAGCCCAGGAAAATTTTTTGCGGAGATGCTGGGCCCATCTGGATACTCGGGAACAAAAGGTATTACGCCTTTTAAGCTGTACCGAACGGTCGCTGACCCGAGTCGACTTGGAACGGGTGCTGAAGTTGAAGCAACTGGGGCCCTACTTGAAGGGATTGGCTCGTTACAACTTCATCCGACGCGGCGACGGCGGCGCCTACCGCATCATCATCCCGGCCGTGGGCGCCTTCTGTCGCAACAACATGCCCAAGAGCGACATGCTCCTGCTATCACGCCGATTATTGGAGGACGAGCGGGCGCGCGCTCTGCCCGATCCGGTTCAGGTCACCTACCTGACCACGCGTCTCAGTCCTGAAGGTCCGCCTCCAAACATGGTTCGCGAGCTTTTGTCGGCCTGCGAGACCGCCATGTCCGTCGCCACCTTCCAACGCATGCAGGAAGTCTACCGGCGCACCCGTTTCGAGGGCTTCAGGGTGTTTCACTTATGGATGCGCCTGTTGCAAGGCAAAACGCTCAAGCCCGCCGATTCCGCTGAATATGTGCCGTTCGAATACACGGCCCGAGCGGCCAGGGCCCGTGCAAACGGTAAAACGCGATCGGCTTTTCGAGATTACCGCCGGCTTTCGGGCATCAGGGAGGTCACCGAGGGCGTTCGCGCCTTCGCCGCCCTGCAGATGCTGGAACTGGCGACGGCCTCGGATAATCGTCGCGAGGGACTGTGGGCATTGAACCGGCTTCAGCAGATGGACCTGGCGGAATTGGACTTGGAAACCCGGGACGATTGGCGGCAACGCATCGCGTTTTGCGCCGTGTCCCTGGGACAGAAAAACACCCGTGTCCAAACTCCGCTGCTTGAAAGTCTTCGGGCCTGGCGTTCGGGTCATTACCATCGAGGTCTGGCCCCGGCCCGTACCGCCGTGGACCAGGTACGCAATCACCATGACCTGAACTGGCGCGGGCGCATACTCAAGCATTTCGGCAACTTGAGCTTCCGCAACAACCTCCCCGAAAAAGCCATGGAGGCTTACCGCGCCGCTTTGACCTGCTTCGAGTCCGCCGGCAACCCCATCGAATCGGCCCATGCCCGCTACAATTTTGCCTATGCCGAACTGCTCCACGGCAGTTGCCGGCTTGCCTACCAACACTTTCAGCCCCTGTTCGAGGAAGCCGTTGCGAGCGGCGACAAAACGACTACCTGCAATATTCTCAACCATTTCATGGCCTGCAACTGGTTGTTGAACGACCTTGAAGCCTTCGACCGCCATGCCGAGAGTCACGACAAGGCGGCCCGCAAGGCGAAGCTGCCGGAGGAGTTGATTCGCGGCCTGGTCCTGAAGCTGCAAACCGCCCTATACCGCGACGAATCCCAGGTAACGGCATGGATGAAGGAGCTGAACGCCCTGGCCAAAGACGTCGATGACAGCCTGGTCCGGGCGGAAGTGGACCTGGCCTTGCGCATCGGCAGCTTTGCGGCAGGTAAGGACGCGGCTCCTCCAAGCGGCGACTACCCGCAAATCACGGCCTGGCGGCATCGCCTGCTGGACCACCTGACCGGCTACAGCGGCGAACCGTTCGAGGGCCTGCTGAAACAAATCGACAACTCCTACTTCGGCGCCATGAACGGCCAGTTGTTGGCCGCCGCCATTCAAGCCGGTCATTGGCCCGAGGACCAGTTGACGCCCGCCCTGGCCCGGGTTTTCGAAAAGAGGATGCGCACGAGCGGCGCGCGTTACGCGGGCCTGTTGCGCGAGCACTTCAGTCGGCTGAGCGAGGCTTCCGAAATCTCGGGCGAGGAACTGGAGCGCCTGTGGCGGTTGTTTGCCGATGTCAATCCCAGGCAACCGGCTCCCGACGCCGTGATGGGCAACGTGTGTCGCGAAATGGCGCGCATTTGGCCCTACGAACGCTGGGGCGCTCATCGCGCCGTAGCCGACGGATGGCAGCGCCTGCCCGCACGCAAGGGTTCCGCGTTGCAACCCGCCTTGGAAGAACACCTGCAACGGCTTCGAAAATCCGATGCCGCCGGTCCCACGACGGTTACCCTGTTGGACGAGAAGGACCAAACGGTCGTAGTACTTATTCTCCCGCTGTCCCTGGAAAACCGGGAGCAGGCCTTTGCCTGGTTCGAGCACCGCGGTTCAGACAGGGGTGAGCCCCTGATCGGGAACAAGTTCCTCTTGCGTTTCCACGCCTGGCTTTTATCGCTGGCCCTCCAGGGTGCGGGGGCCAGGGCGACGCTGACGGAGTCAAGACATGCACCGGGCGGAACCGGTTTCTTCGGCATCGTGGGCAAAAGCCCGCGACTGACGGAGGCCCTGGAACAGGTTCGTCTCTACGGCCCGTCTTCCATGAACATCTTCATTTGGGGTGAAAGCGGTACGGGTAAGGAATTGATCGCACGCGCCGTTCACGCCGCCTCACCGCGTCACCAGGGTCCGTTCGTGGCCGTGAATTGTAGCTCCCTGGCCGAGTCCATGGTGGAGGCCGAGCTGTTCGGCCACGCCCGGGGCGCCTTTACGGGCGCGATCAGCGACCGCCGGGGCATGCTGGAAATGGCCGACGGCGGCACCCTGTTCCTGGATGAGATCGCCGATATCAACCCCAAGATCCAATCTCTCCTGCTGCGTGTCATCCAAGAGGGCGAGTTGACCCGCATCGGTGAGAACAAGGTGCGCAAGGTAGATATCCGCCTGGTTACGGCCACCAATAAAGACCTGCACGCCATGATCAACAGCGGCGCCTTCCGAGAGGACCTGTATTTCCGCATCGTCAACTGCGAGATCAACCTGCCGGCCCTGCGCGAACGCTTCGAGGACCTGCCTCTGCTGGTGAGCTGGTTCGTGGATCGCTTCCAACCCGGACGTCGGGTATTCTTCGATCGCAGCTTCTTCCAAGCGTTGCGCGAGTACGACTGGCCGGGTAACGTTCGCGAACTGGAGACCTATATCAAGAAATTGCTGGTGCACTGGGGCAGTCGCGAAGCCATGTCGGCCGCGGAGGTCCTGCCGTTCCTACGCGGGACATCGGACCGGGACGAACTGCCGACGGAGGAGGGCAGCCTGGAGCAATTGGAAGAAACCTACAGGCGCCGTATCTTGAAAAAAAGGCTGGAAATGCTGGGCGGCAACCGAACCGCGGCAGCCCGCAGCCTGAACGTTTCCCGACAAACCCTGCTGCGCCTGATCCGCAAATACGATTTGGATTAGGTTTTCGCGATTACCGGCAGGACCCAACCATGAGATATTCCCGGGAACGCTCACCCTCGCAAGTCACGGCGTGACAAGCCCGGAGTCTTTTGGTGTCCTTTGATAAGCGGCTTGTTTTGCTGGTGTTCACCGTGACGGATAGTGTCGCGATATAGACCCGGCCGTTATCATGTTCCGCAATCCATACGCGTTTGAAATCAGAAGACATAGGAATATAGGGCGCCCGGCGAACCATGGGACTTGGGTAAGCGCCAGGTTGATCCTCGAGGGTAAAAGGGTTTGATACTGAATTATCATGTTGAGGCTGAAGGGGGCTAATTTATTGAATCGCACGAACTTCCTCGTATGGATATCGGGCAGAATGAAACATGCGAAATAGTGAAATCGATCAGCTTATTGAAATAAATCCTGTAACAATTGCACCGGAATCTATATAATGGAGCGATTCACTGGCCTGCCATTACTGGGGTCCCCTGTTTCTTCTTTGCGAACAGGTTGTTTAATCTATGCCCCTTAGTGGTTCAGTTACCGAGCTCCCGCCAGGCATGAGCGAAGCTCGGATTTCATCCAAGGAGATAACATGAAACGCCCATTGATAATGATGGCCTGCCTTTTTGCATTCCTGGCCGCACCTGCTGCCCTCGCCGCTGACTGCATCACTCCCGCTGACAAAAACGGCAATCCGATCCTCCCCGGTGTCGATTGCGAATACGTTCAGGTTGGACCTTCTCGAGTAAAAGCCCAAAGTCTGGATCTCGAGAAGTACATCCGCATCGAGATCGTCAACCACAGCAACTTCGAACCGAATCCCTGGGATGTAGCATCCAGCGATGGCAAGGTTCTGACTCCCTTCTACTCCACGGTTACCATTCGCGTGATCGGTAGCGGCCCCTATGCCGGATTGGACCGCATTATCACCATTCCCGCTGACTCCGCCTGCCAGTCCGATCCCACCATTGATGACTGGACCCAGTCGCAGACCGTTTCCAGCGCAATCTACAACCTGATTGGCTCGGTAGAAGGCGATAGTGATTTCGACCACATCGGCATCACCGCCGGCGTCAACAACGGTTACCTCAGTTCCGGTACGCACACCATAACCAAGATCAGCAACGGTTTCTTCCGTGCTACCGGCTATTTCGAAGTCAACTGGTCCGTTAGCTTTGCCGGTTCCGCGGACGGCGCGCTCAAAGGTCTGGGCGGCGAAGTCAGCGGCACTGTCGTTATGCAGGCGCGAGCTAAAGAGTAAACCCAAACAAAAGGGACTCAAGCGGCTCGCATGAGTCCCTTTTCCCCGCGCTATTTCTGACTGACTCCCCATATCTTTTTGGAGCCATGATTGATCTCCTATGCGATTCGCGCCCCGAAACGGACACTCCTCTTTGTGTTCCTTTGCTGTTTTGCTGCCGCCGTCGGACTTCCGCGCCTGACCCTGCGAACCGACGGCCATGCCTTGATTCCTCAAGACGATCCCGCCGTGCTCTTCGACAAACAGCAGCGGGAGGTTTTCGAGATTCGCGACTCCGTCGTGGTGATGATCGAGATTGAACAGGGCATTTTTCATACCGAAACCCTGCGCCTGATCGATGACCTTAGCCGGGCGATTTCCGCTTTGGACGAGATCGAGGCCCCGTACCTGCTGAGTTTGTCGACGGAGACCGGCTCCCGCTTCAAGGCCGGCGAGGGTTTCCGCACCTTGCTCGATCCATTACCCGAGACGCCCGAGGAGATGCGCCGTCTCCGCGATGAGTTGGAACGGGTCGGTCTCTATCAGGGCATTCTCTTTGCCGAAAGCGGTCAGGCGGCCGCTATTTTGGCCGGCATCGGCGATGATGTGGACCGCTCCATGTTGCTGGACCGTTTACGTCAAACCCTGAAGCCCTTCAGGGACGCCGGCCCGACCATTTCCCTCATCGGCGCCCCCGTTGCCGAAAGCCTTTTGGGTAACCATATCCTGGCCGATCTTGGCGTTCCCTCCTTTTTGCTGAACGATTTCGACGGCAATGGAGACCGGCCCTTTTTCCGCAAGATCGGTTTGGTTGCACCCGCCCTGTTCGTGATGGCCCTGATCTTTCTTTTTTGTTTCCGTCGACCCGTCGCCGCGCTTCTGCCGCTGATGGAAGTGGGCTGTTGCCTGGTGGTGGTTTTTGGGCTGATGGGCTGGTTCGGGGTTCCCGTTTACCTCACTACGGCCGTGTTGCCCGTGATTCTCACGGCCGTCGGCGTGGCCGATGAAATTCACATCTTCCGCTACTACGCGGCCTCAGCCGGCTCCCACGATGCCGCCGAACGCGTGCGGGAAACCATGGCGCATATGACGGCGCCCATCGTGAAGACGTCGCTCACGACCTCGGTCGGCTTTTTATCTTTCATGGTCTCCTCTTTGCCGCCGGTTCGCGCTTTCGGCTTGTTCACGGCCATAGGAGTGATGGTCTGCCTGTTGTTTTCGGTCACGGCGATTCCCGCCTTATTGACCCTGCTGGGCCCCGAAAGGTTGTTGGCCGGGAGCACATCGACGGAAAGACAGTCCTTTTTTGCCCGTCTGAGTATGCCGCTTCCCGTGCGGTTTGGGTTGGTGCCGTTGCTTGTCTTGTTGATCGTGACCGGCATCGCCGGGGTCGAGGTTCAGGATAGCTGGGTCGACGGTTTCGACCCGGACAGCCGGTTCCGGAAAGCTGCTCACCGGTTCGACGAACAGTTCTACGGCATGCACCAGTTGTACGTAACGGTTTCCGGGGAGGTTCGCCGTTTGGAGGGCCATTTCGATGCGGCCGGTATCGATCACCCCACCATCACCATGCCCCTGACGCCCGAGTTGGCGGCGGTTCCCCCTAAAAGTCTGGCCAACAACTGGATTCAGATCAAGCGAGGGGACAGCGGCGGCAGGCGGACAACCTGGAAGGGATGGATCTCCGAGGCCCGGCATGAAGACGGGAACCTGGTGTTGACCTACCCGAGAGATAGAGGCAGCGCGGTTCAACTGCTGCGCCTGATGCCCGGCGATCCCGCGCATTACCGGATCGATGCCGAGCCCATGCAGGATCCCGTGGTGCTGGCCGCGATGGAAGACCTGGAAGACCATATCGGGGACCTGCCCGGCGTTGGCGGCGTACTTGGCCCGGCCGGGTATCTCAAGGCAACCATGCGCATCCAAAGACCGGACGACCCGGACGCCGGTGTTCTGCCGGAACGCCCCGTTTACGTGCGCTACGCTTGGAATAACTACCGTGTGGTGCGCGGCAAGGAACGTGCGGCCGCGGCCGTCAGCGGTGATTTCGGCAGCGGACTGGTCACCCTGTTCCTGGAAAACCCCAACTACAAGGACACCGAGCAACTGATGTCCGCCATTCGTTCATATGCGGACACCCGCCTGCCGGAACAAGGCCTGAAACTGGGTTTTGCCGGTGACGTGGCCGTGAGCCAGGCATTGATTCAGGCCCTTGTCCGCACGCAAACCCTGTCTCTCCTACTATCCCTCACCGGCATTTTCATTATTGTCTCACTGCTCGGCCGTTCCTGGCGTTGGGGGATTCTAGGCACGCTTCCCTCGGCCTTCGCGGTGGCCTTCAGTTTCGGGATGATGGGCCATTTCTCCATCCCGCTCGGCGTGGCGACCTCGATGTTCGCGGGCATGACCCTGGGCGTCGGAGTCGATTTCGCCATCCACTATCTAACCTGGTACGACAGACACGCCGCCCATGGACATACCCGGGCGGCAAGAGAAGCTCTGGCCGGAGTAGGCCCGGCCATCGCGATCGATGCTCTGGCCGTGGGCCTTGGTTTTTCGGTCTTGCTATTGTCCCGCGTGCCGGGAAATGCCAGGCTGGGCGGACTGCTGGTGATGAGTATCTTCGCCTGCTTTGTGGCAACCGTCTTTTTCCTGCCGATCCTCGCGGGAAAACTGTTCCCATCTCGGGGAGGCACATCTCCTGTTCTCTCAGGGACAGAAAGCCCGGCTTGTAAACCAAACCTGGAATTCGGGGAACCATGGCGTCCTCCTTGAAGGGACGCAATCCTAACACCGAACCCCTTTCCATTTCAAGTGGAGACAAGCTTGCTGTCCGACTTCCCCAGGTCGCCGGGTGGGCATGCTAATTATCCACGGCGGCAGCGCCTACGCTGGGACTACCGTTTCCGCCTTAGCTTGCTAGTACTCCATCGCCAATTCGGGCACCATTGCGAAATGGAAGGCCAATCACCGTCATTCTCTCGTTAACCCAAATGATTTTTTCGACGACGCAGAATACGGTCCCCTTTTTGACGCTCAACTGGGGAAAGCGCCAAACCAATGGCCTTTTCCTTGTCGTAGGTGTCAATACCGTTTGAATTTCTTACCCGAAGTCGGTATGATCTTCGACAAGAAAAGGTAGAAGAGTGGAAGGATTGGGTCTCAATAGCGCGCCGCCAAAAGAAATGGATCGCCCAGGTCCGCATCGACACTCGAGAAGGATGATCATGAGAGATCCACGCAGACCTTTTATCAAGAAGCGGCCCAAGTACATAATGGTCCATGCGGGCAATAGGCGCTACCGCTTCTCCAGTGTCACCCGCGACGAGATCTATGCCTGCTTCGATAAAGGCTGGTCTTCAATCACCCTTCATGAAGCCTCGGTGACCGCGGGAAAAAGGGAAATCAGCTTCACCGAGACGGAACGGAATATCCTGAAACAGATCATTCTTTTGAACGCGATTAAAGTTACGACCCATAGCGGCCCTTCCGTAGACGCCTTTCCTATTTACCTAAGCAAAAATACCACCACGCGTGAGGTGTACTGGGCCGCGTTGGAAAAAACCAAACGGAAATATGCCGATGCAGCACTGGCTTTGACCGCCGCCACCCTCGGTCTCTCCGCGGAAGAGGCTGCAGGTTGGTTCAGTGGTTACCAGGCTTACATGGACTATCGGTGACCGTCGCCCCAACCAGATTCTCCAAGGCAGTCTGGTCGCCATCGGTGCTTCATGCTTCCGCAGAAGGGAATGCTTCGCAAAAAACGGCCCCTTTTTGGCACCTAACCAAACATTCGAGGCTCGCTTCGTGGGTTATGGGATCATTTTTTGTAGGGTCAGGGTCATGAAACCTAAAACACGGTATTGCTCTTCTCCTATAAAAGAGTTACGCGAAGCAGCTAGCTATAAGATTCTCGGGACAGGGTTTCCTTCCCAGGAAGACAACCCCGCGAAAAGCCGAACCCGGCACCATTTCCGAGCACAGAGATTGTTGCTTGCAAAAATACAACATCATGCTCGGGAATCGGACCGAAGGAGCTGGAAAAGAAGGTTCCGTTGACGGGATGATAGCCGTTCGCTTCCTTCAAACCCACCTTCAATCCCGGAAATCATGCCGGAACACAGAATATTTGACAACTTCGGCCCGGGTGCCAAGGTCATCAAGCAGCGGCAGATCGGCGCCATTTCGACAAAAACAACCGAAGATGACGTTTGGTTGGGCTGTTTTCTCGAGAAGAAGCACCTTCACGGCCCGTCAAAGAGACCTAATCCCGAGAACGGAACCATCCGACCGGGTCGCAACCGCTCCTGTTCCCGGGATTGGAACCACCTTCGCGGCTGCCGGGTAGTCCCATTCCCGGGCAAAAGACACTTTCAGACCGATCCAAGGGTCATTTTCGAAAAAAAGTGATGAAATCCGGCCGATTTTTGGATAAAACAATCAATAAGGGTGTTTTTCCGCTAAAAGTAACGGATCCATCCCAATGAACGGGTTTACCGCGAGCAAACCTGGCCGGTCGCCACCGGGCCAACGGCTCTTTTTGTTGAAATAGATCCTCTGAAGTTTGTTTTGGCTCAGATAAGTGGTTTCATTGATGGGGTTTACGACCAAGACAACATCCTGGACAGAAACGGGCAGCATGGCTAACAGCGTAGAGAGGAAAAGACACATGGACGCCACCTCCTAAAAATGGAACGTGGCCTTGACGCCGAAGTAGTGCCAATCCGATTCGAAGATATTGTCGACGTTCGCCAGATCATAGACGACGCTCAATCCCAAACCCTCGACCTCGTGCCACTCCGCCTTGAGAAGCCAGCTCTCGCTGATATCGATCCTCACCCCCAGAGAGCTGTCTTTCTGGAAGACCAGATAACCAAAATCTCCCAGAAAGGTACCGTCTTTGTCATCCTTGAAGCTATAGAATTCGTTGTGGTTGGCGTTGAGTTCGAAGCGATTGTCGAGGCGGTAGGTCCCACCGATATACCAACCAGCCGGCTCGCCGGGCAGGGACCCCTCGGGCCAAGTGCTCTCCGATGATTCCGCCATCAGTGACCACCGATTTGCCTGATACTCCAATGAGAGCACTGTCTGTGTGTTGCCGTCGACATCGATGTCGAGAAAGCTACCGTCCTGGAGGGTCATGGAGGCGGAGAAATCGTGAGTATAGTAGCTGATTCCGACAGTCAGACCTTCAAGCGGTGTGTCCCAACGCACCGCGCCGCCCAGGAGCCGGTCGCTCGTGAGTGAAGGATTGGTGAAAGGACGGAACGTCGCCAGGGCCACCAGATAAGCCCGCATCCCAGGGCTATCCGCGTCGAAATCTTGCACGCCCACGTAGAGCTCGTAGTCGAGGTTTCCCGGCAGGGTCCCGAACATGCTGAATCCCTCGAATGCGAGCCCGAGGTCACGCGTGCCTTCCGGATAGACACTCTGGGGTAGGAAGATCTGGGGCCGGACAAGGTCGATATCCCGTTCCTGGTTGTAGAAACCGTAGGGTTGCTTGATCTTGCCGATGCGAAAACCGAGCGTATCGCCCCAGCGGTATTCACCGATTGCCCAGTCTAGCTCGACCTCGTGGTTTCCCAGATCGCCCAAGTCCCGTGCGAAAAGCTGGAGCCCAACGCGTAGATTCTCACCGAGCCGTTTGGACAGGTTGAGTCCGATTTCGGAGAATTCGAAGGTCCCGTCTCGGGTGGGCGCCCAGATATCGTGCTCAGATGACTCCAGATATCCCTGACTGATAAAGCCGTGGACCTCAAGGTCCTTGAGCTGAGCCCAAACAGGCGACCAAGCGAGCGCGATCAGCATCGCCCGGGAGATGAGCTTCCCTAGATTACGCGACAAGACGGTCACCTCGCGATCATCATGCAATACAAGCCCTCTATGACTAAGCTGCTGAGCCTCGGTATTCTAGACCGGGCCAACAACCTCGACACAGCCATTGAATCGGCTCTACCAGTTATTTTTCGGAATAGAATACCCTGACTTGAGAGATTTCTCAGTGCGAGACAAATATTCCGATTCGGGCCTATTTCCGAAAGGTCCGATAAGGATCTGAAAAAGAAGTGGTTCCAATCCAAGATCACTACTACCGATCTTTGTGTTAAATCCAACCAAAAGGCTCGCTGAACTCACGGTCTGGATAAACCCCGACGGCACCTTCAGATCTGACAGCCGAATTTTTGCCGATACCCAGTAACGATATCAACGGTTTACTAAACTTCGGCGGGGTTGGCGAGCAGATTTGGGACCAAGCGGATATTTATCATGTGAATCAACTAATCAAGCCTCAATCGACCTACCGGTTCACATTGCCTACCCGACTCAGCGGTGTTAACATAATGTCAGCTGAACTTTTTTACTTGACCATGCGTAAGTACTGTCTATATCCTTTATCTAGGATAACGACCTCAGTTAGAGGAGACAGAGACATGACAGCCAAGCATTTTTCCGTAAAGAATTTCAACAACTCCGGTTGCTGCTGCTGTTTCTGTTGTTGCTGTGCGAACACCCGCGCGAATCACTGGGGCAGGCGTTTTTAGAACACCGGATCAAGCTTACCGAATAAAGCCGACCTCAAGTGATGAGGTCGGCTTTTTCGTTTTATAGGCCCGGATTTTCTACCTCCCGGTGACCGCGGGTGCAACCCGCGCGGGGTAACCCGCATGGGTACCCGTGTCTCCGGGGACGTCTGCTTCAAGCCAACCCGCGTCGGCCCGACGGTCGGCGCTCAACCCCGAAACCCACGATCCCCAACGACTTGGAGCAGGATGATGACATCAAGTGAACAAATCGAACAATGGCAGGCAGAGCTTGCCGGCGCCGATGCGGCCCGGGTCATCCAATGGGCTGCCCGTACTTTTGACGGCCGGATAACCCTGGCCAGTTCGCTGGGCGCGGAGGACCAGGTACTGACTCACCTGGTCGCCGAGCCGGGCCGGCGAATTCCCGTGTTCACCTTGGACACGGGCCGCCTTTTTGAAGAAACCTATCAGTTATTGGCCGATACCCGCCGCCGTTACAACTTGGATATTCGCGTCTACTGGCCCGAGTCCGAAGATGTGGAAACCGCCGTCCGCACCGGGGGTCCCAACTTCTTTCGCGAAAGCGTCGAGAACCGCAAGCATTGCTGCTTTATCCGCAAGGTCAAGCCGTTACGCCGAGCCCTGGCTCCTTTCGACGCCTGGATTACCGGCTTGCGCCGCGACCAGTCCGCCTCGCGCGATGAAGTGAAGGTGGTGAGCTGGGACGCGGGCAACAACATGGTCAAAATCAATCCCCTGTGGAACTGGGATGAAACCCGGGTTCACCAATTCATCGAAACCAACCGGATCCCCTACAACCCCCTTCACGATAAAGGATTTCCCAGTATCGGCTGCGCCCCCTGCACCCGTGCCGTCCAACCCGGCGATGAACCTCGCTCCGGCCGTTGGTGGTGGGAATCGGAATCTCACCGCGAATGCGGCATTCACATCGTCGGCGGTCGCATCGTCCCGCGCACCGCGGTTTCCAATTGAGGAGCAACACCATGACCAAGGCATTCACCCCTAATTTCAAGACCCCGCTCGACCAACACAACGGCGCCGAGTTGGGCAAACGCAATAGCAACGGCATGCGCGGCCACCTGCACGGCGATTTTCGCGGCGACCAGGACAACATCGCGGCCGAAACCGAGAACCTGGCCAAGTCCTACGGCATCTATCTGGAGTTCAACCGCGCCAAAACCGGTCGCGAGAAGGACTGGATTTATATGATCCGCCTCGGCATCCCCGGCGGCGGGCCCGTCAGCCCCGAACAGTGGCGCCTGCTGGACGAACTGGCCGAAGCCCATTCGGTGAATCCGGAGGGTTTCCCCTCCCTGCGGCTGACCACCCGCCAGGCGATCCAGTTCCACTGGGTCAGGAAACCCGGCGTGTTGGACATCGTCAAACGCAGCGCGGAAGCGGGCCTGCTCAGCCTCAACGGTTGCGGCGACAACGTGCGCAACGTCATGGCCTGCCCCAACTCGGAAGACAGTCAACAGCTCTCCCGCGATCTGGCCGCCTACTTCCAATTACCGCAAGAACCCTTCATTCAGATCTTTGCGATCGATCCCACCGCCCTGGAACAGGAACCCACCGAAAAGTTCCAATACGGGCCCCAACTGCTCAACCGCAAGTTCAAGATTGCCGTTTCCGCCGTTCATCGCAATCCCATTACCGGCGAGTTGGAACGCGACAACTGTGTAGAGGTTCGTACCCATGACCTGGGCATTGTCCCCGTGATCGCGGACAATGAAATCAGCGGTTACCAGTTGTTCGTGGGCGGCGGTCAGGGCGAGAAGTACGGTAAACCCACGGCGTCCATGCTGTCCAAGCCGTTTGCCTATACCACACGGGAAGACCTGCTTCCCACCATCGACGCCCTGGTGGCCGTGCACCAGGAATGGGGCGACCGCCAAAACCGCCACTGGGCCCGCCTGAAGTACGTGGTGCAAGCGAAGGGCATCGACTGGCTGCGCGAACAGACCGCCGAACGTCTGGGCCGCCCGCTCGAACAACCCGTTCACGATCTGGACCCCGGTCCCCGGCGCCTGCATCACGGCTGGGAAGCTCGGCCCGACGGTACCTTCAACTACGGCGCCTTCATCGAGAACGGCCGCCTGATCGACAACAGTTCCAACGGCCGCTTGAAAAGTATGGTTCGCCAACTTTCGGCCAAATACAACAGCTCTCTGCGCCTGACCGCCAACCAGGACATCCTGTTCACCGGCATTGCCGAGGAACTGCGCGAAGCCTTTGCGGCCGATTTGGAACACTTCGGTTTCGGCGTCCGCAACGGCGAGCCCTATTCCACCCTGCGCCTGCATTCCGGCGCCTGCGTGGGCAAGGACACCTGCCGCCTGGCCTATACCGACTCCGAGAAGTTCGAGCCCGAACTGATCGACCAGTTGGAAGAAATGGGCTGGGGTTACCTGGCCGCAAGCATCGGTATCACCGGTTGCGAACGCCAGTGCTTCCGGCCCGGCACCAAAACCATCGGCCTGGTGGGCTCCGGTCGCGACCGCTACCAGGTGAAACTGTTCGGTACCGAGGACGCGCGCCACCAGGGCGTACCACTGACCGACGGCGACGAGGTCTACCTGCGCAGCGTTCCCCGCAACCTGGTAGCCGGCCTGCTGGATACGGTTTTCCGCTATTACGAAGTACACCGGGGCGAAATGGAAACCCTGGGATACTTCATCCGCCGCGTTGGCAAGCGTGAGCTTATCGACTTCCTGAAGGTACACCCCCGAACCGCGGGCCTGATGGAAAAAACCAACAAAGACTTCGCACTGCAAGTTTCCTAAGGGAGGGAATAGCGATGATGGAATATCTACCGATTATGGTCAGCCTTGAAGGCAAGATCGGACTGGTTGTGGGGGCAGGCACCCTGGCCGCCGGTAAGGCCGAACAACTGTTAAACGTAGGCGCCTGGGTCACCCTGATCGCCCCGGAACTTCACCCACGCCTGATGCCCGCCTATCAACAGGGCAAGCTCACCTGGCACAACCGTCCCTTCCGCGACACGGATCTGGACGACGCCTTTATCGTGTTCACCACAAGCGGCGACGCGAGCCTGGACCGTCATATCTACGAGTTGGCGGAAACCATGGGCAAGCTGGTGAACGTGGTGGACGTACCCGCCAACGCCAACTTCATCATGCCCGCTATCGCAAGCTCCGGCCCGGTTCAGGTTGCGGTTTCTTCAGCGGGCCGTAGTCCCATCCTGGCCACGCGCCTCCGCGACAAGATCAACGATTACTTCATGGGCCCTGAAATCGGCGTCCTGGCCGAGTACCTGGGCGAGTGGCGTCCTCGCGTGAAAGCCACCCTGAAGACCTTCGAGGGCAAGCGCGTCTACTGGCAAAGGGTGTTCCAAAGCGAGGCGCCGGTACTGGTGAAGAACGGCTCCCGAGAGGAGGCCGACCAGATCTTGAGCGAACTGTTGGAACACACGGCCATCCACGAGGACGAACTGGCGGTGAATGTACCGCTGGAACTCACCTCACCCTGATTCATCTATCGATTGCCGCAACAATTCAAGACACGAGCCGTATCTCGTGTTGCCAAGGAGAATGACATGAGCCAGGGGAAAGTCTACCTGGTCGGTGCGGGGCCCGGCGCCTCGGACCTGCTGACCATGCGCGCGGTCCGACTGCTGGAACGCGCCGATACCGTGCTCTACGACCGCCTGGTCGGACCCGAAATCATGGACTTGATCGGTCCCCGCGCCGAGCGCATCTATGTAGGCGTGGCCCCGGGAGAGGACGGGCGCAAACGCCAGAACCGTATTCATACGCTGATGATAGGGCACGCATCGATGGGCCGCACCGTGGTGCGGTTGAAAGGCGGCGACCCTTTCGTTTTCGGACGCGGCGGTGAGGAACTGCTGGAACTGTCTGCCGCCGGCATCGACGCGGAGGTGGTGCCGGGCATCAGTTCAAGCCTGGCCGCTCCGGCGTCCGCCCTGATCCCCGTGACTCATCGCGGCACCGCAATCAGCTTCGGCGTGTTCAGCGCCCAGGCTGCTCGCGGCGCCCTTCCCAAGATCGACTGGCGCGCCGCCGCGGGCATGGATACCGCGGTCTTCCTGATGGGCGTGGAGCGACTGCCCGTGATCGTCGATTACCTGACGGCTTACGGCCGTTCCCCGGAAACCCCCGTGGCTGTCATCGAGAAAGCCACGCGACCGGATATGCGCGTGGTAACCGGCATCCTTGCCGATATCACCGAGTTAGCACACGACATCGAACCCCCCGCCACGATTGTGGTCGGCGATGTGGTTAACGTACGCCCGGCCGTCCTCGAAAGAAGGAATACGGTTCCGGCCTACGCCGTTTAAAATAAGACCCTATCACTGTGAGGAGCGAACACATGACCATTTACACCTCTATCGAGCAAACCATCGGCAACACTCCCTTGATTCGAATCGACGAGGCCGGTCCCAATACCGCTGAAGTCGTGCTGAAATTGGAGTTCCAAAACCCGGGCGGCAGCGTCAAAGACCGCTTGGCTTTGGGTGTCATCGAGGCGGCCGAACGGTCCGGCGAATTGAAGCCCGGCGGCCTGATCGTAGAAGCCACCAGCGGCAATACCGGCATCGGCCTGGCCATGATCGCGGCTGCCAAAGGCTACCGACTCATTCTGACCATGCCCGATTCCATGAGTATCGAACGCCGCAAACTGTTGGTGGCCTATGGCGCCGAACTGGTGCTGACCCCGGGACCCAAAGGCATGAAAGGCGCAATCGAGAAAGCCAATGAAATTGCCGAGGAGCAGAACGCCTTCCGCACCCTGCAATTCGACAACCTGGCCAACGTGGACATCCACTACCGCACCACGGGCCCCGAGATTCAACGCGACACTGAGGGCCGTATCGATGCCTTCGTGGCGGGCGTGGGCACCGGCGGCACCCTGACCGGAGCGGGCAAATACCTGAAGGAAAACGTGCCGGGCATCAAGGTCTTCGCGGTCGAGCCGGCCGACTCCCCGGTACTTAGCGGCGGCCAACCGGGCCCGCACAAGATCCAAGGCATCGGCGCCGGCTTCGTGCCCTCCATTTTCGAAACCGACCTCTTGGACGGCGTGGTTACAACCGAACTGGACGTCACCCTGACCACGGCCCGTGAACTGGCAACCAGCCACGGCATCCTGACGGGCATCAGCGCGGGCGCCAACACCTGGGCGGCACGCAAAGTTGCCCGCGAACTTGCGGCCGAAAAAGGCACCGGCGAGGGCCTGCGCGTGGTAACGATCGTCCCCAGTAACGGCGAGCGCTACCTGAGTTCGATCATGTTCAGCGGTATGTTCGACGAGGTAGAAACAGCGGTGGGATAGTACTCGTAAGCGGGGCCTTCCGGCCCCGCGCCAAGAGAACGGTTCAACCTCTCCTGGAAAATAAATCCAAAAATCCCTGGCAATTAGAAACATGCCAGGGTATCCTGGCCCGGACGACGCCGCCTACCGATTTCGTCGCATAAGGCCCTGGCTTTGCTGTGCCTTATGCTGCTTGAATCGGCTGGAGGGGTGTCATATCTAGAGGGAATGGGATATGTCAATATGGAGGATAAGGATCATCGAGAAGTGATCGACGAACAAATTGGAAAGGATGAAGGACCCGACAACCCCGAGGACGAGGATTCCCCGGTTTCTATCCTGATAGCCAATCCGCATGATCGCTTTGTCAAGGCTGCCATGGAAAATCGGGAGTTGGCTCGGGAGTTTCTGGAAACATATGTACCCGAGAAAGTAAAAGCCATGTGTAATTTGGATGAGCATCAACTCATCAAACAAACGTTTGTCGACCAGGATCTAAGCGAACATATCACCGATATTTTGTTTCGTGTGCCCCATAAGAAGCCCGGTGAACCGCCGTTCTATTTTTATTTCCTGAAGGAGCATCTGCGAAACAACGACAAGCTGACCGCTTTCCGGGACTGGAGCTACAAAACAAAGATCGCTCGGTTCCACATGGAAGATACGGGCACCAGGGAAGTGCCTTATATCTTGAGCTTTGTTCTCTATAACGGTAAAACTGAATTTACAGCGGCCAGGAAAATCGCGGATTTAGTTGCAGTGGATGACAAGGATCTGGCCCGAGACATGATCGAGGGTTATGAATTGATCAACCTGCGAGAGATCCCCGATGATGTATTGATGGACCGAATCTGGTTGGCCGTGTTAACCATGGCGCTGAAGCATGTGGACGACCCCGATGTGGTAGCCATGATCCACAAATTGTCGTATCATCTAAGAGAGATTGAGAGAAGCGGAAAAGGTCACGACCTGTTGGAAGCCTTTCTGACCTATCTCATGAGAGCAGCCAGGGTGGATAACAAGGAGGTACTTGTGCAAGCCATAAGAACTCATATTTCGGAAGAGGCGGGCGAAAAGGCGCTGACCCTTGGCGAGCGGCTTGTTAAAGAAGGCATGGAAAGAGGTCTTGCGAAAGGCCTTGAAAGGGGCATCGAAAGAGGAATCGAAAGAGGAATCGAAAGAGGAATCAAAAGAGGAATCGAAAAAGGTGCCAAGAAGACTGCCCGGGAAATTGCCCGCCGATTATTATCCAAAGGGTTCGACCTTCGGGAAGCAGCAGAGATCTCGGGTTTGTCCCTTAAAGAAGTGGCTTCTTTGCATTAATCTGTCAAGGAGGTACTTGTGCAAGCCATAAGAACTCATATTTCGGAAGAGGCGAGCGAAAAGGCGCTGACCCTTGGCGAGCGGCTTGTTAGAGAAGGCATGGAAAGAGGTCTTGCGAAAGGCCTTGAAAGGGGCATCGAAAGAGGAATCGAAAGAGGAATCGAAAAAGGCGCCAAGAAGACTGCCCGGGAAATTGCACTCCGATTATTATCCAAAGGATTTGACCTTCGGGAAGCAGCAGAGATCTCGGGTCTATCCATTAAAGAAGTGGCTTCTTTACATTAAACTGTCAAATCGAAGTGCGGGTTTGAGCCCCCTCCGGATTTTCTCATCCGCCCTTGCAGCGGTTGACGAGGTATTCGATGAACGTGCGGGTTTTGGCCGGTAGGTGGTCTCTGGCCGGGTAGGCCAGGTATACCGGTGCGTAGGGCTCCAGTTCTATTTCGGGTAAGATCGCTTCTAATCTCCCTTTTTCCAAATCGTTACCAATCATATATTTAGCAATCAAGGCGATGCCCATGCCGTCCCCGGCCGCGCGCAGCATGGCATAGCCGTCGTTGACCAGGAAGCGTGGTTTTACCTTGATCGTGTTGACCTCGCCGCCCGTTCTGTACTTCCAGTGGTCCACCACGACATCGTCGTGGGCATAGACGATCGTGTCGTGACCGGTAAGTTCTTCCATGGCGGTCGGTCGGCCTCGGCGGTCCAGGTATTCCTTGGACGCGACCATGAGCAGATCGTTGTCGCCCAGTTTGCGCACCACCAGGCTGCTGACCCCGGGGTGACCGATACGGACGGCCAGGTCGTAGCCTCGCGCCACCATGTCTTCCGACGTGTCTTCCAGGTTCAGGGCGACATCGATTTCCGGGTACGTCCGGATGAACTCGGCCAGGATGGGTTGAACGACCATTAAGCCGAAATGCCGGGCGCTGGTGATGCGCAACAGGCCGCTCACCTTGCCGCTGAAACTGTCCACCAGGGCGCGGGTTTCTTCCAATTGTTCTCGCAGTCGAACCGCCCGGCCGTAAACCGCCCGGCCCACCTCGGTCAGGCTCAGGCTGCGCGTGGTGCGGTTCAGCAGGCGGGCGCCCAATTCTTCCTCCAAGCCGGACAAGCGTTTGCTGATCACCGAACGGGTTTGCCGACGCATGCGCGCCGCCGCGCTAAGGCTGCCTGCATCGACCACATCCGCGAAAAGAATCAATTCTCCGGGCTTGTCCACCGGACCTCCACTGTTGCCTTTTTGGAATCAATGTGTAGCTTAACATGACCTTGTGCCCGACACAATCAGGACCTAGATTAGGAAGTGACGGAAGACAATCCAGAGGAGGACGACCATGCAATTGGATCATTACAAGCTTTTAGGCAGCACCGGACTGAGGGTTTCCCCCTTGTGCCTGGGCACCATGACATTCGGCACCGAGTGGGGCTGGGGCAGTGATGAAGCCGTCAGCCGAGAAATCTTCGAACGCTATGCCGAGCGCGGCGGTAATTTCATCGACACGGCCAACTACTATACCGGCGGTTCCAGCGAGCGCCTGCTGGGCAAGTTCCTCAAGGGGCGCCGCCAACGTTTCGTGGTCGGCACCAAGTACAGCCTGCACATGGAGCCCGGCAACCCCAACAGCGGCGGCAACCACCGCAAGAACATGATGGAAAGCGTTAACGCCAGCTTGGAACGCCTGGACACGGATTATATCGACCTGCTGTGGCTGCATGCCTGGGAGTTCCGCACGCCGGTGGAAGAGGTGATGCGCGCCTTTGACGACCTGGTTCGCCAGGGCAAGGTCCACTACATCGCCATTTCGGATGCGCCCGGTTGGAAGGTCGCGCAGGCCAATACCCTGGCGGAGCAGCGCGGTTGGACCAAATTCTGCGCTTATCAAGCCCATTACAACCTGATCGAGCGCACCAGTGAACTCGAACTGCTGCCCATGTGTCGCGAATTGGGAATCAGCCTGATGCCCTGGTCACCCCTGGCCGGGGGCGTACTCTCCGGTAAATACACCCGCGAGCACGTAACCGGCGACACCGACGGCGTGGACGCGGCGCGCACCGGCATGACCAAAGCGCTGGGGCAGTTGACGGATAGAGCGATCGATATCGCCGAGGTAGTCAAGGAAGTCGCCGCCGAAACAGGCGCAAGCCCCAGCCAGGTTTCCCTGCGTTGGCTGATAGATCAACCCGGTGTCCTGGCTCCCATCGTCGGCGCACGTAAGCTTTCACATCTCACCGATAACCTGAAAGCCCTGGACATCGAACTGTCAGCCGAACACCATGCCCGCTTGGATTCCGTCAGCAAACCCGAGCCCATCTTTCCCGGTAATTTCGCGGCCTCCGATGCCTTCCGCGTCGCCGTTGACGGTGAAACCGTTATCGAGGGCGGGTTCCGCGCTTAAACCAACAACGGGGCGTTTCGACGCCCCGTGACTTTCAATTCCCCAAGCGGGTCAGGAACTCTCGACTCCCTCGCGGGGTTTCTTTTGGTGCCGGTGCTCGGACTCGAACCGAGACGGGGTCGCCCCCACTGGATTTTGAATCCAGCGCGTCTACCAATTTCACCACACCGGCACAGGGCCTTATTTATAGCGATCCGTTAGGCGACGGTCAACAACTTTTTAAGGGAATTTCCAACTTCCCCTTTTCCACCGGGATATGATCTGCCGATTGCCGGTCTGCCGGTTTTCCTCAAGGGGCCGTTTTCCCGCTAAGGCGGGCGGATTCTCCCGGTATTTGCGGTGGGTTGAAGCTGACCGGAATCACGCCCTCCGCTCGCGAAAGCGCCTCCAGACGGGCGCGGTCGACGGCAGCCAGAACCGAGTCAGAGCCCGCGCGGTCGATCATGCGCTCCATCAAGCGGGCCACCCAAACCTCGGAAGGATGGAAACCGTCCAACATGTAACGGTCGTCCAGGCCCAACTGCTCGCTTTTCAAGATGGTCATGCAGGGGATGCCGGCCGCTTCCAACCTGGCGGGAACATCCTCGCGATAGGCGCGCCACCATTCGGCCAGGTCTTCCGCCTCAGCCAGGGCTTCGTGACACGCCGTGGAGAAGGGCGGCTGGAAGACCATAACCTCGGTTCCTGATTGCTGTAACCCCTTCAAGGCATCGATCAGTCGGTCCAAAGCCTCGGGGTTGATGCCCTGCTTGGGCTTGAACTGTTGCGTTCGCTCGCGAATCCGCTGCACGATGGGCGGCGTCTCCCGATCCTTGAAGACGGGGTCGCGAATATAGTCCAGCAGATCCTTCTCCGCCAGTTTGCTGCCGTCCACGCGGAAACCGGAACCGTAAAGCGAGGCGTGCACGCCCATGGCCGACAATCCGTAGGCGGGTGTGGCCTCACGACCCCGTATCAGGGCGCTGAAAAGCTCGGGCTTGCGGATCAAGGTGCGGGCTGCTTCCACGTGACCGGCGAAACTGAGCGCCGCTTCCTCCATCTGTTCGCCGGTAAGCCAGGTATCGTCGGGATTCGCGTCGTCGCCCAGCCACCAGGGGTCCAAGCCCAAAATCAGGAGACGCGGCCTCGGCACGGCGCCGGTTTGAATCTGGTCGGCCAAAGCCAGGACGTCGCCGATGCGTTGGGCGATGCTGCCCGCGTTGAAGAAGCGGTCTTCCATGGGGGCGAACATCTCCTTGCGGAACTTCAACACCCGCGAACTGCCCACGGTCAGGATTTCGGGTCGAAAGGTCTGAATGCCTACGGTTTTGAAGCGGTTGAATTGTTGGGAGAACAGAACCCTGGAGTAGACAGCGTCCGGATACTTTTGTTGATGGGCAATTACCTTGTGCGCGGTCCAACTCTCGCCCGACCGATAGAAGAGGAACTCTAACGGCAGCACCACCAGGGCAACCGGAGCCAGGAATAGGAGGCCCCGTATCACGAATTTGCGGAGAGGTTTAGAATTGGAAGTAGATGAAGGGTTCATGTTGCGTATTTCCTAACCAGAAGAGCGCGATCAATAGGCTGTAATAGGCGGCCCAACGCAGTGGACGCGGCATGGCGGGTAGCTCGAGACCGTGCTGCCGATCTCGCTGAATCCATTCTACGCCCAAAAGGAAGCAACAGAGTAAAATCTGTTCTTTAAAGGGTACAGATAAGGACCAGGGGCCCGTCGCCAGGCGTGACAGGTAATCGAAGGCATGGGGCAGCGAATCCGCACGGAAGAAAACCCAGGCAATCAGGGTGAGGGCAAAGGTGACGCCGATCTGAGCCAGGTTGCCGAAACCGGGCCATAAGCGGCCCTCCGCCACGGTGCCGGTATGATCCTTCTGCTTGTCGGCCAGCATGAGCGGGATGTAGTAGAGGCCGTTCAACAGGCCCCAGACGATGAAGGTCCAGTTGGCGCCGTGCCAGAACCCGCTGACCGTAAAGGTAATGATGATGTTGCGCATGCGGCCCCACCGTCCGGCTCGGCTGCCGCCCAGGGGGATGTAGACATAGTCGCGGAACCAGGTGGAAAGCGAGATGTGCCAACGTCGCCAGAACTCGGCGATGTCGCGGGAGAAGTAGGGAAAGGCGAAGTTGCGGCTCAATTGGAAGCCGAAAAGACGCGCGCAGCCGATGGCGATATCCGAATAACCCGAGAAGTCGCAGTAGATTTGAATGGCGAACAGAAATATGCCCACGGCCAGATGCGTGGCGGGCATGTCGGCATAACCGGTAAAGACCAGGTCCACGGAGGAGGCCACGTTATCGGCAATGACCACCTTCTTGAACAGGCCCCACAACATCTGGCGAACGCCGTCAACTGCCATGTTTTCATCGAAGGTTCTGGCCTTCGTAAACTGGGGTAACAAGTCCCTGGCTCGTTCGATGGGGCCGGCCACCAGTTGCGGGAAGAAACTGACGAAAGCAAAAAAGGCCAGGGGGTCGTGAGTCGCGGTAATCTTGCGCCGGTAGATGTCGATGGTGTAGCTGAGAGTTTGAAAGGTATAGAAGCTGATGCCCACCGGCAGCACGATTTGCAGCGCGAATCGGTTGGCCTGCATGCCCAGGGTTTCCAACAGATCGGCAAACGAGTCCACGAAGAAGCCCGCGTATTTGAAGACGCCAAGAAAACCCAGGTTGACGGCCAGACTGATGAATAACAATAACTTGCGCTTGCGTGCGTCTTCACTGTCGACCATGTGTCTGCCGACCTGGTAATCGACCAGCGAGCTGATGATGATCAGGCTGAGAAAGCGAACATCCCACCAGCCGTAAAAGACATAACTCGCAATGAGCAGGAAGGCATTCTGTAACTTCAGGTTGCCGCGTTGTAGGGCCCAGTAACCGGCGAACACCAGTGGAAGAAAAACAGCGAATACAAATGAATTGAAGAGCATGACCGGTCCGTTACGAGAGATGAGCGTAAGCCGGTGCGGATTGTAACACAGAGGCCGCGCACATGGTCGATTCGCTTCGCGAACCATGAGAAATTCACCGTGCGAGGGAGGGTTTCACACACTGAATAAAGAATCGGGCCTCACTATGATCCTGATCATAGTGGGCGGTCTTAAGCAGCGTCATGATATGCATGAACCGGTTTCACGAAACCGGTCATCAGCCTGTCCTCAATAACACGATTGACTATGCCTATTTTTCCTAAGTGTATCCCCGGGGCCCGTCATCGACGGGCCCTTTTTTGTGGCGAGGCAGAGGTCGATACTTATATGCCGGGGACTCTTTCGTAGATCTTCGCCAGGGGAATTTTTAAGTCCAGTGCCCTTACAATAAGGTCGTCTCTCTCACTGAATTCCTGGAACACCCAGAAATTACCGTTGCGAAAAAAAGATTCGATGGTTTGTTTCGACTGGGCAATCAGTATGTATTCCTTAAGAGAGGGGATTCGGCGGTACCGCGCAAACTTGGACCCTCTGTCAAAAGCCTCAGTGGATTTCGATAAAACCTCGACAATGACGATTGGATTGAGAAGTGTATGATCGTCCTCCATTTCCATGTCGCCACAAACGACAGAAGCATCCGGGTAGAAATAAGACTTGTCCTGCTCACAACAGATTCTGGTCTCACTCGACAGGACGGAACAAGAGGGTTTATCTTCCAGCTGTCTGTATAGGGACCCGATCATATTACCGATGATCAGGCTGTGAGATACGCTGCCGCCTGTCATGGCGAATACTTCGCCGTCCAGAAACTCGTGTTTGATTTCAGAATCCCGGTCAATGGCCAGGTACTCCGCGACGGTCTTGCCTTGCTTCGGTTGCACTGCCATGGTTCCGCCTCCCGATATCTGAAGATTACGCCATATACATGGAATGTGCAAGTTTGGGATCGGGTTCGTGGGTTCGGGTAACCCCGGCAGGTGATGGCCGGCAGGGCCGGTGAAAGCATCAAAATCAAGGCGGGGACGGATTGTAACGCGAGCGGCAATCATCGGCATTCTCCGAGTTATTTCCGTACAGCACAGTCTACCGTTGGTTCGGTTGAGCTTTTGCGAAAATGTACGATGTATTTAGGGTTGGATCAAGTTCTTTTCCCGGAGGTAGGAATGACCGCCGTCAGCGCCTGGGTCAAACAAGCCATACGCAAGGTAGAGGCCGACTATAACCGCTCCGCCGACACGCATCTGATTAAAGTAGAAATGCCGGCCCTACGCGGTATCGAGTTCTACCTGAAGGACGAATCGGTGCACCCCACCGGCAGCCTCAAACACCGCCTGGCCAGATCCCTGTTCCTGCACGCCCTGTGCAACGGCTGGATTACCGAGGGCACGACCGTGGTAGAAGCCAGTTCGGGCAATACCGCGGTCTCCGAGGCTTATTTCGCCCGGCTCATCGGTCTGCCGTTTATCGCCGTGATGCCGCGCGCCACCTCGCCTGAGAAGATTCGCATGATCGAATTCTACGGCGGCCGTTGCCACCTGGTCGAAAAATCGAGCCAGGTCTATGAGGAATCGGCGCGCATCGCCCGGGAAAGCGGCGGCCATTACCTGGACCAGTTCACCTACGCCGAACGCGCCACCGACTGGCGCGGCAACAATAATATCGCCGAGTCCATCTTCGATCAGATGAGGGAGGAACCGCACCCCAAACCCAACTGGATCGTTTGCAGCGCCGGAACCGGCGGCACCTCCGCCACCATCGGCCGATACATCCGCTTCTGTTGCCTGGATACGCGCCTTTGCGTGGCCGACCCGGAGCACTCGGTGTTCTACGACTATTTTCGAACGGGCGACAAAACCCTTACCCTGGAACGCGGTTCCGGCGTGGAGGGTATCGGCCGGCCGCGGGTGGAGCCCTCGTTCGTGCGCCAGGTGGTCGATCGCATGGAAAAGGTGCCCGATGCGGCCGCATACGGCGCCGTTTGGTTCCTGGAAACGGTTTTAGGCAGGAAATGCGGCGGTTCCACGGGCACCAACTTGTTCGCTTCCTTCAAGTTGATGGCCGAAATGCACCGGCACGGCATGCAGGGCTCGGTTGTGGCGCTGATCTGCGATTCGGGCAACCGCTACCTGCACACCTATTACAAAGACAGTTGGTTACAGGAAAATGGATACGATATTTCTCCATGGCGTGAGGGCCTGAAACAATTTTATGAAACAGGGAAATGGCCCTTTGTCGACTAATTCGTCGAATCCTCGATTTTGCGTGACCCCTAAACTCCCTGCACACGTGTATTTGCGTATTTTACTAATCTCAAGACACCGGCAACCCGATATAGTGGCAATAAAGCAGCGACATCCGGGAAGAGCCGGTCGGCCTTCTCGGCTGTGCGGCGAGGGGTGAGCCATGGTTAACCTTCGTGAGAACACCATTATTCCACCGCGTGTGGCGGCCGCCTTTGCGGAGCTGATGCGGTTGCACGGCTACAACCTGGACTTCTCGCTGGAAACGCTGGGCAAGGATTTCGACAACCTGCTGGCCAACAAAGATCTCCACCATGTGCGCGTTCGCCTGCGCGGTTATGTTTCCGAGGCCGTCTTCGATTTCGAGACCTCCGCGGGCTGCTACCTCGGCCAGGTTCTTTCCAGGAGCTACGCGGGTCGATGGTGCGGCCACTGCTCACCCGCCACGGGGGTCAGCTTCTACACCCTTTGGTTGCAGTTCGGGGAATACCGATTCTTCCCCATTATCTATGTAGCCTATCGCACCGGCAACGGCGTGGAGAGCACGGGTTCGGTAGGCAGCCTGCTGTCTGCATTGGAACCTTCCATGAACGACGGGATCGACTACAAACGTCGTCAGCAGGATGAGTTGCAGGCCGAGGGTCGCGTGGTCATCGACACCACCCCCTGGCTTTGATCACGATTCGCCGGAAAACTTCCTGAAGTCTCCTGACAGTATGCTGTCAGTAGGGGGGATGTATCTTTTCATTGTCGCCCACAAGGGGCGATTACTTCCCATAAGGAGCATTTCCATGCAGAACGCCATTAACTGGTTCGAAATTCCTGCCGTCGATTTCAACCGCGCCGTGACCTTTTACAACGCCATCCTCGACACCGAACTGAAGCAGATGGATTTTCAGGGCATGCCCCATGCCATGCTGCCCTTCAACGAGACGGAAGGCGTGGGCGGAGCCATTGTCAGCGCCCCCGAACTGAGACCCTCTCAAGAAGGCGTACGCGTCTACCTGAACGGGGGCGATGATCTGGGCGCCGTCCTGGACCGCGTCGCCGGGGCGGGCGGCACCGTGGCCCAACCGAAGACGCTGATAAACGAACAAATCGGCTACTCCGGTGCTTTTGTGGACACCGAGGGCAACCACGTCGGGTTACACTCTCGTCAGTAACTCCCCGGAGGTTGTATGACCAGGCGCGCGGACCGGTTGTTTCAGATCATCCAAATCCTAAGGCGCGGGCGGCTGACCACCGCCCGCTTCCTGTCCGAGACCTTGGAGGTCAGCGAACGCACCATCTACCGGGATATCCGCGACCTGGTCCTCTCCGGGGTTCCCCTTGAAGGAGAGGCGGGTCTGGGCTATATCATGAAAAAAGGCTTCGACCTGCCGCCCCTCATGTTCGATTACGACGAATTGGAAGCACTGCTGGTAGGCACCCGCCTGCTGCACGGCTGGGCCGATCCCAAGCTGGCGCGCGCCGCGGACCGGGCTCTGCAAAAGATACTCAACGTGCTGCCGCAAGAACGCCGCGACGGTTGGCGTCGGACACCCATTTTCGCACCCCAATTTCGTGCCGACGCCATGGAAATCATGACGCCGGTGCGCGCCGCCGTCAACGAATACCGCAAGCTGCGCCTGGACTATGCGCGTGCGGACGGCACGCCGTCGCAACGCACCATTCGGCCGCTGGGCCTGTTCTTCTGGGGCCGGAAATGGACGGTGGTGGGTTGGTGCGAGTTACGCGAGGGGTTTCGGCAGTTCCGCCTGGACCGCATCGCGAGTATCGAGGTCCTGGCCGAAACCTTCCGGGACGAGGCGGGCAAAACCCTCAACGATTTCTTCGAGTTGGAAGTTCCCGAGGAAGCCAGGGACAAGGTACAGCACGAACTGGACGAACTTTAACCCGGGTCTTTCGTCTCCGCCCGCGGTTGCTCTTCGTCTTTGAATTGGTCGATTGCCCAACCGACGGGAGAGCACATGATCAGCCTTCCCGCGATGCGTCGATTGCCGCCCCAAAAACCGTGTTCGTCCAGGCTTTGCATGGCATAGACCGAACAACTGGGGCTGTAACGACAGTTGGTAATGGGTCGTGCAATGGGGCGGCCCACCGCTTGATAAGCGCGGATAGCAGCCTTTTCCATGGCCAGTGGCAGTCCGCTCCAAGCCAACAAAAGAAGGCATCCGGCCGCGATAAGCAGCCGGATCTTTCGGGTTGGTTTGGGTTGCGACTTAGAATTTTTGGACAAAGTCCACCAGCACCGGGATTTCCACTTTCTGGCCGTTGATCGCTTTGACGATACAAACGATGTGGAGGACGAGAATAGCCAGGCCCACCAGCGGGAAGCCGGCGCAACCGATGACATTACCGATCAGCGGCAGGACCGAGATAATGCCCAAGGCAATGTAGACAATGATTTCGGCGACAAAAAGCACAAGGCCGTATTTGGCGTGCCACTGAACTTCCTGATCTTCCTTTTCCAGGAAGAGAGGGATCAAGGCAAGCACGCCCAAATAGGCCAATACCAGCATAACGACGCGGTTATCGCTTGCACCGCCGCCCGAGCCGGAAGAGCCGCCGGAAGGCGGCGGAGGAGGCGGGGCGGAAGAGCCGGAAGGGTTTTGTTGGGTTGGACCCGGTGGTGGAGGCGGCGGGGAACCGCCGCCGGTCGGCGGAGGCGGGGCGTCGCTGCCTGACGCGCTGCCGTCGACCGGAGGTACTTTATCGTCGGTCATGACATTCTCCTATAACATTATTGAATATATAATTTTAGGCAGGGAAATCTCCCGCTATCATCTTAAACCCCTTCGGCAGAGGTTTCAACGGCTGATTTGGCCGGCTGCGCCGGTTCCGCATCTTCTTCCGCCTCGGCTTGTCTTTTCAAGGGGAAGACTCTACGGTAGGTTGCCGTCCGCCAGAGCCATTCGAGAGGCCCCATGCGGAAGGCGCGCAGCCAGGCGACCGAAAGACCGCAGAGGACCACGTAAACGGTTATGGATATGAGTAGTTGCATGGGGTGGGTCAGTTTACCGTAGAGGCCGGCCCCGTAGTAACAAGCCAGGGTGCTCATGACCACCGATTGACCGATGTAATTGGAAAGAGCGGTCCTGCCGACCGCTGAAAAGGTGATGGACAGGAGCGAGCTCTTGCGATCGGCCCATAAAAAAAAGAAACCGGAAATACCCACGGCCAGCAGTAAGGCCGAGAGTTCGTGGCCTACCTCGGCCAGATCCACGTAGTTGAAGGGAACCCCGAAAGCCCGGCCTGTTTGAAAGGTAGCCCACAGGGTCATCGGCAGACCCAGACCCAGGCCGAACCACATCCACCGGCGTTGTAGCGTCTTGTCCTCCGGCAGCCGGGGCCGAGCTTTGGCAATGCCTCCCGCAATGAGAAACAAGGCCAGGGTGCGCCAACCGAAATAAAGCGAGCTGTAATGTAGCATCATAACGAAATGATAGATGCGATTGAACACGGTGACGGCGAACGGACCCTGTTGGTAGGAGACCATGTCCACCACGGCTTTGTCGGCGCCGCTGCCGTTATAGAGGTACCGGTTTGCAACCGTTGTGGACAAGGGCAGGTCGTAGCTTGCCTCCCCCAGGGTGATTTGACGGCTGTCCATAGTGCGCAGGGACTCGGCCAGTTCCACTTTCCGGCCGAAATACTTTTGGAAGCGATCGCCGGTGTGGCGGTGATTCCAGGTCAGGGCGCCGACCAGCACCAGGGCGCAGACGGCCAGGTATCGGGTGATCCTCTGTTTGCGAACCAGAACCAACACCGGAATCACCGCAAGCATGGGCAGTATGCGGATACCGCCCGCGCCAATGTTCTGTTGCATCAGCAGGACAAGCACGTAGAGGCCCAGTCCCAGCTTGAGTGTGGTATCGCCGCTCCAATTTCGGCAAAGGAACAGGATCAGGCCGCCGCAGGCGTAGATGAACAGAATGTCGGCCGCGTAAAGAAGGGCCGCGTGAGCCAGACCGAATAAGGCCAAAAGCCCCAAACGGCGCAGATACATGCCCGTGTAACCCGGCTCCTTGCCGCTACGCATGAATTGCAGGGTAAAGCCGAAACCGAACAACAGCGAGAACAAAGCCACGAACTTGAATTCGAACAGCCCATGGATGAGCGACCAGACCCACCAGGCCCCGGTTTCGCCGCCCTCGATCAAGCTGACGGGCACATGGGCAAGCGAAAACGGTTGCATGAACTGGAAGTTATTGACCAGCAAAACCCCGAAAAGGGCAAAGCCGCGCAGCATATCCAATCCATCGATCCGATTGCGAACGGGTCCTTGCGGCATGGGGTTGCTCCCTCGAACTTGACCGTTATCATTGAGTGATTCAAGAATAGATCATAAGCATAGTTTAGCCTGTTCTTGACCGCTTGGGTCACTTTTCCCATTGGGATTGCTCAAGAAGACGCCCGGTTTTCCGATTCAATAGATACCCGGCCTTGTGGATGAGGTGGCAGTTGAAACCATCAGTTTCAGGAGAATCGGTGACTCAGGGTCAAGATTTTCTCAATTTCTTCAACATCGTTTCCCTACCCATGATCGTACAGGAGGGCGGCCTGGTATTACACGCCAACCACGCCTTCCTGCGAACCTTCGGCTACGACTTGGACGAAGTCAAACGCAAGGACTGGACCTTGTTTCTCAGCGAGGGCTCACGCGGTCTGGCCAACGAATTCAGTAACGAGGCTTTCGAGGAACCCATCGGCCTGACCGGGGTTTGCAAGGACGGCAGCCACATCTCCATGGAGTGGGAGAACAAGATCTTCATCAACCAGGGCCGCGAGGTGGTGCTGGTTTCCCTGCGCGACATCAGCCACCAGAAGAAGTCGGATGAGGGCCTGATCCAATCCAGTATCGAATTGAAGCGCTATGTCCAGGAACTCATCAAGGCCCGCGACCAGGCCCTGGAAGCCGTCCGCCTGAAATCCGAGTTCCTGGCCGTGATGAGCCACGAGATTCGAACACCCATGAACGGCGTCATGGGCATGATCAGCCTGCTCCTGGATACCGAACTGGAAGACCAGCAACGCGGCTACGCCGAAACCGTGCGCGAGTCCGGCGATGCGCTGCTGACCATCATTGACGACATCCTCGACTTCTCCAAAATCGAGGCCGGCAAGCTGGACATCGAACCCATTCCCATGGACCTGACCAAAACCCTCTACGATGTCATCGAACTGCTCAGCCCCAAGGCCGAGGAAAAGAACCTGGAACTGAACCTCAACATCGGCGAGGGCACGCCCTCGCGACTGATCGGCGATCGCGGCCGCATTCGCCAGATCATCCTGAATTATGCCAACAACGCCCTGAAATTCACCCACCGCGGCAAGGTGGAAATCAACGTGTTCGCCAAGGAATACAAGGAAGAAGACAAGGTGCTGGTTCGCGCCGAAGTTACCGATACCGGCATCGGCATTCCCGAGCAGAAGTTGGAGTATATCTTCGACAAATTCACCCAATCCGACGCTTCCACAACCCGTAAGTACGGCGGCACGGGCCTGGGTCTGGCCATTGCCAAACAACTCGCCGAGTTGATGGGCGGCGAGGTCGGCGTGAAATCCACCCTGCACAAGGGCTCTACCTTCTGGGTGGAGTTGCCGCTGCCGCTGGACACCGCGCCCAAGAAAGCCCAGATGGAAGTGGCCGACCTGACCGGCGTCCGCGTGCTGATCGTGGATCCCAATCGGGTGACCTACTACGTGATGAAAGAACACCTGCGCAACCTGAACGTTTCCTTCCAGGTCTGCCCGGAACTGCGCCACGCCCGCCAGAAAATCGCCGACGCCCGCGCCAAGGGCAACCCCGTTCAGGTGCTGATTACCGTCTACTATCGCCCCCTGCACCAGAGCAAAGACCTGCTGGCCGAGATGAACGAGATCTGCGGCGACGACCTGATGTCGGTGGTGCTGAACGCCAATCCCGATCGCGGCGACGGTAAACTGGCCGAGGCCGAAAACGCCAAGGTCTACCTGCCCGTCCCCTTCAAACCCCTTGATTTCATGGAAGCCCTGGGCGCCGCCTGGAACGCCTGGGAACTGGACGAACCGTTCGGCATGATTACCCGCCACAACCTGTCCATTCCCTCTCGCGTGCGCGGCGTGGTCAAATCCATCAGCCGTATCGATATGGGCCTGAATGTCATGCTGGTGGAAGACAACAAGACCAACCAGATGGTGGCCACCCGCATGTTACAGAAGCTCAATTGCAATGTGGACCTGGCCGTGAACGGCGCCGAGGCCCTGGAGAAACTGGCCGAGAAGAGTTTCGACATCGTCTTCATGGACTGCCAGATGCCCGTAATGGACGGTTACGAGGCCACCCGTCGCATCCGCGATGAGGAAAAGGCCAAATCCGACCGCCAGACCATCGTGGCCATGACCGCCAACGCCATGTCCGGCGACCGGGAGAAATGCCTGAACGCCGGCATGGACGACTACATCGCCAAACCCATCAAGCAGGAAGACATCATCAAGACCCTCCAGAAATACTCGCCCAACCAGGCCGTCGAGGAACAAGGTCACGTGCTGATGGTGGAAGACTCCCTGTCGGCGCGCATGGTTTTCAAGAGTATCCTCACCCAAGCCGGCTACAAGGTCTTCGAGGCCAAGGACGGCAAGGAAGCGCTGGACGTGCTGCGCAACGAAAAGGTGGGCCTGGTGATCACGGACATCTATATGCCGGGCGAGGGCGGCCTGGAGTTTATCAAGAAGATCAACAAGATCTTCCCGGGTACGCGTATCATCGCCACCTCGGGCAAGGCGGACGATACCTTGCAACAAGCCGCGGACCTGGGGGCCACCAGGGCCGTGCCCAAAAACGAGCTGAAGGCCAAACTGATCGCCACGGTTCAGGAACTGATGCCCAAAAACAAGACCGGTTAGAGTTTATCCTCGGCCGAAGGATCAACCGGTCATCACATCATCCAGGCGAATCTTCCAACAGCCGCGATAAAGCCCGTTTTCATCCTTCTTCAGCGGCCGGATATAGCCGAACTCCCCTCGCGCCTTGTCCCGGCGAACCTGGGCGCGGGTCAGGTTGGGGTCATCGGCAAAGTGCAGTTCCAGGAAATGCTTGCGACCCCGCGGCGGCTCGATGATGACATGGATATGGGCCGGCATGCCCACGTCGGGGAAAGGCCCGGGGCGTACGCTGCGAATACGAAAGCGGCCGTCCGCGTTGGTGCGCGTCACACCCTCGTGGTGATGCTCGTGCGTGTCGGGGACCGCCGAATGGGCGCTGTGGTAAACCTCGACCAGGGCGCCCGCGACCGGCGTCTTGCCGTCTGCCTCGTAAACCACGACCTCGATGAGGATGGGGACGCCGGGCGTATCCGAATCGGCCAGGTTAAGTGTCCAGGACAAGGTTCCGGTCCCATCACCAACCAATCCAAACCCGACAACGGTGAACAGCACCGCTGCACCCTGCAACATACAGGCCTCCCTTAACGGCTTATGCTAATTTTTCTATACGTTGAAACCGGGAGCGGAGGTTTCAGGAAATAAAAGAAGCCGGCTGTCATCGTCCGGAAAGGAGGCGAATGCCGGTGTCTTCCGTGAAGAAGGGTGCCGATAATGCGCGTTTTACCCTGTTGTGAAACTCGGGGTGTTCTAGTGATTTTTGAAGATTCTTCGACAAATGACGGTTTTTTATGGTTGAATAGATATGTCCGCAACATCAGGTAGGGTTTCAAGACCATGTCCTATCGACACCGCCTGGAGGGTACTTTATCTATCCATCCCGCCCTCAGCGCCCAAGACAAGCAGCAGTTCGATGCCGAATATGACCGCTTCACCTGGGGTTTGGTGGATCTCTGTACCTTGTATCACCGCGACGATACCATGACCGCGGACCCCATCAAGGATATCGGCATCCTGATGACCGATTTCTTTTCCCCGCGCAACTATCGCTTGGACGGCGTCCTGCGCTGGATCGGCGAGGACGGCTCCACGGGCAGGGTGGAAGTGGAGGACAAAGAGATTCGTGTCTCCGCCGATAACGAACCCGAGCCCCAGGAATTGGGCATCAGCCTCATCGAAAGCCTGGTAAGCGACAATCCCGATCGCCAGGTTCTGGCCATCGACCTGATCAACCAGGACTATGAGGTTCTGGAAGACCGCGAACGGTTTCTACCGCACCTGGCCGCGCTGACCGAGGACAAAGATATGGATCTCCGTCTGGCCGCCATTCACACCCTGGCCAGATTCAAGGAATACGCGCCGAAAGTGGTGCCCATCCTGACCATGGCGCTCACCGACCCGGTACCCTGGATTCGCACCGCCGCCGCCGAGATCCTGGGCCGGTTCGGTAAATCGGCCCAAGACGCCCTGCCCGCCTTGAACGATCTCACCCACGACGACGAGCAACGCCCCAAGGCCCAAGCACACCAGGCCATTCACCGCATCCTCTCGGAACTACCCCGGATGCCGGGACGCCAATCCGGTTGACAAGCCTCTGCATCATGTCCCGCCGGCTCGCATTTATCGATTTGACCACGACCCGCTCTACTGGAAATAAAGCTTTTCACTCCGTCGACCACAAGCGTTTCTATTGAAAAGGGTCCTTCTCGATCGGTCGACCACAAGCAAACCTCGCAAGTGCCGACTATGGGGTTTTCCCGGGAGCGCCGGCGTCCCGCCGGCTGCAAGCGATGTGACGAAGGAACGAGCGCGAATAGTTATGTGCTTTCGGAAAATGTTTATAGTACGAAAGAGCGATCCGCCTAATTTCGCCAAGGCGAAATGAACGGCTTGCAGCCGGCGGGACGCCGGCGCTCCCGGGAAGACCCCATAGTCGGCGCTTGGTGAACTCCTTGGGTTTCGATCCTTCAATCGGCGTATTCGCGGACCCATTGTTGCATGAGGGCTGCCGCGAAGGTCAGCGGGCCTTCGGTTGCTTTGATGACGTCGTGTTTGTCCAGATCGGCCAGGGCTTGTTGGTACTCGGGTTCACTCATGGTTGTTTCGGGGTGTTGGAATAGGGCGGTTCGGTTCATGGGTTCCGGGGCGACGGCCAGGATGCGGAGGAGTCGGCGCTCGGCGGGGGTAATGTTGTCCCAGACCCCTTTGAAGTAGTATTGGGCGCCCATGAAGAATTCCTCGGTGAACAGGTCGTCCAGGTCGGCCGTTGTCAGCAGGCGTTCGGGCGGGTTGCGTTCTTCCAGAAACCGTTCGTTCCAGTTTTCGATCAGGCGCCAACAGATTTTTTGCAACAGGAAGGGTTGGCCGAAGGTCAGACGGTGGAGTTCATCGACCAGGGCGGGGTCATAGCGCATGTTGAAGTTGGGATCGGGATTCTCGACCAGATGGGACGTTGTCTTTCGACTGAGGTAGCTGACCTTAATCGGCAGGGTCTGGCTGTAGAAGGCGGCCTGGTAATCGCCGCTCATCTCTTCTAATTCGTGCAAACCGGCCAGGATGAAGCTGAGCCATTGGAAATCCGGTTTTTGGGTAAGGGCCCGAATCACATCGTAGAGGCTTTTGTTGTAGCGGCCCTCCTCGATGCCCGCTTGAATATATTCGAACTCATCCAAGGCCAACACCAGGGATTTACCGGATAGGGCTGTGCCCACCTGCTCCAGGTAGTCCTCCAGGGCTTCCTCGGGATAATCGGTGTCTACCTGTTGGAAATCGGGTAGGTCGGGGATATCGGCTTTGGCCAGGTTCTTTTGGATTTCGCGGGCCCACTTGCGCAGTAACTCGCGGTTATTTTTGGCCAGGCGGAAGGCTTGCATGTCGAGAAGGACGACATGGGCGTTTTCGGGCGGTTCCTGCCTGAGGCGGTGGAGAATGCTGGTTTTGCCCATACGGCGGTGGCCGTAGAGGATGACGGTTGCCGGAAGGGCGCGTCGAATATTGGCAAGAATGATGTCGCGTCCGGCAAAAGCCCTCGTCGAGACCGGTCGGCCGGAAAAGCCGACGTAGGGATTTTCGACGGGTTCACGTTCCTGACGTTCGGCTTCCTTACCGGCTGCTTCGGTTAGTATTTCAGTCCATTTCCCGGCGATTTCCAGGAGTAGGTCTCTTTCCGGCTCCAGCAAGGCTTCGGGGTTTTGGCGGAAGTGTTGTAGTGAGGCAATGACCTCGTTGAAGGCCGTGGCGCGAGTCAGTGCGGAAGATGCTTCAATAGACTCAGATGCGACTTGAGCAATGGCTCTTAATTGCTGGATTGTCGCCAGGGTTTCGGGCCGCAAAACTTCTTGATCGTAGTCGTCTGCCCATAGGTTTTCCCGGAACCATTGGCCGTATTCCTCAGCTTGCTTAAGGGAAGATGCGGTCTCGATTGCCAGTGCGCCGCGGTAGAGAAAATCGGCGTAAGGTAGGCCGCGAATGATCTCAAACGCTTCGCGTGCTTTGGAGGCATCTTCTACGTACCAACACCAGAAACCGGTTGCGCAAGCTCTCACATTGTTATCGGTGCGGTGGATAGGTTTGTATTTCTTTTGCAGTCTGTGCCGTATCTTCGGGGGAATCAATGGGAAGGTAACAATCATGGATATAAGGAACGTCATTGGATCAATCGCAACAAAGCGAATAAGATCCCAATGGTGTTGCCCACGTGCCAGCCAATCGATTCGTTTCACGATTTCTCGATCGGAGGATTGATCAAGAGCCCTTGTCAGGGCTTGAACTGCGGTTAAATGTTGTGAGGACCAACGCATAGTCTGGTGGCAATCAGCAGCGCCTAAACGCCAGTCATTGATCAACCCCGTCAGCAAACGTCGACGTAAGGCCGGAATGGGAATGGCTACCAGACGAGAAAACCAGTTGAACCGTCCACTCAGCGGTCCGGATAGAAGCCAATCGGGAAAACGCAGAGTTGTACCGATTGTGAATGTTGGAAACAGAAATGCAAAGGAAAATCCAGCAACTATGCCTGCCAAAAGATTTTCAGCCACGCCGACAGCCACGCCGAAAGCCACGCCGACAGCCACGCCTCCAGCCACGCCGAAAGCCACGCCGACAGCCACGCCGAAAGCCACGCCGACAGCCACGCCTCCAGCCACGCCGAAAGCCACGCCGAAAGCCACGCCGACAGCCACGCCGAAAGCCACGCCGACAGCCACGCCTCCAGCCACGCCGACAGCCACGCCTCCAGCCACGCCGACAGCCACGCCGACAGCCACGCCGAAAGCCACGCCGACAGCCACGCCTCCAGCCACGCCGACAGCCACGCCGA
>JAAUYB010200414.1_pt1 | contig 82044 bp, 79 predicted proteins | sample 7278071 | NCBI WGS metagenome assembly JAAUYB01 (sample SAMN14350121, study PRJNA611818) | marine sediment metagenome | isolation source: surface marine sediment (1.8m) | place: French Polynesia: Moorea | collected 2018-08
GGGCATGGCAATCGCCGAGATCCTCGCGGGCCAGGCCGGCCACGTGAACTACGGCGTGATCCCCGGCGTGATCTACACCCACCCAGAGGTCGCGAGTGTCGGCGAGACCGAGGAAACCCTGAAAGACAAGGGACGTAGCTATAAGACGGGCAAGTTCAGCTTCATGGGCAACGGCCGGGCGAAAGCGAATTTCGCCGCCGACGGCTTCGTGAAAATCCTCGCCGACACCGAAACTGACCGGATTCTCGGCGCGCACATCATCGGGCCGATGGCGGGCGATCTGATCCACGAGATCTGCGTGGCGATGGAGTTCGGTGCGGCGGCCGAGGACCTCGCCCGCACCTGCCACGCCCACCCGACATATTCCGAAGCCGTGCGCGAAGCCGCGCTGGCCTGCGGCGACGGCCCGATCCACAGCTGACGGAGCGGGCCGGGTCGTCCGAGACGCGGCTGGGCCACGGTACGCCTCACGGATCTTGACGAGATCGGACGTCGAAGACCGGGCGCCGGGCGCGGAGTCAAGGGGCGAAGCCCCGCCGCGCCATCGCCGACCCGCCCCGGAGGGGTGGCGATTGCTCGACACCTTCGCACCGCTCGAGGCCCTACGGACCGGGCAGCCATAAAGTGCACCCGATCAAGCGTTGGATCGCCACCCCGCGGGTCGGCGATGGCGCGGCTCCGCACTGCGTCGCAAACGACTACCCGCAAACCAACTGCAACGCCGCGCGACGACCGGCCGACCCGCATCCAACCACGCAAAATCGTTACACCGGGTTCCCAGCAAATTCAGCAACTTGCCGCGGCGCGGCTAAACTTTCTGCCCCGCGGAATGTTTCGCACGCGAAACATTCAGGCCCGCACACCGACCACCAGGGCGGCGTCGAGCCGCGCGGTGTCGCCCGACAGATCCGCCACCGCCGCGGCACCCGCGCGCCGGGCAAGAAAGTCGCCCGCATTCGAGGTATCGGGCCGCCCCCGCCCGCGATAGGCCGCGCCGCGATAGACCTGCAGGCTGGCGCCCGCGGGGAAGTAGAGCTGGCTCGTGAGCACCGTCCGATCGCCGAGAAACACCTTGTAGTGCACATGCGGCGTGCGCCCGGGATACCAGCCGGGATAGATCGTCCGAAACGCCGCCACGCCGTCCGTTCCGGTCATCTGCGTGCCGCGCAGGAAGGTCTGCCCGCGCGCATCCGCCAGGCCCGAGCGGAACGCCGAGTAGATCCCGCCCGCATCGCAGTGCCAGACATCGACCCGCGCCCCGGGGATCGGCGTGCAATCGGCCGTGACCACTTGCAGCCGCAGCGTCATGGCGGCTCCCGGGCGACCCTCGGTGATGTCGGCGCGCACCAGGCCGGGGTCGAGGTAGAACGGCCCGGCCGTGGTCTCGGGCTGCAGCAGGCAGGCGGAGCCGGCGATCAGCCCCTGCGCCTCGGCCCGTCGCCGCAGGCCCGGCGACAGCGCGCCGAACGGTGCGGCGGCAAGCGCGGTCAATATGGTGCGGCGGGACAGAATTGGCATAGTGCAGTCTCCTTTGCACCCCGACATAGCCCACGGCGCAGCTGTTCGAGGCCCGGGGCGCGGAGATGTGATCGCTAACCGCCGCCGGTCTTGAGCGGCGAACCAGTATTCCCAAAGAAAGCCCCGACCGCGACATTTGTCGGCCGTTCGACTTTCCAGGCAGGCGCGACTGGATTCAGGCCACCAGCATCCGCAGCCCTTGCGTCACGTCGGTCCTCACCGCAAGGCGCAGGCCAGGCTCGTCTCCGGCGCGCAGGGCGGCGAGGATCAGCTTGTGGTGCTGCGGCGCCTCGGTGCGCTGCATACGCCCGTAGAGCCGCCGCATCGTCGGGCCGAGCTGCAGCCACACCGTCTCGGCCATGGCCAGCATCGCCGGCGCCTGGGCGCGCAGATAAAGCGTGCGGTGGAACTCGAGATTGGCGCGGATGTAGCCCACCGCATCGCCCTTCACCACGGCCTCTGCGATGGTTCCGTTGATCGCCTGGAGCCGCTCGATCAGCGCCATATGCGCGCGCGGCAAAGCGCGGCTGGCAAGCTCGGGTTCCAGCAGCGCCCGCAATGCCGCCAGTTCCTCGATCCGCTCGTTGGTCAACTCCGGCGTGCTGATCCGCCCTGAGGACGACAACGTCAGCGCCCCTTCCGCCGCGAGCCGCCGCACCGCCTCGCGCGCGGGCGTCATCGACACCTCGAAGAGTTTGCCGATGCCGCGCAGGGTCAACGCCTCTCCGGGCGGCAATTCGCCATGCAGGATGCGCCCGCGCAGGGTGCGGTAGACGCGATCATGGGCAGCGGGCGCGGCCTCGGCAGGGCGCGGCTGGGTCAGCATAGGGCCATGGTGGGCGCGAAAAGCGGCCCGGTCAATCGTCGAAGCGGTAGCGGTGCAGCGTGGTCCCGTTCTCGCGCAGCCAGCGCCGGCGCGCCCGGTAGTCCGGACAAAGCTCTTCGACCACCCGCCAATAGGCCGGCGAGTGGTTCATCTCGACCATATGCCCGACCTCATGGGCGGCGACGTAGTCCAGCAACTCCGGCGGCGCCATGACCAGGCGCCAGGAAAACATCAGATCGCCCCGCTGGTTGCACGACCCCCAGCGGGACCGAGTATCCCTCAGGGTGATCTTGCCGACCGTCCGCCCCAACACCTTCGCATGCCGTTCCGCCGCCTCGGTGAGGCTGGCCCGCGCCTCGAGCCGCAGAAACGCCTTGATCCGCGCCGCCACCAAGTCCGGCGCCGCTGGCACCAGCATCGCCCCATCGCGCACGATCGCCCGGTCGACCGCACCGGCGGAGATCGTCACCTCCTGGCCGCGCAGCAGGACGGTGCCGCCGATTGCCGGCCGCACCGGGTCCTGTCGCCCGGCCAGATGCCGCCGAATCCAGTCGGATTTTTCCTGCGCGAAGGCCATCGCCTCGTCTGGGTTCATCCCCTTCGGCAGCGACAGCGTCACGCGCCCGTCCAGCGCGGAGACCCGCAAGCTGACCCGCCGCGCCCGCGCCGTTGGCCGCAACGTAATCTCCACCGGGGGATTGCCGGAAAGCACTGCTCGCCCCATATCTCGCCTCTCGCGTTTTGCCCGACCCTAGCCCCGAAATCCTCGCCAAGGCCAGCCCGAACGTCCGCTCTGAAAGGCTTTGACACCCTCGGGCCTTTGTGGCAGGGGACCGCAATTCCGCGAAACGACCGACGAAGACTGCGAAAGGGGTGTCCATGCCCAAGGAAGAATGGGGCACCAAGCGTGTCTGCCCGACCACCGGCAAAAGGTTCTATGACCTCAACAAAGACCCGATAGTCAGCCCCTATACGGGCGATGTGGTGTCACTCGACACCGGCACAAAACAACGCACCGCGATCGTCGAGAAGGTCGAGGAAAAGGCCGAAGAAGAAGATCTGGTGCTGGTCGAGGATGACGACGCCGTGCTGGAAACCGAGGACGAGTCCGAGGTGGATATCGAGGACGACATCCTCGAAGAGGACGACGACAACGTCTCGCTCGACGATATCGCCGACGTGGCGACCGAGGAGGACGACAGCTAGGCGGCTTTTTCCCCTTGATCTGTGCGCCTTGGTTCCATAAGACGCGCGGGTGCAAAATGTGGGGCCATAGCTCAGTTGGGAGAGCGCTTGAATGGCATTCAAGAGGTCAGGGGTTCGACTCCCCTTGGCTCCACCAAAGCCCACCAAAAACCCCGCATCGCCAAGGCGTTGCGGGTTTTTTTGTGCCCCGCCGCCGTAGCAACCTGAGTGCACTGGGCTGCGCGGGTAACGCGTTAGGGACTGGTCGTGAGGCAGAGCGCGATGGGCGGTAGAGCCGTTCGGCGATTAATTCTGCACCGGGCAACTCAGACTTGACGCGACGCCGCTCAAGGTCGGCTGGGTCCAGTTTGAGCTATGTCATCGCGCGCACGGGCACGTCTGGCGCAGACTAAGCCACACGCCCGGTCACCCGCGGCATAGCATATGGCGGCAACGGTCGGGCACAGGCAGGGGAGGTGTCCGCATCATGGCCGATCATGCGATCTCTGAGGCAACCGCCGGACTGGTGACACTCGATGTCAGCCGCCCGATTTGGGACCAGTTTTTCATCGTCGCACCGCTGGTCCTGGTTGGCACCCGCGAAGCTGACGGCCAGGACGATCTGGCGCCCAAGCACATGGTCACACCGATGGGCTGGCAGAATTACTTCGGCTTCGTCTGCACCCCGCGCCACGGCACCTACCGCAACATCGCCCGCGACGGCGTCTTCGCAGTCACCTATCCGCGTCCGGGGCAATGGTTGGAGACCAGCCTCACCGCGGCGCCGCGGTGCGAGGACGACAGCAAGCCGGACCTGCAGCTGGTCCGCAGCTACCGGTCTTCGGATGTCGACTGTCCGGTGGTCGACGGCGGCTATCTGTATCTCGACTGCGAACTCGACCGGTTTGTCGACGGGTTCGGGGTCAACAGCCTGATCGTCGGCCGGATCGTCGCGGCCCGGATCGACCCGGGTTACTTGCGCGCCGACGACCGCGACGACCAGGACCTGATCCACGACGCGCCGGTCTTGGCCTATCTCAGCCCGGGACGTTTCGCCGCTGTGGCGGACACGCTGGCCTTCCCGATCCCGAAGGGCATGCGGAAATGACCGCCGCAGAGACCGACCTGGCGCGCCCGGGGCAGCCCTCAGGGGCCGAGATCCTGGCGCATCTGAAGGGCCAAAAGGACGACTTCGTGGCGTTTCTGGAAGAGCTGACGCGCATCGAATCGCCGTCCCTCGACCCGGTGCCCCAAGGCCGGGCCCGGGGCGTCATCGCCGACCGGCTGCGCCAGGGCGGGTTCCGCACCTGGGCGCTGTCGGGCACCTCCCATGGCGGAAACCTCTATGCCCGGCCGGACGACCGGCCCCGCGGGCGCCCGGTGCAGCTATTGGTCGGGCATTACGACACGGTCTGGCCGGTCGGCACGCTTCGGGACATGCCGTTCGAGGTGGACGGCAACGTTGTGCGCGGGCCCGGCGTCTACGACATGAAGGGCGGCATCACCCAGATCGTCTTTGCGCTGGAGGCATTGGCGCATTTCGGCGCGGCGCCGCAGGTCACGCCGGTCGTTTTCGCCAATTCCGACGAAGAGATCGGCAGCCGCGAATCCACCCACCACATCAGCCGCCTGGCGCGCAAAGCGGCCCGCGCCTTCGTGCTGGAGCCCTCGCTGGGCCGCGACGGCAAGCTAAAGACCGCGCGCAAGGGCGTCGGCCGGTTCACCGTCAAGATCACCGGACAGGCCGCCCATGCCGGGCTCGATCCCGACAAGGGCGCCAGCGCGATCCTGGAGCTGAGCCACGTGGTGCAGTCGCTGTTCGCGCTGAACGATGCCGAGCGCGGCGTGACGGTCAATGTCGGCACCATCGAGGGCGGGTTGCGGCCCAACGTGGTGGCACCCGAAAGCGGCTGCGTGGCGGATGTGCGGGTCCGGACCCACGAAGATGCCGAGCGGGTGACGACGGCAATCCACGGGCTGGCGCCGGTGGTGCCGGGCACCAGTCTGGCGATCGAGGGCGGCATCGGACGTCCGGCGCTGGAGCCGACCCCGCGAAACCGCCGGCTTTGGCGCGAAGCCCAGAGTCTCTCGGCCGAGATCGGGCTCGACCTGCAAGAGGGGCTGGCCGGCGGCGGCTCGGACGGCAACACCACCAGCCTTTACACCGCCACGCTCGACGGGCTTGGGCCGGTCGGCGATGGCGCCCACGCGCCGCACGAATTCCTCTATCTCGACGAGACGCTGGAGCGGACGGCGCTGTTGGCGCTGTTGCTCTTGGCGCCGCCGCTCGACGACCCCGAGGAGGCGCCATGAACACGCCGTTTTTCACCACCGTCACCCGCATCGCCGATGTCGAGACCAACGGTTTCGAGGTCGCACCGCTGCCCCACGACGACTGGGCCACCGGCGACTACGTGATCTGCGAAGTGCAGGGCCGGCCTGGGCCGCTCTATCAAATCGAGCGCCCCTCGGGCCGGATGTGTCAGGTCTTCGACGGCGATCACGTCGTCGGTGCGCTCGGCACCCGCGCCGCCACGCTGGAAGGCGTCGGCGGCTGGCGCGATGTGGACGCGGACGGCGCGATGCATGCGCTGACCGGCGCGGGGCTGTTTGGCAAGGCGACCTCGGTTTCGCCGCTGCTGCCTCCCTTGATGCGCCTGCAATATGGCGGGCACCTGATGCGGGAAGGCGGCAAGCTGACCATGCGGGGCTTTTGCGCCGAGGTCGCACCGCTTGCCCTGGATATGCCCGTCATCCTGCTGATCGGAACCTCGATGTCGGCCGGCAAGACCGCCTCGGGCCGGGTCATCGTGCACGAATTGGCGCAGATGGGCCTCAAGGTCGCCGCCGCGAAACTGACCGGCGCAGCGCGGTTCCGCGATATGTTGAGCTGGAAGGACGCCGGCGCCGCAGATGTGTTCGATTTCGTCGATGTCGGGCTGCCCTCGACAGTGTGCCCGCCGGAGGATTTCGGGCCGCTCTTGACCGAGCTTTTGTCGAAGATCGCCGCAACCGGTGCGGATGTGCTGGTGGCAGAGGCCGGGGCCTCGCCGCTGGAACCCTATAACGGGTCGGTCGCGATGCAGATGATCGACGACAAGGTGCGGATGATGGTGCTTTGCGCCTCGGACCCCTATGCGGTGCTGGGCGTGCAGCACGCCTTCGACCGGACGCCGGATCTGGTCTGCGGGCCGGCGGCGAACACCGAGGCCGCGGTGGACCTTGTCGGGCGGCTTTGCGGCGTCCCGGCGCTGAATCTGCTGCGCCGCCGCGCCCGCCCGGCGCTTCAGGACATGTTGCAGGCCAGGCTGGGGCGTAGGTAGGTCCCGCCGGCGACTGCCAGTTTTGTCCCAGGCGGGGCGCAAGCGGCCGCTTTGGACCGGGCCACCGTCAGGCGCCGGCTTGGCGAAGGTTCACACTAGACCGACACGGCCGCCAGCACCGCGTCCCTCTCCAGCGCGTCCTTTCGCCCCTGCAGCCGGACCGCCCCGCGTTCCAGCACGTAGATCTGGTCGGCGATACCGTAGGCGAAGCTGAAATACTGCTCGACCAGCACGATCGCCATGCGGCCCTGGTCGCGCAAATAGCCGATGACCTCGCCGATCTGTTGGATGATCGACGGCTGGATGCCCTCGGTCGGCTCATCCAGCAGCAACAGCCGGGGCCGGGCGATCAGCGCCCGGGCGATCGCGAGCTGCTGCTGCTGGCCGCCCGACAGATCGCCGCCGCGCCGGTCGAGGAAGTCGCGTAGGATCGGAAACAGCTCGAAGATCTCGCCCGGGATGTTGCGTTCGGCCCGCGGCAGGCAGGCGAACCCGGTCTCCAGGTTCTCGCGCACCGTGAGCAGGGGAAACACGTCGCGCCCCTGCGGCACATAGCCCACGCCGCGCCGCGCCAGGGCATGGGCCGCCAGATGCCCCACCGCCGCGCCGTCCAGCGTCACCGTCCCGCCGGAGGCCCGATGCGTGCCCGACAGCGCCTTCAGAAGCGAGGTCTTGCCGACGCCGTTGGTCCCCATCACGCAGGTGACCTCGCCCGGCGCGGCCTGCAGGTCGATGCCGTTCAAAATCTGCGATCCGCCGTAATGCAGGGTGAGGTCCTTGACGTCGAGCATAGCCTAGAGCCATTTGCCTTTACGTTGAATCGGAACTCGCTGCCTCTCAATCAGCAAAAAGCTGATTTCGAACGCAAATTCCGATGCCGTGTGTTTCATTGAAAACGCAAACCGCTTCAGCGCCCCAAATAGACCTCGATCACCTCGGCGTCCGAAGTGACGTGGTCGATTGAGCCCTCGGCCAGCACCGCGCCCTCGTGCAGCACCGTGACCTTGCAGCCAAGCCGGCGGACGAACTCCATGTCGTGCTCGACCACCACCACCGCACGGGTCTCGGCCGCCTTGCGCAGGATGTCGGTGGTGTGCGCGCGCTCGGCCGGGGTCATGCCGGCGGCGGGCTCGTCGACCAGCAGAAGGCGGGGGTCCTGGGCCAGCAGCATACCGATCTCGAGCCATTGCTTCTGACCGTGGCTGAGCGCGCCGGCCTTGCGCGGCAGCTCTGCAGTCAGGCCGATCTCACCGGCCAGTTCGGCGATCCGGTCCCGATCCGCCCGGCTGTTGCGGTCGCGCAGCACCGCCAAGGGCCCGCGGCGCTTCTTCAAGGCAAGAGCGAGGTTGTCGAACACAGTCTGATCCTCGAACACCGTCGGGCGCTGATACTTGCGACCGATGCCCTCTTGCGCGATGCGGCTTTCGCTGAGCCCGACCAGCGACAGGCTGCGCTCGCCCCAGATCACCCGGCCGCTGTCGGGGCGGGTCTTGCCGGTGACGATGTCCATGAAGGTGGTTTTGCCGGCGCCGTTCGGCCCGATGATCGCGCGCAGCTCTGGCTCGGCGATCTGGAACGACAGGTTGTCGATCGCTTGAAACCCGTCGAAGGCGACCGAGACGCCCGAGACCTCCAACAGCGTGCTCACCGCTCGGCCTCCTTCTCGCGCAGCGCCCCGGCGTCGGGGCCCAGGTCCTGCCCGTGCCGGTCCGGCGCCCGCCGCTCGGCCAGCGCCGCGATCACCCCGCCGATGCCCTTGGGCGCAAACAGCGTCACCGCGACGAAGCTCAGGCCCAGAAGCACCGTCCACCAGTCCACCCAGCGGACCGTGACGGCCCCAAGGTCCAGATCCGGCGCCTGGCCACCCGTAAACCAGGTCGAGACCAGGCTGACGAAGGCGGCGCCGATCACCGCGCCGTAAAGCTGCCCGCGGCCACCAATGGCGACCCAGACCGCCAGATAGATCGAGGCGATCGGCGCGATCTCGGCGGGGTTGATGATCCCGGCCTGCGGGTAGTAGAGCGCGCCGGCGATGCCGGCCAGAACCGCGGTCAGGGTGAAGACTGCCAGCTTGAACGCCTCGACCGGGTAGCCCAGGAACCGCACCCGCGCCTCGTCGTCGCGGATCGCGCGGATGACGTTGCCGAATTTGCCCGAGACCAGCCAGGCGCAGAACAGATAACCCAGCCCAAGCGCCAGCGCCGAGGCCCAGAAGAACCAGACCGACAGCACGTCCTGGCCCGTCGCCTCGAGCCCGGGGATGTTCTGCAGCCCCGACAGCCCGTTATTGCCCCGCAGCCCGCTGTCGTTCTGGAAGAGGTAGAGCGCCAGCGCCAGCGTCATCGCCTGGGTCAGGATCGACAAGTAGACCCCGGTGACCCGGCTGCGGAACGCCAGCCAGCCGAAGACCAGCGCCAGCAAGCCCGGGACCAGCACCACAAAGGCCAGTTGGACCGGCAGCGCGTGCGCGAAGCTCCAGACCAGCGGCAGCTCGGACGCGCCGACGACGCCGAAGATCTGGGTGGCGATGCCTTCTCGGATTTCTTCCGGGGTGGGCGGCAGCGGCGCTGCGGCGAGGCTGGCGGTGACGATGATCTCGGTCCGGGCGTACATCAGCCACATGCCGATGGCGTAGCCGCCGAGCCCGAAGAACGCCATGTGGCCGAGCGACAGGATGCCGGTGTAGCCCCAGACCAGGTCCATCGCCAGCGCCGCGAGGCAGAGGCACAGCGTCTTGCCCAGCGTCTTGACGAAAGAGGTCGAGATCAGGCCCAGCCCGAAGGCTTCGCTCAGCACGGTGACGCCGAGGGTGAAAAGCGCCAGCAGCGTCAGAAAGACCAGCACCGAGGGGTGGCGCATCGCAAACGGGCGCCGGACGGGGGCAGAGAAGGCGGCGTCGGTCACGATCAGGCCTCCGCCGCGCGGCCCTTGAGCGCGATGATGCCTTTGGGCCGAAACTGGATGAAGAGGATGATGAAGAGGATCATGTAGGTCTGCGCTGCCAGCGTGTTCGAGGGGTTCAGCCACTCGATCCCCTTCTGCAGCGTGCCAATCAGGGCCGCACCCGCGAGCGTGCCCCAGATGCTGCCGACGCCGCCGACGACCACGGTCATGAAGCTTTGCACGATGTATTGCTGGCCGATCTCGCTGGTGACCTGGGCGAAAAGCCCGATCGCCACGCCGGCGATCCCGGCGATGCCCGAGCCGAGGCCGAAGGTCAGCATGTTGATCCGGTCCGGGTTGATCCCCATCGAGGCCGCCATGCGCGGGTTCTGGGTCACCGCGCGCACCTCGAGCCCCAGCCGGGTACGGTTGAGGATCACCAACAGCAGTGCCAAAAACACCAGCGCCAGAAAGAAGATCGCGATCCGGATATAGCTGATCGAGACCACGTCGTTGATCACCCAGGCGCCGGCCAGCCAGTCGGGCGAGGTCAGGGGCCGCGCCTGGGTGCCGAAGATGTTCTTGGCGATCTGCTGCAGCGCGATCGAGATGCCGAAGGTGGCCAACAGCGTCTCCAAGGGCCGGTGATAGAGCCAGCGGATCACCAGCCGCTCCATCGCCACGCCGGCGCCGAAGGTCACGGCAAACGCCAAGGGCAGCGCCAGCAGGATCGACAGCGTGTAGTCCGGCACCACAAGCTGCACGACATAGCCGGTGTAGGCGCCCATCATGATGAACTCGCCATGGGCCATGTTGATCACGCCCATCACGCCGAAGGTGATCGCCAGCCCGATGGCGGCGAGGAAGTAGATCGAGGCCAAGGACAGCGCGTCGAGCGCCAGATCGGCGGTCTGGTTCAGCGCCAGCGTCAGCTCGATCGACTCCAGCACCGCCGCCGCCGCGGCGGTGACGGCGGGGTTTTGCAACAGAAAGGCGTCGAAGAAGACATGCGCGGCCAGGGCGGCGTTGATCTCGGCCGCTCCCGGCGCCGGCTCGGCCAGCCCGGCGGCGGCGAGCGCGTCATAGGCGGTCTGGCGCGCCGCGTCGGTGCTCAGCGTCTCAACCGCGACGCCCCCGACCACCCCGCCCGCAATATTGGCGACCAGCACCGCCTTGCGGGTCTCGGCGTCGATCGGCGGCGGCAGGGCGCCGGCCTCGACCAGCAGGGCAACGGCCGCCTCGCGCGGCAGGGCGTCGGTGCCGGGGGTCAGCCGCTGCGCCAGATTGGCATTGGCTGGAATCTCCACGGCCACCCGGCGCTCGGTGGTCAACAGCGGGTTCAGCGCCGCCCGCACGTCGACCCCCAGATCGGACCGGAAGCTTTCGATCGCCGCGACCTGCGATGCCGCGTCGGGGTCGAAGCGGATCGTCAACAGCCGCTGCATCCGCTCCGCCCGCGCCCTCAGCACAGGGTCGGACTCGTCCGGCGCCACGCTGCGCAGCACCTCCAGATGGCTGGCCTCCGCGTCGCGGGCGATGGCGTCCAGCGCCAGGGCGCGCTCGGCCGGGTCGGGGTCGCGCAACTGGAACTGCACCAGCGCCGCGCCGATCATGCCGCGGATGCCGCTGTTGGGCTTGAGCTGCTTCAACTCACGCTTGCCGGCGGTCCCGACCTCGGCCCCGCTGGCGATGTCGATCAGCGCCAAACCGTCGCCATGCGGAGCCACGAAAAAGAACCGGCCGTCCGCCTTGCGCAGCCACAGCTCCTTGGCCTGCCATTTCTCCAGAACGGTGCGCGCGTCGCCGAGCCCGCTCGCCGCCAGCGCATCGATCGCCGGGGCGATGGTCTTGCGCGAACTCTTGGCGATGATCTCGCCATGCTCCTGCAACAGCGCCTGGATCGGGGCCTCGGTCGCCTCAACCGCAACGCTCGTGCCAAACACACCGAGCAGCAAAGCCATCAGCCTCAGCAGTGCCATCGCGTGCCTCTTCATCTGGCCCGAAATATCTCAGGGGGAGCGCGAGGGGGACGGCGTCCCCCTCGCCTCGGTCGGATCACCTAGTAGTTCGACTTGATCTGAACGCAGGTCTCGGTCGCGGTGTTGTACATGCCGCAGCCCAAATCCTTCCAATCCGACGTCAGCACCGCCGATTCGGGCAGGAAGTCGGTCCAGGCGTCGCCCGGCACCTCTTCGGTCTGGCTGATGATGTCGAACTGGCCGTCCTCGAGGATCTCGCCGATCAGCACCGGCTTGGCCAAGTGGTGGTTCGGCAGCATCACCGCGGTGCCGCCGGTGAGATTGGGGAATTTCTGGCCGTACATCGCCGTCCGCACCGCATCGACATCCGTGGTCCCGGCCGCAGTCGCCGCATTCACCCACATGTTGAAGCCGATGTAATGCGCCTCCATCGGGTCGTTGGTGACCCGGTCTTCGCCCATCTTGGCCTTCCACGCCTCGACCCAGCCGGCATTGATCTCGGTATCGGCGGATTGAAAGTAGTTCCACGCCGCCAGGTGCCCGACGAGGTTCGAGGTGTCGAGCCCGCTCAACTCCTCCTCTCCGACCGAGAACGCCACCACGGGGATGTCGTCCGCGCTGACCCCTGCGGCCGCGAGCTCCTTGTAGAAGCCCACGTTGGCGTCGCCGTTGATCGTCGAGATCACGCCGACCTTCTTGCCGTCGGCACCCAGCGCCACGACGTCGGCCACGATCTTCGACCAGTCGGAATGACCGAACGGCGTGTAGTTGACGAAGATGTCGTCCGGGGCTATGCCCTTGTCCTGCAGATAGGCCTCGAGGATGTTGTTGGTGGTGCGCGGATAGACGTAATCGGTGCCCAGAAGCGCGAATTTCTCGACCTCCAGCTCCTCGAGGAAATAGTCGGTCGCCGGGATCGCCTGCTGGTTCGGCGCGGCGCCAGTGTAGAACACGTTCTTCGAGCTTTCCTCGCCCTCGTACTGCACCGGGTAGAACAGCAGGCCGTTCAGCTCTTCGATCACCGGCAGAACCGACTTGCGGCTTACGCTGGTCCAGTTGCCGAAGATCACGTCGACCTCGTGCACCGTCAACAGCTCGCGCGCCTTCTCGGCAAAGAGCGGCCAGTCCGAGGCCGGGTCGACCACGACCGGCTCGATCTCACAGCCCAGAAGACCGCCCGCGGCGTTCTGCTGGTCGATCAGCAAGAGCATCGTGTCCTTCAGCGTGGTTTCGGAAATCGCCATCGTGCCGGACAGCGAATGCAGGACGCCGACCTTGATCGGGCAGTCGGCGAGCGCCGGCGTGGCCAGCGCCGCGGCGGCGGCAAGACCGGTGAGAGAACGGGTGAGTCGTGGCATGGAGATCCTCCATGCAGGGCGCCGGCGCCGCTTGCGCAGCAAGCGCGTCGCGAGGTAGGCTGGCCCCCTGCAGCTTCGTGTTGCAATCAGTGTGGCGGCCGGTGCGATGTCCAGTCTCTCGGCCGTCACACGCCCTGTTCGGACGTCCTTTAGTTGCGGCGCGTCGGGACGATCGCAATTCCCGACGATGCAAGCGACGCATGTGCCGATGGGATCGCCCAGAATTCAGGCGTGATTTCCTGCATTGCCAAAAAATCGGGCGGTGGACGGTGAGAAATTCCGTGTCGGATTTTTTTGCCGCTGAAATTCGCCTGAAGCGAACGTTGGTCATGAGACTGCACACAGCCCTGCGAAGCGCCTCGAAAAACCGCTTCGAATTGCGTTCTGAAGCGGCTTCTTAGCCGCTGGCATCGTCGATCATCCGCGTCAGGCGAAATCCAGCGGTGCCTTTGGCTTCACGAATGCGGCGCCTCGGCTCGCCGCCAGCGCAACAGATCCGGCTCGGCTTTGGCGACCCCGACAGGATTCGAACCTGTGACCTACCGCTTAGGAGGCGGTCGCTCTATCCAGCTGAGCTACGGGGCCAGTGCCAAAGCCATACTGCGGCGACGCGCCCAAGTCATCCGCCATTTTGACCAAGGGGCGGGGCGGGGATCGGGCCGGCAGGGGCGCCGCGCGGCCCCGGCGCCAGTGGCACAGGCAAGGCTGGCGCTACCGATCCGTCGCCCAAGGCGACACCATACTGCATCAGGCCGCGCGCACCGAAATGCGGGTCAGCCAGCGCCTGGTCCAGCGATGCGACCAGGGTGCAGCAGCAGTCGACGCCGTCAAAAGCCTGGGCCCAATGCGCGCCGGGTCGGCGGCCGATAATGCGCGACACCTCGGTCAGTGTCGCCTGCGGGTCACGACCGTCGTCGCGCAGGTCTTCGGGCAGATCGAGCACCGTGCAGAAGTTGTCCCAAAACCGCTGTTCGATCGGCGCCGCCGCAACGACCTGGCCGTCCAGGGTGGGATAAAGCCGATACCGGGCGGTACCGCCCGTCAATAGGCTGTCGCCGCTGCCCGGCGCCGCACCCGTTGCGGCGTGCTGTGCCAAAGCCCACCAGGCCAACGGGAACAGATTGTCGGTCATCGACACGTCCAGATGTGCACCCCGGCCCGTCTGCCGCCGCGCCTCGAGCGCCAGCAGGATGTTCATCACGGCCGGATAAGCGCCACCGGCGATGTCGGCGATCAGGGCCGGCGGCACGACCGGCGCCTCCGCTTTCCCAAGCGACAGGGCCAAGAGCCCGGTCTCGGCCATGTAATTCAGGTCGTGTCCAGCCACTTGCGCCTTTGGCCCGTCCTGCCCGAAACCGGTGATCGAGCAATAGATCAGCTGGGGAAACCGCTCGGCCAGTGTCGGGTATCCCAACCCGATCCGCGCCATCACTCCTGGCCGGAATTGCTCGATCAGAATGTCGGCGCGGGCCAGATGCGGCTCTAACTCCGCCCGTCCGGCTTCGGATTTGAGATCCACCGCCAGGCTCGCCTTGCCGCGGTTCAACATCGCGAAGGGCAGGCTTTCGCCGCCTTTGAACGGCGGATAGGCGCGCATCTCGTCACCCGCGCCGGGCCGCTCGACCTTGATCACCTCCGCGCCCGCCTCGGCCAGGATCAACGACGCCATCGGCCCCGGCAGCAAGGTCGAGAAATCCAGTACTACGACGCCGTCCAGCGGTCTCATCCTGATGCCCTCCCTGGTCCGAACCCTTGGTGGCACAGGCCGGTACGCGAGACCAGAACCGGAGGGCGAAAGAAAAGGAGGAGCAATTGGCCCACCGCTCCTCCTTCCTCGTCCCGATTGGCCTTCGACCCGCCGGGCAACCCTTGTGTTACCGCTAACATATCGTGGCGCGCAGACTTGGACAAGCCCTGGCTTTAACGCTAACATCGCCCGCACAGGACCGTAACGGTGGAGGCCGCCCTTGGCCAAGGAAGAGATCGCCAACGAGAACCGCCCGCTGACTTTGCGCGACGTGTCGATGGCCTCCGGCGTCAGCGAAATGACGGTCAGTCGGGTGCTGCGCGGCCGCGGCGATGTCAGCGATGCAACCCGAACCAAGGTGCTCGAGGCCGCCAAGATGCTGGGCTACGTGCCGAACAAGATCGCCGGCGCGCTGGCGTCGCAACGGGTCAACTTGGTCGCGGTCATCATTCCGTCGTTGTCGAATCTGGTCTTTCCCGAGGTGATGACCGGCATCTCCGAGGTGCTCGACGAAACACCGCTGCAACCCGTCGTCGGCGTCACGAATTACGGCCCAGAACGCGAGGAGGCGGTGCTTTATGAGATGCTCAGCTGGCGGCCCTCGGGCGTGATCATCGCGGGGCTCGAACACACCGATGCCAGCCGCGCGATGTTGCGCGCCGCGGGCGTACCGGTGGTCGAGATCATGGATTGCGACGGCGAGCCGGTCGATGCCATGGTCGGCATCTCACACCGCCGGGTGGGGCGCGAGATGGCCAAAGCGATCGTCCGGGCGGGCTATCGCCGGATCGGTTTTCTCGGCACCAAGATGCCGCTCGACCACCGGGCGCGGAAGCGGTTCGAGGGCTTCACCGAGGCGCTTGCCAAGGAGGGCCTCGAGGTCGCCGACCAGGAGTTCTACCAGGGCGGCTCGGCGCTGGTGAAGGGACGCGAGATGACCGAGGCGATCCTGACGCGCACGCCGGATCTCGATTTTCTGTATTATTCCAACGACATGATCGGCGCGGGCGGGCTGCTCTATTGCCTCGAAAACGGGATCGAAGTGCCGGGCCAGGTCGGGCTGGCGGGGTTCAACGGGCTGCGGCTATTGGACGGGCTGCCGAAGAAGCTGGCCACTATGGATGCCTGCCGCGCCGAGATCGGGCGCGAGGCGGCGCGGCTGGTGGCGGCGCATGCGGGCGAGGACAGCGCCGGCGCCGAACGCCACGTGCTGACGCCCACATTGGAGTTCGGCGCGACGTTGAAGCGGCGCTGAGCGGCTGCGGCGGGGGGCTTGGCCGCCGGCTTGGCACGAACGTCAGCGCTCTGTCCCGGGCACGGACTCAAGGCCGCAGGCCGCCGTGCCCATCGCCAACCCGCCCCGGAGGGGTGGCGATTGATCGGCGGCAGCGCACCGCTTGAGGCTCTACGGACTCGACGACCATAAAGCACCGCCGTTCAGAGGTCGGGTCGCCACCCCGCGGGTCGGTGATGGGCACGGCTCCGCGCTCGGGCGACTCGCGTTCGCACCAAGCCAAGACCCACCCGTTTCGCAGCGCTCCGCACCTGATCTGGATCAAACCCAACACATCCCAAAAATGCTATGTGAAAAACTCAGCATTGTTCTGCGGGAGGGCGGGACTGGTCATGCGGATCACCAAACGGACGAACCTGGCGATGCGGGTCTTGATGTTCTGCGCGGTCAATGTCGGGCACAACGTCACCAAGGCGCAGATCGCCAAAGGCTGCAATTCGTCCGAGAACCATCTGGGCCACGTGGTCAATCAGCTCGGCCAGTTCGGCTATCTCACCACGATCCGCGGTCGCCGCGGCGGCCTGCGCCTGGCGCGGCCGGCCACCGAGATCTCGATCGGCGAGGTGTTCCGGAAATTCGAGGCCGACGTGCCGATCGCTGAGTGCTTCGCCGGCGCCGACAACACCTGCCCCCTGGCCCCGGTCTGCCGCTTGCGCGGCGAGATCCGCTGTGCCGTCGAAGCGTTCTACAGCCATCTCGACACCGTGATGCTGGACGAGCTGGTTGACGAGAACGAGGGTCTCTGCCGGCTGTTGGAGCAGGCCGAACCGGCTTGAAGGGCGCGGGCGGTCGGGCGCGGCGTCACCTCTCGCATACCCTGGACTCGAACGAGCGTTGCCCGCATTGCGTTAAGCCGGGCCCATCGCCGACCCGCGGGGTGGCGATCCGACCTCCGATCGGCGGCACTTTATGGCTGTCGAGTCCGTAGGACCTCAAGCAATGCACTGGTGTCGAATGATCGCCACCCCTCCGGGGCGGGTTGGCGATGGGCACGGCGGGGCCGCGCCCCTTGAGTCCGTGCCCCAGGCATCACGCAAATGCCGGCTCAAGGCACCCTCCGTCTCGGCGAACCGCCCCCCCTACGACCCAAAACACTCCGGCATCGCGACGAAAAGCGCCTGGGGGTGGCGGCGGTAGGCGCCGGTTTTGGGGGCGATGTCCCCGACCGGGGCTGTGAGGTCCGGGCACGGGTTGCGATCAGAGGCGCGCAGGACCAAGAGCACCTCTTCGGTGCCTGGCCGGTAGGGGAAGCGCTGCGCATAGTGGTGCTGCGGCCGGCCCTTGGGCGGCACCGAAGCGACCACGACGTCCAGATCGCGCGCGGTGTAGAACAGGTCGGCCAGCACGTCGCGGTCGCCGGCCACGATGGTCGTCAGCCCGCGCGCCTCGGCCGCCGCCAGGATCGCCTGGCTCATCTCGTCGCGCCCGATATACCGCTCCAACAGCGGCTGCCCGCGCCAGACCAGCGCCTCGGGCGCCACCGCCGCCAGCGGGAACAGCAGGCAGAGCGCGCCGTTCACCGCAAAGGACGCCGCCAGCCAGACCCGCCGCCGCAGCACCACCGCGACCGCCAGAACCGTGCCGGCCAGGTAGGCCGAGGCCGCCCAGTTGGCGTAGGCCTGGCTCAACAGCGCCTGGACACAGACCGCCGCCAGGATCGGCAGCGAGAACATGAGCAAAAGCCGTCCCTCCGCCCCCGCCCGCCGCCACCGCAGCGCCGCCGACAGGAACGCCGCGAACAGGACGGGCCCGAGCACCGCAAACTGGCTCGCCACGAACGCCGTCAGCCCGCCGTAGTTCAGCCCAGCCCGCGCGCCGGGATCGCGCACCCAGTCGGCGTTGTCCAAGGTATGCTGCACCGTGGTCAGCCCGTTGGCGAGGTTCCAAATCAGGTTCGGCGATGCCACCGCCAGGAACCCGGCCAAGGCCAATCCGGCCGCCCTCCACCCCGGCCGGGCCGAGGGCAGCAGCAACCCCGCCAAGGCGGCTGAGATCAGGTAGTAGAGCGCGGCGTATTTCGACAGGAACGCCAGCCCCAATGCCGCGCCGGTCAGGACCGCAACCCAGGCCTCACCCCGCTCCAGCACTCGCAAATAGCCCAGGAGGGCGGCGGCCAGGAACGGAAACATCACCGTGTCGGTCGAGATCAGCAGGCTGCCCACCGCCACCATCGGCAGCGTGACATAGCCAAGCGCCACCCAGAACGCCGCCTGCCGCGTCACCACCCGCGCCGCCACCGCGCCCAGGATCAGCGCCGACGCGGCGTGCAAAAGCGGCCCCGGCAGGCGGATCCAGAACGCTCCGTCGCCGCCAATCTCGGTGAAGAAGCGGATCACCCAGCCGATCATCGGCGGCTTCGAGTAATACCCAAAGGCCAGCTCCTGCCCCCAAAGCCAGTACTGTGCCTCGTCGACGAAAAGGTCGGTCCGGTTGAACGCCAGCAGCACGACCCGCGCCGCCGTCACCGCCAGCACGGCCCAGGCGGCGGGCCACAGCCAGCCGCGCTCAACCGGCACGGCGGCGCTCGGCATAGATCAGCCAGAGGTTCCGGGAATAGATGAATAGGCCCATCGACTGGCCCAGGATGAAGACCGGGTCCTTGCGATAGACCGCGTAGGTGAAGAGGATCAGCCCGCCGCCGATCGAGAAATACCAGAACGCCAGCGGAATGACCGACCGTTTCTCGCGCTCCGACACGATCCACTGCACCAGGAAGCGCGACATGAACAGCAGTTGCCCGCCGAGGCCGAAGGCGACCCACCAGAACTCGGCCCAGCTTTGCACGTTGAGCCAGGCAAACAGCGTTTCGATCATCCGCCCGGCTCCTCGGCCTGCACCTTCTTGCGGCGCCGGATCAGCCAGGCGACGCCGATCAGGTCGTAGAGCCCGACCCAGGCGCGCTGCAGGTTCGAGTAGTTCGACCGCCCGGCGTGGCGTTCGGCATGGGCGACGTCGACCAGCTTCACCCGCCAGCCGTCGCGCTTGAAGAGCGCGGGCAGATAGCGGTGCATGTGGTCGAAATAGGGCAGCGCAAGGAAGGCGTCGCGGCGAAACCCCTTCAGTCCACAGCCGGTGTCGCGGGTGCCGTCGCGCAAAAGCCGGCGGCGCAGCCAGTTGGCAAAGCGCGAGCCGAGCCGCTTGGACAGTGTGTCCTGTCGCCCGACCCGCTGCCCGGCCACCAGTCCCAAGCTGCCGGTGTCGTCGGCCAGAAGCGGGGCGTAGAGCTTGGGCAGTTCGGCGGGCGGGTTCTGGCCGTCGCCGTCGAGGGTACAGATGACTGGGCCCCTGGCCGCCAGCACGCCGCTATGCACAGCCGCACTTTGCCCGCCGGAGGTCGGGTGCCGGATCAGCCGCAGCGGGTGGGTCGCCGCCAGCGCCCCGACCGCCGCCGCAGTGCCGTCGGTCGAGCCGTCGTCGACCACGATGATCTCGTAGTCCGGCAGGGCGGCGCAGGCCTCGGCGATCCCGGCGATCAGCGGCGCGACGTTCCCGGCTTCGTTTCGCATCGGAATCACGATCGACAGCGATGTCATCGAGGTCCTCACCCCAGCCCGGGCCCACCCTGCGCACCGTGCGGCGGGTTAAACCCGATCACCCCGGCGATGTCCACCGCCGGCGCAGATGCTGCAGCGCAGAATGTTTCGCGCGCGAAACAATTTACCAATCTTGCCAGTCGGTTAAGAAACCGAGCGCTGACGGGGAGCAGGGCCACTCGCGTCGTCGATTTGGCGCGAAGCCGGGCCCATCGCCGACCCGCGGGGTGGCGAGCCGACGCTTGTTCGGCGGTGCTTTATGGTGGTCGAGTCCGTAGGGCATCGAGCGGTGTGTGAGTTTGGACAAATCGCCGCCCCACCCGGGCGGGTTGGCGATGGGCACGGCGGGGCTGCGCCCCTTGATCCCGTGCCCCAAGCAAACCCTGCAACTTCTCCGTCACCCCAGATCGCGCTGAAAGATCCAGTCGTGGTCGGGGTGGTTCTTGAACCGCCATTTCCGCAAGGGCCCGGCCATGACGTTGAGATAGTACATGTCGTAGCCGTAGGGCGCGCCGCAGGGGTGGTGGCCTTTGGGCACCAGCACCACGTCGTGGTTCGAAACCGCCATGGTCGCGTCCAGGCTGCCGTCCTCGGTCCAGACCCGCTGAATCCCGAAGCCCTGGGCCGGGTTCAGCCGGTGATAGTAGGTCTCTTCGAGATAGGTCATGTTGGGGAAATCGTCTTCGTCGTGGCGGTGCGCGGGCCAAGACGACCAGTGGCCGGCGGGGGTGTAGACCTCGGTGACCAGCAGGCTGTCGGCCACGTCGCGGTTTTCCATCGCGATGTTGTGGAGGTAGCGGGTGTTGGTGCCCTTGCCGCGGTCCTCGAGCGCGATGCCCGCCGGCCCGATCACCTGGGCTTCATGCCCGCCCCTGCCGGGCGCGGTGCAGACCGCCAGCGTCGCCGCGGTGGTGGCGGTCGCCGACCAGTCCGAGCCGTTCGGGACGTAGACGCAATGCGGCGGCGTGCGGTCGAACACGTCCATCCGGTCGCCGAGCTCGCCGAACGACGTCGCCCCGGCGCCGATCTCGGCCTTGCCCTCGACCAGGACCAGGATCGCCTCGGTGTCGCCGGTGGGCTCGGCCACGGTTTCGCCTGGCACCAGGCGATAGAGACCAAAGCCGACATAGCCCCAATTCGCCGTCGCCGGCGTGATGTCGTGCACCTTGCCGGTCTCTCCCGACGGCTTGCGCAAAAGGGTCATGGCTCGTCTCCTCCCTCCGGGTCCCACACGATGAAGAACTGATAGGCCAGATAAGCACCCGCGGCGCCGAAAACGATGGCCCAGAACACCGCACCCCGGCTCAGCTCGACCGCGGCCCAGGCCAGGCACGCCGCCACGATCCCGAGCCGCAGCCAAAGCGGCTTCAGCAAGGGCGACTGGACGTCGAAGGGCCCGCGGCTCATCGCCCGTTCCGCGCCTCCACCGCCGCCTCGTAGGCCCGGCGCGCCGCCTGTACCTCTTTGCGCTCGCTGACCTCGGGCACCGCGACCTCCCACCAGCTGCCGCCGGCCTCGGTCGACGGATAGGGATCGGTGTCGATGACGACGACGAAGGGCCCGGCGGCCTCTTTCGCCTGGGTCAGGGCCGCCTCGAGTTCCGCGATGCTCGCAGCCTTCACCGCCTCGGCACCGAGCGCCCGCGCATGGCCGACGAAATCGATGTGGCTGGGGGTCTCGTGCACCGCGGTGTCCAGGAGGTTGTTGAACTCCTCGCCGCCCGTCGCCAGTTGCAGCCGGTTGATGCAGCCGAAACCGCGGTTGTCGGTGACCACGATGGTGATCTTCAGCCCCATCATCGCCGCGGTGGCAAGCTCGGAGTTCATCATCAGATAGGTGCCGTCGCCGGTGAAGCAGATCACGTCGCGGTCGGGCTCGGCGAGCTTGATCGCCAGCGCCCCGGCAATCTCGTAGCCCATGCAGCTATAACCGTATTCCATGTGATACGACATCGGCCGCCCGGCCTTCCAGAGCTTGTGCAACTCGCCGGGCATCGTGCCCGCGGCGCACATCACCACCGTGTCCGGGCCCGCCGCCCGCTGCACCGCGCCGATCACCTGCATGTCGGTTGGCAAGGCGTTGCTGTCCTCCTCCGGCGCGGCGGTCAGCGGATCGACGGCGGCGAACCAGTCCGCCTTGACCGAGGCCGCGGGCGGCGTGGCGGTATAGCCGGTCAGCGCCGCGCCCAAGGCCTCGATCCCGCGCCTGGCGTCGCAGACAAGCGGCATCGCGCCGTGTTTCGTGGTGTCGTAGGCCTGCACGTTCAGCGAGATGAGACGGCGGTCCGGGTTTTGGAACAGGTCCCAGGACCCGGTGGTGAAGTCCTGAAACCGCGTCCCGACCCCGATCACCACATCCGCAGCGGCGCAGATCGAATTGGCCGACGACGCGCCCGTGACCCCGATGGGGCCGAGGTTCAGCGGATGGTCCCACGGCAGCGAGGACTTGCCGGCCTGGGTCTCGACCACCGGGATTTGGTGGGCTTCGGCAAAGGCGACCAGATCGGCCTCGGCATCCGAGTAATGCACGCCGCCGCCGGCGATAATCACCGGCCGCGCGGCGCCCCGGATCGCCTCTGCCGCCTCTGCGACCTCGGCGTCGTCGGGGCGGATGCGGCGCATGCGCCAGACGTGCGGCTCGAAGAAAGACCGCGGGAAATCGTAGGCTTGGGCCTGGATGTCCTGGCAGAAGGCCAGCGTGACCGGCCCGCAGGTCGCCGGGTCGGTCATCATCGCCATCGCGCGGGGCAAGGCCGTCAACAGTTGTTCGGGCCGGGTGATGCGGTCGAAATAGCGCGACACCGGGCGGAAGCAGTCATTTGCGCTGATGGTGCCGTCCCCGAAGCTTTCGACCTGCTGCAGCACCGGATCGGGCCCGCGGGTGGCGAAGACGTCGCCGGGGACCAAGAGCACCGGCAGCCGGTTGACATGCGCCAGCGCCGCGGCGGTGACCATGTTCGTGGCGCCAGGCCCGATCGACGACGTCGCCATCATCGCGCGCTTGCGTTTGAGCTGCTTGGCATAGGCGATCGCGGCATGGGCCATGGCCTGCTCGTTGTGGCCGCGGTAGGTGGGCAGCCGCGCCTGCACGCCGTGCAGCGCCTCGCCCAGACCGGCGACATTGCCGTGGCCGAAGATCGCCCAGCAGCCGGCGATGAAAGTCTGGTGATCCTCGTTCATCTGGTTGGCCAGGTAGCGGACCATGGCCTGGGCGGCGGTCAGTCGGATGGTCATGGGTTGGTCTCCTGCACATTGGCGCGTGCGGCGTCCCACACGCGGCAGAGGTCTTGAAATTTGGCGGCCATCTGGGCGATGGCCGCGTCGTCCTTGATCTCTCCGGCCAGCCAGGCGCGGGCGGTGGCGCCGAAGATGGTGCGGCCGACGGCGAAGCCCTTGACGAGGTCGTGGCGCGCGGCCAGGGCGAAGCTGGCGGCGAGCTCGTCCGCCGGGGCGTCGAGGCCCAGCACCACGATGCCGCGGGTGTGCGGGTCGTGGCGGGTGATCGCGGCGCAGGCCTTTGCCCAGGCGGTGTCGGTCTTGAAGGGCTCGAGCTTCCACCAGTCGGGGAAGACGCCGGCCTGATAAAACCGCTCGATCACCTGGGCCGTGGTGTCGTCACCGACCGCGCCGGCCTTGGACGGGATCACCTCGAGCAAAAACTCCAGCCGGTTCCGCCGCGCCGCGGTGAAAAGCCGGTGCACGGTCTCGATCTGCCGCGCCCAGAGCGCGGCGTCATCGACCGGGTGCGCGAAGCACAGGCACTTGACCACCTGCTCCAGCGGCCATTCGTTCAAGCCCCCGCAATCGGGGCCCAGTTCCGGCTCCAGCTCCAGCGGCCGCGACCCCGGCCATTCGGTCGGCCGCCCGATCCAAAGCCCGGTGCCGGCCGCCTGGTAGAGCGCCTGCCGCCCGTGGCGCCGGTCGCAGAGCACGCCGTAGCCGGGCCGCCCGCCCGCGACCTGCAGTGCGGCCCTCAGGCAGAGCGTCTTGAAATGGCCGATATGCGGGTGGCTGACCCCGGCCGCGTCGCACATCGCTTCAAGCTGGCTGCGGTGGTCGAAGGCGAAGACCCGAAGCTCGGGCCAGTCCCCGCGGCGCGTCGTGGCCCAGTGGATCTGTTCCAGCTCGGCATCCTTGCGCAGGGCGGGGGTCTTGACGCCGCGGTCGAGGAAGAACTGCAGCTCGTCCCAGGACGGGTAGGCCGGGGTGCAGCCGTGCCGCGACACCGCGAAGGCGCCGCAGGCATTGGCGTAGGTCAGCGCGGTGGGCCAATCCTGCCCAGTCAGCCAGCCCTTCAGGAGCCCCGACATGAACCCGTCGCCGGCGCCCAGGACATTGAACACCTCGATCGGAAAGCCCGGGCCCGACTGGCCGTCGTCGAGGCTGTCCGGGATGTCGTCGGTAAAGGCCGTCGCGCCCATCGGCCCGCGTTTGCAGACCAGCGTCGCGGCGCTGACCTGACGCACCGCGCGAAGCGCCGCGATGGTGTCGGTGGTGCCGCCGGCGATGTGGAACTCTTCCTCGGTGCCGACGATCAGATCGAAGAGATGCAGCGTCGACTGCAGCTTCTCGGTGACCGTGTCGGAGGCAATGAACCGCTCCTCCCCCGCGCCGTGGCCGGCGAGCCCCCAGAGGTTCGGCCGATAGTCGATGTCGAGCGCCGTCTGCGCCCCACTCTCCCGCGCCAGCCGGAGTGCCTTCAGCACCGCCGCCTCGGTCCGCGGATGCGACAGATGCGTGCCGGTCACAGTCACACACCCCGCACGGGCGATGAAGGCCGGGTCGATATCGTCCTCGCACAACGCCATATCGGCGCAGTCGGTGCGGACGAAGATCAGCGGAAACTGTTCCTGGTCGCGGATGCCCAGAAGCACCAGCGCGGTCAGCCGTTTCGGGTCGGTGATCACGCAGGTCGTGTCGACGCCCTCGCGCTGCAATTCCTCGCGGATGAACCGGCCCATGTGCTCGTCGCCCACCCGGGTGATCAGCGCCGACTTGAGGCCCAGCCGCGCCGTCCCCGCTGCCATGTTCGTGGGCGAACCGCCGATGTATTTCTCGAACGACCCCATGTCTTCGAGCCGCCCGCCCACCTGCGCACCGTAAAGGTCCACCGAGGACCGCCCGATGGTGATCAGATCGAGATCCTTCATAGGACCTCCGCCACCTGCACCGCCCGCGCCTCTGCCACCGACCGCACCGCCGCTTCGGCCAAGGCCAACGCCATCAGCCCGTCCTGTCCAGTCGTCGGCGGTGCGGTGCCGTCGGTCACCGCCCGAACGAAGGCGGCGATTTCGGCGGCGTAGGCGGCGGTGTAGCGCGACATGAAGAAGTCGAGCAGCGGCGGGCGGGTGTAGCCCTCGGCCGTCGCCACCTCGATCCGTGCGGCGCGGTGGTTTTCGGCCGCGACCGCGCCCAAGCTCCCGTGCACCTCGATCCGCTGGTCGTAGCCATAGACCGCCCGCCGGGTATTGGTGATCGTCGCCTGCTTGCCCGAGGCCGTGCGCAGGATCACGTTGACGCTGTCGAAGTCGCCGAGTTCGCCGATCTTGGAATCGACCAGTACCGAGGCGGCGGCCAGCACCGTCTCGACCTCCTCGCTCAGCATCCAGCGCGCCACGTCGAAATCGTGGATCGTCATGTCGCGGAAGATGCCACCCGAGCGCTGAATGTACTCGTAAGGAGGCGGCCCGGGGTCGCGGCTGGTCAGCGTCACCATCTCGACATCGCCGATTCGGCCCGCGTCGATTTCCGCCTTCAGGGCCAGGAAATCAGGGTCGAACCGGCGTTGGAACCCGACCATCAGCGTGGTGCCGGTTTCCTCGACGACCTGCAGACAGGCCCGCACCCGGTCGAGGCTCAGATCGACGGGTTTTTCGCAGAATACCGCCTTGCCGGCGCGGGCGAAGCGCTCGATCAGGTCGGCATGGGTGTCGGTCGGGGTGCAGATCACCACCGCGTCCACCTCGCCGGAGGCCTCCACCTGGTCAATGGTCCGGATCGCGGCGCCGTAGCGGTCGTGCAGCGCCTCGGCCGCTGCCGCCACCGGGTCGGACACCGCCACCAGTGTGGCACCCTCGACCGACGCGATCGCGCCGGCATGCACCTGGCCGATGCGGCCCGCGCCCAGAACGGCAAAGCGCATCGCGCCTCCCCTCAGCGTTCGTTGGTGTCGGGATAGGCCCCGACGACGTGTTGATCGAAATCCATCAAGGTCCCGGTGACGACGCCCGAGTCGGGCCCCAGCAGAAACGCCGTCTGCCGCGCCACATGCTCGGGTTTGACCAGCATGCCGAAGGGCAGGTTCGCCTCGGCCGCCTTCTGCCAGCCCTCCTTGCGCCCGTGCGAGACCTTCTGGCGTTCGTTCTCGCCCGGCGTGTCCATCCAGCCAACGTTGATGCCGTTGACCCGGATGCGGTGCTGGGCCAGGGCGGCGGCGGCGTTCTTGGTGATCGCGCCGAGCGCGGCCTTCGAGGCAACGTAGGGCGCCAGGAACGGCAGCCCGCCATAGATCACGATCGACAGGATGTTGACGCAAGATCCTGGATGGCCGCGTTCGAGGCAGTGGTTGGCGAAGCCCTGCAGCGCGAAGAACGGGCCCTTGGCGTTCGGCCCCATGATCGCGTCCCACCGCTCGGGCGTGGTGTCGAGGATCGAGCCGCGGTCAGTGTTCGCGGCGCAGTTGACCAGCGCGTTGACCGGGCCGATCCGGGTCTCGGCGGCGTACATCATCGCCTGAACCATGTCGATGTCGCCCATGTCCATGGTCAGGAAATGCACGTCCGCGCCACTTTCGGACAGCTCGGTCGCCGCGCGGTCGCCCTTGCGGATGTCGCGGGTGGTGAAGACCAGCCGACGGCAGCCCTGGGCGATCAGCTCGCGGCAGATCGCCAGGCCGAGGCCCTGGCTGCCCCCGGTGACGATGGCCCCGGTGTCGTCATGCGCGCCCAAGGCTCAGACCGTGCCCCCGAGCGAGCTTTCGAGATCGGCGAGCTTCTGGCCGCCGGCCATCATGTCCTGCAGCTCTTCGGGCGTGATCTCGCCGCGTTTGGCCGTGCCCAGGGTCTGGCCGCGATTGAGCACCGTGAACCGGTCGCCCACAGCCAGCGCGTGGCGCACGTTGTGGGTGATCAGCACCACGCCGACGCCCTGCTTGCGCACCTTGTCGACGGTGGCCAGCACGTTCGAGGTCTGCCGCACGCCAAGCGCCGAGGTCGGCTCGTCGAGGATCAGCACCTTGGCGCCGAAATGCACCGCGCGGGCGATGGCCACGGTCTGGCGCTCGCCGCCCGACAATGTGCCCACGGCCTGGTCGGGGCCGCGCAGGTTGATGCCCATCTCGCGCATCTCGTCCATGGTCACCTTGTCGGCGTGTTCGTGGTCGAAGAACGGGATGCCGAAGCGCTTCTTGATCGGCTCGTTGCCCATGAAGAAGTTGCGGCTGACCGACATCAGCGGGATCATCGCGAGGTGCTGGTGCACGGTGGCGATCCCAGCGGCGATGGCGTCGCGCGGATCGTCGAAATGCATCGGCTTGCCTTCGAAGAAGATCTCGCCACCCGTGGGCTGATGCACCCCCGACATCACCTTGATGAAGGTGGATTTGCCGGCGCCGTTGTCGCCCAGAAGGCAGTGGCATTCGCCCGGGACGACGTCGACCGACACGCCGTTCAGCGCGATGACGCTGCCGAAGTGCTTCGAGATGTCGGTCATGTGGATAATCGGTTCGGCCATCTCAGCGCTCCCCCGTGATCAGTCGGCGAATGTAGGTGTTGAGGATCACCGCGAAGAGCAGGATGACGCCGAGGAACACCCGGAATAGCGACGATTCCACGCCGGCGAAGAACAGCCCCTGCTGCACCACGCCGAAGATCAGCGCACCAAGCGCCGCGCCGATGACCGAGCCGTAGCCCCCCGTCAAAAGCGCACCGCCGATCACCACCGCGATGATCGCCTCGAATTCTTTCAGCAGCCCGCGGTCGGCGCCGGCCGAGCCGAACTCCATCACCTGGCAGGTGGCGAAGACGGTGGCGCAGAAGGCGGTGAACATGAACATCATGATCTTCACGCGGTTCACCGGCACACCGGAATAGCGCGCGGCCTCGGCGTCGCCGCCGCTGGCGAAGATCCAGTTGCCGAACCGGGTCTTGGTCAAGAGCACGTGGCCGAAGACGATCAGGATGATCGCCCAGACGATCAGCATCGGGATGCCGTCGACCACCGGCTGGCCGGCGCGCGTGCCGCGCTCGAAGACGCCGATGATGCCGGTATCGCCCAGCCAGACGAAGAGCCCCTGCAGGATCTTACCGCCGAAAATGGCGCCCAGCCAGTCGCCCTCGGCCGCGTCGCGCACGCCGCCGATGATGGTCTTGCGCTCCAGCGTCTGCGGCAGATAGATCGTCAGCCCGCGCAGGATGAAGAGGAACGCGAGCGTCACGATGAAGCTCGGCAGCCCGGTGCGGATCACGATGAAGCCGTTCAAGGCCCCGATCGACAGCGCGATGCCGAAGGTCACGATAATGGCGATCCAGACCGGCCAGGAATAGGTCACCGAGAAGATCGCGATCAGCATCCCGGAAAAGCCGATCATCGAGCCGACCGACAAATCGAACTCGCCCGCGATCATCAACAGGCACGCGCCCACCGCGATGATCATGAACTGCGCCGACACCACCGACCAGTTCATCACGCCCTGCGAGTTGAACATGCCCGAATCGAAGGCGAACAGAAGAAAGAACGTGAACACCGCCACGGCCCCGACGATACCGCCGAGTTCCGGCCGGATCAGCGCCTTGCGCATCCGCGACATCTCTTTGACGCGTTCGTCGGCCTTGGGGGTGGGTTGCGCCGTCTCGGTCATCGTGCCGGCTCCCTGTTGTCGTCTGAAATGGCGAAGGGGCGGCGGCCGCCGCCCCTCCGTTCGGTCGCTTAGCGGTATTCGCCCGCGAACATCTCAACCTTCTCAAGCCCGTCGGCGGTCACGAAGCCGGGGCCCGAGTTCATGTTGTTGCCCGGCAGCACGCCGTAGCGGTGATAGTTCGTCAGGATCACCACCGGCATATAGGCCTGCAGGAACGGCTGCTGGTCGATGCCCCAGTTGACGACGCCGTCCTTGATGCCCTTCACGATCTCGGTGCCGAGGTCGAAGGTGCCGAAGTAGATGTCGCCGGCCATGCCGTTTTCCTTCAGCGCGGCGATCGTCGGGTCGGCCGAGACCGGGCCCAGCGTCAGCACGGCGTCGGTGTCGGGATTGGCCGACAGATAGGCCATCACCTTGTTCTTCACTTCCGCCGGGTCGGTGCCGCTGTCGAGCATCGACTCGCCCAGTTCAACACCCAGCCCGTCCGCGAAGCCCTGGCAGCGCTCGACCAGAGAGGGCTGCTGGATGGTGTGGTTGACGCAGAGGAACGAAGTGATCCCGTCGCCCTTGGCGCGCAGACCGGCAGCATAACCGGCGTCGTATTCGGGCTGGCCGACATACATCAGCGCGCCCACTTCACGTGCCTTGTCGGCGGTGCCGGTGTTCATGATGATCACGTCGACGCCCGAGGCGACGGCGTCCATGATCGGGCCCTTCAACACGTCGTAGTCGGCGAGCGTGGTGATGATGCCGTCCGGGCCGGCCGCGGCGGCCTGCTCGATGATCCGCGCCATGTCGGCGATGTCGCCGGTGGGCGGGTTGCGATACTCGACCTCGACGCCCATCTGCTCGCCGGCGAGCGCGATGCCGTTCTTGATCGTGTTCCACCAGCTGTCGCTGTCGGGCGCGTGGCTGACCAGCACGTACTTTTCGCCCTCGGCGGCGGCCGGCGCCGCAAAGCCCAGGGCGGCGACGGCGGCCGCGGCCAGAATCGAAAGTGATGTCTTCATGGGTTTCCTCCCTTTGCGGGTGTCCGGCGCACCCTTTCGTTCAAGCCGGATTGCCCGTCGGTCGGGCGGTTCCTCACCCCTCCCCTCATGCGGCCATCTCGGCCAGACGGGAGGCGATGAACTGAAACGACCCGGCAAGCGCAGCCTGCGGATCGGCGATGGCGTGGACCTGGGGCGCGAAGGGCTCGACCGAGACCGGCCCGCGGTAACCGCCGGCAATCAGCGCCTCGATCTGCTCGATATTGCCCAGCCTGTCGTGGCGGTCGACCAGCACCCGGTGTTCGTCGCGCATCTCGCGGACCGCGGGGCTTGGGTCGGTCACGCCCGAAACCTGGACGATCCCGGTATGGCCGGCAAAGACCGGGCCGCCGCCCGCGAGCATGTGGTGGAACGTGTTGTGCGCCAGCCGGAAGGTGCCGGCGGCGCCAAGATCTTCGATCGCGTCCACGGCTTCGGATTTGTGCCGCAGCGAAGAGGTCTCAAACCCCAAAGGCTCGACAAGACCGGTCAGCCCCTTCGCCTCGAGCATCGACTTGAGCTCGCGAAGCGCGATGCGCAGGTTCGCCTGCCTTTCGCCATTTCCGCGGCCCAGCCCATCGTTGCGCGGGATCAGGCTGATCGCCTCGGCGCCGCACGCCACCGCCGCGCGCATCAACGCCTCGGCTTCGCCGCGCTTCGCCTCTGACCAGTCGTTGAAGGCCTTCAGCTCGGCCAAGGTGAGTACCCGCAACCCCAGCGCCCCGGCCTTCGCCTTCACCGCCGCGGGATCGTCGCCATCGAACAGCGGCCCCGGCAAATCGTCGCGGAATTCCACGCCAACACAGCCCAGGTCATGCGCAAGCGTCAGGAACGCGTCCCAGCGCAGACCTGGCACAGCCATATGGTTCAGCGCCCGCGGCAGCATTCCGGTGGCAGTCCTCCCTGGCATCCGCACCGACGCAATACCGACGTTTTACCGACGTTATGCAGATACGGGTTTCGCGCCTGTTTCCGGCGCTTCACGCGCGCCACGTTGAGGTATCGACCCAAGTTGGGTCAAGCCCGCCGGGCACAGAAGCTCTCAGAAATGATGGAGGCTTAGAGGAGCCAAATGATGTGATTCCATCAATCAGACCGATTCGGGCAGATACAGCACCGGTTCCAGAAACTGCTGGCTCGGCACCGGTCCGCCGCCGTCGATCACCTGGGCCTTCGCCAAGCCCACCAGATCGGTGCAGAGCTGCCTCAGCGGCGTCGAGATCACCATCGTGACATAGCCGTCGCTCAACGCGGTGCGCGATTCCGGTGTCAACTCGTTGACCACCAACGACACCTGCCCGGCCTGCCGCACCTCGCGCAGCGCCTGGATCGCACCCTCCATGCCGCCGCCGGCCAGATAGATGCCGACGACATCCGGATGCCGCGCCAGAAGGTCCAGCGTCGCTTCGTAGGTCAGTTGCCGCGTCTCCAGGTTCACCAGCGTGTCGAGGACCTGGAACTGCGGCTTCGCCTCGCGGAAATAACTGCGGAACCCGGTCTCGCGCAACTCGTGTCCGTGCCAGCGGTGCCCACCCACGAAAATCGCGATCTTGCCGGTCTTACGTGCCGCGGTGCCGAGCATCCATGCAGCGAGGCGGCCGACCTTTAAGTTATTCATTCCAATGTAGTTTAGCCGCTCGCCCTGGGCGAAATCATTGAACAGGGCGAAGGTCGGGATGCCGGCGTCTTTCAACTGCAGCACGGCTTCGGTGGTCTTGTGGTGGTTGACTGCGACTGCAGCAACCACGTCCACCCGTCCGCGCATCGCCAACATCATCTGCGCCACCTCGCCGGGGCTTTGCGATGCGGCGAAGTCGATGACGGCCCGGCCGCGGATTCCCGAAGCGACGCGCATCGCCTGATCGGCCTCGGCTGCCAGGGTCTGATAGAAGGCCTGCCGCTCTTTTTGCAGCACAAAGCCCATGCGTAGCTCGGGCAAGTCCGCGCGCAGTCGCTGCTCAATCAGGTTGGTGGCGTGATAGCCGATCTTGTGCGCCGCCTCGCTGACCTTGCGCGCGGTCTCTTCGCGCACCCGCAGCCGCCCATTCAGCACCCGGTCGACCGTGGCGACGCTGACGCCCGCCTCGGTGGCGATGTCCTGAATCGTCGGCCGCCGCGCCATCCGGGCTCCTCCCCTTGATGGAATCCCATCACGAATGCCGATCATCCTTGAGGCATGTTGAGCGTTTTGCAATCAGTAATTCCGCGCCGGACGCCCGCCGCGAACAACCAGATCTTCACCGGACTGTGGTACCGACGCGCGCAGCCTCACCGAAACATCGGCGGCCTTGCGTCCACCCACGCGCCATCTGCCTTTGCCGACTCCACCGCCGCGAACACCGCCGCCATCGACCGCGCCCCGTCCTCCGGCGTCGGCAACCCGTCGCGCGTCTCGCCCCGGATCGCCGCGGCGAGATCGACATAGATATTTGCCACCGCCAGCGGAAACCCCTCGGGATGCGCGATCGCCACCCGGCTCAGTCGCGCTGCCTCCTCCGATACCCCGGCTTCGCCCTTCTCGATGATCTGCGTCCGACCGCCGACCGGCGTATAGATCAACTGGTTCGGCTGCTCCGAGGCCCAGCGTAGCCCGCCGGTTTCACCAAACACCTGGACGTCAAATCCGTGCTGCCGGCCAATCGCCACCGATGAGGTCCAAAGCCGCCCGACCGTGCCACCGGCCATGCGGAAGTTGACCATCGCGTCGTCTTCCAACTCGCGGCTCGGAATCGTCGAGGCGAAATCCGCTGACAGGCTTTCCACCTGATCGCTGCAAATGAAACTCGCCATATGCAGCGCATGGATGCCGCAATCGGCAAACTGGCCAGAAACACCCGCCATCGCCGGATCATAGCGCCAACGCACCCGCGGATTGTCGGCATCCGTGGCGTCACCGTGATGGCCATGGCTGAAATTCGTCACCACCAGCCGCACCTTGCCAATCTCGCCCGCCCGCACCATCGCGCGGGCCTGGCGCACCATCGGATAAGCCGAGTAGCAATAATTGACCGCGCAGATCCTGCCTGATGCCGCCGCCACCCGCACGATCTCTTCACCCTCCTCGACCGTCATGGTCATGGGCTTCTCGCAAAGCACGTGGAACCCAGCCTCGAGGAACAGCTTGGTGATTTCGAAATGTGTGGCGTTCGGTGTCGCCACGGTCACGAGATCGACGCGGTCGTCACGGGCCTGCTCTTTCGCCAGCATTTCCTGCCAGTCGCCATAGGCGCGGTCGGCCGCGATCCCGAGGCGCTGCGCATAGGCGCGACCTTCATCCGGCCGATGATCGAGCGCCCCGGCGACAAAGTCATAGAGCCCATCCGCCTGGGCGCCCAACCGATGCGCAGGGCCGATCTGGCTGCCCTCGCCGCCGCCGACCATACCCCATTTCAGTTTCGTCATTCCCTCTCCCCCGTGCGAAGCCGGAGTCTTGAAAAGACTCCGGTCCGAAATCCTTCTAGGATTTCGGTGCCCCTCAGAACCCGATGGATTTCAGGTAGTTGCCGTTGTGGGTGTTGTCGTCGAGCGGCGAGGTCTTGCCCTGCGGATCGCAATCCTGCTCGACCGTGCACCAGCCGTCAAATCCGTGATCCAGCAGGATCTGGCGCACCGTCGGAAAGTCCACATCGCCAAGCCCGAGCTTGCAGAAGATGCCTTCCGCACAGGCGTCGTAGAAGCCGATCCGGTTTTCCACCGCCCAGGCTTTCACCTTCGGATCGATGTCCTTGAAATGCATGTACGAGATCCGGTCCATATGCCGTCGCATGAACGCAACCGGGTCGAAGCCCGCATAGGAATGATGGCCCGTATCGAAGCAGATTTTTAGGATGCTGTCGTCGATCTCGCCCAATAGCCGTTCCAGCTCCGGCTCGAAATCCATGAATCCGGCGGCATGGGCATGAATGCCCACGGTCAGCCCGTACTCCTCCGCCCCCATCTTGGCGATGGTTCGGATGCGGCCAACAAAGGCGTCCCATTCCGCCTTGTCCATCTGCTCGGCCTCGTTTGGCCGTCCGGCCGTCGGCGCCCGCCGCTCGGAAATCGCGTCGATCAGCACCAGGTGCTTGGCCCCATGCGCCACCAGCGCCTTGCAGGTGCGCACGCTACCGTCCATCACATCGTCCCACTGGGCCGGGTCATGGAACTTGCGGAACACCACGCCCCCGATCAGCGTCAATGCGTGCTCGGACAAAGCCTCGCCCAGTTCCACCGGATCCTCCGGCATGAAGCCCACGGGCCCCAGCTCGATCCCATTGAACCCCGCCTGTTTGCACTCCTTCAGCACTTGCCGCCACGGCGGATTGCGCGGGTCGTCCGCAAATTCGACGCCCCAGGAACAGGGTGCGTTGCCGATCTCGATGCTCATCTCTCCCCCCTCAGAAATCGTCCATGTTGACCCAACGGCCCGTCTCGTCGCTGGCAAAGGCCGCCTCGATGATCCGCCGCACCTCCAGCCCATCGCGAAAGGTCGGCCAGACCGCCTGGCCGGTCTCGATCGCAGTCAGGAAGTCCTTCGCCTCGATGATGATCTGGTCTTGGTAGCCCGTGCCATGCCCCGGTCCCTTGCAGAACGGCAAATAGTCGGGATGCGCGGGCCCGGTCAGGATCTTCTTGAACCCGCGCTGCTCGGGCGGGTCCGTGGCATCGTAGAACCACAGCGCATTCTGATCCTCCTGATCGAAGCGGAGCGCGCCCCCGGTGCCGAAGATCTCATAGGCATAACCCATCTTCCGCCCCGTCGCGACGCGGCTGGAAAACAGATGGCCCATGGCGCCATTTTGAAACCGAACCATCATTTGAACCTGGTCGTCGTTGGTCACCGGCAGCCCGCCGCGTTCCGCATGCACCGTCTCCAGCCGCGCCGACAGCTCCGAGACTGGGCCGACCAGGGCTAAAGCGGCATTGAAGATATGCGGCGCAAGATCGCCGATGCAGCCATTGGCCCGCCCTTGATAGCGCCAGGCGGCCACATCGGTGTCGTTGTGGAAATCCTCCACATGCTCGGCCCGGACCCAGGTGATCCGCCCCAACGCACCGTCGGCGATCAGCGTGCGGGCGTACTGCGAGGCCGGCGTGCGGATGTAGTTGTAGGCCACCATATTGGCGCAGCCCGACGCTTCGGCGGCGTCAACCATCGCCCTTGCGTCCTCGATCGACACGCCCATCGGCTTTTCACACAGCACCGGCAGGCCCCGCGCAAAACAGGCCTCAGCAATCTCGCGATGGGTGTCCTGCGGCGAGGCGATCACCACCGCCTCTACCCGCGGATCCGCCACCAGCTCACGCCAATCCGCTGTCGCACGGGCGAACCTATAAGCCGCGCGGTACCGCTCGGCGCTTTCCGCCGTGGTCGCCGCGATCATCTCCAGCCGCGGCTTCAGCGTGGTCTCGAACACCGTGCCGACCGAGGCCATGGCGGCGGAATGCGCCTTGCCCATGTAGCCGCCGCCGACGATGCCTACGCCCAACTCTCTCATGTTTGATAGAACCCGCGCTTGTTCGAGTTTTCGTCCCTTGCGTCACCCCGGCCTTCCGCGTCAAGTTCTTGCGCGAATGCAATCACCGCCGTTGAGGGGTTTCCTTTCAATCCTGATAGGAACCGCCTCACCGGCGACATGCCATAGGGGCCCCTCGACATCGCCGCGCCCAAATCCAACCGCTTCCTGATCATCGGCCGCGCCGGGATGGATTTCTACGCCGATCCGCCCGGCACAAGGGTGCAGGACGCCGCCCGCTTCACCACGGCCCTTGGCGGATCCTCGGCCAACACTGCCGCCGCGATCTGCCGCCAAGGCGGGCAGGCGGCGCTGGTCACCTGCGTCTCCGACGATGCGGTGGGCGAATACGTCCTCGGGCAGCTGCAGCACTATGGCGTCGAGACAGACCATGTCCGCCGGGTCGGCGGCGAGGCCCGCAATTCGCTCGCCGTCGTCGACACCAACAAGGACGCCACCCAAAACATCATCTACCGCAACAACGCCGCCGACTTTCAGATGTCCGCCGAGGATATCGCCGCCGTCGAAATCGGGGACTTCGGCGCGGTCGTCGGCGCGGGCACGGTTCTCGCCTCCGAGCCATCGCGCAGCGCAACGCTGCTCGCATTCGAACGCGCCCAAGCCGCAGGGATTCCGATTGTGCTCGACGTCGACTACCGGCCCTATTCCTGGCCCGACGCCCGCACCGCGTCGGAAACCTATACCAAGGCGGCCGGGGTCAGCGACATCATCGTCGGCAATGACGACGAGTTCGGCGTTTTGGCCGAGGACTATCACGGCGGGCTTGATGCCGCCCGCGCGCTGGCCGCGCAAGGCAAGATCGTCGTCTACAAGATGGGCCACCGTGGCGCGATCACGCTGCACGAGGGCGAGAAACACCGCACCGGCATCTTCAAGGTTGACGCGCTGAAACCCACCGGGGCCGGCGACGCCTTCATGGGCAGCTTCCTCTCCGCCCTGGCCTCCGGCCGCGACCTGAAAGACGCCGTCCTGCGCGGCTCCGCCGCCGCCGCCATCGTGGTCACCCGCGTCGGCTGCGCCCCCGCGATGCCGACCCCGCAAGAGCTCGACGACTTCCTGACAACCCATCCCGGCCCGACCATTCCGGAGGACTGACCCATGCACATCGCGCCGTTCGACAATCACAACGAGGCCATCGTCGACATCGACAATCCGACGGTGCCGCTGAACTACTTCAACATCGTCAAATTAAGGCGCGGCGAGGCCTTCGCCTACCGCACGCCGGGCTACGAGACCTGCGTGGTGCCCGCCACCGGCACCGTCGATCTCGACATCGAAGGCCACAAGGTCGACAGCCTGGGCAACCGCGGCGAGGATGTCTGGGACGGCGAGCCCGAGGGCACCTACGTGCCGAGTGGCGCCCATGTGGAAATGGTCAGCGTCTCGGACGATTGCGAGGTCTTTGTCGCCGGTGCCAAGTATGCACAAGCGCTCGACCCCTTCACCGTGCGGTCCGCAGACCTGGACTTGGTTCAATACGGCTCCGACGACACCAAGACCCACCGCAAGATCAAGCACATTCTGGGCCAGAAACAGGCGGACAAGGTGGGGCGGCTACTGGTCAGCGAGCTTTTCACCGTCGGCGCCGGTGGCTGGTCGGGCTTCCCGAGCCACAAGCACGACACTGACCGGCTGCCGACCGAAACCCACCACGACGAGACCTACAATTTCCGCTTCCGGCCGAAACACGGCTCGGGCCTGCAGATGCTGCAGCGCGAGGATGGCCAGCCGGGCGATGCCTATCACATCGTCGACGGTTCGACGATCTGCATCGACACTGGCTATCACCCCTGCGCCGCGCTGCCGGGATACGAGATGTACTATTTCACGATCCTCGGCGGCGCCTCGCAGCGGCCCTTGGTGCAGTATTTCCAGCCCAGCCACGCCTACCAGATCGAAACGATCCCCGGCATCAAGGACATGATCGCCAAGTTCAAATGACCCTGGCGACGCTTTCGGAGGTCCTGCAGCCCGCACTGCGCGAGGGCTACGCCGTCGCCGGGCTGGTGGTGCTGGGTTGGGAGGACGCCCGCGCCTATGTCGCCGCCGCCGAGGCAGAAGGCGCGCCGGTGATCCTGCAAGCGGGCCCAGGCTGCCGGACGCACACGCCGCTCCCGGTCCTGGCGGCGATGTTCCGATACCTTGGCGAGGCGGCCAGCGTTCCCGTCGTCGCCCATCTCGACCATGGTTACTCGGCCGACGAATGCCGCGAGGCCATCGACAACGGCTTCACCTCGGTGATGTTCGACGGCTCCAAACTGCCCTTGGCCGAAAACATCGCCCAGACCGCCGCCATCGCCGAGATGGCCCATGCCGCCGGCGTCTCAATCGAGGGCGAGATCGGTTTCGTCGGTTACAGCGAAGGCGCGGCCTCGCGCGGCACCGACCCCAACGAGGCGCGCCGTTTCGCCGCCGAGACCGGCGTCGACGCCATGGCGATCTCGGTCGGCAACGTGCATCTGCAGCAGACCGCCGACGCGCAGATCGACTGGGATGCCTTGCGCGCCATCGAGGCGGTGACCGACGTGCCGCTGGTGCTGCACGGCGGCTCCGGTATCGCCGCGACCACCCGCACTGACCTCGCCCGGACCAGCAAGGTCTGCAAGTTCAACATCGGCACCGAACTGCGCCAGACCTTCGGAGCTTCGCTACGGCAGACGCTCGCCGCGAGGCCGGACGAATTCGACCGCATCAAGCTGCTGACGGCCACCGAAGCGCCCCTGACCCATGCCGCGCGGCAGGTCATCCGGACCCTTCAGGCCGCCTGACACAACAACGCTATTGCCCAACAATTTCAAAAACTTGGCCACTGCTCGGACTCGGGTGAAACCCCCTAGGCCGACGCCTTCAACGCATCGGCCACCGCACGCAGCAACTCATCGCGGCTGACCGGCTTCATCAGCATCACGTCGTCGATGCTGACACCGTTGCCTTGAATCGTGGCCTCTTGCGGGTACCCCGAAAGGAAGATCACCGGTAAATCCTGCTGCATCTCGCGCAGCTTCCGCGCCAGGGCCGGGCCCTGCAGATCCCCCGGCATGACAATGTCCGACACCACCAGATCGAACGGCCCGTCGGTGCGAAACGCCTTTTCGGCGCTCTCGCTTTCCGAGGCCGACACCACGCTGTAGCCGCTTTGACGAAGTTGCCGGCTGAGCACTCGTCGCACCGTATTGTCATCCTCGACCAGCAACAGCTTCGCGCCGGTTTCTGCCAGCGGGGCCCGCGTCGCCTTGCCGGCAGGCTCTTCTTTTCGTGCCGAAACCGACTTGAAGAACAGTTTGAAGGTCGTGCCGATGCCGGGTTCGGAATAGACCCGGATCGCGCCACCGGTCTGCCGGATAAAGCCTTGCACCATCGACAGACCGAGCCCGGAATTCTTTGCCACTGCCTTGGTGGTGAAAAACGGGTCGAACACATGCGGCAGAACCTGCGGGTCGATGCCGCCACCGGTGTCGGTGACCGCCATCATCACGTAGTCGCCGGGCTCGATATCCTCGGCATGTTCGTCGAAATACTCCTCGCCCAAAACCACGTTCGACGTCTCGATCGTCAGGTTTCCGCCGGTCGGCATCGCATCGCGGGCATTGATCACCAGGTTCAGAAGCGCGCTTTCGGTCAGGCTGCGGTCAGCCGAAACCGTCCAGGTTTCCTTGGGCAGAGCGATTTCAAGCTTGATGTTTTCGGGCAGGGTCCGGCGCAGCATGCCCTCCATGCCGTTGACGATCGCGTTCAGGTCAATCTCGGCCGGGTCGAGCGGCGCGCGGCGCGCGAAACTGAGCATGTTCAGGGTCAAATCGCGTCCGCGCAAGGTGGCGTTGATCGCATCGCCGATCATCGCCTCGCGCTCTTCCAGTTCCGACACCTCGCGCAACAATTCGAGGTTGCCCAAGATCACCGCCAATAGGTTGTTGAAATCATGCGCGATCCCGCCGGTAAGCTTGCCGATTGAATCCATCCGTTGCGCCTCGAACAGCTTCATCTCGGTTTCGTATTGGTCGGTAACGTCGAGCGTCGAGCCGATCTCTTTGATCACCTTGCCGTTTTCGTCGAAGATCGGCCGGGCGACCTCGCGGATCCGGCGGAAACCGGTGGGGGTGACCACGCGGTGGTCCATTTCAACAATGCTGCCTTCACGCAGCTCCCGGTATTTCTGGCGTACGCGTTTCCGGTCGTCGGGATGCGTCAACGAGAAATCGCCTTCCAGATGCGAGGCCTGCTCGACATATTCCTCGGGCGTCAGCCCATGGGCACGGGCATGCTGGTCAGAGCAATACTCGCAGCGATCCTCGATCGCGTCCCAGACGTAATAGCCGAGCTTGGCCAGTTGCACCGCCTGTTCCAGCCGCGCCTCGCGCTCTTCTGCAAGCGCCTGGTTTCGCTTGCGCTCGGCCACCTCCGTCGCGAGTTGCGCGTTGGCCATCTGCAGATCTTCGGTCCGCTCGCGCACCCGATCCTCAAGCCGGGTGTTCATCACCTTGATCTCGCGGCGATCGTAGAACAGCATCGCCATGGTCAAGACGCCAAACAGCACCATGCCGGTGATAAACGCAAAGGTGAAATAGGCCTGTCGCAACTGGCTTTGCAGGAAGGCGGTGTTGGCCCTGACGCGATCGTCCTTGGCCAGCAGAGCCAGCTTGTGGGCCACCGGCACGATGGTCCGCAGCTTGGTCTTCAATTCCGACACCGAGGCGGCGTCGTCGCGGTCGAGCCGAAGGACCTGCGGCTCGGCTTCGGCCAACAACGACTTGGTCAGTTCGATCGTCTCTGACGCCATCGGAACGCCCCAGGCCTCGCTGCCGAATGTGCCCAGCGGGTCGTTGATATGCACCCGGCTCCACAGCACATCGAAGCGGATTAAGACGTCGTCCAGCGTCACGCCCTCTTCGCCGTCGCTGTAACGGTCGAGATGGTCGATCAGCTGCATCACTTCGTATTCGACCTGACTGGCGTAAAAGGTCAGGTTGCCGGTGAACGTGCGGCTGCTTTCACGCACAAGGAAGATGGTCGAGATCAGCATCGCCAGCGATGCGATCGCCATGACCACAGTCCCTGCGATCAGCGCGACGTCGAAAAGGCGCCGACGCGGGGTCATGTCGGAACCAGTCCCAGGGTCACCTCACATCGAGGGTCTTCAACTGCCAGATCGATCTGGAATAGTAGACCTCGTTTTGCAGGTCGGGATCGTCGCTCCACGGATAGATGATCCAGACCGGACCTTTGTTGCGCACGGTCAGGATCTGCCCGTTGGCACGTAGGGCGAGGATCACGTCGTATGACTCGCCGTCCATCAGCGGGATGGTGATGGTGTAGTCGTTCAATGCGATCGCCGCGGCCTCGGTGCCCTGGGCGTTCACATCAGCCATCAGATCGCGCAAAAGCACACCTTCGAAGCGGGTTTGGCCGTCCGTCCAGGGCGTCCTGGTGACCAATTCATGCGTGCCAACGGCGTCCAGCATCGCCAGATCGTAGCGCATCGCTGTGTCGCCTTCGTCGTTGGTGTTTCCAATCGCTCCGGTGACCTCAAGAATCACCGGCCCCTGCGGCTGTTCCTGCGCGGCCGCGGCGAACCCAAGTACCGAGAACAGCACGACAAGCGCCCTGCTACACATGGCGCGAACGGTACATCGCATATCCCGCACCCTCCACTTCGGATTGCAACCTTAGATTGGACCGATGCCGGGCCTGGAACAAGCCCCGCCCGGAAAATCCTCAGCTTGGCGTCTCTAGATACCCGTTATCAGGTGTTAACGTTGTTTTTTCCTGAACGCGGCGGTCGCCGTTTGATCTACGACGTTTCCACTCAGGACAACACCAAAGAGCCGCTGCGCCTCGGCTCCGGTATAATACCCCAACTCAACATCGCGTTGCACCAGGTTAGGATCGCGGTCGAGTGGATTGCCGTAGCCGCCCCCGCCCGGCGTGCGGACATGTACCGCGTCGCCGGGGCCAAGCGGTATGTCCTGCTCCTTGCTCAGATGGGCCGGCACATGCCGGTCGCTACCGCGCAGCACGCATACTTCGTTCGGCGCGCCGTCGCCGCCGTCCAGGACGCCCTGCGGTCCGACCCAGCCGTGATCCATAACGAAGCTCGCCTTGGCTTGCCCGCGCCGGAGTTCGACCTTGTAATCCAACCCGAAACCGCCGCGCGCCCGGCCAGCACCGCCCGAACCCTCTCGCAGGGCATAATGGTGGTAGAGCACCGGGAAGGCCTGTTCCATGATCTCCACCGGCGGCGCCTTGGAGATGCCGATCGTCGAACAGCCGTTCGACAAACCGTCATGGCCCGCATTGCCGCCATAGCCGCCGCCCGAAAGCTGGTACATCACGAAATCGCGCCCGCGCTCGGGGTCGTGGCCGCCCAGGGCAAGGTTGCCGCTGGTTCCCGCCGGTGCGGCCGTGACCCGATCGGGCAGAGCCGGCACCAATGCGGCGAAAACCGCCTCGGCGATGCGCTGGCTGACTTCCGCCGCGCAGCCCGACACCGGGCGCGGGTATTGCGCATCGAGGAAGGTCCCCTCGATCCCCGCCACCTTCAGCGGCTCGAAGGCGCCGGCACTGATCGGCACCTCGGGGAAGATGTGGCGCACTGCCAGGTAGACCGAGCTGAGCGTGGTGGCGCGGACCGAGTTCATCGGGCCGAGGCAGGGCGGGCTGGACCCAGCGAAGTCGAACACCAGGTCGTCGCCGTCGCGTGTCACCGAAAGCCTGATCGCCAGGGGCTCGTTCACCACGCCGTCGCTGTCGACCCAAGCGGTCGCGGTGTGAGTGCCCTTTGCGATCTCGGCGATGAAGGCCCGCATCTGCTGCACCGCGCGCCGCCGGAGCTCGGCGATCGCCGCGGTCACGGTGTCGTCGCCGTAGCGGTCCATCAGGGCGCCAAGCCGGTCTTCGCCAACCAGCAGCGCCGCCGCCTGCGCCTTGACGTCGCCGATGCGCTGATCGGCCACCCGGATGTTGGAGCAGATGATCGCGTAGATCTCGGGATCGAGCACGCCCTCTTTGAAGAGCCGCACCGGCGGCAGGCGCAGGCCCTCCTGCTCCACAGCCGTGGCGCTGGCCGAGAACCCGCCCGGCACCGCGCCGCCGGTATCCGGCCAATGCCCGGTATTCGACAGCCAGCAATAGAGCCCGCCATTGCGGTAAAACGGCCGCGCGAACCGCACATCCATCAGATGCGTGCCGCCGAGGTACGGGTCGTTGACGATGTAGATGTCGCCGGGCCTGGGCTCGGCCACGTCGCCGGCGGCGATCATCTCGATCAGCCGCCGGGTGGAATATTGCATCACGCCAACGAAGACCGGCAGCCCGCCCGCGCCTTGCGCGATCAGCGCGCCGTCCTCGGCGGCATAGATCCCGTCCGAGCGGTCATTCGCCTCGGCGATGACAGGTGAGAAGGCCGCGCGCGAAAACGACAGGTCCATCTCGTCGCAGACCTGTTGCAGCCCGGCCTGAATGACCGACAGGGTGATCGGGTCGAGGCTCATGCCGGCAGCTTCTTGTTGCGGTGATACGTCAAGGCGCAGGCCAGGCACATCGCAAGCGGGGTTTCAGGCAGAGGTCTGTGGGGATCGATCAGAATTGCCCGGTTGCCGTGATACACGAATGCATCGCCGAACATCTCACGGAAGCCTGCCACCAGAGTTGTGTTGCAGTTCAATAGTACTGCCGCCCGTGCATCGCCCTTCACCTGACCCAACCTGACCGTGCTGCCCGCCTTGCTGGCCTCAGTCAGGTAGGCCGGCTCGCCCCATTTCAGCGTTTCCGTCAGCGGCCCAACGCCCGCAGCTTGTGCGACCTCGAAGATCATTCGCCGGATTTCCAACAATTGCTCCCGCGCCGGACTCGCGATGGACACGAATGCCGCCCGCACCTGTGACGGCATCGCGGGTGCGGTCATGCACCACCCCCGATCTCGACCAACAGATTGCCCCCGGATTCGCTGCGCACGAGATCACCGGGTTCCAGCAGCACCGTCGTATCCATTTGCTCGATCACCGCCGGCCCCTCGACCACCGCCTTTGGCGGCAACCAATCCCGCCGGTACACCGGCGTCTCACGCCAGCCATCGAAATAGACCTCGCGATCTGCCACGCGCGCTTCCTGCAGCGACGCCTTCCGCCCACCAGGATCGATCAAGGTCGACAGATCCGCCGGCTCCCGTTCGCCGATCACCGATGTGTTCACGTTCACCACATTCGCGCGGATCTCGCTCAATTCGACCCTAAACCGACGGAAATACACCTCCTCGAACAACCGCCGTAGCTCATCCCGTCCCACGTCCGGCCGCTCCAACTGCACCCGCAACAGATGCGTCTGCCCGGCAAACTGCATATCTACCGAGTACACGAACTTGACCCCGGACAGCCGCACCGGCTCCGTCTTGATCAACGCCGCCCCCGCCGCCGCCTGCTCAGCAAACACGCCGCGCAGCAGGTCCATGTCGAGTGCATCGAGGCCGGTGTTCAACGTCCGCACGTAGTCATGCCGCAGATCCGCAACCACGCAGCCGATCGCATTGGTGATCCCCGGCCTCGGCGGGATCAACACCCGCGGAATCCCCAACTCGCGCGCCAGCGCCGAGGCATGCAACGGCCCCGCCCCGCCGAAGGCGAACAAGGCGAAATCCCGCGGGTCCGCGCCAAGCGACACCGACACCATCCGGATCGCGCCTGCCATCTTGGTGTTCGCCACCCGGATCACCGCCTCCGCCGCGCCCGTTGCTTCGAGCCCCAAGGGCCGCCCAAGCCGGTCCTCGAACACTGCCCGCACATCCTCCAACGTCACGCCGCCCTCGACCGAGGCGATCCGCGCCGGATCGAGCCGGCCGAGCAGAAGGTTCGCGTCCGAGATCGTCGGCTCCGTGCCGCCGCGCCCATAGCAGACCGGCCCCGGATCGGCCCCGGCGCTTTCCGGCCCAACTTGCAGCAGCCCCCCGGCATTGACTCGCGCGATCGACCCGCCCCCCGCGCCCACCGTGCGCACGTCGACCATCGGCACATGGATCGGCATCGCATATTCGATCTCGGTCTCGTTCGAGACAGACGGTTCCGCTCCCCGGATCAACGCCACGTCGGTCGAGGTCCCGCCCATGTCATAGGTGATCAAATCCGGCAGCCCCGCTGCGCGCCCCGCCGACGCCGCAGCGATCACGCCAGACGCGGGCCCCGACATCACCGTCTTGGCCGCCTCTTCCGCCACCCGCGCCGACGACACCATGCCGCCGTTGCCGTTCATCACCAGCAATTGCCCATGATAGCCGCCTTCCTGCAGCTCCTGCTCCAATTGCCTGATATACCGCGCCAGCAGCGGTTGCACTGAGGCATTCACCGCCGCCGTCACCCCCCGCTCGAACTCCCGGCTCTCCGACAACAGCGCATGGCCAAGCGTTTGGTATCCGTTCGGCCACACGTCCCGCAGCACCTCCGCCGCCCGCAACTCATGCCTAGGGTTCGCGTAGGCGTGCAGGAAATGCACCACCACCGCCTCGCAGCCCGCCGCCAGTAAATCTGCCGCCGCGGCCCGTAAAGCCGCCTCGTCCAAAGGCACGACCACGCGGCCCTCGGCATCCATCCGCTCGGGCACCTCCAGCCGCAGATCGCGCGGAATGATCGGCCGGAATTCGCCTTTCATCCCATAGGCCTGCGGCCGCGTGCGCCGCCCCAGCTCCAGCACATCCCGAAAGCCTTTGGTGGTGATCAATCCGGTCTTCGAAAGCTTCCGCTCCAATACCGCATTGGTGGTCGTCGTGGTTCCGTGCACGATCAGGTCCAAGGCGCTCAGATCCGCCCTCGCCGCCTTGAGCGCATTCAGCACTCCATAGGCCTGGTTTTCCGGCGTGGAAGGCACTTTTGCGAGACGTACCGCACCGCTTTGGTGATCGATTTGCACCAGATCGGTGAAGGTCCCGCCCACATCGACGCCCACGACCTGACCGGTTGCTTCACGCGCCATGCCTGAGCCGTTCCCCCCTTCACGCGGCCTGAGTGAACGCCGCGCGGGGGTCACAAGTCAATCCACCTCGATCCGCGCCACCGCCGCCACCGGCTGGCCGTACCGGGCATATGCCCGATGGTCGTTCGTATTCAGCACCACCCGCACTTCGTGGGATCCCGTCGGCAACATCCCAATCCGCGCCTCGGTCCCGTACATCCGCTGCAGCTTCAGCCCGTTGAGATAGAGATGCCCATGCCCGACCCCCGGCTGATGCGGCCCATCCACGGCCTCTCGTGAGAAAACGAAGTCCGAGACCTCCAAGGACACCGCCCAGCCGTCGCCGTCGGCAGTCACCGACATCTCCAGTTCCGGCGCCTCGTCTCCTGCCTCCAGCTTCTCGCCGTGATCCATCTCCACCGCCGCGACCCGCGCCCGTGTCGCAATCTCCCCGGCGTTTTCGAAGACAAGCGTCACCGGCACTAGCCGCCCCTCGGCCATGTCCTCGGGCAAGCCCATGAACATGCCGTGCGCCCCATCCATCGCCAGGCTGGGTGTCGACCCCGCCGGGATCGCCATCACATCCGCGCGGTCGGTCCCGGCGATCATCGTGCGCTCCGCCTCGGCCGACCCCGCCGCGATCAGCCGGTCGGGCCCGCCGGGGTTGTCGATCTTCGCGGTCAGAGCATAGCTGCTCCCCATCGGGCTCAGCACTGCGTCGGTCACTGTGATCTCTGGCGTGCGGGGGGCCAACAGAAACACCGCGCCCGCCACTCCCAGCACCAGAATCGCCGCCAATAGACCCAAGGGTTTCATCGCCAGCCCCCGCCCGTATCATGCACCCATGCAGCCTAGGCGAATTCTCAAGCAGCTCCAACTTGGCCTTGCCCTGGCCTCCGCCCCGGCCGCCCAGGCGCATGCCCACGCCTCCGAGCAATCGCTCGTCCTGCTGCTGCCCACCGACATCTACACCGGCGCCGGAGTCGCCGCCGTGGCGGCCACCGTCGTCTTGCTCGCTTTGCTCCCCGCTGGCGCCATGGCCCGCCTCTACCGCCCCATTCCGCTCACCCGCCTGTCGCTCAAAGCGCTTAAACCCTTCACCAGCCTCGCCGCCTTCGCCTTGCTCGCCCTCCTGGTCTGGGCCGGCCTTACCGGTCCGCGCGATCCGCTGTCGAACCCGCTGCCGCTGTTCGTCTGGACGGTCTATTGGATTGGCTTCATCACACTGCAAGCCACGCTTGGCGACCTCTGGGCCTACCTCAATCCCTGGACCGGCCCGTTCTGGCTCGCCCGCAAGCTCTTCCGCCCCTGGAGCTACGCCCGCCTGCCGCCCGAGCTTGGCCACACCTTGGGCATCATCGCGTTCCTCGGCTTCGCCTACCTGCTTTTGGCCGACCCCGCGCCGTCCGACCCCGACCGGCTCGCCCGTTCCGTCGCCACTTACTGGCTCTTCACCTTCGCCCTGACCTTGATCTACGGCCACCGCTGGCTGCAACGCGCCGAGGGCTTCGGCCTGATGGCCCGCGCCTATGCCCGCCTGGCGATCTTCGGCCGCTGGAAGGGCAAACTCCACGCCGGCCTGCCCGGCTGGCAAGTCCTGCACAAACGCCCGTTCCCGCTCGGCCCCTCGTTGCTGATCGTGATCCTCCTCGCCACCGGCAGCTTCGATGGCTTGAACGAGACCTTCTGGTGGCTCGGCCTGATCAACATCAACCCGCTCGAGTTCCCCGGCCGCTCCGCCGTCGTCTGGCAATCCACCCTTGGCCTTCTCGCCAGCAACGCCGCCCTGATCGCCGTGATGGCCGTCACCATCGCCCTAGGCCTGCGCCTCATTGGCGCCCGCACGGGCATTGCACAGGGCCTCCGCCTCTTCGCCCCGTCGATCCTGCCCATCGCGCTCGGCTATCACATCGCCCACTACCTGCCGAGCTTCCTGGTCGACGGCCAATACGCTCTCGTCGCCCTCTCCGACCCATTCCTCACCGGCGCCGACTATCTGGGCCTCGGCCAGTTCTACGTCACCACCGGTTTCTTCAACACCACCGCCACCGTCCGGGTGATCTTCCTCAGCCAAGCCGGCGCCGTCGTCGCGGGCCACATCCTCGCCGTCATGCTCGCCCACGCCATCGCCGTCCGCGATTTCGGCACCACCCGCGGCGCCGCGCTTAGCCAAGCCCCGCTGGCCGCCTTCATGATCGCCTACACCCTCTTCGGCCTCTGGCTGCTCGCCTCCCCGCGCTTTTGAGCACCAGAAAAACGTAGACAGACCAAAAACCGCTTTGCACACTCCCTATGGACATGGCCCGCGTTAGCTGGGCGATAGACCGGGGGGTACTAATATGACCAATCAAACACGCCGCACCGCACTGAAAACACTCGCCGCCGGCACCGCCGCCGCCACGCTCCCGCTCTGGGCCCGCTACACCCACGCCCAGTCCGCCGCGCCAATCAAGATCGGCTTCCAGCAGCACGTCACCGGCATCGGCGCGGCGTACGGCCGCTGGTACGGCCGCACAACGCAAGCCGCCGCCACGCTGATCAACGAAACCGGCGGGATCAACGGCAGGCCCGTCGAGATCGTCGCCGAGGATGACGGCACCGACCCTAAACGCGGCGCGGAAGTGGTGGAGAAATTCGCCACCCAGCACAATTGCGACGTCGGCTTCGGCACGCTCTTTTCCCACGTCGTCATCGGCTCAGCCCCCCGCGCGGGCGAGCTCAAGCTGCCGTATTTCGTCGTCTCCGAAGGCCACCACGTCGCCAGCGGCATGCTCAATCGCTACACGCTGCAGCCCGGCATCACCGACGTCAAATCCCAGGTACAGGCCATGGCGCCTTACGTCCACGCCTCGCTCGGCAAGAAGGTCACCATGATCTTCCCCGACTTCGCCTTCGGCCACGATCACCGCGACTATTTCTCCGCCGCGATGGAGGCCCAAGGCGGCGAGATCCTCGCCAAGATCGCGATTCCGCCGACCGAGACGTCGTTCACCAAATACTTCCCCAAGATCCCCCGCGACACCGAGGTGCTCTACCACGTCATGGTCGGCCCTGCCGTCCTGACCTTCGTCAAGGAACTCGGCGAGTTCTTCGGGCCCTCGGCGCCCGCAATCTTCGGCTTCATCGACTCGCTGGAAGCCGTCGACATCACCTCCCCTGGCCTCGAATTCCTCGAGGGCAGCTATTTCTGGGAGGGCAATCCGAGATACGCCCAGGCCGACCAGTCCGAGCACGACGCCTTCTACCGGAGCCGTGTCGGCGTCGACGCCAACGGCGCCAGCGTCACCGACCCCACGGATGTCTCGACCTACGCCCACATGTTCGGCTGCTGGGAGACGCTGCATGTCATCAAGGCCGGTATGGAGGCCGCGAATTACCAGGGACCGGATGACCGCGGGGCCCTGATCGAGGCCGTCGAGGCCATGACCGACATGCCCGAGAGCCGGGAACACCCCCAGGGCGCCAAGGTTTTTAACGGTAAGACCCACCAAGTCTTCGGCCACCAATACATCAGCCGGGTAGAGGGCGGCCGGTTGAACGTCGTGCACACCACGTCGATCGAAGACACGCTTTACCCCGACGAGGTGGATTACACGACGCAGCCGCTCTGAGCCTATAACCGCTCCGGACCTGATCCGGGCCTTCCGGCCTCGACATCGCGTTCCGTAGAGAGCGAGAGCGAGTTGCAGAAAGGCCGGATTCGGCTAACCGGGCGCTCAACCCTCGCCCGTCGCCATCAGCTTGGCCCGGTATTCGGTCTGCATCCCAATCATCCAACCCGGGTATTCCGCCGGCAGCCGCGTCGCCGCGTCGAGTGCCGCCAGATCCTCGTCAGATAGCGCGACCGCCACCGCGCCGATGTTGTCGGTCAGCTGATCGACCCGCTTTGCGCCCACCAGAACGCTGGTCACCGCCATTTGGTGCAAGAGCCACGCAATCGCCACCTGCGGCACCGAACAGCCTTTGTCCGCCGCGATCCGGCGCATCACGTCAACCGCGTCGAATGCCCGGTCCTTGTCGAGCGGCGGGAAGTCGAAATTGACGCGCCGGCCCTCGGCGGTCTTGCCGTCGCGGTCGAACTTGCCCGACAGGAACCCGCCGGCCAGCGGGCTCCACACCATCAGACCGACACCCTCGGACACGAGCATCGGCACGATCTCACGCTCCAGATCGCGGCCCGCCACCGAGTAGTAGGCCTGCAGCGACACCACCGGTGCGAGGTGCCGCGCCTGGGCGATCCCGACCGCCTTCATCACCTGCCAGGCCGCCCAGTTCGACAACCCGACGTAGCGCACATGCCCGTGGCGGACGAGCGTATCCAGCGCCTCCAGCGTCTCGACAATCGGCGTCGCGGGGTCGAAGCCGTGGATCTGATAGAGGTCGATGTGGTCGAGCTGCAACCGCCGCAGGCTGGCCTTCGCCTGGTCGAGGATATGCCCGCGCGAGGCCCCACGAGCGTTCGGGCCCGCGCCCATCGCCCCGTGCACCTTGGTCGCGATCACCACCTCTTCGCGCGCCACGCCGAGGGTCTTCAGCGACCGCCCGAGGATCTCTTCGCTGCGGCCGCCGGCATAGACATTGGCCGTGTCGATGAAATTGATGCCTGCGTCCAGTGCCGTCCGCACCAGCGCGTCCGCCTCGTCCTGCTGCAATTGGCCGATCTGCCCCCACAAGTCGTCGCCGCCGCCGAAGGTCATGGTGCCGAGGCAGAGCTCGGAGACGAAGAGGCCGCTTTGGCCGAGCCGATTGAAACGCATGACTTGTCTCCTTTTATCGGAATGGGGGGCCGCGGTTCAGCCTGGCAGAAACGCCCGGCGTCTTGCAAGTGCCGCCGCATGGGCCCGCCGCGGCAGGAATTCCCTTGCCCGGCCAAGACATGGAGGGCAACGTCGAGGCCATGGAATTCGGCCCCTACCTGATGCTCGCCTCGCTGGAAGGCGCCGTGACGGCCGCCGTCCTTGCGCTGACCGCCGTCGGGCTGTCGCTGGTCTTCGGTGTCATGCGGGTCGTCAACGTGGCGCATGGCGAGTTCTTCATGCTCGGCGCCGTCTTGGCCTGGGCCGTGGCAAGTGCGGTCGGCGGTCCCCCCGCGCTTGGATTTCTCGCCGCTTTGCTCGTCGCGCCGATCGCCGTCGGCCTGATCGCCGCCGCAGCCGACATGACGATCCTGAAGCGCGTGGAATACGACCCCGAGCGCACCATCGTCGTCACCATCGGGCTTCTCTACATCATCCAGCAGGCCACGCTGATGACCTACGGTCCCGAGGCCCGGCCCGTCGAGCCGCCGTTCAACGCCCGCCTTGCGCTGCCCTGGATCACGTGGGACGGGGGCCCGCGCCTCTACTGGCCCTGGGGGCTGTCGACCACCACCTACAAGCTCGCTGTCATCGGCGCCGCCGTCGCCGTCCTGCTCGGCGTCTGGCTGCTGATGACGCGCACGAAGATCGGTCTGATCATGCGGGCGACCCAGCTCGACCGCGAGATGGCGCAGGCCTTCGGAATCCCAGTCGAGCGCATCTACGCCCTGGTCTTCGGTCTTGGCGCCGGGCTGGCGGCGCTTGGAGCGGTGCTGATCGTGCCGATCCAGCAGGCGCACTACCTGATGGGCGGCGATCCCCTGCTGTTGAGCTTCATCGTCGTCATCATCGGCGGGCTCGGCAGCCTGCCCGGCACCGTCGTCGCCGCAATTCTGATCGGCATGTCGGACGGCATCATCAGCGTGTTTTTCACCCCGACGCTGGCGAAGATCCTCGCCACGCTCTTGGTCGCACTAGTGCTGGTGTTCCGCCCGCAAGGCCTTTTCGGCGCCCGGCCGGCATGAGCGACGCCGGGAAATCGCTGGCCCTGCATCTGGGCCTGCTGGCGCTGCTTTTCGCCCTGCAATTCGTGCTGCCGGCCTATCACCACGGCAATCTCAGCCGGATCATGGTGCTGGCCACCTACGCCATCGGATACAACCTGCTATTCGGCTATACCGGGCTCTTGAGCCTCGGCCACGCCATGTTCTTCGCCGCCGGCATGTACGGCATGGGGCTGACGATCCGGCACTTGGGCCTGAGCCCCGGCCCGGCGCTGCTGATCGGCGTGCTGTCGGGCCTGGCGCTGTCGGCCGCCGTCGGCGCGCTGGCGTTGCGCACCGCCGGGGTCGCCTTCATGATCGTCACGCTGATGTTCGCGCAAGCCGGCTATCTAATCATCCTCTATTTCGGCGACTGGACCCGGGGCGACGAGGGCTTCGTCATCCAGCAGGCACAGCGCGTGCTGTGGGGCATCGACCTCAGCCAGCCCACCGCCCGCTATTTCGCCGCCTGGACGCTTTTCGCCACCTGCCTGATCCTGTCGCTGCGGCTGATCCGCCATCCCTTCGGCAAGACCCTGATCGCGATCCGCGAGAACGAGGACCGGGCCCGGATGCTGGGCTACGACACCTTCCGCCACAAGCTCGGCGCGGTGGTGCTGTCGGGCACGATCTCGGCCGCCGCCGGGGCCGCCTACGGCCTGCTTTTCGGCTATGCCGGGGCCAGCTTTGCCACCGTGCAGTACTCGATCCTGCCGCTCTTGTGGGTCCTGCTCGGCGGCGCCGGCACGTTGATCGGGCCGTTCCTGGGCACGCTCTTCACCTTCTACCTGATCGACATCGCCAGCGGGCTGACCACCGCCTATATGCTGGTGGTCGGCGTGGTGCTTGTGTTGATCACGCTTTTTGCGCGGCAGGGCATTGGCGGCGAGATCCGCGCCCGGGTCTGGGCCTGGCTGCCGTGACGCTATTGAGCACCCGGCGGCTGTCCAAGGATTTCGGCGGCCTGCACGCCGTGCGCGGAGTCGATTTCGACCTGCCCGAGGGCCAGATCCGCGCGTTGATCGGTCCCAATGGTGCCGGCAAGACCACCTTCGTCGGCCTGGTCTGCGGTCGCATCGCGCCGACTTCGGGATCGGTGCGCTTCGCTGGCGACGACATCTCGCGCCTGCCCGCACACCGGCGCATCCGCCTCGGGATCGCCTATACCTTCCAGATCACCAGCGTCTTCGCCCGGCTCACCTGCGGTGAAAATGTCGCCCTGGCCGTGCGCCGCCGCGGCGGCGATCCGGACCGCGAGGTCCCCGCGGCGCTGGACCGCGTGGCACTGGCCGCGCACCGCCACCGCCTGGCCGGCGATCTCAGCTACGGCCACCAGCGGCTTTTGGAAATCGCCATGGGCCTGGCGCAATCCCCGCGCCTGTTGATCCTCGACGAGCCCACCCAAGGCCTGTCCGACAGCGAGATCGAGGCGTTCAAATCGCTGATCCGCGAACTCGGCGGCCAGACCACGATTCTGCTCATCGAACATAACATGAGCGTGGTGATGGAGACCGCCGACATCGTCACCGTGCTGAATTTCGGCGAAGTCTTGGCCGAGGGGCCGCCCGAGGCGATCCGCGCCGACCGCGCCGTTCAGGCCGCCTATCTGGGGACCGGATAGATGCTGCAGCTCGACGCCATCGACACCGGATACGGGCAGGCCCAGGTTCTGCGCAGTCTGTCGCTGAGCGTCGAGGCAGGCGAGATCCACTGCCTCCTGGGCCGCAACGGCGCCGGCAAAACCACGACGATGCGGGCGGTCACCGGCCTGATGCCGCTTTGGGCCGGGCGCATCGCGCTCGACGGCGCCGAGATCGGCGCGCTGCCCGCCCAGGACCGCGCCAGGACCGGGATCGGTTATGTGCCCCAGGGGCGGCGCCTCTTCACCGAGCTCACCGTGGCCCAGAACCTCGAGATTGGGCTGATGACGCGCGGATCGGGCGCGGAAGTGCGCGACAGGGTGCTCGACCTCTTCCCGCGCCTGCGCGAGCGCCTGGACCAGCGCGCCCAGACCCTATCGGGCGGCGAACAGCAGATGCTCGCCACCGCCCGCGCACTCTGCACCCGGCCCAAGGTCTTGTTGCTAGACGAGCCGACCGAGGGCCTGCAGCCGTCGATGATCGAGGCGATCCGCAGCGTCATCACGCGGCTGCGCGACGACGGTACCGCGGTGCTGCTGGTCGAGCAGAGGATCGACGCCGTGCTCTCGGTTGCCGACCGGGTCACCTTCATCGAAAACGGCCGCAGCCGCGAGACATTTGCCGCGGCGGACCTCAGCGCACAGCATGAGATCATCGACCGTTACTTGGGCGTCTGACCTTCGCGAGACGCTTGGGGCTGCGTGGCCACATTGACAGCCCCAATACCCGGACGCAGACTTCCCGCAATGGGAGCACAGGCGTGAGCTATCATCGACCAGCCGACCTGGGCGAGGCCCTCAGTGTCCTTTCCGAGGGCGCGCAGTGCATCGCCGCCGGCTGCACCGACCTTTATCCCGCCACCCCGGCCAAGGCGCTGCCGGGACCGGTGCTCGACATCACCGCGATCGAGGCGTTGCGCGGCATCGCCCGCACCGCCGAGGGCTGGCGCCTCGGCGCCACGACCACTTGGACCGACATCCTCGACTCCAGCCTGCCGCCAGCCTTCGACAGCCTGAAATTCGCCGCCCGTGAGATCGGCTCCGTCCAGATCCAGAACGCCGGAACCGTCGCCGGCAACCTCTGCACCGCCTCGCCTGCCGCCGACAGCGTGCCCTGCCTGCTAACCTTGGACGCCGAGGTCGAGTTGCAATCCGCCGCCGGTATCCGCACTCTGCCGCTCGCCAAGTTCATCACACGTCCGCGCCAGACCGCGAGGCGACCCGACGAGCTGATCACTGCCGTCTTGGTTCCTGAAACCGCTGCGCAAGGTACCAGCCACTTCCTGAAACTCGGCGCGCGGAAATACCTGATAATCTCGATCGTCATGTCCGCCGCGCGCCTCGTCATCGAAGACGGTTGCATTACCGAAGCCGCCCTCGCCATCGGCGCCTGCAGCCCTGTTGCCACCCGTCTGCCCGAGCAAGAGGCCGCCCTCATCGGCCATCAGCTCTCGAACGCAGCGCACCGTGTCGACGAGGCGCTTGTCGCACCGCGCCTGTCCCCAATCGACGACATCCGCGCTGACACCGCCTTTCGCCGACATGCGGCCACGGAGCTCTTGCGCCGCACGCTGGCCGAACTGTCCACACCGGCCGAGGCCGCGGCATGAACCGTCCGTTCGGCACGCTCACGCTCAGCGTCAACGGGACGCCCCGGACCGCCGCAGCTGCGCCCGGGCGCCGTCTGTCGGAGGTTCTGCGCGAAGATCTGCAGCTCTTTGGCACCAAGATCGGCTGCGACGCCGGCGATTGCGGCGCCTGTACCGTGCTGATCGACGGCGCGCCGGTCTGCGCCTGCCTGACCCCGGCGGTCCGTGCCACCGGCTGCGAGATCACCACCGTCGAGGGTCTCTCCGACCCAGAGGCCAATGCGTTGCAGCGGGCCTTTCTACGCCACGGTGCGGCGCAATGCGGGATCTGCACGCCGGGTATGCTGATGGCCGCCACCGCGCTGTTGCAGGACACGCCGCGCCCGACGCGTGCGCAGGTCGAGGAGGCCCTTGGCGGTGTGCTCTGCCGCTGCACCGGCTACGCCAAGATCGTCGACGCGGTGCTGGATGCCCACCACCTACCCGCCACAGCGCCGGCGCCAGAGGCCGGGTGGGCAGTCGGCGCCAGGCTGGAACGCCTCGACGGCGTGCCCAAGGTGCTCGGCACCGAGATCTACGGCGCCGACCACCGGCCCGCCGATACGCTCGAGGTCCGCGCCATCCGCTCGCCGCACCACGCCGCACGGTTCGAGATCGGCGATACCGCAGCCTGGGCCAGCCGCGCACCGGGCAAGATCCACGTCTTCACCGCCGCGGACATCCCCGGTCGTAACCGTTTCGGCGCGATCCCGCCTTTCGCCGATCAGCCCGCCTTGGCGGAGGCCCACACCCGCCAGCGTGGCGAGGCAATCGCCATCGTCGTCGGCGACACCGCCACGCTCGACGCCCTCGACGTCACGACCTTCCCCGTCGCGTGGACGCCTCAGCCCCACGCCGCCGACCTCGACGGCCAGGCCGCGCAGTTGCACGACACCCGGCCCGACAACCTGCTAATCGCCGGCGTCGTACGCACCGGCGACCCGGACACCGCTCTGGCGTGGTCCGCCCACACCGCCGAGGTCCGAATCGAGACGCCCTATGTCGAGCACGCCTATATTGAGCCCGAGGCCGGCATCGCCTGGCTCGACGGTGAGACTCTTTGTATTCAGGCCTGTACACAAGCGCCGGTGATGGACCGCGACGACACCGCCCGGATCCTAGGACTGCCGCCCGACAAGGTCCGGATTATTCCTGCGGTGGCCGGTGGCGGGTTTGGGTCGAAACTCGATCTGTCGCTGCAGCCGCTGATTGGCCTCGCTGCGCTGAAGACCGGCCGGCCCTGCCGCATGGTCTACACCCGGGCAGAATCGATGGCCTCGACCACCAAGCGCCACCCCGCGCGGATGACCGCGCGGATCGGCTGCGACGCCGAGGGCCATGTGACCGCGATGACCTTCGACGGCGATTTCAACACCGGCGCCTATGCCAGTTGGGGACCCACCGTGGCGGTGCGCGTGCCCGTCCATGCCTCGGGCCCCTACAAGACGCCAAGCTACGCCGCCGAGGCGCGGGCAATCCACACCAACGGGCCCACGGCGGGCGCCTTCCGTGGCTTCGGCGTGCCGCAGGCGGCGATCGTCCAGGAAACGCTCTATGACGACCTGGCCATCGCCGCCGGCATCGACCGGCTCGCCTTTCGCCGCCGGAACGCGCTGCGGGACGGCGATCGCTCGGTCTGCGGCCAGGTCCTGCACGGCGTCGGCATCGTCGCCTGCCTCGATGCGCTGCACGACCCCTGGCACCAGGCGTTGCACGAGGCCCAGGCCTTCAACGCCCAGGACGGCGCGGTCCGCCGCGGCGTCGGCGTCGCCGCGTGCTGGTACGGCTGCGGCAATACCGGCCTGCCGAACCCCTCGACGATCCGGATCGGCATCACCGCCGACGGCCGGCTGGTGCTGCACCAGGGCGCCACCGATATCGGCCAGGGCGCCAACACGGTGATCGCCCAGATCGCCGCCGATGCGCTCGGCCTGCCGGTCGGCCAGATCCACCTGATCGGCCCCGACACCGCGCTGACGCCCGATTGCGGCAAGACCTCGGCCAGCCGCCAGACCTATGTCACGGGCAAGGCCGCGCTGCGCGCCGCCGAGGCCCTGCGCCGCGATATCCTCGCCCGCACGAACATGGGCGACGCGGCGCGGCTGGACCTGAACGGCAGCACCCTGACCCTGACCGACGGCGCCGCCACGCACGACCTGCAGCTTGCGCGCCTCGCCGCCGGCCCCGACGGCTATGTCCTCAGCGCCGAAGAGACCTACGACCCGCCCACCGAAGCACTCGACGCCGACGGCCAGGGCAAACCTTACGCGGTCTACGGCTACGGCGCCCAGATCGCCGAGGTCGCGGTCGACACCCGGCTCGGCACCGTCAAGGCGCGCCGCATCACCGCCGCCCATGATGTCGGGCGCGTCATCAACCCGCTCTTGGCCGAGGGGCAGGTCGAGGGCGGCATCGCCCAGGGCCTCGGCATGGCGCTGATGGAGGAGTATCTGCCGGGGCGCACCGAGAACCTGCACGACTATCTGATCCCGACCGTCGGCGATATGCCCGAGATCCGTTCGATTTTCGTCGAGGTGCCGGACCCAGAGGGGCCGATGGGCCTAAAAGGCCTGGGCGAGCACGTACTGATCCCCACCGCGCCGGCGATCCTGAACGCCATCCGCCATGCCACCGGCGCGCGCCTCACCCGGCTGCCGGCGCTGCCGCACCGGGTGCTCGCCGCCATCAGGGCGGCCAGATGACCACGCGCGCCGATCCTTCGTCCGGCGAAATCCCGCGCAAGCGGCCCGAAAAGATCCGCTGCGATGCTTGCCCGGTGATGTGCTACGTCGCCGATGGCCAGACCGGCGCTTGCGACCGCTACGCCAACCAGGACGGCCGGATCGTGCGCTGCGACCCGCTGACCATCGTCGACAAGCGGCTTGCCGCGGGTGAAGATCTGGTGCCGTTTCTCGCCAAGGACTGGGACGGCGGCATCGTCCCCACCGACGCGCTGACCGTCACCGCCATCGGCGCCGGCACCACCTATCCCGATTACAAGCCAGCGCCCTTCATCATCTCGCGCGAAGTCGACGGCGTCGATTTCGTCACCGTCGTAACCGAGGCGATCTTCAGCTATTGCGGGGTCAAGGTGAAGATCGACACCGACCGGCATCTCGGGCCCGAAGGCGCGGTGGTGCGGGCCGGGGGCGAGGCCGTGGGTCTTGTGATCACATCTGAATACGGCTCGCAGATACTGTCGCTTGGTGGGGTCGACCACCTGACCGGCGGATCGAAGTCCGAGGGCCGGGTGACCTGCGACGCGCTGCTGCGGCTTTGCAACCGCGAGGCCGTGGCGCTGACCATCGACGGCGGCGCCGAGGTGGTGGTGCAGGCCGGCGCGGCGCCGATTGTCGACGGGGTGCGCGAGGACCGGATGCGGGTCGGTTGCGGTTCGGCCACGATCGGGATGTTCGCCAGTCAGTGGCAGGGGCTCGTCGACGAGGTGGTGATCGTCGACGACCACATCACCGGCGTGGTGTCGGAGCACCAGGCCGGCAAGGTGATCGGCTGGCCCGATACCGGCATCCGGATCAAGGGACGCCGCTCGACGCCGGGGCGGTATTTTCAGGTCGCCAAGCCCGGCCGCGGCTGGGGCGGCACCGACATCGAGGACCCGCTGACCATCCTCGGCCCCTGGCGGCCGGAGAAGGGCGCGCGGCCGGGGTTGACCCTGCTGATGGTCTCGACCACCGGCGAGCAATGGGGCTACTACGTGCTCGACAACGCTCTGGTGCCGCGGCCGGCCGAGTTGCCGACCGCGCTGACCGCGACGGTCGACCTGATTGCTGAAAACTGCGAACCGGCGCTGTGCACGGTGCTGTTCATGGGCGGGGCCGGGGGCTCGCTGCGCGCCGGGGTGACTGCGAACCCGATCAAGTTAACCCAATCGGTGCAAGCGCTTAAGACCAATGTGACGGTGGGTGGAGCGACCACATATGTCTGGCCTGGAGGCGGCATTACGATCATGGCGGACGTGACACAGATGCCTGATAACGCCTTCGGCTATGTGCCCACGCCGGCCCTTGTCGCACCGCTGGAATTCACCCTCAGCCGCGCGGACTACCGGGCGCTCGGCGGCCACGACGCGGCGGTGCGTGACATGGCCGACGTCCTTGAGAAGGGCGGCGAATACGGCGCGGCGGTGCGGGGCGTGGGCCCCGTGACCGGCAACGACTGAGATGCAACGCGCATACGCCGCGATGCTGCCCGACGGCAAGCGGCTGCACCTGCAGCACGGACCGATCGACCTGATTGTCGAGGCGGCCGGCAAGGGCCGGCAAGAGGCTTTTGCCCGCGCAGTAGAACGGTTCGAAACGGTGCTGGAGGAGCTTGTCTCGGAGCTGTCTGTATTGCGTCTGCAAAACGTCGGTATAACGTCGGTGCAAGGCGCGGTCGCCCGGCGCATGGCGGTGGCCGTCGCACCGTTCTTTGGCACCTTCGTCACGCCGATGGCCGCCGTTGCCGGAGCTGTTGCCGACGAAATCCTCTCCGTGATCACAACCACTCCGGAAATCAGCAAGGCCTATGTCAACAACGGCGGCGACATCGCCGTTCACCTCGGCCCCGGCGAGAGCTTTCAGGCCGCTATTGCCGCGTCCCTGCCGGCCAAGGTTACCCTTGCAGCCGATATGCCGGTGCGCGGATTGGCCACCTCCGGCTGGCGCGGGCGGTCGCATTCGCTGGGCATCGCGGACAGCGTCACAGTCTTGGCGGCCAATGCTGCCACTGCCGACGCCGCCGCCACCTTGATCGCCAATTCCGTCGATCTGCCGCGCCATCCTGGCATTGAACGGACCCCAGCAATTGACCTGACCCCGGACAGCGACCTCGGAAACCGCCGCGTCACCGTGGCCGTGCCCACCCTCTCTGCGTCCGAGCGTGCCAATGCCCTGAATCCAGGTCTCGCAAAAGCTCGGGCCTACCGCGATCGGGGGTTGATCGCTGCCGCCTACCTTGTGCTTCAAGGCGAGGTCTCGCAGACCGGGCATTTGACACTGACCGCGGCCGGAACCGAGCCGGTGGCCTGACTTCACGCCACCGCGCTTTCTTCGCGCGCCTCGTCCATCAGTCGGCGCATTTCCTGAATCGCCGGAGCCAGCCCAAGAAAGATCGCCTCGCCGATCAGAAAATGGCCGATGTTGAGCTCCATCACTTCGGGAAACGCCGCCACCGGTTTGACCGTGTCATAGGTCAGGCCGTGGCCGGCGTGGACTTCCAGCCCAAGGGAATGAGCGAAGGCGGACATCTCGCGCAGGCGCTGCAGTTCGGCGTCGGCCTCGGTGAACCTGCCCTCGGCGAAGGCGTCACAATACGCTCCTGTATGCAGCTCGATCACATCGGCGCCAATCCGGTGGGCGGCTTCGATCTGCTTTCGGTCGGCGGCGATGAAGATCGACACGCGACAGCCGGCATCCGCCAGAGGTGCCAAAAAATGCGCCAGCGAATTCTCTTCGCGCGCAACTTCCAGCCCGCCCTCGGTGGTGCGTTCCTCGCGTTTTTCCGGCACAATACAGACCGCATGCGGTTTGTGGCGCAACGCGATCGCCTGCATCTCGGGCGTCGCGGCCATCTCGAAATTCAGCGGCAGCGACAGCGTCGCCATCAGCCGGTCGATGTCGTCGTCCGAGATGTGGCGGCGATCTTCGCGCAGGTGCGCCGTGATACCGTCGGCGCCGGCGTCTTCGGCCAGCTTGGCGGCGCGGATCGGGTCGGGATAGGCCGAGCCGCGGGCATTTCGCACCGTGGCCACGTGGTCGATATTCACGCCAAGCCTGAGCTTGCCCAAGGGTTTGACCGGAACCATGTGCGCCTCCTTCCGCCGATGGCCCTAGTGTATCCGCCTTGTCCACTAGGTCAACGATTCTAACCTAATCGGATTTCAATGGGATCCTGGCGCGGTCCACCGTCATTCGGCGCTTTTCGTACCGCGCCTTCAGCTTCTTTACCCGCCGCTTCTGATAGGCCCGCACCGCTGGCAGGGCCATCATGTAGGCTGCGACACCGGCGATGGTTCCGGGCACCAGCCCACCTACGGTGTAGGGCCAGAAGACCCGCCAGAAGAAGCCGCGCAGCTGGTCCCAATGCGCCACCTCGGCGGTGAAGATCGCGGTGAAATTGTGCCAAAGCTCCACCGAGGCCTGGCTGAACGCGCCGAACACCTCGGGCAGCGGAACGCCGCCGCGCATCCCCAGCATCCAGGTGCCGAGCTCCAGCGCCAAAGCGGCGATGAACGGAAAGGTGATCGGGTTGCCGAAGAAGGTCGCCAGAAGCGCTGCCAGGATGTTACCCTGCATGACGAAGGCCAGGACCGCGGCACACACGAAATGAAAACCGAAGAACGGGGTGAAGCAGACGAAGACGCCGGCAGCGACGCCTCGGGCAATCTTGTGCGGCGGGTCGGGCAGGCGGCGCAAGCGGTGCACGACATATTCGACCGCGCGCCGCCAGCCGCCCTTGGGCCAGAACGCCTGGACCACGGCCTGAAGCCACGTGCGCGGATTGCGTCGTTTGAAGACCACTCTACGTCCCGGCCCCTATCTCAGGGTTTTCGATCTAGATCGCGATGCCGTGAGATCGACGCCACATCGCTTTCGGCCTCGACCGCTAGCATAACATTGTGAAGATGTTCTGCATCCTTAAGGTCTACATCGACAATAAGGCGATAAAAGTCCGGTTTGCGGTCGACAAAAAGCAAATCGGAGATGTTGGCCTTTTGCTCACCGATCAAAGTGCAAATGCGGCCCAGCACGCCGGCATCGTTCGAGATCGTCAGATCAAGGCTGATGGTGTGCACCGCAGGGTGATTGCCGGAATGCCAGTGCAGGTCGACCCAACGCTCGGACTGATCCTCGAACTCGGCCAGGGCCTCGCAGTCGATGGCGTGCACGATCACGCCTTTGCCGCGATAGCTGATGCCGACAATGCGTTCGCCCGGCACCGGCTGACAGCATTGCGCGCGCTCGAAGCTTTGGTCGGGACCAAGGCCGATAACCGCACGAGTTGCGTCGATCTCCTCGCCGGTGTCGGCGGCAAGTTCGGGGTAGAGCGTCTCGACCACGTCGCGCGCAGTCAACTCGGCCGAGCCGAGCCGCGCCAAGACCTCGTCCACGGAGGTCAGACCAAGCTGCTTCGCCGCGGTCGACAATGCTTTGTCGGTGGCGCGCTTGCCGACATGTTCGAAGGCCACACGGGCCAGTTCCGAGCCCAGCTTGACGAAACGTTCGCGGTCCTCTTCGCGCAAGCTGCGCCGGATCGCCGCCTTGGCACGCCCGGTGGCGACGATATCGAGCCAGGTCGCCTGCGGCCGCTGGCCGGCGGCGGTCATGATCTCGACCGATTGGCCGTTCTTCAGCCGGGTCCAAAGCGGCACCCGCATCTGGTCGACCTTGGCGCCGACGCAGGAATCACCGATCCGGGTATGAATCGCGTAGGCGAAATCGAGCGGCGTCGCCCCGCGCGGCAGCTTGATCACCTCGCCCTTCGGCGTGAAGCAGAACACCTGGTCGGCATACATTTCGAGCCGGACGTGCTCGAGGAATTCGTCGTGGTCCTCGGCGGCTTCGAACTGTTCGGTCAGGCCCGCCACCCACTTGGTGGGGTCCACGGCGAACGGGTTTTCCGACGGAACGCCGTCGCGGTAGGACCAATGCGCCGCCACGCCGGCCTCGGCCACATCATGCATCTGATGGGTGCGGATCTGAATCTCGACCCGCCGCCCGTCACGGCCCGACACGGTGGTGTGGATCGACCGGTAGCCGTTCGATTTGGGCTGGCTGATATAGTCCTTGAACCGCCCCGGCACCGCGCGCCAACGCTGGTGCATGGCGCCGAGCACGCGATAACAATCGGCCTCCGTCTCGACCAGGATGCGGAACCCGTAGATGTCGGAAAGCCGCTGAAAGCTCAGCCCCTTGTCCTGCATCTTGCGCCAGATCGAATAGGGCTTCTTGGCGCGGCCGCGCACCTCTGCCGTGATCCGGGCCTTTCGCAATTCGGCGCGGATGTCCGCGGTGATCTTCTTGACAACGTCGCCGGTTTCCTGCTGCAGCTTAATGAACCGGCGCATCAACGAACCGCGGCCCTCGGGGTTGAGCACCTTGAAGGCCAGGTCCTCCAACTCGTCGCGCATCCACTGCATGCCCATCCGGCCAGCAAGCGGCGCGAAGATGTCCATGGTCTCGCGCGCCTTTTGCACCTGCTTTTCGGGGCGCATCGAGACGATGGTACGCATGTTGTGCAGCCGGTCGGCGAGTTTGACCAGGATCACCCGCAGATCCTTCGACATCGCCATCAGGAGCTTGCGGAAATTCTCGGCCTGCTTGGTCTCCGACGACGACAGCTGCAGATTCGTCAACTTGGTGACGCCGTCGACCAGTTCGGCGATCTCGTCACCGAAACGGTCGCGGATTTCGGTATAGGTCGACCGCGTGTCCTCGATCGTGTCGTGCAACAGCGCCGTGATGATCGTCGCGTCATCAAGCTGCATCTCGGTCAGGATCGAGGCCACCGCCACGGGGTGACTGAAATAGGGCTCGCCGGAATGCCGGTACTGGCCCGCATGCATCTGGCCGCCATAGGCAAAGGCGGCGCGGATCAGCTCTGCATTGGTGCGCGGATTGTAGGCCCGGATATTCTCGATCAGGTCTTCGACACCGATCGTGCGATCCAGGGCCATCGGGCTAGTCCGCCCTTAACGCGGCTCCTGCGCTTCCATCAGCGCGCGGAGCAGGCGTTCTTCGGACATATCGTCTTCGGCCGGCTTGTCGACCTCGGCCCCCATCAGCAGGGCCATCGCGTCTTCCTCCGGCTCATCGACCTCGATCTGGGTCTGGTGGCTTTCGATCATGCGCTCGCGCAGCTCTTCGGCCTGTTGGGTCTCGTCGGCGATTTCGCGCAACGACACGACCGGGTTCTTGTCATTGTCGCGATCGACGGTGATCGGCGCACCGGCGGAAATCTCGCGCGCGCGGTGGCTCGCCAGCATCACCAACTCGAACCGGTTCGGGACCTTGTCAACGCAATCTTCGACCGTAACGCGGGCCATGCTGTGCTCCGTAGCTCATGGGAAGTCCAGAGACGTCTTCATAAGCCCAGATTTCGGGCTTGACAAGTCAATGCGGCACACTTTCGGGTGTGTCGAGGCGCCGGATGTTGGCAGTCTCGCGTCCTGGAAGCTCCGCCACTAGCTCTACCACACTTCGCCCAAGCACCGGATGCCACCAATTCGGGGCAATCTCGGCCAATGGCACCAGCACGAAGGCGCGGTCCTGCAGCCGGGGATGCGGCAGGATCAGCCGGTCTGGAACCGCTGCGACCTGCGCCTCGGGCGGCAGAGATCGCCAGGCCTGAAAGGTCTCTAGATCGGGCAGAACTCGGTCGCCGACCGCGATCAAATCCAGGTCCAGCGTCCTTCGGCCCCAGCGCTGCAGACGTTCGCGCCCGAACGCCGCCTCGACGCGATGCAAAACCCGCAAGATTTCGTGGGGATCGTCCAACCCAGACAGAACCGCCGCCGCGTTGACATAGTCGGGTCCGGCGCCTTTCGGAAAACACGGGGTGGCGAAAAGCCTGCTGGTCGCCTCAACCGACAGCTGCGAATCACCCAATCGCTCCAGCGCCGCCCTTATGGTTAACGCCGGCCCGCCAATCGCGCTGTCGATGTTTCCGCCAAGCGCAATTATCACTTTTGCGGGTTTTATCGGTGCATTTGTAGCCGTTTTGTGACATCCTCCGTCTTGCGAGCCCAATTTTTCCCCCTATTTTGCTGGGTGGTTTCGCCGGTAATTGAATACACCGACCACTCACTCAGGGACCAGATAGGCGAAACTGAATAATCGGAAGGATTCTAGATGTTCTACAGAGACGAACGGCTGGCGCTGTTCATCGACGGGTCGAACCTTTATGCAGCGGCAAAATCGCTGGCGTTCGACATCGACTACAAACTTCTGCGACAGGAGTTCATGCGGCGCGGCAAGCTGCTTCGGGCGTTCTACTACACCGCACTTCTGGAGAATGACGACTACTCGCCGATCCGCCCCCTGGTTGACTGGTTGCACTACAACGGCTTCACCATGGTGACGAAGCCGGCGAAGGAATACATCGACAGCCAAGGCCGCCGGAAGGTGAAGGGCAACATGGACATCGAACTGACGGTCGATGCCATGGAGCTGGCGCCGCATGTGGACCACATCGTGCTGTTTTCCGGCGACGGCGATTTCCGTCCGCTGGTCGACGCGCTGCAGCGCAAGGGCGTGCGCGTATCGGTGGTCTCGACGATCCGGTCACAGCCGCCGATGATCGCGGACGAGTTGCGCCGCCAGGCCGACAACTTCATCGAACTCGACGAGTTGAAGGACGTGATCGGCCGCCCGCCGCGCGAACCGAGGGAGCCGAGGGAGCCGCGCGAGAGCCGCGAGGCACGAGAGCCCGAAGAGGTCGAGGAAATCGCCGAACAGTAGCGGCGCTTGCACGCGAGAAAGAGCCCTGCCCGGATACCGACGGCGGGGCTTTTCGCGTTTCCGGGATCGGACCGGCGTTGCGCAGGGTCACCGCAACCGGCGCCACACGGCCGCTGCCTACTGTGTCTGTGGCCTTTCTGCGTGAGCGACCGCCAGGCGGCGCAAGCCCCTGGACGCGCGCGGCCGCACCGCCTAGGTCTGGACCAGCGACAGGACCCCGCCCATGACCAAGCCACCGCTGACCTTGTACCTTGCCGCTCCACGCGGGTTCTGCGCCGGTGTCGACCGGGCGATCAAGATCGTCGAGATGGCGCTGCAGAAGTGGGGCGCGCCGGTCTATGTACGCCACGAGATCGTGCATAATCGCTTCGTCGTCGACGGGCTGCGGGCCCAGGGCGCGGTGTTCGTCGAAGAACTCGACGACTGCCCTGACGACCGGCCCGTGATCTTCTCCGCCCATGGGGTGCCCAAGGCGGTGCCGGCCGAGGCCGCGCGGCGGCAGATGCTCTATGTCGACGCCACCTGCCCTTTGGTGTCGAAGGTTCATATCGAGGCCGAACGCCACCACGGGAACGGTCTACAAATGGTGATGATCGGCCATGCCGGCCACCCCGAGACCATCGGCACCATGGGCCAATTGCCGCCGGGCGAGGTGCTGCTGGTCGAAACCGTGGACGATGTCACCGGATTGCAGGTGCGCGATCCCGAGAAACTGGCCTTCATCACCCAGACCACGCTGTCGGTCGACGACACCGCTGAGATCGTTGCCGCCCTGCAGGACCGGTTTCCGGCGATCAAAGGGCCGCATAAGGAAGACATCTGCTACGCCACCACGAACCGGCAAGCGGCGGTCAAGGCGATGGCGCCCAAGGCCGACGCAATGCTGGTGATCGGCGCGCCGAACTCGTCGAACTCCAAGCGCCTGGTCGAAGTCGGCGCCGCCGCCGGCTGTCGGTACGCGCAATTGGTACAGCGCGCTGACGACATCGACTGGCGGGCGCTCGAAGGCATCCGGACGGTCGGTATCACCGCTGGCGCCAGCGCGCCCGAGGTGCTGGTGAACGAGGTCATCGACGCCTTCCGCGCCAGGTTCGACGTGACCGTGGAAACGGTCGAGACCGCGATTGAGAATGTCGAGTTCAAGGTGCCGCGCGTGTTGCGGGAACCGGCGTGACGACGCTGTCCTGGCGCGGCGACGGGACCTTCAAGACGGCAGACGCCCGGATCGACGCCGACGCCATCGTCCTGACCGGTCTCACCGAATCACAGGATTGGTCCGCGCGCTACACAGTCGAGGCCGCCCCCGATTGGCAGGCTCACACCGTCCACATCGACACTGGCGACGGCCGGGCGTTGGCACTGAGCAAGACAGATAAGTGGGGTGACGGCTGCGCCGAATGCACCGACCCGGACCTATCGGCCTCACCGATGACCAACACCCTCCCGATCCGACGGCTGGACCTGAAGATTGGCGACAGCGCCGAGATCCTCGCCTTGCACATCATGCTGCCCGACTTGACCTTCCGCCCCGCGCACCAGCGCTACACCCGACTTGGCCCACTGGCCTGGCGTTATGAGGGGCTCGAGTCCGGCTTCACCGCCGAGATCGCTGTGGACGGCGAAGGTTTCGTCACCGGTTATCCGGGGCTATTCTTGCGTGTCGATCCCGGTGCCGCCCCCTGAGATATCGTCAAGGCCTGCACTGGTTGGGTTTTCGCCGACTTTGGCACTCCCGCCATACCGCAGACACGAGAATAGCCGCAGGTCAACACCATGCCCAAACCCTTCGATCCCGAAGACGTCCTGAACCTGCCGTTGATGGCCAACCTCGCGACAATTGCCGACGATGGCGCACCGCGCAACGCGCCGGTCTGGTTTCAGTGGGAGCGTGGCGCGCTCTGGATGCTCGGCGACAGGGCCGGCAGCTCGGTCCACCGAATCTCCCGCGATCCCCGCGTCGCTGTCGAGATCGTCGACTACGACAACGCGGGCGGCGTCCTGCGCCACCTCGGGCTGCGCGGGACCGCGACCATCGAGCCTATGGACCGCGCCCTGTTCCGTCGTTTGCTCGCCCGTTATCTTGGCCCCGAGGCGACCTGGAATGTCTGGTTCATCGACACTGTCGCCCGCATCGATGACCCCGACGGTCGATTGATCCGGCTTGACCCCGACAGCATCTTCACCAATGACGTCAGTTACTTCCGCACCGGCCCCACGCTGGCCTCGCACATGAACCGAACGCCATAGAGAACCGCATGCTCAGCCTGCAATTCCTCGTCACCGCTTTCGTCGTCGTCATCGCCCCTGGCACCGGCGTGATCTACACCCTAGCCATAGGCCTCGGCCAGGGCCGCGGACCGTCGGTCATGGCCGCCCTGGGCTGTACATTCGGCATTGTTCCGCATCTCCTGGCCGCTGCTTTCGGGTTGGCGGCGGTGCTGCACACTTCGGCGCTGGTCTTCCAGATCGTCAAATTCGCTGGTGTTGCCTATCTGCTCTACCTGGCCTGGCAGGCCTTGAAGTCGGGCGGCGCACTATCGATCAGACGCGAGACCCGCCGCGATTCCGGCTTTCGAATTGCCCGCCGCGGCGCGCTGATCAACATCCTCAATCCGAAATTGTCGATCTTTTTTCTTGCCCTTCTGCCGCCGTTCCTCAGCGGCAATCCCGCCACCGCGACCGCCGAAATGATCTGGCTCGGCGCCGTCTTCATGGCGCTCACCTTCGCTGTCTTCGTGCTCTACGGTATCTTCGCTGCGGCCGCCCGCGACTGGCTTCTGACCAGCGAACGGATAATGCGTTGGCTGAACCGCGGCGTCGCAGCGATCTTCGCCGCGCTCGGCGCGCGTCTGGCGTTGGAGCGAGCATGAGCAGCCGGATTACAGGAGAAGGGCAGTCGAGGCCGCCCCGCCCGGCCTTGATCCTCGGCTTTGCTGGGTTGATTCCATTCCTTTGGGGTGCTGCGACGCTCCTCAGCCCACCCCTGGCCGTCTTCGGGGCCGAGCAGTTCGGCACCCGTTTCGTGGGCCCCTTTGTGCAGATCAGCTATGGGGTCATCATCCTGTCATTCATGTCCGGCGTCCTTTGGGGCTTCGCGACCCGCACCCATGGCCGGCTGGCCCGCAATGGATATGCCGCGAGCGTGGTGCCGGCACTTTGGGCGTTCCTCTTCGTCGGCAGCAATCCCGACAGCGCCGCCTGGTGGCTGATCCTCGGCTTCGGCCTGATCTTGCTGATCGAAAGGTGGTTCGCGCGATATGGCCTGACACCGGCGTGGTGGATGCCCTATCGCACTGTCCTAACCTGCGTCGTCGTCACATGCCTCGCCGTGGGACCTTTGACGTGACCGCCGACGACGAAACTCTGCGGGTGTATGACGCCCGCGCGGCCGACTACGTCGAAATGATCGCGGACGCCAAGCTCGACCAGGACCTGAAAGCGTTCCTGGCCCCGATCCCCAAGGGCGGCCGCGTGCTGGACCTCGGCTGCGGGCCAGGCAACGCCGCCGCGCAGATGCGCGATCGCGGCTACCGGGTGACGGCCTGGGACGCGTCGCCTGAAATGGTCGCCTCCGCGCGCGACCTCTACGGCGTCGAGGCGCAGGTTGCCAGCTTCGACGACCTGCGGGCCGAGGCCGACTTCGACGGGGTCTGGGCCAATTTCAGCCTGCTTCACGCGCCCAAATCCGAGATGCCGCGGCACCTTGCCGCCATTCACCGCGCGCTGACCCCCCGGGGCCGCTTGCATTTGGGCCTCAAGACCGGCGAGGGCGAACGGCGCGACGCCATCGGCCGGTTCTATGCCTATTACACAGACGCTGAGATCTCCGGGCTCCTAGAGGCCGCCGGCTTCACCATCACCAGCCGCCGCACCGGCGCCGAGAAAGGCATGGACGGCACCGTCGCACCCTGGATCGTGCTCGCCGCCCATGCCTGAGCTTTTTGCCTATACCGACGGCGCCTGTTCCGGCAATCCCGGTCCCGGCGGCTGGGGCGTGGTTCTGGTCGCGCGCGACGGCGACGCGGTGCTGAAGGAACGCGAACTGAAGGGCGGCGCGCCCGAGACCACCAACAACCGCATGGAACTCTTGGCCGCCATCGAGGCGCTCGACGCCCTCGACCGCGCCTCGGCGATCACGCTGGTGACCGACAGCGCCTATGTGAAGAACGGCGTGACCGAATGGATCCACGGCTGGAAGCGGAACGGATGGAAGACATCGACCAAAAAGCCGGTGAAGAACGCCGACCTCTGGCAGCGCCTCGACGAGGCCCGCGCCCGCCACGAGGTGCGATGGGAGTGGATCAAGGGCCATGCGGGGCATCCTGAAAACGAACGCGCCGACAAGCTCGCCCGCGATGGCATGAAGCCGTTCAAGCCCAAGAAGCCCGCCGCCCCCGACAGCTAGGCGCTGCCGCTCAGGCGTCCTGTCAACCCCGCCGCAGGCGCCGGGCTTCGCCCGGCTTGGGGTTGACTGGACGAATGAGCGGCAGATGCTCGGACAGGACCGGCCCGGCCGGCCGTCTCAGCAGCAAAGACGCACCGCCGCAACCGGTTGCAGCGCCCGAAAAACTGGGAGATCACCCGATACTGGCCCGCCCTGCGAAGCCGGAGGCGGCAGCAGGGAACACCCTGCGCCGCGCGGCACTGCCAGGCTACCGCTTCGGCCCGTAGAGCCGCCAGAGCCAGATCAGCAGCATCGCGCCCAGGACGGCACCGACGAAGCCGGCCATGAACCCGGTCACCGTCAGCAGGAACCGCAGCACCAGCCCGCCGATCAGCGCGCCGAAGATGCCGATGACCACGGTCGTGATCACATCCGTCTCGAGCTTCATCAGACGGGTGGCCAGAAACCCCGCGGCGGCGCCGATAATCACCAGATAGACGATGCCCATGGCGGCACTATGCCGCCCAAGCCGCGGTCGTGCAACGCATCGTCAGCGCTTGCGGTAATGCGTCGGCACGATCACCAGCGCACCGATCGACGAGGCGATGGCATCGAACCCCGGGCTGCCCAGGCTGATCCCGAACATCACCCGGACGAAGAAGAACAGCACCGCGCCGCCGATACAGATCACCATCGAGGGAATCACGCCGTTCCGGGTGAACCCGCTGCGCTCGGACACATAGCCAACGATTCCGGCGATGATCATCGTCCCGATCAGCGCGAAATACATCATGTCCCTCCCAACACCGTGCCGGGCGGCACCGCCCAGCCGCGCAGCACCTCCGCCGCGTCGCCCGCAGCCTTACCCGCCCGTTGCAGCCGCGTCACCTGCACCGCACCGTCGCCACAGGCCACCGTGAAGGCCGCATCCAGCACCTCGCCCGGCCGGCCGCCGCCATCGACCACGCGCGACCCGAGCAGCTTCAGCCGTTCGCCTGCCACCTCGGTCCAGGCCCCTGGAAACGGCGCAAGGCCGCGGATCAGACGGTCGACCTCCGACGCGGGCCGCGCCCAGTCGACCCGCGCCTCGGCCTTGTCGATCTTCTCGGCATAGGTCACGCCGTCGGCCGGCTGCGCGACCGGCGCCTGGTCGTCGAGCCGCGCCAAGGCGTCGACGATCAGCCGCGCCCCCAACAGCGACAGCCGGTCGTGCAGGGTGCCGGCGGTCTCCTCCGCCCCGATCGGGATCGCCTCACGCAGCAGAACCGGCCCGGTATCGAGTCCCGCCTCCATGACCATGATGCAGACCCCGGTCTCGGCATCGCCGGCCATGATCGCGCGCTGGATCGGCGCCGCCCCGCGCCAGCGCGGCAACAGCGAGGCATGCACGTTCAGGCAACCCCGCGCCGGTGCGTCCAGAACCGCCTGCGGCAGGATCAGCCCGTAGGCCGCCACCACCGCCACGTCGGCAGAGAGATCGGCAAAGGCGGCCTGCGCCGCGGTGTCCCGCAGCGTCGCCGGATGCCGGACGTCCAGCCCCAGGGCTTCGGCGCGCGCCTGCACCGGCGAGGGCCTGGGCTTCTTGCCCCGCCCTGCCGGCCGTGGCGGTTGGCAATAGACGCCCGCGACTTGATGCCCGGCATCGACGAGGGCCTGCAGCACCAGCACCGCGAAATCCGGTGTGCCCATGAAGACGACCCTCACGCCCGCCGCCTCAACTTGTCGGCACGCTTCAACAGCATCTCGCGCTTCACTTTGCTCAGCCGGTCGAAATACATCCGCCCGCTCAAATGGTCGATCTGGTGCTGCGCGCTCGTGGCCCAGAGCCCATCGAATTCGCGTCGGTCGACGACGCCTTGCGCGTTCAGAAACCGCACCACCACCTTAGCGGGCCGCTCAATCCTTGCATGGACGCCGGGCAGATTGGGGCTCGCCTCCTCATGGCCGCGGGTCTCGCGGCTGGTCTCCAGAAGTTCCGGATTGGCCATCCGCACCGCCTGGCCGCGTGTGTCCGAGGCGTCGACCACCGCCAGTCGCAGCATCACTCCGATCTGGGGCGCGGCGAGCCCGACCCCCGGCATCGCCTCCATCGTGTCGATCATGTCGGTCCAGACCTCTTCGATCGCTTGCGTGATCTCGCCGACCGGCGACGCCGCGGTGCGCAGGCGTTTGTCGGGCCAGGGCAAAACCGGCCGGACCGTCACGATGCCGCCAGGCCGCGCAGCCGCGCGCGCTCGTGGATCAGTATTGGCCGGACGCTCACAAACGCGCCCGCTCGCGCTTCAGTTTGACCATCTTGCGGGTGATCAGCTGGCGCTTCAGCGGCTTGAGATAATCGATAAAAAGCTTGCCGTTCAGGTGGTCGATTTCGTGCTGCACGCACGTCGCCCAGAGCCCGTCGAAGCGTTCCTCCTGGCCCGCGCCGTCGCGGTCGATCCAGCGCACCGTGACTTCGGCAGGCCGTTCCACATCGGCGTATTGGTCCGGGATCGACAGGCAGCCCTCTTCGTAGACGTTGGTTTCGTCCGAGGCCCACACCACCTCTGGGTTGAAAAGCACCATCGGCCGCGGCTCCGCGCCCTCCTCCTTGACGCAATCCATCACGATCAGGCGCCGCAGATCGCCCACCTGCGGCGCGGCGAGCCCGATGCCCGGCGCCTCGTACATGGTCTGCAACATGTCGTCGGCCAGCCTCTGCAGGTCCGGCGTGATGTCGTCCACCGGCGCGCAGACCTTCTTCAGCCGCGGATCGGGGTGGATCAGGATGTCGCGTACGCTCATAAATGCGCATGTAGGCCAAGCCCCGCCGCTTCGCAATCCGCCTTGCACCCGCCGCCGCGGACGTTAGCTTGCGCCGGACCTCGCGACGGAGCACCCCATGGATTTCGACACCAGCAAGGACCGCAGCGGCCGCCACGCCACGAAATGGGATAGCATGCAGGGTTTCTGCGGCCTGACCCCGGACACGGCGATCGCGATGTGGGTGGCGGACATGGATTTCGACGCCGCGCCCTGCATCAGGGCCGCGCTGCAGGGCGAGATCGACAACGGCTTTCTGGGCTATTTTGGAGACCCCGGTCCGGTGAACGACACGGTCTGCGCCTGGATGGCCGACTGCCACGGTTGGGCGGTCCAGCCCGACTGGCTGCGCTATACCCACGGCGTGGTCTCGGGCTTCGCCATGGTGCTCGAGGCGTTTTCCGACCCCGGCGACGCCATCGTTCTCTTCACCCCGGTCTACCACGCCTTTTTCACCAAGGCGCGCAACATGGGCCGCGAGATCTTGCAGTCGCCGCTAAGCTTGCGCGACGGGCAGTACCACATGGACCTCGAGGCGCTGGCCGGCCAGCTCACCGGCCGCGAGAAGATCGTGACACTGTGCTCGCCGCACAATCCCGGCGGCCGGATCTGGACCGCCGACGAGCTGCGCGATTTGGCCGCGTTCTGCACCGCCCACGACCTGATCCTGTGTTCCGACGAAATCCACATGGATCTCGCCTTCCCCGGCGCGCGCCACCTGCCGACCGCTCTCGCCGCGCCCGAGGCGACGCCGCGCCTGGTGACGATCACCGCAGCCTCGAAGGGCTTCAACATCGCCGGCGGCGAGACCGGGTTCGCAATCGTCGAGGACCCAGACTTGCGCGCCCGCTTCGATGTCGCGCATAAGCACATGGGCGGCACGCCGAACCGCTTCGGCATGCTGATGACCAAGGCCGCCTTCAGCAACGGCCACGACTGGAGCGAGGCGGTGCGCGCCTATCTCGCTGAAAACTTTGCGCTCTGGCGCGCCCGCATCGACGCGTTGCCGGGGATTTCGGTGATGGACATGGCCTGCACCTATCTCAGTTGGGTCGACTTCTCCGGCACCGGGATGGCGCCCCCGGAAACCACACGGCGCCTTCATAACGCTGGAATTGCAATGAGCCCCGGCGCGCAATTCGGCCGGGGCGGCGAGGACTGGCACCGCTTCAACATCGCCATGCCGCGCCCACTTTTGACCCAAGCCATCGAGCGGATCGAGGCGGCGTTCGGCGATCTGCAATAGGCGGTGGCAGAGTCACGTGATCCTCTGAGACGAACGTATCACAGCGCGTCGCGACGAGGATTCTTTGGCCCGAGGCCGACGCCGCGCCTTCGTCGCCGTTATTCGCGATTTCACTGAAAGACTGGCTCCCGCGGCCTCAACCGCGGATCACGCCCAGCCCCGTCAATGTCCAACAACCCGTATCTCGCGGCAAAACACATGCGCGATGCCGCAATCCTTGCCCGCATCTAGGATTTGAGCACGCACGGCACCGTCCGCCTGTGTCCGCGCGCGGGGCGGGCGAGCGCCCAGGGCCGGGGCATTCCGCGCCGGCAACCGGCGTTACTTCGAGATCAACGCAACCGGTGCGGCCTCGTCCCGCACGAAATCCAATGGCGCCCTATCCACCGCCGCCGTACTGCGCTTGAACTCATAGACCATGTCGCCCGAGCCTTCCGAGGACGCCACAATCAGGCACTGATAGAGATGTGCCCCGGCGTGATAGAGATCGACGAACCCGCGCAGCCGCGGTGCCGTCTCGGCGTCGAGCGCAAAGCCACCCTGCCAGAACCGCAGCAAAGGATAGACCTCGCCCCCAACCCGCACCTGCAAGCGCGTCTTCGTCTCCAAATCGCGCTTCCGGGCCGCTTCCAGCCCGTCACGCACCTCTTTCGGCAAGAACTCCGACATTGCCAGACCCTCTTGGCGCCCCCAAGCGCACACCCTGACGACCCGTCCGATTCGATCAAGCCGCGTGTCGCCGGAGCCCCGGCTTTCGCGCCGACCTGTGGCCCAAGCGCCCTACCGCTCCCGCGCCCGGGGCCGCAGCACATGCGGTTTCGCGGGATCATAAAGCGCGCTGTCGGAAAACCCCGCAACCGCGCCCAGGGCCGGCCCCACTAAGATCAACGCCGTCCGGGTGATCTTCTCGGCCCGCACCTTGGCCTTAATGTCCGCCAGCGTGCCCCGGATCAGCATCTGATCCGGCCAGCCCACCCGGTAGGCCACCACCACCGGGCAGTCGGCGCCATAGAATGGCGCCAGCCGCCGCTCGATGTCGCGCAACGCCCGCACGCCGAGATGGATCGCCAAGGTCGCCCCAGTACGGGCGAAGTTCTCCAGTGTCTCGCCTTCTGGCATCGCCGTCGACTTCATCGCCATCCGCGTCAGCACGATCGACTGCGCCACCTCCGGAACCGTCAGCTCCTGCCCCAAGGCCGCAGCTGCCGCCGCATAGGCCGGCACGCCCGGCACGATCTCATAGGCGATCCCGTCTACCTTCAGCCGCCGGATCTGCTCGGCGATCGCGCCGTAGAGCGAGGGGTCGCCCGAATGCACCCGCGCGACGTCGGCACCGCGCGCGTCAGCCGCCACGATCTCGGCATGGGTCTCGTCGAGCGTCATGGCCGCGGTGTCCCTCACCCGCGCGCCCGCCGGCGCCATCGCCACCACCGCCTCGGGCACCAGCGACCCGGCATAAAGGCAGACCGGGCAGGCTGCGATCACTCGCTGCGCTTTCAGCGTCAACAGCTCCGGGTCGCCCGGCCCCGCGCCGACGAAATAGACCGTCATGCCATCGGACCCCCACGGGACGGCGGGCGGGGCGAGGCTGCCGCAGGCAGCGAGCGCCGGCCCGGCGTCACGCCCCGCCCTCCGACAGATCGCCGTCGATTTTGCGCGCATAACCGCGCGGCGTGTACATCCGCGGCCCCTCGCCCAACGCTGCCAGCCGCGACTGCGAGGATCCCACCACGACCACCGTCAGCATGTCCACTTCGTCCACCGACAGTGCGTCGAGCCGGCGATAGGCCAGCGCCTCCTCCGGCCGACCCAGCGACGCGGCCAGCAATACCGGGCAGTCCGCCGGCCGGTGCTGCAGCAGGATGTCCCGCGCCAGGGCCAAGAGGTCCCGCCGCCGCCGTGACACCGGGTTGTAGAAGGCGATCACGAAGTCGCCCTCCGCCGCCGCCCGCACCCGGCGCAGGATGTCCTCGCGCGGGGTCAAGAGGTCGCTCAGCGAGATCGCGCAAAAGTCGTGCCCCAAGGGCGCGCCCGCCCGCGCCGCCGCCGCCTGCAACGCCGAGACGCCGGGGGCCGAGACCACCTCGACCCGCCGCGCCGCGTCGCTCACGCCGCCCGCCTCCGCGCCTCGGTCCAGCAGTTCGAAGACCAGCGCTCCCATCGCATAGGTCCCGGCATCGCCGGAACAGACCAGCGCCACCGAGCGACCCTCGGCGGCGTGTTCTAGGGCGAACCGGCAGCGCGCCTCTTCGCCGCCGAGCGGAAAGTCGTGCCGTGGCTTGCCCGCCGCCAGGGGCCCCAGCAGATCGAGATAGAGGCCATAGCCCACCAGGTCGTCGGCCTCGGCGATCAGCCGCGATGCCTCGGGCGTGCGCCAGGTCGCCTGTCCCGGGCCGATGCCAACGATCGCCAGCCGCCCGCGCGGTCGGCCGCGCATCTCGGCGATCGGCTCCGGCGCCACGGCGATTGCACAGGTCGCATTCGCCGACTTCCGCTTGGCTACCTGCAACCGCGCCGCCGCTCCGGCCCCGGCCAGCGCCGCCGCCTCGGCGACCCCGTGACAGCCGACCTCGGCAAACACCACCTCGGACGGCGTCGCCAGCCGCGGCGTCTCGGCCTCGAGTTCGGCCGCCGCGAACAGCCGCAGCGGCAGCCCGAGGCCGCGCGCCAGCGCCGTCACCGCCGGCTCGTCCGCCTTCAGATCCAGCGAATAGACCCCGCGCAAGGCCCCCGCCGCGATCCCCGCCTCGACCAGCGTGGCCGAGACCAGGGCCCGCAGCTCCTCTTCCGGGCAATTCCGGGCGCAGCCGACGCCGAGGGTGTAGAGTTGCGGGTGATAGGTCAGTACGCCGGGTTCGGGCGGCCGCACCGTCGCCTCGATCCGCACCGCGCCATCGCCGCCCTCGGGCAGACCCCGCAGCCACGCCGCCTCGCCCCGCAGCGCCGCCCCGGCGCCGCCCAACAGCCGGGCCATCGCCTCCCGGGCCAGCTCCGGTGTGCCCAGCCGCCAGCCCTCGGGCGGCTCGTCGAGCGACAGCCCCAGGCTCACGTCGCCGGCCGTGGTCACCGCCGGCACGCCGCCCAAGGCGTCGGCTATCTGGCGGGCCAGCCGGTTCGCCCCGCGATGCCCGCCCAGAAGCGGCACCACCACCGCGCCGTCCTCGGACACCGAGACCACCGGCGGCTCGGCGGTCTTGTCGGCGAGAAGCGGCGCCACGGCCCGGATCAGGATGCCGCTGGCGCAGATCCCCACCACCGGCGTGCCGGAGGCGAACAGTTCGGTCACGTGGTCCAGCGCGTTCGGGAAGACCGTCTCGGCCCGGTCCACCCGCCCCGCGCGCCCGTGCACCGGCGCGCCGAGCGCCTCGGCCACCCGATGCGCCACCGCCTCGCCCGACCGAGACAGGGCCACCACCACCGGCGTCACAGCCATGGATCCGCCCCCTTCGCCACCAGGATCATCGAGAAATAGGGCGCCGCATCGGGCGCCTCGGCCAGCCCGCAGACCCGTTCGTCGCCCAACGTCGCGCGTTCGACATAGACCGCCCGGTCCATCAGCCCCAGCCGCCCGATCACCGACCGGAGCTTCGGCAGATGCCGCCCGACCTTCAGGATCGCCACCGTCTCGGCGCCCTCGATCCGGCGCGTGAGTTCCGCCTCGGGCAACGGCCCCGGCAGCACCGTCACCCGCTCGTTCCGCGCCGCGAGCGGCTGTCCGGCCCGCGCCGCGCAGGCGGTCAGCGAGGACACGCCCGGCACCACCTCGACCGCGAACCGGCCCGCCAACCGCGCGTGCAGGTACATGAAGGAGCCATAGAAGAACGGGTCGCCCTCGCAGAGGCACACCACGTCCTGGCCACGCTGTAGGACTTCCGCGATCCGCGCCGCGCCTTCCTCATAGGCCGCTTGCGCCGGCCCGCGCGCCTGGGTCATCGGCACTTCGATGACGATCTCGCGCGCGCCGGGCGCGATCAGCCCGGCGGCGATCGCGCGCGCGAAGCTCTCCGCCCCGGCCAGCGCGGGATAAGCCACGACCGGCGCCTCGCGGATCAGCCGCGCCGCCTTCAGCGTCACCAATTCTGGGTCTCCCGGCCCGACGCCGACGCCAAAAAGCACGCCCGCCGTCACCGGCCCGACCCCGGCGTGTTGCGGCGACCCAACGGCGCATCGGTCGCCCTGATACCCCGCACCATCATCGCTTCACCAGGCTCCACTGCGTCACCGGCATCAGCGGCCGCCAGCCGGTCAGCTCGCCCACCGGCTCGGCCCGGTTGACCGCCAGCTTCACCAACTGTCCGCCATGGCGCTTGTGCAGATCGAGCAGCTGCGCCTCGCTTTCCAGCGTCACCGCGTTGGCCACCAGCCGCCCCAGCGGGCGCAGCGCGTCCCAGGCCGCAGCGAACACCGGCTCCGACAACCCGCCGCCGATGAACACCGCGTCTGGCGGCGCCAGCCCGGCCAGGGCCGCCGGCGCCTCTCCCGCGATGACCTGAAATCGCGGCGTCCCCAGGGCGAGCGCGTTCGCCGCAGCCATGGCGCGGCGGTCGGCGCGCGGCTCGATGCCGATCGCGCGGGCGTAACGCGCCGCCCGCATCCACTCGACCGCTACCGAGCCGCAACCGGTACCGATATCCCACAAAAGCGCCGCCCGCATCGGCATCAGCTTGGCCACGGTGACCGCGCGCACCTCTTGCTTGGTCATCGTGCCGTCGTGGCGGAAGAGATCGTCCGCCAGCCCCGGCACCCGTGGGATCAGCGCCGCATCGGGCGCGGCGACGCAATCGACGGCGAGCGTGTTGAAGGCGGGCACGGTGTGGTCCCAGGTCTCGGCGGTGCCGTCGAACCGCGCCTCGCGGTCGCCGCCCATCGCCGCCAACACCGTCATCGGCGAGGCGCCGAAGCCGCGCTCGGTCAGGAACCGGGCGATCTGCGCCGGCGTGTCCTCACCCGTCGTCAGGATCAAAAGCCGTTGATCGGGCTGGATGAAGGCGATCATTTGCTCGACCGGGCGGCCGTGCACGGTCAGCGTCTCGACATCCGCCAGCGACCAGCCCATGCGCGCCGCGGCAAGCTGGAAGGCCGAAAGCTGCGGGTGATAGACGATCTCGGCGGGGTCGATCTCGCGCCCGATCTTGGCCCCGACCGAGTACCAAAGCGGGTCGCCGGTGGCGAGCACCACAACCCGGCGGCCTTGCAGGGCTTTCAGCGTACCGATCAGGGCGTCGAAGGGATGCGGCCAGGCGAGTCGCTCGGCGGTGATTCCGTCCGACAGCGCGTGGTGCCGTTCGCCGCCGACGATCACCTCGGCGGCCTCCAGCACCGCGTGGGTGGCCGGCGACAGCCCGGCGAGCCCGTCCTCGCCGATGCCGACGATATGCAGCCAGGGTCCGCTCATCTGTCCCTGCGGTCCCTCTTCGCGGTGCCGCGTCGCGAGAAGCGACCGCAAGGGAGCGACGAGCGCCCGGTCATGCCGTCGTCTCCGGCAGGCCCGCCGCCAGGGCGTTCACCGCGGCCGAGGCCATCGCCGAGCCACCGCGCCGGCCGCGCAGCGTGACGAAGTCGCAGCCGCGCGGGTTGGCGGCCAGCTCGGCCTTCGACTCCGCCGCGCCGACGAAGCCCACCGGAAAGGCCAGGATCGCCGCGGGGCGCGGCCAGCCCGCGTCGAGCCGCTCGAGCAGGTGGAAAAGCGCCGTCGGCGCGTTGCCGATCGCCACCACGGCGCCAGCCAACCGGTCCCGCCACAACTCCACGGCGGCGGCCGAGCGGGTGGTCTGCAGATCGGCGGCGAGGCCCGGGACGGCCGGATCGTTCAGCGTGACGACGATGGCGTTTCCGGCAGGCAGGCTGCGGCGGACGATCCCGCTGGCCACCATCTCGCAGTCGCAAAGCACCGACGCGCCGGCCTCCAGGGCCTGCCGCGCCGACGCGCCGAGGCACGGCGAATGCACCAGCCGGTCGGCGACCTCGACCATGCCGCAGGCATGGACGACGCGGGTCGCGACCTGGGCCATCAGCGGATCGAAGCGGTCGAGCCGCGCCTCGCGCCGCACGGTGGCGAAGCTTTCGGCATAGATCGCCGCGGGGTCGCGCAGATAGGGCCTCATGCTGCGGCCCGCAGCCGGTCTTCGTGGCCGAGGCCCAGAATCCACGCCTCCTCGCGTTCGACCGCCGCACGGTCCGCGGGCGCTAGGTCGGCGCAAAACAGCGGCGCCAGTGCCCCATCCCTGTCGAGTGCCGCCAGTGCGCGGGCATTGACCCGGACCTGGGCCGCGTCGAGCGGCTCGTCGCCGGCGCGGTCGGCATGGGCCTCGGCCTGCAGCAGCGACGGATAGACCTCGGCCAGAACCACCGGGGCGTCGGGCGCGTCGAGCCCGGTATCGAAGGGCCAGACCGCGGCGCCGGTCGCGGCGCGGATGTCGTGCAGTACCGGCAGACCCAACAGCACCTGGCTGCCCACCGATCCGGCATAGGCCAGTTGCCAGACCGTCTTGGCCCCCTTGGCGCGGGCATCGGCCAGGCGCCGTTCCGGCGGATGCGCCCCGTGCCGGGCCTTGGCGCGGGTCGGCACCTCCGGGACCGGCCAGGACGCCGGGCGCCCCCAGGCGGGGCCGAGGCCGGGGTAGCGGCGGTTGATCTCGGCGGCGACGGCATAGCGGTTGTTGGCGTTGTCGGCGCCGTCCTCGATCCGCTCGGCGAGCCAGGCCCAGAGCGCCAGGCCGCTCGGCCGGCCGGTCAGCGTCTCGGCCACGCCGTCGGGGTAGCCGAAGGGAAAGTCGAAGCCGATCAGCGCCCGGCGGCCCGCCGCACGCTCGGCCCCGATCAGATCGGTCAGCCGCCGCCGCGCCTCTGCCCGGGTGCGGGCATAGGCCACCGGCTGCACCGCGCCGTCAGACACCGCGCACCAATAGATCGCGTCCTTGGTGCGCCGCTCCGGCGACGGCTTCGACCGCGCCGACCAGTCGACCACGACATGGGTGTCGAAGAGCGTCATGCCTTTTGCGTCTTGCGCGCGCTTTCCGGCCCCAGCGGGTGGTCGGCATGGGGGTAGGCCGCGTGGTGATGGTGGTGATCGTGGCCGTGGCCGTGATCGTTATGGTGATGGTGGTGATGGTGGTCCTGCGCCTGAAGCCGGCAGAGCCCGGTGCAAAACGTGTCGCATAAGGCGCACTCGGCCACGTTCGAGCCTGGGGCGCTGGCGCCCTGGCCCTCGACATGGTGGTGGTGGCTCTCCTGCACGGCGCCGACCTCGGCCTCGAAGCCCAGAACCTGCACCCGGTACTTGCACAGAACGCAGGTCGGCGGCGGCACCGCGCCGAAGGCCGGGTGCCGGCGCTCATGCGGCTCGATATGGCGATGGCGGCCGTCCTCCAGCGCCAGGACCTGCGCGCGATAGGCGCAGATCGCGCAATTCGGCGGCGGCGCGGCGCTGTCCTGTTCCAGCACCCGCTCGGCAAAGGTCTCCAGCACCTTGGGATGGTCGTTGAGATACCCCGCCTCGACGAACTGGATGCCCGGATGCGCGGCGGCGACCTGGTCAGTGAAGCCGTAGATCCGATCGATCAGGATGCCGGTGAAGAGGAAATAGGGGAACACGATGACCCGGCGAAAGCCCAGCCGCGCGACATGGGTCAGGCAGGGCTCGACCAGCGGGAAGGTGACGCCGGAATAGCCCACCGCGCCCCAGCCGAACCCCATGCCCTCCCACAGCAACCGGGCGATCTTGGCCACGTTGGCATTGGCGTCGGGATCGCTGGCACCGCGGCCGATCACCACCAGGCAGGTGTCGTGCAGCGGCATCTCGCCGAGGTCCGCATTGGCCCGGTCGACCGCCTCCTGCACCCGCGCGCCGGCGGCCGCGATCATCTTCGGATCGACCCCCAGCTCACGGCCATAGCGCAGCTCGATCCCGTGCTTGGCGGCATAGCTGTTCAGCACCGTCGGAATGTCGTTCTTGGCATGCATCGCGGCAAACAGCATGCCCGGCACCGCGAGGATCCGGTCGCAGCCGGCCAGCCGCAGCCTGTCGAGCCCGTCGCGGATCACCGGGTTGGCGAATTCCAGATAGCCGTAGTCGGTCAGCCAGTGGTCCGGCAGATGGGCCGGCAGCTTCCGGGCCAGCACGGCGAATTCGTCCACCGCCCGCTGGCTGCGCGAGCCGTGCCCACAGATCATCACACCGGTCTTGGTCATACCGCACTCCCACTTCCGAACCACGCCGCGAACAGGAGGGCTTTCACCGACGATGCCACGAAAGGCGCCCCCTGGTTGGGTCGGCGTCGCGCGGCGCTCCGCTCCGGCCCCGGTCGGGGCTTCGTCTGCCGCGTCCTCTAGCGCGCGGGCACCAAAGGCGCAAACCCATTCCCGGCGGGCCCGGACCGACCAGCGACCTGTCAGTGGCCCAATAGTGCGTCTACGACCCGCCGCGCCGACAGCGCCGCGCCGTGTACCGTGGATTGCGCGTCGCCACCCAAGGCTTCCCCTGCGAAATGCACGCGGCCTTCGAGGGATGGGAAGATTTCGGCGAGCGCGTCGAAGTCGCTATCGTCGAACGCCATCGAATAGGTGCCGCGGATGAAATGGTCCTGGCTCCAATTCCGCACCTCGGCCCGCTGCAAGAGCTTCGACGGCGCAACGTCGTAGATTCGGTCGAGCTCGGCCACGACATCTGCGACCAGTTCATCGCGCGACAACCGCGCGCGCGGCAGCGCCCCCCCGTTGGTGGTGAAAAGCCCAAGCACGTGATCGTCCGACCCCTTGCCGAATGCGGCGTCGTAGTAGGTCTTGTTGTCCCAGCTATCGACAAGCCCCGAGGCGACCGATTGGGTCAGCAACAGATCGGGATAGAACCGTTCGCGGAACTTAAGGAACACCTTGAAGCCCTTGCCGAAGGTGATCCCGTTCAGGCCGCGCACCATTCGTGTCGGCAGCCGCGGGGCAAAACCGATCTCTCCAGCCTGCAGGATCGAGACCGGTACGGTGACGATGACCTGATCGGCGTCGTAATTCCGCGCGGGCGTCTCGACCCGGACGCCCGCGGCGGTTGCCTGAATGGCGGTCACCTTGGCGTTCA
>JAAUYB010103889.1_pt1 | contig 81631 bp, 53 predicted proteins | sample 7278071 | NCBI WGS metagenome assembly JAAUYB01 (sample SAMN14350121, study PRJNA611818) | marine sediment metagenome | isolation source: surface marine sediment (1.8m) | place: French Polynesia: Moorea | collected 2018-08
CTGCGTGACGGCAATCCCGGAACGACAGGGCTGGACGGCGCGGCGGGCGCCATTTTAAGTCCCGACGGCCGTTTTCTCTACGTGGCGGCCCGTTTCGAGAACGCCGTCAGCCCTGTCGTTCCGGGATTGCCGTCACGCAGCACCTGGACCAGGGTTGTTTGGGCCGAGAGCGGCAGCAACGCCGCAACAAGGCCGATCATCAGGCTATTGATTCGCCACATAGATCTTGCTCCTTACCATAATCGTTGGTTGCTCTTGAGGGAGCACCCGCCCCGTATTGCCGAGACCATACCCCGGCAAGTCTACCGGATTGTCGAGGAAAAGTCTTTACCGGGGTGTAAATAGGGCGTTAGGGATGTTAATCCGCCATGTCAAGGTGACGCGGCATATCGAGCACCCATGGGAAGACAGCAAAACACATGCCGCTTGGGGTCGTGTTTCCGCCGGCCCCTCTAGTTGGGTAGTTCCATGGCCTCGTAGGTGGATTCCCGCAGGTCGGTCCCGTTCATTTCGCACATGGAGACCAGCTTGCCGTTGACCGCCAACTTGAAGGTGCAGGCGGCCAGACGCTCTTTTCCCAGGTCGGTGGTCAGTTCCTCCCGGCTCATGAAGGCGTGGACCACAAAAGCCAGGGGCTGAATCTTCAGTTGGAAACGGAGCAGACCCCAAAGAACGCTCGGCAGCAGGCGGCGCTCCTGCCAGGTCCTCTTAAGCACATAGATCGGCAGGCGTAGGAACCAGGCGGGTTTTTGCAGCAGACGCCCCAGAATACGGCCCAGGCCCTCGCTTTTGGAGACGCTTGCCAATACGATACCGCCGAAATCGTCAAGGACCCGGCCCACAAAGGCGCGATCACACTCATTGCCCGGTCGAACCGTTTGCAGGAGGAAGGAGCCGGCAGGGGTTTCCACACGCACCAGCACGCAGATGCGGTTGCAGTCGGGATGACCGAAGCTGAAGCTGTGCGGCTCCAGGGGCATGCCCGCGGCTGCTTCCAGTTCGGCCCAGACCCGTGCGGCGGAGACGCCGTCGCCGGAAGCGGTGCGCCCGGTATCGGCCTGGGGTTGAAAGCTCAGCAGGCGGAAGGCGTCGGTGTTGGCCAAAAACCATTGAACGGGCGCGGTCAGTTGCGGCAGGTTTCGGCTGTTGACCGTCAGCGTGGTCGCGGCCTTGATGCGACGACCCGTGCGGCGGGCGCAGTCTCTCAGCAACCGCGCCATCTTGTCGCGAACCGGATTCAAATCGGCCTCATGGTCCACGCGCGAGACCCCCTTACGGCCTCGTTGGGTAATGTCCACATGGACCGACAACTTGTCCAGCCCGCCTTCCAAGACCAGTTTGTCCAAGTAAGCCGGGTCGTGCAGCAGAATATCGCCGTGGGTCATCACCATGGGGCTCAAGCGCAATCCCCTCGCGCGGCCCACGATGCGCACCAGGTCATCGACGGGCAACAGAGTGACCTCGCCCGAGGTGATCTGTACGTTGGCGCCGGGTCCAAGTTGGGCGCGCAGGGCCGTCAGTTGCTTCTCGACCTCGGCGAACGGCATGGGCGGTTGATGATTGGCTCGGCTGCCCAGATAACAGGCCGTACACCCGAAATTACAGCGTTCCATGACCCCGTGGGTGGCGCCGCAGCCGATGTTATAGCGACCGATGGATTGATCCTCGGTGAGCAGGTGGGGCGGGTAGTCCTTGCGGCGGGTCGCCAACAGGGCAACTCTTTCAGGATCGAGAGGTCGGAGCAGGTATCGGAAGAACAAACGCATGGGCTGCCGCTGAAAACAAGATGAGCGAATTATAACTCGCCGGTCCCGGTTTGCCTAATGCGTTCTCCGGCGGTGGCCGCGGGGGGGTGATTGAAAGTGGGGGTAAGGGCGGACGAAATCCTCGCCCAGCCGACTCTTCTTTCGGCTCGATTTCATTTCACAACCTAAAGAATCTAAGTATAGCAAGGCTTCTACTGATATATCAATTTGACTCGGAAGCCTATGTGCAACGTTGTCCATAGGCTACTTACTCAGTGGAAAGCCTATGGACAACATCGTCCATGGGCTACTTACTCAGTGGAAAGCCTATAGGCAACATCGTCCATAGGCTACTTACTCAGTGGAAAGCCTATAGGCAACATCGTCCATAGGCTACTTGCTCAGTGGAAAGCCTATAGGCAACGTCGTCCATAGGCTTCCTACTCACTAACCTGCCGTAGGGCAACATTGTCCCCGGGCAATGCACTCAGTGATAAGGGGAGTGACGACGTTGCCTTTTTCCCGTTACCCTTACTTTGAATCAGACCCCTCCCGTGGGAAGACTGCTGAGAACGTTTCAGGGATCGAATCGAGGAGTCACAGAATCGTTTTCGAAAAGGGAAAACCACAAGCAATCCCGGATTCGATCTGCTACAATGCGCCGCATGAAGAACAGGGGGCAGCCGGAGGCCGAAACGCCCGGTTATATCGAAATTCTCAGGCGTTACCCGGCTTACCGGCATATGTACCTGGCCCGACTCATCTCGATGCTGGGGGACTGGATCAGCCTGATCGCCCTGTTCGAATTGTTGCGCGAGGTAACCGGCGGCAACGCCAAAACCCTGGGGGCGCTGATTATCGTCAAGATGCTGCCGCCCGGACTCATGGGTCCGTTTGCGGGCGTGGTTGCCGATCGCTTCAGCCGCAAAACCATCATGATCGTCAGCGACCTGGCCAGGTTCGTGCTGGTGTTGGGATATTTCCTGGTGCCCCTGTTCCCCAATGCAGCGGTGCCCATGGTTCTGACCATTGCCTTCACCCAGGCCTGCGCCTCCGCTTTCTTCGATCCCAGTCGTACCGCCCTGTTACCCAGCCTGGTGCCCGTCGAGGCTCTGGCCACCGCCAACGCGTTGGGCGCCGTGACCTGGTCCATCACCTACACCTTGGGTTCCCTGCTGGGCGGCGTCCTGACCTGGGCGGTCGGTTGGCAGGGCGTTCTGGTCATCGATGCTCTTTCCTTTCTTGTCAGCGCCTTCTTCCTGTTCGGGATGCAGGCCCCCGTGCGCGAGCGTAAAAAGAGCAAGCTCGGTCTGCTGGGCTTTCTGGGTATCACCGACCTGATCGAGGGCTTTCGCTTTATCAAGGGCCATCCTCGCATCACCTATACCATCTTCCTGAAAACCGGTCTCATGCTGGGCGGCAGCATGATGCTGGTGCTGACCCTGTTCGCCCAACGTCTCTACCCCGTGGGCGGACCACAGATGGCGGTCGGTATCTTCATGGCCGTTCGCGCTCTGGGCACCGCGGTCGGACCGATACTCTGCCGGCGTTGGATCGGCAACGACCTGGAACGTTCGCGCAAGGTAGTTCTGGGCGGCCTGTTGCTGGCGGGCGTCTTCTATGCTCTCGTGGGCTTGTCCGATCAGGTTGCGCCGGTCCTGATTTTTGTTTTCGTATCCCACCTGGGTAGCAGTGTCGCCTGGGTGTTCAGCACCGTCATCTTGCAACGCCTGGTGCCGGATGAATACGCCGGGCGCGTGTTCGCCGCCGAGTTGGCCATGGCCACGCTCATGGTTTCCTTGTCAAACGATCTGACCGGCCGCGCCGAAGTATCCGGTCTATTGGCCGTCAAGGAGTTGCCCATTGCGCTGGGAGTGCTTGTATTCAGCGCGGGCCTGTTTTTCATGGTTTGGGGTCAACGACCCAAGCTCCGCGGCAAGTTCCGGGACAAGTCGCCGGCCTGAGAAACCGTGGGAACCCCTATCATAAGTAAATCTAAATATGCATTGCCCGACCCGCCCCTCTCTTGTACGGCGGAATCTCAAAACAATGATCAAAGTCGCTTCACTTGCCTAATTACTGATGCTCGTAACCATTTGCCTCCTTGCGTATAAATGTTTTTGGGTGTAGTATTCCCATATATAAATATATGAATTGTTCATGATTCCAGTCACCCGCACACAACCGTTTCACTCTTCGGCATGGAACCGTCTTTTTGGGACACGGAGCATCGATGACGGTCTCTTACGCGGGATATCGTATTGTAGAACAAGTATACGAAAGCCGTAACTCATTGGTCTATCGTGCACATCGCTTGTCCGATCAGCGTATCGTCATCATCAAGCAACTAAAGGAAGACTATCCCTCGCCGGACGAATTGACGCGGTACCGCCAGGAGTATGAAATCACGCGGGACCTGGATGTGCCCGGGGTCATCGAGGTCTATTCCCAGGAACGGGCCGGCAATACCCTGATCATCGCCATGGAAGATTTCGGTGCTCATTCCTTAAAAATTCTGTGGCCGGATCAAGCTCTGCCCTTGGACATCTTCTTCGACGTCGCCATACAGGCCGCCGGCGTGCTGGGCAAGATTCACGAGCAGGAGGTCATCCACAAGGACATCAACCCTGCCAATCTGGTCTATAACAGGGAATCAAGGCAGTTGAAGGTCATCGATTTCGGGATCGCTACCCGCTTGCGTCGCGTCACACGGGCCATGGACAATCCACGCAACCTGGAAGGAACGCTGCCCTATACCTCCCCCGAACAAACCGGCAGGATGAACCGGGCCGTCGACTACCGGGCCGATCTCTATTCGCTGGGAGCGACCCTCTACGAACTGTTGTGCGGCAGGCCGCCCTTCCTGGAGAAAGACCCCATGGCCCTGGTCCATTGCCATATCGCGCGCCAACCGGTCCCACCGCACCACATCAACAAGCAATTGCCGCCCATGCTTTCCGACATCGTCTTACGCCTGCTGGCCAAACATGCCGAGCAACGCTATCAATCGGCCTGGGGATTATGCGTCGATTTGGAGCGTTGCGCGAGGGAGTGGCGCGAAACCGGTAAGATCGAAAAATTCGAGCCGGGTACAAACGATATTTCCACTCACTTCGAGATCCCCCAAAAGATCTACGGGCGCGACCGGGAGTTGGCCGTGCTTACCGCCGCTTTCGAGCGCGCCCTGGACGGCCATACCGAGTTCATGCGCGTGGGCGGCTACGCCGGTGTCGGCAAAAGCGCCTTGATCCAGGAGTTGTTCAAGCCGCTGACTCGTAGCGGCGGTTATTTTATTTCCGGCAAGTTCGACCAATACCGCCACAACACCACGTGTACCGCCGTTCTGGACGCCTTGGAAGAGTTGGCGCGGCAATTGATGAGCGAGTCCGACCAACAATTGCGTGAATGGAACGAGCGCATTCACCAGGCTGTCGGCGGAAACGGTCGCCTGATCACCGATGCGGTGCCCGCTATGGCCAAGATCATGGGACCGCAACCGCCTTTGGAGAAGGTGGACGCCACCGCGGGTCATCGTCGCTACCTGCGCACGCTCAGCATGTTCCTGTCCACCTTCTGCCGACCCAGGCAACCGTTGGTGATCTTTGTGGACGACCTGCAATGGGCGGACCCCATCTCACTGGACCTGATGGAGTGGCTGGCGGTTACCGACGAACCCGTGCCCCTGCTGTTTATCGGCGCCTATCGCGACAACGAGGTGGACGAGGACCATCCTCTGACCGCTGCCTGGAAAAAGATTTCGAAGAGCTCGTCCTTGACCGCCATGGACATCAAACCGTTGGATCCGGAAAACGTGGGCCTGTTCATTGCCGACACACTTCATCAGGAGCCGGAGAAGGTGACTTCGCTACGCGACCTGGTCTATGTCAAGACGGGCGGCAATCCGTTTTTCACGGCGCGCTTCCTGGAAAGCCTGCACGAGGAAGGACTCCTGTTATTCTCCACCCGGGGCGGTAAACCCTGTTGGACCTGGGACGATGCGCAAATCGAACGAAAGGGCTTTACCGATAACCTGGTCGAGTTGATGGTAGGCAAATTGAAACGCCAACCGCCCGCAACCCGCGAGGTGCTGCAAACGGCCGCTTGCATGGGGAACCGCTTGGAACTGGACACCCTGGCCCTTGTCTGTCGCCGCCCGTTGGAAGACACCTACGGGGCGCTGTTGCCCGCCATCCAGGAGGGATTCGTGCTCCCTCTGTCCAAGTTGGAGGTACTTGACAACGATTCTCGCTCGTTGATCACCCGTCAGTTCAAGTTCTGTCATGACCGCGTGCAGCAGGCGGCCTACCAGTTGATTGAACCGGACATGCGGGAACAACTGCAATTCAAGATCGGCAACCTGTTACTGAACGAACTCTCGGCGGAGGAGTTGAATCAGCGCTTCTTGGAAGTGGTCGACTATCTCAACGCGGGTCGCACGTGTTTCCGCACGCCGAGCGAATTGGAGCGCTTGGGACGGTTGAACATGGAAGCGGGCACCCGGGCCATGGACTCGGCCGCCCATGCCATCGCTCGCGATTACCTGGAGACGGCTCTCGATATCTTGGGTTTGCGATCCTGGGAAATCGACTATGACCGCGCCCTGACCCTCTACAAAATGGGCGCGGAGGCCGCCAAGGCCACGGGAGATTACGGTCGGGCGGAATTGTTGCTGAAGGAGTCGCTCGAGCGGGTCCGCGCCGACCTGGAGCGCGCCGGCATCTATTACGCCTTGACCGATCTCTACCTGGTGCAAAGTCGCCACGAAGACGCCCTTGACCACGGACGTCGGGGCCTTGCCCTCATGGGTATGCAGATTCCCGAGGATTGCGCTCCCTACCTGGACGGTCTCCTTGAAGACGCAATGGTGTTGTTTAACTGCGTCAATGTGAATGAACTGCCGCCGCTGGATGACCCGTTCAAAGAAATGGTCATGACCATTACCAATACCATGCTGCACTCTGCGTATCTGCTGGACCCCGACCTGTTCGACTATCTGGCCGCCCAGGTTTCCATCATGACCATGACCTGCGGTCATTCACCCAGGTCCGAGTTTACGCTGACGGCCTTCTCCGCCATCATCAAGGTTCACGGACGTTACGAGGAGGCGGTGGCCGCGGGCGCCATGATCTACGATCTGTTCCGGCTCAACAACTATCCGCTCATCAGCCCCAACCTGGGGTATTTGTTGCGTCAGGCCCCGCCCGACTGGACCGACCTGGCCAGGGAACGCTACCGCAATTGTTTGGAACGGGGTTACCTGTTCGAGGCGGGCATGGCGGCCTTCGAGATCATTATGATCGAACATTATTGGGGTCGTAACCTGGACTACCTGGAGGACCTGAAGCACTACCTGTCCTTCGCCGAGAAATTCAGCCTGCCCCTGTCCGTGGCCATTTTGAAATCCTTCTACTTTATCTGTTACAACCTGAACCATGCTTCGCCGCGTTTGGCGTTCGGCCAACTCGAGGAACGCGCCTTCCTCGCCGGCCTCGACGAGTTTCCCCGTTGTGTCTACCTGATCTTCAAGGCCGAGGTCTATTTGATTCACGGCAATCATGCCGCCGCGCTGACCTGCAGCAACGAGGCGGAAACAGGGGTTCAGGTTATCCGAGGCACCGGTTTCCATGAGTATCACCAGTGGACCCGCGCCGTCATTCTGGCAGCGGCCTACCGACAAATCTCCGAGCGCAAGCAGATCTACGCCCTGGCCGAAATCAACGCTACGCTGTGCAACTGGAAACGCCTGGTGGACCTGAACCCGGAACTGTACGAGTACCAATACGCCTTCATCCGAGCGGAGCGCCTGCGCATCGAGGGCCGCGTGGAGGACGCGTTACAAGCCTACAAACAAGCCGCGGAAGCCGCTCGCGTTCATGAATTCCGGCGTCACGAGGCCCTCATCCACGAGCGCGTCGCCGATTATTGGAACGGCATGAACCTACCTGTCTACGCCCAACCCCACCTACGCGAGGCCTGGCAATGTTACCGATTGTTGGACATGGGCACCAAAGTGGACGGCCTGTCCAAATACGGAGGCGAGGCCGGTCGGCGGGAACGGGTGGATATCGTGGAAACCTTGGGCGGCACGGGTACCGAAACAGCCGCTATCCTGGATTTTCACAGCGTCATCAAGGCCGGCCAGGCCATTTCGGGGCACCTGCACCTGCCGCAACTTTTGAGAGATATGATGACCATCGTCATCGAGAACGCGGGCGCCCAGAGAGGTTGTCTCCTGTTGAAGGAGAACGAGGCCTGGGTTATCAGGGCGCGCGGCGAGGGCAGGGTCGTTTCGGTGCTGGATCAGGGCATTCCGCTCATTACATCCAAGGAAATCTGTATCGGCGCCGTTCAATACGTCACCAAAAGCGGCGAACCCCTGATCCTTGACCACGCCTGTCGCGAGGGCATGTTGGCGCACGATCCCTATGTTATGGCCAACAATGTCTACTCCCTGCTGTGTCTGCCGATACAGTCGCGCAATCGCAGCCGTTGCCTGTTGTACCTGGAAAACAATATCAGCGCCTATGCTTTTACACCGCAACATCTGGAATTACTGCATACGCTGACTTCTCAAATGGCTATTTCACTGGAAAATGCGTTACTCTATGAAGACCTTGAGCGACATAACCGAACATTAGAAGAGAAGGTGGCGCGCCGAACCCGGGAATTGGAAGCTAAAAACAGGGAACTGGCCTTGCAAAACCAAAAAATTCTCAAAGCACAACAACAATTGGTGACCCGGGAGAAGATGGCCTCCCTGGGGGTACTGACCGCGGGTGTGGCGCACGAGATCAACAACCCCACCAACTTTGCCCACGGCGGCGCTCAAAACCTGGAAGAGCGGTTACGCCATTTCAAGCGCTACCTGTTTGAACTGGCCGATGATGCGCCGCCCGAAATGCTCGAGGCGCTGGGGGCGGAAATGGAGCCCCTGTTCGACCAATGCCGCCTGATCAAGGAAGGCACCACGCGCATCAACCACATCGTACACGACCTACGCCTGTTCACACGCAAGGACGAGGCCCCGCGCAAAAGGGCCGGATTGAGCGAGGCTCTGGCCTCTACCGTCAACCTGGTGCGGGCCAATTATCGAGACTCCATCCACTTCAACACCCACTTCCAAGATCCACTGATCATGGAGTGCTGTCCGGCCGAAATGAACCAGGTCTTCATGAACCTGATCGTCAATGCCTGCGACGCGGTGAAGGATCGCTGGGGCGCTGCCGGGACGCCGCAAGGCGAGGTCACCGTAACCACCTCGAGGCGGGAGGACGATGCGATTATCTCCATCGCCGACAACGGTTGCGGCATGACCAACCAGACCATGGCCAAAATCTTTCAGCCTTTCTATACGACCAAGGAGGTGGGCTCGGGCACCGGTCTGGGCCTGTCCATATCATACGGCATCATCCAACAACACGACGGGCATATCGACGTCACATCGAAGGCGGGCGAGGGCAGCACCTTCACCATTCAACTACCCATGGTATAGAGGAAAACGATGCTAGCGATCAAGGGCTACCGGATTACCGAGAAAGTATATGAAAGCCGTAATTCGCTTGTTTATCGCGGACACCGCCTGGAAGAAGACTCGCCCCTGATCATCAAGCAATTGAAGGAAGACTACCCCTCCCCCGATGAGCTGACCCGCTACCGCCAGGAGTATGAAATCACCAGGGAATTGGATGCGCCGGGCATCATACGGGCTCTTGGCCAGGAACGTTATCGCAATACGCTGATTATTTTTTTGGAGGATATCGGCGCTCATTCCCTGCGGATTCTGTGGCATGGCCGAAAGGTGCCGCTGCATACCTTCCTACCGCTTGCCATTCAGGCCGCAGGCGCCCTGGGGGCGATCCATGACAACCACGTCGTACACAAGGACATCAATCCGTCCAACATGATCTACAACCCCGAAACCGGTAAGTTGAAGATCATCGATTTCGGCATCTCCACCCGCTTGCGCCGCACCACAAGCAACCCGGACAACCCTCGTAATTTGGAAGGTACCCTGGCTTACCTGTCTCCCGAACAAACCGGACGCATGAACCGCCCCGTGGATTACCGCACCGATTTCTACTCCATGGGCGCCACCTTCTACGAGTTGCTCTGCGGTTGTCCGCCTTTCGAGGAAGACGACCCCATGACCCTGGTGCACTGTCATATCGCCCGCCGGCCCACGCCGCCGCATGAGGTGGACAGCGACATCCCTCGTGTTCTGTCCGATATCGTCATGCGCTGCATGGAAAAACGCGCCGATCGCCGCTACCAGTCCGCCTGGGGTTTGCACGAAGATTTGAACCGCTGCCTGGCTCAGTGGCAGGGCACCGGGCACATCGCGGCGTTTGAACTGGGCGTGGGCGATATCCTGAGCAATTTCCAGATCCCCCAAAAGATCTACGGACGCGAGCAGGAGTTGGAAGCCCTGAACGCCGCGTTCACCCGCGTGCTGTCGGGCTCCACCGAAATGGTGTGCGTGGCGGGATACTCCGGCGTGGGCAAGACCGCGCTCATCCAAGAATTGTTCAAGCCGCTCACCCGTAGCGGCGGCTTTTTCATCTCCGGCAAGTTCGATCAATTTCGCGGCACCACGCCGTGCTCCGCTTTCATCAATGCCCTGAACGGACTCGCTCGACGTTTGCTCAGCGAGCCCGAGGAAAAGTTACATGAATGGAAGGCCGTGATCCTGGAAGCCGTGGGCAACAACGGCCGCTTGATTACCGACGCCGTTCCCGACATGATCAAGATCATCGGTGAGCAACCGCCCCTGGAAGCCGTCGATACCACCGCCACCCGCAATCGCTTTCTGCGCACGCTGGCCCTGTTCATCAAAGCCTTTTGCCTCCCCAAGCAACCCCTGGTTTTGTTCCTGGACGACCTGCAATGGGCCGATGCGGTTTCAATGGACCTGATCGAATGGCTGAGCATGGAGCACGAAGACAAGCCCTTGTTGTTCGTGGGCGCCTATCGCGACAATGAGGTGGACGAAAGCCATCCCCTCTCCGGTGTCTGGCGTCGGATCTCCCACACCCGTATCCGCCTTTCCACCATCGCCGTCAAGCCGCTGCAATTGGAGGACGTGGGCCAGTTCGTTGCCGATGCCCTGCATCTGCACCCGGAGAAGGTGATTCCTCTTCGGGATCTGGTCTTCGCCAAAACCGGCGGCAACCCGTTCTTTACCGGCCAGTTCCTGGAAAACCTCTACGAGGAGGAATTGCTCACCTACACGCGCGTGTCTGGGCGCGGCCAATGGATGTGGGACGACGACGCCATCCAGGCCAAGGAATTCACCGACAACCTGATCGAGTTGATGGTGCGCAAACTGAACCGGCAGCCCCCGGAAACCCGCCAACTGCTGCAACTTGCCGCCTGCAAGGGGAACCGGTTCGACCTGGACACCCTGGCCATTATCAGCCGACAATCCGTGGTGGAAACCTATCGCCGACTGGTTCCGGCCGTCCAGGAGGGATACATCCTGCCGCTGTCCAAGTTGGAGGTTCTGGCCGGGGACGACAAGGCCCTCATCACCCGCCATTTCAAGTTCTGCCATGACCGGGTACAACAAGCCGCCTACCAGTTGATCGAAACCGAGCGTCAAATCCGTATCCAGTACGAGATCGGCCGCCTGTTACTGGCCAATATCGACCCGGAAGATCTGCCTTCCCGCACCATGGAAGTCGTCAACCATCTGAATTTCGCGCGGTCTTTGATCCGGGAGGAACCAGAATTACGCCGCCTGGCCGCCATGAACCTGGAGGCCGGGAACCAGGCCATGTATTCGGCCGCGCACGTTCTGGCCGGAGAATATTTCAAGAAAGGCTTGGATTGTCTCGGTAACAACCCCTGGCAGCAGGACCAAGAGCTCTGCCTGGCTTTACACCAGGCCCGTATCAAGGTAGAGATGGCCGCGGGCAAGGTCGAAGATACCGAGGCGCTTCTGGCCGAGGCCATGGACCACGTGACCGGCACTTTGGAAAAAGCGGAACTGTTTCGCGCCTACAGCCTGCTTTACCAGCAACACGGCCGCTACGACGACGCATTGGAAAATGCGCGCCTGGGCCTGGCGCTGTTGGGTGTCGACCTGCCCGATGATCCGGCCGCCAAACTGGACGAACTGCACCACGACATGGAGGAAATCTACCGGGACACCGATATCTACAGCCTGCAACCCATGGACGAGGCCTCCACTTATTTGGCCATGACCATCATCGAGGACATGTACCATACCGTTTACATGCACGATCTGAACCTGTTCGATTACCTGATGGTTCAATGCCTCGTATTGACCATGCAGTACGGCCATCACCCGTTGACCGTGCTGGCCTTCTCCGGCTGGGCTCTGCTGTTGAAGATTCGCGGCGATTACGAACAGGCCGCGGTGATCGGCACCCTGGGCGAAACCTTCTGTCGGCACCACGGCTATTCGCTGGTAACCCCGAACCCAGGTTATTTCTTGAACCTGCCCATTGCCAATTGGATTCGCTCTTCGCAGGTACGCTATCGCAACAACCTGGAACTGGGCCGTTTCTTCTCCGCCGGCTTGTTGATGGACGACATCATCCTGTTGCGTCACTGTTGGGGCCGGGACATGCACTACCTGGCAGACCTGGACCAGTATCAGACGTTTGCCAAAACCGCCAACAGTCTCTCTCAGGAAATCATCAGGATCATTCGCATCATCAACCGCAACCTTTGCGAACCCAGCCCGGAAATCCCCTTCGGAAGTATGGCCGAGGAATCCTTTACCGAACCCCTGCAAGGCCTTTCCAAATGCATCTACTACACGTTCAAGGCCGAGGTCCTGCTGATTCAGAGCAGACCGCTGGAAGCCCTCGGCAGCACGCGCAAGGCCAAACTCCACCTGAAGTTGATCAAGGGCACGGTTTACGAGGAATACCACCAGTGGGTTCACGCCATGGTGGTTGCCGCCGCCTTCACCAAAATCAACCCGGGCCGTCGCGATAAGGCCATGGCCGAGTTGGAAGCCGTTCAAAAGAAATGGTCGCGCCTGGAAGCCCTCAACCCCAGCCACTTCGGATACCAACACGCCATGTTACAAGCCGAACGTCTGCGTCTCTTGGGGCGCGGTGAGGAAGCCCTTCCCATGTACCGCCGGGCCGTGCAACTGGCCGGCGCCGGGGAGTATACCCGCCATGAAGCCTTGATTCACGAACGTATCGCCGCCTGGTGGGAAGCCCTGGATTACGACGCCTACGCGCGCTCCCATCGAGTGGAGGCCTGGCAGAAGTACCGCCAGCTGGGAATGAAGCCCAAGGTTTCCGCCTTGGAGAGCAACTTCCGCGATCTGGCCAGGCTGACTAACCAAACCCTCCCCAAGACATTGACCACGGGCACGGCCGGCACCTCGGAAGAGCTGACGCTGGACATCCACACCGTGGTCAAGGCGGGCCAGGTCATCAGCCGCAACCTGCGCCTGGAAGAAATGTTGAAGGACATGATGACGATCGTCATGGAGAATGCGGGCGCCGAACGCGGCTTCCTGGTGCTTACTGAAGACGGCAAGCCCATGGTGCGCGCCTACGGGGAGGAAGAGGCCGGCTTCCTGGAGCCGGGAATTCACCTGGCGGCATGTAAGGACCTCTGCGCGGGGGCGGTCTACTATACCGCGAAAAGCGACGAACCCCTGCTGCTGGATGACGCCTATAACGAGGGCATTCTGGTCAACGATCCCTATATCGTATCGAACAAAACCCGTTCACTGATGTGCCTGCCCATTCACACGCGTACCCGCGGCCTGTGCGTGCTGTACCTGGAGAATAATCTGAGCCAGGGCGCCTTCACGCCGCAACACCAGGAGGTTCTGCAAACGCTGACGGCACAGATGGCCATCTCCCTGGAAAACGCCATGCTCTACGCGGACATCATGGAACACAACCGCACCCTGGAAGAGAAGGTGGCCGAACGTACTCGGGAACTGGAGGCAAAAAACGAGGCCATCATCAAAGCCCAACAACAGTTGATCACCCAGGAGAAAATGGCGTCACTGGGCGTGCTGACGGCCGGGGTTGCGCACGAGATCAACAACCCCACCAATTTCGCCCACGGCGGCGCCCAGAACCTGGAACGTCAGTTGGATAAGTTCCGCGAGTTCCTCATGCACCTGGCCGGAGACGATTCGGACGAGGTAACCGAGGCCCTGCAAACCGAGATGGAGCCGCTTTTCGAACAATGCGACCTGATTATGGAGGGCACCCGACGCATCAACCGCATCGTTCAAGACCTGCGCTGCTTCACCCGCAAGGACGAAACGCCGCGCATCACCTCCGGCGTCAGCGAGGCGTTGAAGTCCACGGTCAACCTGGTGCGCTCCAACTATCACGAGCGCATCAGCTTCCATACCGACTTCCAGCACCCGTTGGTCATGGAGTGTTCTCCCGCGGAGCTGAATCAGGTCTTCATGAACCTGATCGTCAACGCTTGTGACGCCATCGATGAGCGCTTCGGCAAGGGTCACCGGAAACCCATGGGCCGAATCGCCGTATCCACCCAGAGCCGCAACGGTCACGCGGTGATCAAGATTTCGGACAACGGCAGCGGGATGACGCGGGAAACGCGCGAAAAGATCTTCCAGCCCTTCTACACCACCAAACCGGTGGGCTCCGGCACCGGCCTCGGCCTGTCGATCTCCTACGGCATCATCCAACAGCACGACGGCACCATCGAGGTAACCTCAACCCCGGGCGAGGGCAGCACTTTTACCATCATGCTGCCCATCAAATTGTCCGGGGCCCCCTCCGGCGGATAGCGCGCCTCAGACCGTGATCTCCCACAGAGCCAGATAGTTCACCAGGCCCAGCAGCAGCATTTGAATATCCTCGCGGGCTAGTTCATGAGTCACGTCGCCGTCATGGGTTTCCCCGGAAAAACGCCTCATCAGGTCGCCCACCTGAAACGGACGACCGCTGTTGATGAAGTGCAGCATCTCTACCAGGCGAGGATTTTGGGGAATGACGAAGATCTTGCCGTTGACCGCGCAGATCAGATCCTCGTCGTGCCGGTTATAGATGACCGGGTTTGCGGGGTTGCCTACCAACCAGACGGTTTCGGGAAGCTCGCGTCGTCGGAGCACATCGGGCGCCTCGCGAAATCCGAAGCGGGTGAGCCAACGCAACCAGTTCTCCTCGGCACAGCGACGCACCTCCGGGTTGGTCGCGGCCCGATCCAACAGGCGCCACCATCCCTCCAGGCTGCCCTCGGCGCCGACTCGGGCGTGATAGGGAATGGTGCGACCGGGCGCCGCGGCGGCCGTTTCATTGAAGGCATCCAGAAAGTAATCCAGGCGCGCGCCGGAGGGCATCAGACCCAGGCCCAGGGTAGCGACCGGCTCGCCGTCGATATTTTCGGCAATGTGCCAATAGGTGGCGGGCCAGTAGATCACCTCACCGGGCCCGGCTTCCAAGACGACGGCCTCCTCGCGTAACTCCTCGTGATCCACACGCCACAGGTTGTACGGCTTCCAGGCATCCTCCTCGGACACGCCGAACCGATCGGCAAGCGCCTCGAAAGGCCAGAGTAGAAAACGCTTGCGGCCGGATATCACAAAGGTGAACACCTCCTGATCGTCCTTATGCACGCCGAACGCGGTCTTGCGGTAATTACCCAGGAACAGGTCCAGGGATGCGCCGTTGGCAGGCATGCCCACCCGACGATAAAGCCCGTCCAGAAAGGACAGGGCGCGCATCCAGACTCGACCCTCCAAACCCTGAAAGTTATTGATCATGAGACCAAAACCTTCATCGCGAAACGTATCGACCATGCGCCCGCAAAAAGCCTCCAAAGAGCCGTCCGCCGGCTCGGGACGCGGCGACTGCTCCACGGGAAGCTGCTTGTCGCCCCGGAAGAAGCGCAGGGGAAACCGCTGCCCCTCAGGCGTTTCGGCCTGAGGCAGGTTCAACATGCCCGCAAAAACTTCCTCTGCGGGGATCAGGGCTTGGGGAAGCTGGAAAACAGCCGGCTGCCGCAACCAGTTTTGCGCGGTAAATTCCGTCCAAAAGTCGGCGGAGATCTCGATTTTAGGGATCATGACACCCTCCGGTCTGTATAAACATACGGCCTTCGCCCGATGTCGGCTCATCCGAACCACTAATGACTGTTGAACGGAAGAGGGGATGATTGCTCGGGAAGACGGGGTCTTCCTATTCTGTGGAATCCCACGGAGAAAGACCGGAAAAATTCTCTATCAACCGTTAGACGCTGAAAACCCGGAGGTTCCCGAGCGGCGGGCCTCCGGGTCTCTTAAAACCGGTTATGCGATGCGAGCGACGCGTTATTCTTCGCAGTGCTCACAAGCGGAAACGCGGGAAGGACCGCACAGCGCGGTGTCGCAACCCAAACCGCCGCTGTCACCGATATCTACCTTTACGGCGTTCCCGACGATCTGTGCGTTGAGGCCGCCGTAGAGATTGCCGGCAACAAAGCTTTTGACCTTCAGGGTTTCCAGTTTCATTTTCTTCTTCATGGTTTTCCTCCTGTGAATAGAGACCGCGGGCGCGATTAGGAAGCGCGGGAGCGCTGATCGATCATCGGCCCGTATGTCGCTATTCTATCACGAGACCGCTACCCGGCCGCGTGACGCCATGACGGGTAAAAACGGGGTCGAACCCAGGTGAGAAGCGGGCGCCTTCAGATTGATGTTTGCTTGCCGGTCAAGGAGGCCGGCTGCTCATGTCGCGTTGTCATAAGTTGTCTCCATAAACTCAGTGCCAAAGAATTCTTTCCGATTCCTCGATCCGGAAAAGTCAGGAGCAAAGAATGAGGCCTGATTCCTCGACCCGGAAAAGTCAGGAGCAAAGAATGAGAACTGGATCTTTGCGCCCCGAAAAGTAATGTGAAAGAAATCAGTTGTGGTTCCTTGACCCGGAAAAGTCAGGAGCAAAGAATAAAAAATAATTCTTTGACCCTGAACTTTCGGTGCGCAAAGAATGAGGACTGATTTTTAGGAGCGTGACTTTTGGAATTCTTTGCTCCTGACTTTTCCGGATCGAGAAATCGGAAAGAATTCTTTGACGCCTGGTTTATGGGAACAGCCAATGACAACTGGAAATAAGTGCCTCGGTTCTTTATTTGACAACGATTCACCAACCCGAGGTAGATATCCGGACCGGATCGATAAGCCGCGGGGCAAGGTCGGAAGTGGCAAAAACAGCTTTCTTGACATTGATGCACTAAGATTTTGTATAGAAAATTTGAGTGATTTGATATAAGATGTATGTGACAAATGAAAAAGCACGGAGGTGCGCGATGCATGCTGACCAGCTGACCATTAAAGCTCAGCAAGCGATACAAGCCGCCGTTACGGCCGCTACCAATGAAAACCATCCCGAACTTTCCATCGAACACCTGGGCTTGGCCCTGATCGAGCAAGCCGATTCCATCGTCAAGCCCATCCTGCAGAAAATCGGCGTCGATATACCCTCCCTCACCGGAGAGTTGCGGGGTTATCTGTCGCGGCAGCCGCGTGTTACCGGTTCCAACGCCGCGCCGCGTATTTCCGGCTCTCTTAATAAGGTATTGGTCGAAGCGCAGAACATCACCCAACGCATGAAGGACGCCTACACCTCTACCGAACACCTTTTACTGGCTATCCTGAACGAGGGCCGCAACATCATGGCTCGTTGGCTGGCCGAAAAGGGCGTCACCGAACAGTCCCTGCTGTTGGGCTTGAAAGAGGTGCGCGGCCAGTCGGGCGTCACCGACCAGAATCCCGAGGACAAATACCAGGCCCTGGAAAAATACACCACCGACTTGACCAACCTTGCCCGCACCAACAAGCTGGACCCCATCATCGGCCGTGAGGAAGAGATCCGGCGCGTCATCCAGGTGCTCAGCCGCAAGACCAAGAACAACCCCGTCTTGATCGGTGAACCCGGCGTAGGGAAAACCGCGATTGCCGAGGGTCTGGCCCAGCGCATCGTGGAAGGCGACGTACCGGAAGGCCTGAAGGAAAAACGCGTGCTGACGCTGGATCTGGGCTCCATGATTGCGGGCGCCAAGTTCCGCGGCGAATTCGAGGATCGCCTGAAGGCCTTGCTGAAGGAAGTGACCGCGGCCATGGGCGAGATCATTCTCTTCATCGACGAATTGCACACCATCGTGGGCGCGGGCGCCGCGGAGGGCGCGATGGATGCCTCCAACATGCTCAAGCCGGCCCTGGCCCGGGGCGAGTTGCACTGTGTGGGCGCCACCACCCTCAACGAATACAAGAAGTACGTGGAGAAGGACAGCGCCCTGGAACGGCGCTTCCAGCCGGTCATGATTGCCGAACCGGACGAGGCGGCAGCTATTGCCATCCTGCGCGGCCTACGCGAGCGCTACGAGGTCTTCCACGGCATCAGTATCCGCGACAACGCCCTGGTTGCGGCCGTTCACCTGTCACAACGCTATATCGCCGATCGCTTCCTGCCCGACAAGGCCATCGACCTGGTGGACGAGGCGGCCTCCACCATCCGGACCCAGATCGATTCCATGCCCATCGAGATCGATCAGGCCAAACGCAAGCGGCGTCAGTTGGAAGTAGAGGCGGAGGCCCTTAAAATGGAAGGCGGCGGCGATCATTCGGAACGCCTGACCGAGGTCCGCTCCGAGATCGCCGACCTGGACGAACAGTTGAAGGCGTTGGAGTACCGCTGGCATCACGAGAAGGAACTCATCCAACAACTGCGGGAGAAGAAGGAAGAAACAGAACGCCTGAAAATTGCCGCGGCCGATGCCGAGCGCGACGGCGACCTGTCGCGCGCGGCCGAGATCCGCTACGGCAAGCTGATCGAACTGGACAAGGCCGTCGGGGAAAACGAGCGCGCCATCCAGGCCATCCGCGACGAGGGCAGCCTTCTGCGCGAGGAGGTCACCGACGCGGACATTGCCCGCGTGGTCAGCACCTGGACCGGCATCCCCGTCTCCAAAATGCTGGAAGGCGAAGTAGCCAAAATGTTGCACCTGGAGGAGCGCCTGCACGAACGGGTCATCGGCCAGGACCGTGCGGTCAGCGCGGTGGCCAATGCAGTGAGACGGTCGCGCAGCGGCTTGCAGGATCCGGATCGACCCCTGGGCAGCTTCCTCTTCCTGGGTCCTACCGGCGTGGGTAAAACCGAGCTGGCGCGCGCGCTTTCCGAGCAATTGTTCGATTCCGAAAAGAAGATGATTCGGCTGGACATGTCCGAGTATATGGAACGCCACACGGTCTCGCGTCTCATCGGTTCGCCGCCGGGGTATGTGGGCCACGAGGAAGGCGGCCAGCTGACCGAACGCGTCCGCCGCTCGCCCTATTCGGTCATCCTGTTGGACGAGGTCGAGAAGGCCCACCCCGAGGTCTTCAACATCCTCCTGCAAATCCTCGATGACGGCCGTCTGACCGACGGTAAAGGTCGCACGGTCAACTTCACCAACACCGTGATCATCATGACCAGCAACCTGGCCGGGGATCTGGCGGCGCGAGCAGACTTGAGCAGGGAGGAGAAGGACAAGGGTTTGATGGAGGCCATGAAACAGCATTTCCGGCCCGAATTCCTGAACCGGGTGGACGACATCATTCCCTTCGAATCGCTCTCGGACGACATGTTGGCGCGCATTGTCCGCCTGCAAGTCGCGCGGGTGAACACGCGCCTGGCCGAGCAGGGTATCGTTCTGGATTTGAGCGAAGAAGCGCTGGCTTTCCTCGCCGAGGCGGGTCACGATCCGGTTTTCGGCGCACGACCCATTAAACGCGCCGTCCAGAAGCACCTGCTGAATCCGCTGGCCACGGCTCTGCTGGACGGCAGCGTGAGCAAGGGGCATCGAGTCCACGTTGAAGCCACACGGGGCGAATTGACCTTCCGTGAAGCCTGAGACCGAAGGGTCGGGGTTCTCCCGGCCCTTTTCCACAAAACGCCGGCGCACGGAATACGTTGCGAGAGAAGGCATTCCCTGCCTCTATTCGAAGCAGCCACGTCGAATACCGGTTTTCCAGTATATGATGCCATCCTAAATCAAAACTTGCATTCGAGGAAATTGGCCACTAGAATAATAAGGGTGGTCCACCTCGGCGACAGCTAGGGTCTCCAGGAATGCTAACACGGGTAAAAATTATATACCACGGCTGTCTGCATGTCTTGGGGTCATTGGCGCGGCGTTTTAAAATGATATTTATTTAAGTATGAGGATGGGTGTAGACGATACAAACACCAAGCTCTTGGGCCCTCCTTGTGTTCGAGGGCCGTGCCTTTCGATATTGAGGAATATGGTTACCCCAATGACACCGCCAGAAACCAGAAATCCCGTTCTCGATAAGCAGTTTCATCTTCATACCATCCTCCGGGAAACCCCGTTCAGCGTCACCTTCCGGGCCACCCATGTCGCGGGCCACGACGCGGTGATCAAGCTTGTCTATCGGGAAGACCTTTTCTTCGACGAGTTGGCCCGATTGTACGCTTTGGACGAATCGCCCTTTTTCTGTCGTTGCTTTTACAACTATCCGCCGGAATCCGTTTCCAAGAAATCCTTACCCCTGGACCGTCCGCTCTCTCAAATACACCACACGGCAGGCAATGCGGCCCCGGAAAGTGTCGGCATCCTGGTGATGGAAGCCCCGGAGGGCGTGCGTCTTTCCGAACTCGCCGAACAACTGGACGAGATCGAACTGGTCAACCTGCTGATGGAAATAACCTACGCCGTGCGCCATCTGGCCGAGAACGACCTGGGTCATCACAACCTGATTCCCGACAATGTCCTGGTCAACCGGGAGGCCGCCGAGATCAAGCTGGTCGATCTGGGTTGGCACCCGGATCGCGACGACCCCGACTGCCGACTTATGAGCCCGGAACATCGCGAAACTTCCGTACCCGGACCGGAGGCCGACATCTATATGTTCGGCGCCAACTTCCTCTCCATGCTCAAACGCCGGGGTTTGATTCGCAAACTACGCAAACGTTGCATGGACCCCGACCCTGCCGAACGCCCCGATCCCGCAGAGATTCAACAAGGTCTAAAAAACTACCGCCGCAAGCTCCACCCCAAACCTACCCGGGCCATTCTCTTCGGCTTTCTGCGCCCCGTCAATCTGGCCGTATGGACCGTTACCATCCTTTTCGGTATCGTGCTTCTGCCCTATCTGGAAAGCGACCCGCCGCCCCTTTCCGATCGATACGCTTCTATTCTGAATGACAAGAAAATGGCGCCGGAAGAACGTGTGACACAATTGCGCCAATTGTGGCCGGAAGCCGATGAAGGTATGCGCGAAGAACTTGCCCATGACATTGCCCAAGAAGTTGTTCTGACCGGAACGCCGAAACTCCTAAACAAAATGGACAAAGAACGACCGATTGCGGTTTTTGTTTTTAAAAACGGACCTATGATAATCGGTAGAAATGAGATTTATAGAATCGGTGATTGGGTTGAAATGGATGGCGCCGAGGATAGCTTAAGCTATATTGCAGACATACAATTCAACCGCTTCAAGCTGGTATATGAAGATGCCTACAGTTGGCACTACTTCGATAAACCAAACTTCTACATCGGTCTGGTGTTTAGTCATGAAGTTGCTTTGGTATGGGATAACCCCGGCAATTTAAATCGTTTGCTATCGGCTATTGCTGACCTGGAAGGGCTGGAATTCCACGACGAAGAACGGGAGCACGGGTTGCGTAAAAGCGGCGGCGGCAAGGTTTCCGGGATCTTCGTCACCTCTACACCTGGAGAGTTACTCCAGCAACTCCGTGAAGCAATTTCGATTGAGATAGAGAAAAACTCATTGCGCCTGAAACGTGATGAGGGGAAATTGCCTGTGTACTTTAAATTCATGGGGCTGGAATTCAATAATGCAAACTTAGCCATTTTTGCCATCGCACTGGAACACCAGATTGGCTACAAAGTCTCCGTTGAGGACTCCATCAAATCGCACCAAATTTCGATTAAATGCTATAATATTACCTGGCAGGAACTATTGGATGAACTAGACCTTTCCTGGCACGTAAAAGAATCTATTGATGGCAAGATACTGATCATTGATGGTGTCGAAAAATCGAAGGAGACCTTCAGGGAGGCGAAATGAAGAAAAGGATGCTATTGTTGCTCATGTGGATGCTCAGCATCTTATGGGTCAACAGCACCACCGGCACCTTGCTGACAGATACCCCCACCAGCAGCGACGGCGGATATTCTTTGAAGGAAATCGGCAGACCCGGTGACCCCTGCGGAGGGACGTACGGCAGTTGCCTTGTAATCAACCAACCCAACTAACGCGGTTTCGACCGTCACAACCCCCCAACCCAAGAGGCGACCATGCTCACACTGACCCTTGCACTGATGTTCTTTCAAGTCCCCGGTGATCCGGCCGAGGTCATCGACTTGGAAGTCCTTCCCAAACCCCCGCAAGGCGACACCTTCCGGATTGCCTCTGACGGTACATTGCTGCTTCAAGACACCGACACCGTTTACCATTGGGACAGGTCCGGCCGGCTCATCAACAGTCTTCGCATCGAAGTTAACGGTAAGCCCACGCGACTCAATGCCTCTCACTACGATTCAAATGCCCGTATCTATTGGCTGATCGACTCCAAGGATCGTTCGGAATTTTTCAATAGTGACGGTGACAAGGAAGGCTACGGGTATCGGCTGGATGCTGACGGCACTAAAAAGCCGGTAATTTTTGGTCAGTTGATCGGCCTAAGAGACCGGCAGTTCGCGGTCAAGGGCTATATCGATTTCTGGCGATCACCCGACTCTCGGGTGGTCGTAGAAGTCACAACCGAGCGAGACAGCGACGGAAACTTTTTGATTCGCGAGATCAGCCCGCCTTTTTTGAGCCTTACCAGGGCGCAGCAACGACTGGATTACCACTTTCGCGGTCAATTTCTTACCGAGGATCCCTTCCACGGAAACATCTACGCGCTCGACCAACTTACTTGCAGTATTCGACATCTGGTGCCCGATGAATCCATGGGCTACAAGCGGCAGAAACGCGATATCCCCTTCGCCCTGCCCCGCTTCGTGCAACCCCCGAAAGCCTGGAACCGCACCATGCGCAGTGAGCGGGAATATCTCGAGTGGTACAACGGTTGGAGCCGCATCAACGGGCTCTATACCTACGGCGACGGCTTTTTGATCGGTTACGAAGTGCCCAACCCGAAACGGGTCGAACGCATGCTTCAGGGCCTTCAGGTCATTTCTCGGAAGGGTCGTAGCGTGGGCAAGATGCATCTGTATGACGGCATTCTCGCAGGGGCTTTTGAGGGCCGCGCCCACCTGGTTACCCTCAATCCCGAACAACCGGAACAACTGACACTTTATATTTTCGAAATGTAGGTGTCTCCCCATGCTATGATGATGGACCCGGTAGTTCGCCGGGTCATACAGCATCGCATTCGGAGGTTCGATAGTGCTCGTTTCGGACAAACCCCCGGTGGGTCTTCCCGAGAATCAATCCGAGCGCTTGAACATCCGCTCCGACATCATCCCCATCGAATTCGTCCCGGTCCCTTCTTATCGGAACAACGGCTACGGTGAACGCGTCTTCCTCTACTCCGTCCACGGCGGCGACGTTCTCCCCGAAAGTATTTACCGCCAGGTTCGTCGCGCTTTTCCCGACCGCAAGACTTGCTCCAATGAGATCGAACGCGCTTACGCCATCGAGAAGGACTGGGGCGCCAATCAAGTCGCTGAAAACCTGTCCGCCGAGTTGGGGACCGGCGGTTACTGGCGCGTCAATATTGCCCGGGTACTGATGGATTTCGGTCGTTTCCCGGGAATCACGCCCCCGGGAGCCGACCACCTGAACCGTTTTGCAATCAACTACCCCTTCTCCTACGCGCTGGACTTTCGTTACAAGCGCCTGGTGTTGGAGAAATTCTACGACCACATCTCGGAAGTTTTCGAAGCCCAAACGCCGGGCAAGGTGATCAAGCTCGGCATTCATTCCTATGACTTCCTCAACCCCAGTGCACACCACATGCTACCCGGCACCGTGCGGCCCGAGCTCAGTCTCATATTCAGGTCGCGATCATTCCAGGAACTCAAGCGTATGCCCACCGGCCTGTTCGATCCGCTGTACCCGGATATGCTGGCGGAATACACCGCGGATCGGAAGCTGACCGCACGCATTTCCCTTCACCTGGAAAAGGCCGGAGTGGCCGTATCCACCAACTTCCCCTACCTGTTGCCGGACGGCAGCGTGGAGGTACGTTCCCAGATTTGGATCTTCTTCAAATACGTGGCGCGTATCTTCAAGGAAGAACATCCCGAAACCAAGGCCGATCCCGCCTACCAGTTGGTGTGGACCATGTTGCTGGATACCAACCTTCGTTGCAGCGAAAGCGAGGGTCTGCGCAGTTACATTCACATGTACCGCAATCCGCCGAAGGGACAACGCAAATTGTTCCGGGCGGCCCAACATGCTTACGAACATATTTGTGGTTTTTTTACAAAACACAAAAAAGGCCTGATCGAGAGTTACCGCTTTGCACCCGATCGGCTGTCAACCCTGGCGGTCGAGGTTCGCAAGGATCTGATCTGGCAGTTCCATGATCACCATACCTGGGAACCCGAATTGGGCCCTGACGGCGCCCGAAAAGAGAACGTGGCTCACCTGGGCAACTTGATCGGCGAAGCCATCGATATCTACATGCAACGGGACAGGGTAACCCTTCCCAACAGCATGCTTGTGACCCGATAAAACCCGCACTCATCTTTCCCATCGTTAGATAACGGGAGAATATTTGCGGTATCGATCCACTTGTTGTAACCTTTAGCTCTTATACTTCTTGCAGTGTTCCCTTTTTGAGACTGCTGTCTCCAATAACCCTAGTTTTCCATTAAAGAGAGGTTGGCATGTCCCTGAATTCGGCCCACAGAACCTTCCGGGCTTTCGGCCGGAAAGATATTCCAAAAATCCCTCAGCTTGCCCAACTGCCGCCTGATCATCTCCTGGCCATTCAGGCTGTTGCGGGTGTCCTTCCCTTTCGCGTCAACAACTATGTCATTGAAGAATTGATCGACTGGGACAACATCCCGAACGATCCCATGTTCCAATTGACCATTCCCCAGCCGGACATGTTGGCCGAAAATGAACTCAACCGCATGATCGACCTGATTCGCGGCGACGCCGATCCCCGGGAAATCACCGCCGAGGCGCGTCGTATCCAGATGGGCCTCAACCCTCACCCGGCCGGACAGATGGAACTGAATGTACCCCTGATCGGCGGTGAGCCGGTTTCGGGTATTCAACACAAATACCAGGAAACGGTTCTGTTCTTTCCAAGTCAAGGCCAGACATGCCATACCTATTGCACTTACTGTTTCCGCTGGGCTCAGTTCGTAGGCATGGATGACCTGAAATTTGCCGCCCGCGAGGCCGAGGACCTGGTTGCCTACCTGAAAGTACATCCGGAGGTCACCGATGTATTGATTACGGGCGGCGATCCCATGATCATGAAAACGCGCGTTTTGCGCCGTTACATCGAGCCTTTGCTACAAAAGGGTCTGGAACATATTCAAACGATTCGCATCGGCACCAAGGCAACAGCATACTGGCCCTATCGGTTCGTGACCGATCGCGACGCGGACGACCTGATGCGCCTGTTCGAGGAAGTGATTGGAGCCGGCAAGCACCTGGCCGTAATGGCGCATTTCAGCCATTACCGCGAACTGGAAACCCCAATTGCTCGCACGGCCCTCGAGCGCATTCGGAGCACCGGCGCCGTCGTGCGCTGCCAGGCGCCTTTAATCAAGCATGTCAACGACGACAGCGCGGTCTGGAAAAGGATGTGGCGGGATCAGGTTAATCTGGGCGCCGTTCCCTACTACATGTTCGTAGAGCGCGACACGGGTCCCCGGCATTACTTCGAAGTTCCCCTGGCCGAGGCTTTGGACATTTTCAACGGCGCCTACAGGCATGTTTCCGGTCTGTCGCGCACGGTTCGCGGTCCCTCCATGTCGGCCACGCCCGGCAAGGTGCTCGTCACGGGTACCTGTGTCATCGAGGGACGGACATACTTTGCCTTGAAGTTTGTGCAAGCCCGCGACCCCTCCTGGGTAGACCAGGTCTTTTTCGCCGAGTATGACAAACAAGCCTCCTGGTTATCCGATTTGAAGCCGGCATTCGGACAAGATAGTTTCTTCTTTGAAAAAGACCTGGCCGGTCTCAAGGCCCAACGTCTCAGCCGGGAAGAAGCGTTTGCCAATTAATCCAAAGACCAGGTTGAACAAACCCATCCATTGAAGGGAATTCGTTAGGTCGATATTACGGCCATAGATAGGATGGAGCAGAGACCTCTCGGTCTCTGCCCTCCGAAGAACCGCAAGGATTTGGGTATTCGATTCTTGTTCGGACCTAAGGAACCGGAGTTTTGCTTGGTTATTGACACGTCTTCCGAAGGGCCCGATCCCGTTACTAACAAGGTTACTCGGAAGGGATTCCCTTTGGTTTCGGCTCCAAGCGTAGCTTCAACTGCTTGTCTATCCGGCGCGAACAAAATCCGCCTTGCCCATAAGCACCGTTCTGGAAATTCGTGGGCGGATTGTCCCAAAGTTTAATCGTTTCAGGCGGGCCTTGTTCACGCTACGTCATTGCGGATGCTTTGCATGTCGATGATCCAAGTGCTCGGTAGATCTTCAATGACTCGGGCGGGTAGATCCAGGGCGGTCTCTACGCGGTCCAGGATGACGCTGTCCGCCGTGGCCGCCGTCCAGCCTGTTCCCGGTCCCGCCCGGTCTGCAATCAGGTTATCTACCGCATCGCGGGGCTCGACCGTTGCCCCGTGGTTTCGCAGCACAGTCGCCAACCTGCCGCTGTTGGACACCTTGCGGTCCAGCAACCAAAGCACCTCCCTGGCAGGGTCCAGGGCCGCTACCAGCAGGCTGACCGCCCCCTCGGTTTCCTCGACCATGCGGTAACTGCCGTGTAATTTGGCCAGGTTGCGAAGCCAACCGTCGCAGCCGCGCAGCAGCAGGCCGCCCGATAGGGCCGATTCGATATTGATGATGACATTGAAGCCGTCCACCACCACCCGACGGCCCGCCGGTTCGACACGGCGGGCCCGGCGTCCGTCGCTAAGCGTTTTCGGCGAGACAATGCGTTGCAGCGCCTCTCGTTGTCTGCGGTGGAGTTGGTGCCGGGCGCCGACCAGGGTCAGCGCCGGCTTTTGCGCGTAGCCTCTGTCCAACAGCCAGGCCAGTTCGGCTGCCGCGCGTTTCAGGATAAGTAGTTTGTCAGGTGCGAAGAGTTCCGCGTCCTTGGGGTGTGCGCCGCGGTGTTTGCGTGAATCGCCCATGAGAATCCGAGTTCAGGCGGCGGATTACATCAGGAATAGCAATTCGTGATAGCCGGGCAGTTCCCATTGCTGCGCATCGACCAGTTGCTCCAAGGCATCGCAATGGGCGCGAACGGCTTCCATGGCGGGGATGAGATCCGTGGCGCAGGTCATGGCCTCCTCTTTTTCGCCTTCTATCTCGTGAACTTTTTTGATGGCGCTTTCCAGTTTCTTACGGGTCCCCAGGAGGCTGTTGATGGCGGAGGTGAGGCGCTCCAGGTGACCGCCCTGTTCGGCCTTGGCCGTGGCCAACACGCTGTCATCCAGGCCCGATTCGGCGAGCGCTCTGAGAGCGGTAGAGACCTCGGTCTGGTAGCGGAAACTGGGCGGTAGCACGTGGTTGTCCACCATGCGCATAGTCAGGGTGGCCTCGATGCCCACCTGCTTGGCATAGTGCTCCAGGCGAATGCTGGTGCGCGCATCCAGTTCGTCGTCGCTGAGAATACCGGCGTCGGTAATAAACTTACGGGCTTCGGCATTGTCCCAAACGGTGTAGGCCTCAGGGGTGTTCTTGAGGTTGGGCAGACCGCGTTTGGCGGCTTCCTCGTGCCATTCCTCGGAGTAGTTGTTGCCCTCGAAGCGCACCGGCTTGGAACGCGTGATATAGGGCCGCAGCATTTCGAAAATAGACTTTTCATCCACGTTCTCCAGCTTGGCCAGATCGGCGTTCATTTCGTTCAGCGAGTCGGCCACGGCGGCGTTCAGCATGGTAGCGGGAATGGAAATGGACTGGTTGGAGCCGAGCGCGCGAAACTCGAACTTGTTGCCGGTAAAGGCGAACGGCGAGGTACGGTTGCGGTCGGTGGTGTCCACATGGATGTCCGGCAGTTGGGCCAGACCCAGGTCGATCTCGCTGATGGTATCGTCGGTAAAGGACTCGGCGCGTTCCAACTGGTCCAAAACGTTGTTCAGGTGACTGCCCAGGAAGGTGGACATGATGGCGGGCGGGGCCTCGTTAGCGCCCAAACGGTGGTCGTTGCCCGCCGAGGCAATGGTGGAGCGCAACGCGCCGCCGTGCTTGTGTACACCGTTGATCACGGCAACCAGGAAGTAGAGGAAGACCACGTTGGTGTGCGGTTCCTTGCCCGGCTCCAAAAGATTGACGTCCTCGGACGTGGACATGCTCCAGTTGAGGTGTTTGCCCGATCCGTTGACATCGGCGAAGGGTTTCTCGTGCAGCAGCGCGGCCATGCCGTGGTCTTTGGAGGATTTCTTCAAAACCTCCATGACCAACTGGTTGTGATCGGCAGCCATGTTGGCGGACTCGAAGATGGGTGCGGTTTCGAACTGGTGCGGCGCCACCTCGTTGTGACGGGTCTTGCAGGGCACGCCCAAACGGTAGAGGCGAGATTCCACGTCGGCCATAAAAGCCAGGACCCGGTCCTTGATGCTGCCGAAATAGTGGTCTTCCATCTGCTGACCCTTGGCGGGCGGGCAGCCCAGCAGCGTTCGGCCTGCCATGATCAGGTCGGGACGCTTGTCGAAGTACTTGCGGTCCACCAGGAAGTATTCCTGTTCGCAGCCGACCGTGGAACCGACCTTGACTTTTTTGCCTTCCAACAGTTCGATCGCCCGGGCCGCGGACTGGGACAAGGTGCGGGTGGAGCGCAGCAGCGGTGTTTTTTTGTCCAGTGCATGGCCGGTGTAGGAGAAGAACACGCTGGGGATACACAGCACGGGGACGGAGCCGTTGGTCATGATGAAAACGGGACTGCTCGGATCCCAGGCGGTGTAACCGCGCGCCTCGAAGGTGGTGCGCATGCCGCCGGAGGGGAAACTGGAGGCATCCGGTTCACCCTGAATCAACTGGCTGCCGGAGAAGGCCTCGATGGGGTTCATGGCCTTGTCCAGGGAGAAGAAAGCGTCGTGCTTCTGGGCGGTCAGGCCGGTCATCGGCTGGAACCAGTGGGTGTAATGCGTTGCGCCTTTTTCGGTGGCCCATTCCATGATGGCGTGGGCAATGGTGTCAGCCTCGTTGGCGGGGAGCTTGTCACCCTCTTCAATTGAATGCTTCAAGGCTTTAAAGGTGGATTTCGGCAGCCTGCGCTGCATAGCCTTAATATCGAAAACGTCGCTTCCAAAAATTTCGGACGGCCTGTTCATGACAAACTCCTGCTGGTCGGTATCGGTGGATTGCCCGCGGCTTCCAAATAACGCGGCCTTGTTTTTTCATCGGAACGAGAAGAAATTAGTTAATAACCGGCCCTCATTTACGGCTTACCCCCACGGGATCGCACCGTTAGGACATGCGTCCGGGTCATCTTACCGCGACTTTCGCGAGTCCCCGCGTCCGGTACGATATTGTTCCCGGGAATAACAAAATATCTTTCGACCAAGCGGATATTTATGCAGTTTTCCGTGTTGCTTAATTGTTTTATGCATCGATTTCCCTTCTGTTTTTTAAAGCAAGGATCGGCTCGGTGCCACATACTCAGATGACAAATCTGCATTTTGACGACAGCCTGAGGTAAGTACCGATAGGTTACCGTGTTCTATGAAACAATGATTCCCGCTATTCAGTCCCGAATCCACCGCCTGGCTTTCATTTCGAAGCGGGGCAACGAGCCCTCTTCCGTCAGGGACACCGGAATGCGCAGGGCGAAGGCGCTCTTCAATTCTTCCTGCAAGCGGCGGCACAAATCGTCCGGGTTATCGCATTCACCCCCCGGTTCGATGACAATGGACAGTTCCGACATACGGCGCACGGTGCGCACATGAACGCGGAACTCGGCGATTTCGCTGAAGCGCCGGATAACGCTTTCCACCGAGGCCGGATAGATATTGACGCCGCGAACCAGAATCATGTCGTCGATGCGACCCAGAATGCCGCCGTCCAGATAATAGGGACCCATGCCCACCGGAGCTTCGGCCCACGGCCGCACCAGGTCACCGGTTCGATAGCGCAGCAGCGGCGATCCGACCCTGCCCAGCGTGGTCAACAACAGTTCACCTTCATGACCGGGCCCCACGGCTCGACCGGTTTTCGGGTCCACCACCTCGGCAATGTAGGCCGTTTCGATGATGCGCAAGATATCGGGGTTCTCCGGCAGACCGTAGCTGACCGGTCCGACCTCGGTCATGCCGTGGTGATCCACCAGTCTTGCGCCCGGCCACAGCGCCTCTATTTGTCGGCGAGTTTCGGGGATGCCCGCGCCCGGCTCGCCCGCCACGATGAGAGTTTTTACGGAGTGCAGGTCCAGATCATGATGGTCAAGTGCGGCCTCGCCCAGACGCAGGGCATAAGTGGGCGTACAGCAAAGAACGGTGGCCTGGTTGTCGTGAATCATGCGCAAGCGAGCCAGGCTGCTCATGCCGCCGGCAGGCAAAGCCAGGGCGCCCAAACGGCCCGCCGCCTCGAAGGCGGTCCAGAAACCCAGGAAGGGCCCGAACGAGAAGGCAAATAAAATGCGGTCTCCCTCCGCGGTACCGGCGGCTTGGAAGACCTTGACCCAATTATCCACCATCCAAGACCAACTCTCGGGCGTGTCCAGCCAGCGCATGGGATTGCCCGAGGTGCCGCTGGTCCGGTTGAAACGCACGTAGCGCTTCAGGTCGTAGGTCAGATTGGTTCCATAGGGCGCGTGGGCGATCTGATCGGCAATCAGTTCGCTCTTGACGGTGGTGGGGAAGGCGGTGCGGAAATCATCCAGGCTTTCGAATCGATACCCGCACCCTGCCGCTTCGATTTTCGCTTGGTAGAAGGCGTTGCCGGGGACCAACTCTCCCAGCAAATGGTTGAGCTGGTCCAACTGACCAGTTTCGAAGTCTAGCAACAACGCGCTCCTTGGTTGATAAGTTTCAGGCAACCGCCTCGGATATCAACGGACGGCCGTGCGGCAACTCGTCCGGTACATTGACATAATCGGCAAAGCGGGCAAACAGTTCATCCAGATCGCCGAAGACGTTGCCGATCAGGCAGTCGGTCAGGTCACCGGCCACATGGGGGTTATCCTTGAGGAAGTGGCCGATGTTGAATTCCAGGTCGTAGAAGGCATAGACGAACTTGCGCATGGCCTCGATGGCGTCGCGGTACTGAACGGCGTAATCGTCGAATCGTTCCGCGGATACGTCGCCCGCCTTCAGGCATTCTTCCACCGCGTCGGCCACCATCACGCCGCTGGTCAAAGCCAGAAAAACGCCGGAGGAAAAAACCGGGTCCAGGAAGGAGAAGGCGTCACCGGCCAACACCATGCCGTTGACCGCCACGTGTTTGGCGCGATAGCTGAAGTCGCTGGTGGCGTGGTATTCGCCCACCTGTTCGCCCTGGGACACGCGCTCGTGTACCCATTTGTTCTTCTTGATTTCGCGCCAGAGGATGGTTTCCAGATCGGTGGTCTCGCTGAACAGGTAGTCCTTGTTGGCCACCGCGCCCACACTGACCATGTCATTGGCCAGGGGGATGTACCAAAACCAGCCCTTTTGGGGCAGGTAGGCGACCGTGGTGGCGCCCTCGTCGCGTCCGGGATCGCGCTTGGCGCCCTTGAAATAGGTCCAGACCGCGGTTTTGTTGAGGCCCTTCTCGGGTACGCGCCAGCGCTTGCGGTTCATCAGCAGACCGTCCCGACCGGTGCAATCGATGGTAACGGGTGCGCGCCAGGTGTATTCCTTGCCTTCTTTGTCCAACGCGATGACGCCCTTCACGGCGCCGTCCTCTTCGATGATGTTCTTGACCTTGATCTCTTCAATGGCGTGGACGCCGTTTTCGCGGGCGTGCTCCAGCATCATCTGGTCGAAGGTTGCCCGATCCACCTGCCAGGTACTGCTGGCCGGGTGGTCGTAATGGTCGCTGAAGTAGAAGGGCTGGGAAGAGGTACCGCTGGTACTGACGAATTGTACGCTCAGCTTCTGCACAAAACCGGAGCGCTCCATTTTGGGGATCATGCCGATGCGCTTGAGGGGGAAATAACAGAAGGGAATCAGAGACTCGCCGATGTGGTAGCGGGGGAATTTCTCTTTTTCCAATAAAAGAACGCTACGGTTGTTCTGAGCCAGGGTGGTGGCAGCGGTCGAACCCGCGGGTCCGCCGCCGATCACAATGACGTCATAACCGTTTGAATTGGTCATGCTTTACCTCGTTTTGGAAAATTTGGGCCGATAGAAACACCATGCAAGCCCTGCCGGATCGAAAAAGAGAAACTAAAGAGAAAAGGACCCGGCCCCACGAAGGACCATAGCAGGCTATATAATATATCGTTTCTCAGACCAAATTTGTTACTATTTTGTCCAACAAGAGAGCCCGAGGTGTTCATGTTAAGTCCCAAGCAAATGATTTTCAGCCTCAAAACAACCCGCTTCGAAGAACAGCATGCCTTCTATACCTTGCTGTTGGGCCCGCCCAAGGGGACCTCGCAGCAGGGCAGCGCCATCTTCCAGTTGCCCGGTTGCAGCCTGGTGCTGTGGGAGACCGACGTTTCCGAGCCCCGCGAGCACAGTCCCCTACAGTTGTGTTTCCAGGTGGAAAATCTGGACAAGGCCCTGACCGACCTGCCGGAAGGAGTAGATGCCTCTTCGGTGCGCATTGCCTCACACGGCCGCGAGGTCTTTTTGCGCGACGCCGACGGCAATGTTCTGATTGTTTACGAGCCCGACCTGCCTTGAATACAGAATTGGAGGTTACCATGAGCAAGAAATTGACCGAGGAGCAAGCGCGAGAGAAATTGTCTGAACTTGACGGCTGGGCCCTGGACGGCGAGGGTCGCATTGCCCGGGATTTTCAATTTGCCGATTTCAGCGAGGCTTTCGCCTTCATGACCCGAGTGGCCCTGCTGGCGGAAACCCAAAACCATCACCCGGACTGGTCGAACGTGTGGAACCGGGTACACATCGCCCTGAACTCTCACGATGTCGGCGGTTTGTCGGCCAGGGACTTCAAACTGGCCAAAGCTATCGACGCTTTGTCCTGAGTGATTTTCTGACAGAGGGGAGGCGTTAGTCACGAACGATTCGAAAGGTGACCCGCCTCACCCTACCTCGAACAACACCGGAACCAGCGGCACCCGGCTTTACATGGCGCCGGAAGTCCTGGAAGGAAAGATTCCCACGGTCCAATCAGATATTTATGCTCTCGGCGTTTGCCTCTATCAGTTGGTAGTCGGCGATATGAAGGGGTCCCCGGCCCTGGGATGGCGGCGACGCATCGATGACGAGTTACTGATCGAAGACATCGCGGAAGCCGCTGACGGGTCCCCGGAGCAACGGATCTCTTCCGCACGCACCCTGGCGGATCGTCTGCGCAACCTGGGCAAACGTCGCGAAGAACTGGTGACCGATACAAATCGAGGGCATGTGTCGGCTTCCCACCTTGAATCGCACCCATTTTTAGTCAGCGCCTGTTCTGTTCGTGTTATGTTTGTCCAAAGTGAGGGTGAAACCATGCGGATACTTGTGACAGGCAGTAGTGGTCATTTGGGCGAGGCGCTGATGCGCACTCTTGCCGACGGGCCCCACGAAGCCGTTGGTTTGGATTTACTGGCGTCGCCCTACACCACGCGGGCGGGCTCCATCTGTGACGCCGATTTCGTGCGCGAAAATATGCACGGTGTCGATGTGGTGATGCACACCGCCACCCTGCACAAGCCCCATGTGGCCACCCATGCGCGGCAAGACTTCGTCGATACCAACATCACCGGCACGCTGACCCTGTTGGAAGCCGCCCGGGAAGCCGGTGTAAGCCGTTTTATTTTCACCAGCACCACCAGCGTTTTAGGTGCGGCGCTGGTGCCCAAGGAAAGCGAACCCGCCGCTTGGATTACCGAGGATGTGCGGCCGGTCCCCAAAAATATCTACGGCGTGACCAAAGCGGCAGCCGAAGATCTTTGCCATTTGTTCCACCGCACCAAAGGGTTGCCTTGCGTGGTGTTGCGCACCTCGCGCTTTTTTCCCGAGTTGGATGACAATCCGCAACGAAGACTGGCTTTTGACGATACCAACCTGAAGGCGAACGAGTTCCTGCACCGGCGCTTGGATGTTGTCGATGCCGTGTCCGCCCACCTTCTGGCGGCCGAATCCGATCTCGGCGGGGAATTCCGTACGTTTATTCTCAGCGCGACCTCGCCGTTCGAGCCGGAACACCTGCACGATCTACGCAGAGACGTACACTCGGTGGTAGCCGGCCTGTTTCCTGATTACGAAATGATCTATCGCCGTCGCGGCTGGAAGATGTATTCCTCCATCGATCGCGTATATGTGAACGCCGGAGCCCGCGAAGTCCTGGGATGGCAGCCCCACTTCAGCTTTCGCCGGGTTTTGGATCGGCTCGATGCCGGCGAACCCATCCTCAGCAATCTCGCCTATGAAGTCGGCGCCAAAGGCTACCACACACAAACCTTCGCGGACGGACCCTACCCGCTTGAACCGGATACGGCCGGGTGAAACCAATCCCGGCAGCCAAATGCCTCGTACAACATGTTAAAGGGCGGTAGATTTATGATAGTCTTGGGCCAAGACCCGGAAGCCGCTGCATCCATGATCGGAACGAGGTCTCGATGACAAAGGAAACCGAAAAGATAACTTTGATCGGCCAACTATTGGAGCGGCGCGTGCCCCAGATCCTGGGCATCTACCTGGGCACCAGTTGGGGCATCTTGCAATTTGTACAGTACATCGTCGGTCGGTTCAACCTGTCACGTCAACTCGAAGACGTCAGCCTGGTGATCTTGTTGTCTTTGATCCCATCCGTCTGCGTAGTGGTCTGGTCGCACGGCAAGGGCGATTGGGGCAACTGGTCCAAACTGGAGTTGTTCGGCATCCCGTTGAACCTGGTGTTTACCGGCCTACTCTTGTTTCTGGTTTTGGGAGCCGACTCCCAGGTCGTTGCAGGGACCAACAAGGTGGTCGTGCAAGACGATGAGGGCCGTAACCTGGAGCGCCTTGTTGCGGGCAACGAGCATCGCAAACGCCTGGCCCTGTTCCCGCTGGAAAACAAGAGCGGTGACGCCGATCTTGACTGGTTGCGCTTCGGCGTTCCGATCTCTATTTATTACGACCTGACCCAGGACCCGTTTTTATCCGGCTTCCAAGCTCTTAGCGAGGGGGCCCTTTCACGACGGTTGTTGGAAGCGAATTGGGAATGGAACCAAAACGTTCCCCTGCCGCTCAGTCTGAAACTGGCCGCGGAACTGCACTTAGCCTATCTCGTACGCGGCTCCTATACGGTGGATGACCAGGGCTGGCACATTACTACGCAGATCCTGGAAACCAAAACCGGTCAGGAAGTTGCCGTCGTAACTCATATGGGCAAGGATCTGTTTGCCCTAGTCGACGAAATCACGCTTTTCCTCAAAACATCCCTGGACGTACCCACGGAAGGTGAAGGTTTGATCGACATGCCCCTGGCTGAAATATTCACCGACAAGGAAGAGGCGTTGCGGGCCATGGTCGATGGTTTCGTTGACCTGATCCTGCGAGATCGCTTGGAAGAGGGTCTGGCCACTTTGAAAACCATGGTCGAGCACGATCCCAACATGGCGATCGGCTGGTACATCCAGGCGCAAATCCTCGCCACGATCAACGAGGGCGAGAAGTCATTGGAAAGCCTGGCCATGGCTGAAAAGCTGAGTTATCGCATGCCCGAGTTGACCCGCTATGATATGAAGGGCTGGGCCTATATGCAGCGAGGCGAGCCGGAACGCTTCCTGTCCGTTCTTAAAATCACCGCCGAGCTTTTCCCGGAGGATGTAAATACCCTCCTGACACTGGCCGGCTCCCTCAGCGCGGGCAACCGGCACGAGGAAGCCCTGGCCTGTTATGAAAAAGTGCTGGAAGTGGCGCCGGAGCCCCAGGCTTATTTCCACACCATCGGTCGACTGCACCGCATCATGGGCGATCGGGAAAAAGCCCTGGAATACTACCAACGCTATGCCGACCTCTTTCCCAAGCAGGCATTGTCTTTCTCAAGGTTGGGTGACTTTTACATCCGCGACGGCGATTTTGAAACCGCACACACTTACTACGAAAAGGCCATGATTCTTGAAGACATTCCCCGTCATCGCCTTGCCCTGGCTGAAAACGATATTGGTCGACTTCGTTTCAAGCAGGCGTTGGCGCAATTTGAAAAACAGCTTGCGGGTGCGGATGATCCCATGCTCCTTCACTATGTCCTGGTCAAAATTCGCGACTTTTATCAAATCCGCGGTCAAATAGAGAAGGTTCACGAATACCAGGCAAAAGCCCTGGCCGCCTACGAAAAATTCGCAACACCACTAACCATTATGTTCTTCATCGTGAATAACGTGGAATTGTACGGTTACGGCCGCAAGCAAGAGGGCATCCAACTGCTGAAGGAACTGGAACGCACCACCATGCCGCCCTATGACCGGGTCATCCCCTTCGGCTATGTCTTGCTGCACATGAGGTCCGGCGATCACGAGCAAGCGGAAACCCTTCTCAAAAGCATGGAAGGCTCGTTCGAAACCATGCGCTTCGCTTATCCCGGTGTTGCCAGGTTGGAACTTGTCGCTTGGGGGCAAACCTACGAATTGAAAGGCGATTACGAAAAGGCGTTGACCTACTATCGGAAATTCGAGGAAGCGGATCAGGACGCGCGGAATGTCCAACTGTTCATGGGCCGTTGCCTGCGCAAGCTGGACAAACTCGCGGAAGCCGAGCAACAACTGAAGAAAGCCCTCGCACGTATGCCTTATGAGGGCGAGGTCCATTACGAACTTGCCCTGGTCTACCGGGACACCAACCGCAAGGCACTTGCCCTGGAACACCTGCGTCGGGCTGCAAGCATCTGGGAAGAAGCCGACGCCGATTACGAGCCCGCGGCCAATGTACGCAAGGCCCTGACCGAGTTGGAGGCGGGAAACCGGGGGTAGGCTCCGCATTCTTCCCGGTCTCGTGCGCTTTAGGACTCAGGTAGACCCCTTGCTGAAGCGTTTGCGGGGGTTACGATAGGACGGCAACTCCAGGCTTTCCTCTTCCGCGCGCTCGAACGCCTGTTGCTCGTCGTGGGCGATCACCAAGACGATCTTCCAACTGTCGTCTACCCTGCGTAGGGTGTAGGTGGTGTGGAACCGCACAAGTTGCCGATCCTGGTCGTCAAACATGCCCCAGGTTACCGAAACCTGGTAGAGCCAGGGCGATAATTCGGTGGGTAGTAAGAGTTGGATTCGGGGTTCGGTCGCGCCCTTCTCTTTGTAGAAGTCCAACAGGTTTTTTATGTGGACTTCCATCGAGGCGGCATCGGTATTGACCAGGGTGTCCTCGCTGGAAACGATCATGTTGGGATAGTGAAAAAAACGGCAGACGGCAGCCGCGTCAAAGCTTGCAAAGGTAGCACGGTAATCGGCAAAAAAGGCATTGGCATCAAAAGGCACAACTCCTCCTCGAAATTGGAACAACACGGATTGCATAAGGGTAGGGCCGCCCGTTCGGGCACATCGGTTCACTACTTTTTTAGACGTCCGCCGAACCTGAAAGGGTGCGGTTCGCCGGGGCGGCGACGGGGGGCTTTTACCCGGTCGGTTCGGCAAACATCCAAGGAATCCAACCACGGCGCGGGTTATCTGCGCTAAAATACGTCCATCGTTTCGTGGCGGACGACAGCCCTGTACCGAGGACACCATTTCCGAGCGTCCCCACCCGTTCACACCGGCCCCACTTTGACCGCTGTTTCGTCCGCGGGCCGCTTGACAAGGAGCATACATGAAAGTTCTGGTTCCCTTTTTATTACTGACCTCCTTCGCCTTCAGCCAGGAGGTGTCCGAGGAGATACAAGTCATCCTGCGCGAAGCACGTGTCCACGTGGTTGACAAGGACGGTAATCCCGTGAAAGGCCTGACGAAAGACGCCTTCACCGTTACCGAAAACGGCGAGGCCATGAAGGTCACCTTCTTCGAAGAAATCGATTTCTCATCGCCCGAAGGCCGCACTCGCGACGGTAAGAAGATGCCGCTGCCCAAGCGTACCTCCATTCTGTTGCTGGACACGGCGGACATGGACCGTACCGATTTCGACCGCGCCTTGGTCGCGGCCGAGAACTTCATTGACGGTTTGAGCGACCGCGACGTTGTCAAGATCGTTCAGTTGGAAGTCGCCGCCAACGACCTGGGCGCTTTCACCAACGACAAGGCCAAGTTGAAAGCCGCGTTGAAAAGGGCGGAATACGAGGGCGGCTTACAGCGCGACCTGTTCACCCTGGAACGGGAAATTGCCGAGGAACTACCCGCTTTCGATCGGGCCCAGGAATCGGTGCGCAAGCTGGAGGAACAGATTGCCGTGGCGAGCGGCGAAGCCAAGGTCAACCTGAGGATGCAATTGGCTCGGGCCGAACAGGACCGTGACACCCGCGCGAATCTCATCGACCTGGCCATTCGCGAAAAGGAACGCTCCAAGACCAATTACTTCCGTAACTTCTTCCTGAACGTGAAGTATATGTCGCAAATGCTGGCCCCCATGGAAGGCCCGAAATCCATCTTCCTGATCAGCGGCGGCATCTACCTGGAACAAGACGGCAACTTCAAGGACACCACTAGCATGGCGAGCCGTTTGGGCGCCGTCTTGAACGCCAATAACGTCACCATCTACTCCATGCTGATGCAGACGCGTAAATCACCCGCGGAGGCGCTGCTGCGTTCTTCCGGCAGGCCGATTCCCATCTACACCTACCGCGAGCTCTACAGTCTGCGCGCCGAATTCTCCAGCAGCGCCGGCGATATCAAGGTCACCCAAAACCCGGTGTTGGAAAACGAGCGTCACCAGGTTTCCGGCCTGGACCATATGGCCGATGTGACCGGCGGTTTCTTCAAGCGCGCCCCGCGCGGCAAGCTTGCCGAAACCATGAAACAAGCTCATGATACAGCCGGCCATTTCTACAACATCGGCTACCAGATCATGCCCGAGAACCTGAATAAGAAAGGGGCCCTGGTCATCAAGTCCGACGCCGGCAAGGTGGTCTACGGTAAAGAGTTGGGCGAAGCGATCAAGTACAGCGAGATGGACCCGGATGAGAAGGAAATCACCTTCAAGAGCGAGTTGGTGCACGGCGCCGCCATGCGCGACGACTTCGGCGGCGACTGGCAGTCCTACCTGTTCAAGGACGGCATGGGCGGTTTCCGTGTCGTGGTCAGCGGCATGATCGAACAGATGGACCCGGAAATGAAGGCCTATGACTTCGGCTTCACCATCCTGGACGAGGAACGCATTCCCGTTGACTATACCTTTACCAGCATTCCCAAGGTCCCGGAGGGCGATACCCTGGAGTTCTATGACGTGCTGGCATCCAAACGCCGGCCCGTCTACGCTCGCCTGGCCCTGAAGAACCTGGAAACCGACGGCTACAGCGTCCAGGAAATCGAACTGCCCGAACCCCTGGGCGGTCCCGAGGAACTGTCCCTGTCGCCGTTGGTCGTTGCCTCCGCGGAACGCAAAAAGGCAACCCTGCCCCTGCACCGTCTGAGAGAGCGTTCCGTTTCGGAAGCGCCTAAGGGCAAAAAGAACCAGGATAAAAAGAAGAAAAAGAAAAAGAAGAAGAAAAAGAAAGGCAAGAAGCAGGCTGAAGAGGTCGCCGCAACCGCTGCCCCCGGCGGTGAAAGCGCCGACGATACCTCGATTGCCAAAAAGATCGACCGCGTGGGCCTGGACCCCTTCCGCATGGGCAAGGGCGCCTACCAGCCTAACGGCGCGCATGTCTTCAGCGGCGCCAAAGACCTGGACCTGTTCTACCATGTGGAGAACTACAAGGGCGACGGTCGCAGCCTCAAGTACAGCGTCATCGTGGTCAACGAGCAGGGCGGCGTGACTCCGGTTAAATTCGGCATCCTTGCCGGTATGCCCGGCGAGAAGGGCAACGCCCTGCACGTCCATGCCCGTTTCAATGTGGCTTCCCTGGACCCCGGCGAGTACGAAGTCTGGATGCGCATGCTCAACCCGGCCACCAACAAGGAGTACGAGCAGAAAGCTCGATTCATCTTGGATTGACCACATAAAAGGAACCGGAACCGGAGGGCGGACCCACCCGCCCTCCGTTCATCCCGAGGCGATTACCTCTTTTGAGGACAGGCGCGTCAAAATGACATGGTTCAAACCAAGGTTTTGGATTGAATCCACTCTTGGGATTGGTGCGAGGCCCGGCCCGCCTGCCCGTAGTTTTCACCTCTTTAGCACATCTTTCTTAGTTGCACCTTTTTCGGGGCGGACCATAGACCTGTAATGGTGACGACGGGGCCCGGCACTCGCCCTGGCAGGTATCCGGAAACCTGTCTCGGCCGATGAGTGAGGAACGGGCGGGGAACAGGACTAACGCCGGTCAAAACCGGGCATAAAACTTGCCTCCCCTCTACCCGAGGAGGTCATCGTTTGGTTACACGTTTTGTTTGGACCCTACTGCTCTGCGGCGCTCCCCTGTACGCGGAAAACTTTGCCGATCGCCTTTTGGAAGCATCGGCGCAAGCGGCAGCCGCCCGGCCCGCCGATCCCATCGAAACCCTGTTACTGGCCGAGCGCATCTACTACCTGAGTCACGAATCGGGACAACAGGATCGCATCGCCGATCTGTTGGCATCCCTGTTCGAAAACGCAACTCACGGCGAAGTCCGCGCGGAAATAGGTTATTTCCTGACCCAACACTATCGCCAGTTGGGCCGTTATGACGAGGTTTCCCAACTGGTCAAGTCCTTGGGCTATGTCCCCGAATGGCAGGTTCTGGGCCCCCTGGCTCCCAAGCGCGATGTCGACCTGAAGGCGCTGTTCAAGGCCAAAAGCGTACGCGGCCTGAACCGGGATGTTCGCTTTCGCACCATCCGCGCCTGGGGCGCCGGTGACTACTACGCGGAAGGCATCGGGCACTACGGCTACTTCAGCGGTAACCTGGCCGTGTTCCCCAACCAGTTGGCCGGCGCTTTGTACACCACCTGGTTCTACGTGCCCAAGAAAGGTACGGTGCGTCTGGGCCTGGGTTGGGACAACGGCCTGCGCGCCTGGGTCAACAACACCGTGGTCTTTGACGGACGCCGCAACCAGACGCCGCACCCGGACCAGGAAACCATATTCGTGAACGCCAAAAAGGGCTGGCACCGCTTGACCCTGCTCATCGACTCCGCCGCGGAAGATTCCAACCTGGGTTTCTACGCGCGCCTGACCTCCGAAAACGGCGAACCCCTGAAAACAAAGGCCGATCACAAACGCGGCGTTCCCCGACGCAAGGTGTCCACCGTCAAGGGCGAGCCCTCCTTATTCGTCCTGGCCAAAGAACGTTCCGATTATGCCCTGGCCTCGATCCTCCTAATCAAGGAACAGGAACAAAACGAAACCTACGGCACGGCCCGCAACCTGTTGGCCGCATCCTATGCAAAGGAACCCCGTCAGGTCGTGGTGGACAAACTGGTCTCGCTGACCGAGGATACCAATACCCAGTGGCAATTACTGGCGACCTTCCTCAAAAAAGCGGAGGGCCTGGACCGTGCCTGGACGCTGACGCAACTGGGTCAGATCACCCTCAGCCAGGAGCGTTTCTGGCAAGCCAGGGACTATGCGAAACAGGCCCTGGCCGCGGATGAGGAATACTGGCCGGCCGCCGTGCTTATGAACAATGTCTATTCCCAACTGGGCATCAGCGGCGAGGCGCTCCGCAACACGCTGGATTTGGTCAAAACCTATCCCGGCGTGCCCTGGCTGATGATGGACCTCAGCGATCTCTACGCCTCCATGGAGTTTCAAGAGGAAGCCGAAAAGCAGACCGACGCCATCCTGGAGATTCGCCATGCCAACGATAAGTTCGCCGAGCGCAAGATCGAACTACTGAAACGCAAGGGCGACACCGAGGCCTTGGATCGCTTCTTCGAGAGCCTGCTGCGCGACAGTCCCTACTCGTTGCGGACCATGGCTGGATACGTGAACTTCCTGGCCGCCAACGATCGCTTCGACAAAGCGGAGCAATTGCTGGCCGGCCGCTTGGAACAACTTCCTGAAAACCCCGCCCTGCTGGAAGCCATGGGGGAACTGAAGATGAAGAGCGGCCGCTCCGGCGCATTGCCCTACCTGGAAAAGGCACTGACGCTAAAACCGCAGAACCCCACGCTGGAGAAGATGATCCAACTCAGTAAATCGGAGCGGAAAGCCTTCTACGAACCCTATCGCATCGCCGAGGCGCCCGATGTCTATATCCGCGAAGTAAGCCCCGTGGTGATCAACATCGACAACAAGGTACGCAAGGTCTCGCCCAACGGCCAGTCGTCCCTGTACCATCAGTTGGAATACGAGATCCTGGCCGAGCAGGGCATCAAAGAGCTGCCCGGCTACGCCTTCAGCTACGCGCCCCTGCGTGAGAAGGCCGAGATCATCAAGGCGGAAATCGTTCGCGGCGATAAGGTCATCCATATCACCCGCTTCGGCCGCAGCCGCATCTCCGATCCCGCCTATCGCATGTACTACGACCTGGTCAGCTACCAGATCCCGTTTACCTCGCTGGAGGTGGGCGATATCGTGCGCTTGGAGTACCGGGTGGATGACTTCACCTCGGCCAATATCTACGGCGATTACTTCGGCGACCAGCAATACTTCTCCAACCGTTACCCGACCAAACGACTCAGCTACACGGCCATCCTTCCCGCCGATCGCAAGATCCACTACCACGTGGAGAAGATGAACCCCGAGTTCAAGCAAACCACCGACGAAAACAACGTGATCTACACCTGGTCGTTGGACGGCGTGTCGCCGTACGAGACCGAGGCCATGATGCCGGGTCTGCAAGGTTATATGCCCTACGTGGCCCTGTCCACGTTCAACGACTGGCAGTCCATGGCGAGTTGGTACAAGGACTTGATCGATGAACAACTGGACTTGGATCTGGAAACCAAGAAAATAGTGGCCGAACTGACCGAGGGCGTGACCGACCGCATGGAGATCGTCAAGCGCATCCATGAATACGTGGTCACCAACACCCGTTATGTGGCGCTGGAGTTCGGCATCCATGGTTACAAGCCCTACGAAATGAACCAGGTCAGCACGCGCCAGTTCGGCGATTGTAAGGACAAGGCCGGCCTGATTGTGTCCATGCTGCGTGAGGCGGGGGTTCCGGCCAACATCGCCATCGTGCGCACGGCCGACAGGGGTTACGTGCACACCTTCCCGGCCATGCTCGCCTATTTCAACCACGCCATCGCCCACGTGCCCGAGTTCGACCTCTACCTGGACGGCACCGCGGAATTCAGCGGCGTGGATGAGCTTCCGGTCATGGACCAGGGCGCACTGACCCTGATCGTCGACGAGGACGGCGGGGGTAAGCTGACCAAGATCCCCATCTACGACAATACCCGCGAAACTCACGAGATCCAGCTGGAGGTTGCCGGCAACGGTGACGCCGCCATTAACGGCGAGCTGTCCTACACGGGCTCCATCACCCCGGAGGTTCGCCAGTACCTGTCCATCTCCACGCGCCTGGGGCAGGATTTGCAGGAACTGATGGCGGACTCGCTGCCGGGACTGGCCGTGACGCAAGCCGACCGGGAAGGTCGACGCATCAACGAGCCCATCACCCTGCGCTTTTCCGGGAACAGCAACCGGATCATCCAGAAATCCAACGGCGAGTTGAAACTGCCGCTGAGCATTCTCAACAATCAACTGACCCAGGTTTACGCCCCCAATGCGAACCGTCAATTCCCCATTGACTTCGGCGTTCCCAAAACCAAGTCGGTCAGCATGACCATCGCGCCGCCGGAGGGCTATATGCCTGACGACCTGCCCGAACCCTTGTCGCTTTCCGACGAAAACTTCAGCGTCAACATCAGCTTCGAACGCAAAGGTACGGACCGCATTTCGGTGAACTACCAACTGGCGTTCAAAGCGTCGCGCGTCGAGCCGGGCGACTACCCGGCCCTGCGCGACATGATGCAAGCCCACGACCGCGTTTTGGACCAGTCCATTCGCTTTATCGCACGCTGAGGAGGCGGGAATGTTGAAACGAGTAAAGAACTTGACGGCCGTCGTCTTTCTACTGGTTGCGGCGCCCTTATGGGCTCAGGTCAGCGAGGGGTGGCAGGCGCTGGTCTACAACGATTACGAGGCCGCTCGCGATGCCTTCGCCGGCGCCGATCAAAACGACACCCTGGCCCAAATCGGCTGGTTCCTCACCTACACGGGCAGGGGTCCTACCGCGGAACTGGAAGACGCGGGCCTTACTATTCTGCGGCGTGATCCCACCTCCGGTGCGTCTGAATTCGTACTGAAGTGGATGCTGCCCTTCCGCGAGTGTCTCAGCTCCTGGGTGGAACAATCGACCGCCCTTTGCGACGGCAAAACGCCGAACAATCCCGAACTGAAATACCTCTATGCCACGGACGCCCGGATGCGGGCGCGCTACCGCACGGAAACACCGGACTTCGCGGGCATCACGAGTAAGGCCGGGTTTATCACCCAATGGCTCATCAGCCCGCGCTACGGGGCCTATCCCATCGCCGACTGGTCGCGCCAATGGCCGACGGATAAGGCCGCCGGTTGGGACAAGGCGATTCCGCACACCAGCCCCAGCGGCGTGGTGCTGCCGCCCCGGGAGGCAAACGGCGCCGGTGTCTACTACGCTTTCTCCACCTTCGAAAATCCGGTCGAGCAAGACGTCACCCTGCGCATCTTTTCCTACCAGAACATCACGGTTTACGTGAACGGCAAGCTGTGGCACAAGGCGCGGCACCTGGAAGAACTGGGCGGCAACGTGGATTTCGTGCGTGGCAAGCTGCCCGCGGGCCGTCACGAGGTCGTGGTCAAGGTTACCCAATTGCGCAATAACAACGGCCAGTTCAGCGTGCAGGTCAGCGCCGATCAGGCGCCCAAGCTCGCTGACAAACCGGACCGGCCCACCGTGGATCTGACCGACGAGCAACTGCCCACCTCCATCGTAAGCGTGGGTTTGGCGGCCGAGCTGGAAGGGGTTTCCGGCGACCTGGCCAAATTCGTTCGCGCGGTTCTGTTCCATCGCGACCGCAACATCCAGGCCGCGTTGGAGACCCTGGAACCCCTGGTGGAAAGCTATCCCAACAGCCTCTTGATCGGCGGCCGCACCGCGGATATCTATCTGAACATGGTGCCCTACCTGCCTCAGCAGGACCAGATCAGCCGCGCCTACCAGATGTTGGGCACCCTGGCCAGGATCGATTCGCCCCATAACCTGGAGGTTCGCCTGTCCATGGCGCTGCTGTTGGAACAGGCCAAGCAGACGCGGCCCTCGCTGGAACTGATCAACAATGTCATCGAGTCCAATCCCCAATACTGCGACGCCCTACGCGCCGCCCTGCTGCAAGCCCGCAAGCAATCGCTCTTCGACTTGCGCACCAAGACCCTGAACCGTATCGAGGACCTGGGGCCCAGTAACCACTGGGGCCAAACCACCCTGCTGGCCGAGGCCCGTCGCGATGCCGACCTGACCCTGACGCGCACCTTGCTGGAAAACCTCAGCCGCTTGTTGCCCTGGGACGGCTATGTGGCCCAGATCAACACCATGGACGAGAATTACCAGGCCGCCGTCGATGACCTGACGCGTCGTTGGGAACTGTTCCCCGACCGCGATTTCTACCCCTACTCCATCGCCGAGGCCTATACCCGGCTGGGCAACCACAAGGCCCAGCGCGAGTGGCTGGAAAAGACGCTGGATATCAACCCGGCCCATCGCGAGGCCATCCTGGACCTGGTCAACCTGGACTGCTTCGAGGGCAAGAAGGACGACGCGCGTCGCCGCCTGGCCGAGTATCTCCAGGTGGAGCCGGCCGACGCCTTCTTCCGCCAACGCCTCAGTCACTTGGAAGGCCGTTCCGCCTTCGAGGATTTCCGCGTACCCGCCGAGGAAGTGATTGCCGAGGCCAAGAACAAGCCCATGTCGCAGGGCGCCGACTCCGAACTGCTGCTGGACCAGCTCATGGTTCGCCTGTTCCCTGACGGCTCGCAGATGCGCTACACCCACATGGTCACCCGCGTACTGACCAAGAAGGGCGTGGACGAGGAAGGCGAAATCAACCTGCGCCAAAACCTGGAGCTGTTGAACCTGCGTACCATCAAGCAGGACGGCTCCGTGTTCTATCCCGAAAGCTTCGATCACAAGAACACCATCAGCCTGGCCGGAATCGGCGTCGGTGATTTCATCGACGAGGAACATATCGAATACCTGCCGCCCGCCTACTACGACCGCGACGGTCTGGACGGCGACATGAACTTCATCTTCCAGGGTTTGGACCGCATCTACCACCACAGCGAACTGGTGCTCATCTACCCGGCCGACTTGGAACCCAAACCGGTGTTGCTGGACCGTCACATGCCTGTGAAACCCACCATCGAAGAAAAGGACGGCATGGTTTCGGTGCGCTGGCTGACTAAGGACATGCCGCCGCTGCCCAATGAGCCGGGCATGGCCGACCGCGTACACTTCCAACCCACGGCCACCTTCTACTGGAACACGAAGTGGGAGGAGATCCGCGATTACTACATCAGCAATATCTCCCCGCGCCAGGGCCTTTCCAACCGGGTCAAGGCCCAGGTCGCCAAATGGATAACCGCCTACCCCGACCCCCTGGAACGGGCCGAGGCCGTTTATCGCGAAGTTGCCGACCGCACCGAACCGGGCGGTTCCATCTACACCAACGCCAACCTGGTCTGGGAAACCTCAGAGGGCAACGCCACCCTGCTGCTGAACGCCATGTACCGCGAGATGGGTTATCGTTGCGACATCGTCTTCGTCACCACCCGCGAGGGCGAGGAAGCGTCCATGGGCATTCCCATCCCCGCTTTCGCCTACACCCTGTTGCGGCTTAAGGTGGGCGAGCAGACCTTCTGGCTGGACCCCAACCAGCAGAATCTGCCTTTCGGCTACATACCCTTTCCCTTCCGGGGCATTCGCGGCATGGTCCTCAGCCCGGACGAACTGTTCGACATGGTGCCTGAATTCGAGGACAGCAGCGAGGCCGTGGAGACAGACTACAAGCTGTACTTCTCGGCGGAAGGGGCCGCGGAAGGCATGGGCTCCGAGAAGTTCAACGGCATGTACTCCGCGCAAATGAAACGCGGCTTCGCGGCCATGAACAAGCCGGAGATGAAGCAACGCATCGAGGCGGGCCTCAACACCACCTACCCGGGCTCGGCGGTCAAAAGGGCAAGTATCACCGAGGATCTGCCCGTGGGACAGTTCGAGGTGACGCACGACTTCAGCCACCCCGCTCTTGCCGAAAAGGACGGTATGAAACTGAAGCTGGCCTTCCCGCTACCCAAGACGCCGCTGTTGGAACGCTACGGCGCGCTGCCCACGCGCCGGGCGCCCATCAGGATCAGCCAGCCCCACTACAACATCGCCCGCGTGGAACTGGTCGCGCCCAAGGGTTATGCCTGGACCAACGGGCCCGTCAACGTGGTCAAGGAAGACGAATTGGGCCGCTACGAGTTGAAGGTAATCCAAAAGGAAGACCGCAAACTCTTGCTGGAGCGCACCTACTACCTGAAGGCGCGCACCATCCAACCCGACGCTTACGGCGATTTCCTTGAGTTTTGCAAGGCCATGGTGGAAAATGAAGACATTACCTTTGTTGCCGCCAAGGAGGGGGGAAATCCATGAAAAAGACTTTTGAAAATGCATTGGATGATTATGCGTCCTATCACAAGAACCCCAAGAACAAGCTGACTCATTATTTCGGCATCCCCATGATCGTCTATACGGTGATCGTGTTCCTGCGCATGATCGACCTGCCGCAAGTGGGCCCCGTCAACCTGGACGGCGCGTTGTTGACCATGGTGCCGGTGGGCATCTTCTACCTGATGCTGAACGTGGGCACCGGCGTGGGCATGCTGCTGATTTTTGCGGGCATGTACCTGCTTGCTCCCATGATCACCTGGCCGGTCGCCTTGGGCGCCTTCATCTTCGGCTGGATCTTGCAGTTCGTGGGTCACCACTACGAGGGTCGCAAACCGGCCTTCTTCAAAAACGGCGTTCACCTGCTGATCGGCCCGCTGTGGATTCTCAACGACCTCTACAGCAAGCTGAGCCTGCCGGCCTACACTCCCAAACCGGCGTAACCCTTAAAAAAACATCGGCTTCCCTTCACCCGTTGCACATCGCGGGCATCCTGATCGATCGCTTGCGTCTTTATGCATCGAGGAACCGTCATGACCACATCCGACCACTATAACGTGCCCGCCGGCATCCATCGCTTCGAGGAAGAAATCCAGCGGAGTCGGTTCATCACCACCCTGGCTCCCGCCGCGACCGTCGCCGAGGCCGTCGCTTTCATCGATTCCATTCGCGCCGAGTTTCCCGACGCCACCCACAATTGTTGGGCCTACCTGGTCGGGCCGCCGGGCAGCTCCACCCACGTCGGCATGAGCGACGACGGCGAGCCGCACGGTACCGCAGGACGGCCCATGTTGCAGGTATTGACCCACTGCGAAATCGGCGATATCGCCGCCGTGGTCACCCGTTATTACGGCGGCACGAAGCTGGGCAAGGGCGGATTGGCTCGCGCCTACAGCGGCGGGGTTCAAAAGGCCCTGGCCGAATTACCGCCGGTGGAAAAGGTTACCTATAGCAGCCTGGTGGTCACCGTTCCCTATAACCATATAAGTACCGTGCAGCAGTGCGCCGGCCGTCATCGGGTCGTCATCACCGCTGAGGAGTACGCGGCCGAGGCTCGTTTCTCCCTGGATGTTCCCCGCGATAAAATGGCCGGATTCCGCAAAGAGCTCACCAGCCTGACCGCCGCCTGCGCTCATTTCCAGGATGAAGCGTGAGTAGGGATTACTACACCAATTATCCGCGCACCATCCTCTGGCTGGTGCGCGGCGGAACCGTGACCATCGGCGGCGCCGAGGAGACCTCTCAACCGGCTTTCAGCGTGGATCTGAAGCCTTTCTACATCAGCAAGTCGCCCATTACCAACCAACAGTACGAGGCCTTCGATCCCAAGCATAACAGGGCGCCCTCCTCTCCCGGCGATCGCGACCCCGTGGTGAATATCGACTACGATGACGCCGAAGCTTATACCGCCTGGTATGCCGACATCGCCCGCAAGCCCTTCCGCCTGCCCACGGAAATCGAGTGGGAATATGCCTGCCGCGCCGGCAACTCCGATCGCGTTTATTTCGATGAGGACCGCGCCGACGAGTACATGTGGCACGCGGGCAACAGTCCCGAGGGGCGCGTTGGGCCGATCGAGGAAAAAAAGACCAACGACTGGGGACTCTGGGGTTTCCTGGGCGGCGTTTGGGAATGGACCGCGAGCCCCTTCCGGCCCTTTCCGCTCGAGGATGAACCCGCCCGCGACGAGGAGCCGCGTGTCATACGCGGCGGCAGTTTCCGTCTACCTGCCTCGGAAATATCGGCTTCGCTACGCACACCGGCCGATCGAAAGTTGTCTCGCGATGATTTGGGCTTTCGCATTGTCCGCAACTTTCGCTGATTCAGTCTATCGGTGTTTGTCAGAGCCTTTTTGGAGTGTGGGATAATTTTTTTCGATAATTTTGAACCCTCTCCATGAGTTTTTACGATTTAATAGATAACAGTCGATGCAAAAGCTACCGGCTATGACTTAAGTTTGTTCCCAAGCGTCGCCAAAACCTGACCTTCGCGGCTATTGCCGCGTTTTATACCCTGCATACTGATTCGATGCCTGATACATAAGGCCGCGTGATTGGGATGATGCGCTGAGGGAAGAACCATGATCAACAAGGACTTGAACCTGCTCTTTGAGCAGTGGCGACAAGGCGAGCCAGGCGCCTGGCAGAAGCTCAAACCCGAGATTCAAGAAGCGCTCAGGCGCGCCAAACCCGCCCTTAACTTTCCACCCGAACACATGGCGACTATTCGGGGTCTCCTGTGTTTGCGCCTGGATCTGGCCGATGAAAACGAATTGCGACTTCTGCCGGGCGAACGCTTTTGGGAGTTTTATGCTTCCTTGACGCGTCGCTACCTGGTGGAGCTGTTACGCGAAGGAGTCACGGCTAAAAAGGGAAACCAACTGCCGCCGATGAATAAGGCGGCCATAGGCGCGTCCGGGCCCTAGACTCCCCGAACCGCCGTAAGAAACACATAGTATTTGCCTCGTAATTGCACTTGAAATCCCTTCTTCTGGAGGACCCGCCTGTAGTGGGCCAGATCCTTCACCAGTAGGGACATCTCAGGTTTGACATAATTTTTTACCTTCGCGCCGTACTTGATTTCCCCGTCCATATAGCGTCCGTTCGGCCAGCCGAGAATAATGCCCGCTCGTGGCTCCAGATGATGCAGCAGCAACCGGTTGAACAGGTTTTTGCCGTCCAGGCCCGGGCTCTGCAGCGTGCCCACGGCAATCACCAGGTGGAAACGCGCTCCGGCATCCACGGCATCGTCACGGGCCAGGTCCCGGCAGAGAAAGCTTGCCTCGGGAAAGCGCTGCCGGGCGACGGCCAATGCCGACCGACAATGGTCGATACCGGTGATCTGCAGTTGCCTGCCTTGCAGCGGCAGGAGTTCGTCGCCGCGATGCACGCCCAGGTCCAGCACCCGGTCGCCGCGCCTTGGTTTGACCTGGTCCAGGGCGTCGCGATAATCGGAAAGAAAGCAGGGCTCTTCCAATTTGTCGATGCAGAAGTAGGGGCCGTCGGCGCCGTACTTTTCGGTGCGGTCCTCGGGCCGGTAGGCATGCGGCGAAACGGAACGGTCCAGCACCTGGAGACGCAGGGTGAGTAACGGCGGCTCGGCGGGTTGCGGCGTGAGATAGCGCAGGTCCAGAATCTCGGCCAGGTCGATCCAAGTGCGGTGACCGCGATGCCGATAGACGACGCCGTCCAGGATCAGCCGTTCACCGGAGTTCGCGCCGCACCCGTGATCGGGGTCCAACACGCGCAAGCAGACAACGGTCCCGGCCGGACGGCCCCGCGTTTCCCGATGAAGCCAATCGCTGATTTCGGCCAGGGACTCTTGTAAAAAAACCGGCGTCGCCATGAACTAGATGACCAAGGCCCTGGCCAGGGTGGATAACTGATCGGCCAGCCAGAGCGAGGGCTCCAAAATGTAGCGGCCGATGGGCGTGAGGATGATGATCACGAAGAAGACAATGGCGTAGCGCTCCAACTTGTAGATCATCACGGCCAACCGATCGGAGACCAACCCGGCAATGATCTTGGAACCGTCCAGGGGCGGAATCGGCAACAGGTTGAAAGTGCCCAGCAGAACATTCACCCAGGCGCCCTTTTCCAAAATGTCGTAACCCAGCGAGTAGCGAAAACGGCCGCCGAACGATTCCAGCAGTTGATGGGCAAGGTAGTAGCAGATAAAGGCCAGGATGAAGTTGGTCACGGGCCCGGCCAGCGAGATCCACATCATGGCGCGTTTGGTATTGACGCCGGGCCGAAACCTGGTGGGGTCGATATTGACAGCCTTGGCGCCGCCGAAGATCATTTGAAAGCCGGAGGCCAGCAGGATGCCGATGGGAACCAGAATGGTCATGATGGGGTCGATGTGGCGAATGGGGTTCAGGGAGATCCGTCCCTCGTCCCGGGCGGTGGTATCGCCGAAGTAGAGGGCGGAACCCGCGTGCGCCATTTCGTGAAGTACGGCGGAAAACATCAGTACTCCAAAGAAGATAAGCAGGTTGCCGATATCCAGATTCTCCATGAAACCTCCTTGCTTGCCTTCATTATACAGCTTGACGGACATCAGGGTTGCGTTTCATCCAAGCGCCGATGCCTGCTTTGGATGTCTATTCGGCAAGTCGAGAGGGGTTAAATCACCCCTGATTCTCCGATTTCACCAATGCCAAAACCCGGTCCATGCATTCTCAATACAAATAAGACAGCAGACCCGGCAACCGTTTTCAGCGATCTGTGCGTTAACAGATCGTTCCCAGCGCACGTCTCTCGAAAACATGGCTGCTCGATTCCTACGGATGTTCAATGTGTTACGAGTGGATTTCCAACCTTCTTTTTGAGGCGGGGCACGCGTCCCAGGACTTATTCGCGGAAGCTGGTGATTTCCTTGAATCTTTCCCGGCCTTCTTCACCTGTGATGAACATATCACCGCTGCATAGCCAGGCGTGGGATAACAGGTCGCCGTTTTCTTCACCACGCGCTATGCCCACGTATACCGTGCTGGGAATACCTCGCAAGCGGAGCATGATTCTGGCGGCTATGGCCTGGACAAGACATAGGCTTGGCCAGGGGACGTATTTTGACATTACGGTTACGGAGCGGCCGATTCTCCGTGCTTTTTCTTCCTTAGCGGCACCCTCGGGACCGGGGTCCTCTCCTCTGGCTTTAAGCAATCGTTTTACCTGCTTATAGGACAACAGGCCTTTTGCGGTTGCGGCAAACGCCAGCCAGCCGACCGCCTCGAAATAGAGAAAACGGTCGGCAGTACTCAATCGCCGAAAGGCCGCGAGTTTGCCCATGCGTTCCTACCGAAACAATCCGTGTTTCAACAGGCTGATGGAGGTCTCCTGAGCCAGGGCCGGGTCGGTCTCGGGGTGATCTACATTATGATGAAGGCCGCGGGACTCTTTACGCATGGATGCCGAGCGTATGATCAGTTCCGCCATAATCGAAATATTGCGCAGTTCCACCAGGTCCTGGCTGATGTGGAAATTCCAGTAGGAACTCTCGATTTCCTCCCGCAGGAATTGGATGCGGCGCATGGCTCTAGCCAGGCGCTTGTCGGTACGTACAATCCCCACGTAATTCCACATGAACTGCCGCACCTCGCGCCATAGGGGACTGACCAGGGACTCCTCGTAGGCGTCGGAGTAATCGTGGTATACCCAGGGTGCGATATCGGTCGGCGGTTTCCCCGCTTCCCGATCCAGGTTGGCCGCCAGGTATTCGAAGGAGGCACGGGCATAAACCGCCGCCTCCAAAAGGGAATTGGAGGCGAGGCGATTGGCGCCGTGCAGGCCGGTATAAGAGCACTCGCCGCCGGCGAACAGGCCGCGACAAGCCGTGCGCCCGTGAGCGTCCACCCGCAGGCCGCCGCACAGGTAGTGCGCCGCGGGCACCACGGGGATGTAACTCTCCGAAATATCCACGCCCACGCTCATCAGCTTGTTGTAGATGTTGGGGAAATGGTTGATGATGTGATCGCGGCCCAAGTGGGTTACGTCCAGCCAGACGTGGTTGCCGCCGCATTTTTTGATCTCGGAATCGATGGCGCGAGCCACCACGTCACGCGGGGCCAGATCTTTTTGGTCGCTGTATTCCTGCATGAAGGCGCGGCCCTCGAGATCGCGTAAAATACCGCCCTCGCCGCGCACAGCCTCGCTGATGAGAAAGGTGGTTACCTCGTAGTTGTAGAGCAAGGTGGGGTGAAACTGGATGAACTCCATATTGACCACCTCGATCCCGGCTCGATAGGCCATAGCGATGCCGTCGCCGGTCGCCGTGCGCGGGTTGGAGGTATAGGGATAGACCTTGCCGATACCGCCGGTAGCCAGGTAGGTGATGCCGGAGACAAAGGCACAGACGCGACGGGTATCGGTTCGCAACACATAGGCGCCCACGCAACGGGTGTTCTCGTTGATGGACTTACCGCCGGTCTGGTGATCCATGATCAGGTCCACGGCCATGTGATTGGGGTGGATGGTAATGCGCGGCTCATCTTTCGCGCGCGTCACCAGGGCCGCCATGATGGCCGCACCGGTCGCATCCTTGGCGTGGACCACGCGATTGTGTTGGTGTCCGCCCTCGCGATGCAGGCTCAGTCCGCTCTCGGTCCTGGTGAAATCGACGCCGTAGCCGATCAATTCGTCGATGATCTCGGGACCGCGTTCCACCACCTCGCGCACCACCGGCTCTTCACAGAGGCCGTAGCCGCATTTCAGGGTGTCTTCGATATGCGAGGAGAACGAATCGTCACGGCCCAAGACGGCGTTGATGCCGCCTTGAGCCCATTGGGTTGAACTGTGCCTGAACTCGTCCTTCAAGATCAGGTTCACGGTACCCAGTTCGGCAGCCTTGAGGGCAAAGCTGAGACCAGCAATGCCGCCGCCGATGACAAGAAAATCGGATTCAACGACGTCCATGTTCAAGATCGCTCCAGCATGGCCAACAGGGGACGCTCGGCACGCCTGCGCAGGCGCTCGTCCATGACGATCTCGGGCCCGCCGGTCTTCAGGGTGAGATAGACCTTTTCAAGGGTATTCAGTTTCATGAAGGGGCAGTTATTGCAGTTGCAACTTTCGTCCTCGGAAAGGGCCGGAATGAAGGTTTTGCCCGGTTCGTTCTTTTGCATCTGATAGATGATGCCGGGTTCGGTGACCACGATAAAGGTATCGCGGGGATCGTCGCTGACGAAGTTCAACAGCTTGCGGGTGGAGCCCACGAAATCGGCCTCGCCCAGAATGGCCTCAGGGCATTCGGGATGGGCGACCACGCCGGCGTGGGGGTGTTCTACCTTGAGGCGAACCAGTTCCTTGTGGCTGAAGGTTTCGTGGACGATACAGGAACCGTCCCACATGACCATGTCGCGGCCGGCCTGCTTGCTGACCCAGGCGCCCAGATAGCGGTCGGGCGCAAAGATAATGGGCTGATCCCTCGGAATGGACTTGACGATATCGACCGCGTTGGTGCTGGTGACGATGATGTCGCTGAGCGCTTTGGTTTCGGCGGTGCAGTTGATGTAGGTCACCACAATGTGATCGGGATGAGCGGTCTTGAAGCGGGCAAACTCGTCCGGCGGACAGGAATCGGCCAGGGAGCAGCCGGCAGCCATGTCGGGGATCAAAACGGTTTTGGAGGGGTTGAGAATCTTGGCGGTTTCCGCCATGAAATGAACCCCGGCAAACAGGATCCGACTATGCGTGACGCTTTGTGCCCGTCGAGCCAGGTCCAAGGAATCACCGATGAAGTCGGCGACATCCTGCACGTCGTTTTCCTGGTAGTAGTGGGCCAACAGGATGGTATTGGTTTCTTCCTTGAGACGCTCGATTTCCTCAAAGAGGTCGAGTGTGGGGTCGATATCGAGCCTGGTCATGGGCTCCATGGTCGGGGGAGCAAGCGTCATGAGTCCTCCTCGGTAATCAGCAAGCTGAGATCCGGTGCAATGACGGAATGGGTGAGTGAACCGACGGAAATTCGGTCCAGGTTGGGTTGCAGGAAACGGTCGATATTGTCCAACGTAATACCGCCGCTTACTTCAAGGAGGCAGGCACCTCGAGGCATGTCGCATGCCCGTCGAACCATTTCCGGTTCGAAATTATCCAGCATGATGATGGGACATTCGGCATCGACGGCCTCTTTCAGTTGATCCATATTACAAACTTCGATTTGAATCTCAACCGGGCGCGGCAGGTTGGCGCGCACATGAGCCACCGCCCGGGCCACGCCGCCGAAACGGGCCAGGTGATTTTCCTTGATCAACACCTGATCGCTCAGGTTGAGACGATGATTTTGTCCGCCGCCGCACAATACCGCGTATTTGTCGAAGTAACGAAAGCCGGGGAGTGTTTTGCGGGTATCCAGAATCTGGGTTCGTTGGTTACCGGTTGCCCGAATGCGGTCTACAAAGGCCGCAGTTTGTCTGGCAATACCGATGCCGCGCCCCAGGAAATTGAGCAGGGTGCGTTCCACCGCGACAATGTCGGCTACATCGCCGTCCAACTCGAAGAGGGTGGTTCCGGCCTCGACCCGTTGACCGTCCTCTATCGGACTGTAGACTTCCAGTCGGGCTTGCGGCTCATGAGCGCGATAGGCATCGATGACCGGATCGAACCAAGCCGCGCCGCACATGGGTACAGGCTCCCTGGTTATCAAGTGTGCACGGCCGTTCCTGCCCCGAAGCTGCATGGCCGCGGCAGTAATGTCGCCGTCGGGCATGTCCTCTTCGAAAGCCGGACCGGCCAGGGCCTTGACCGATTCGCGAACGCGCGGTAGATAGTTACAGACTTCGGACACCACTCCCTCTGTCTTCGATCCGTATGATTTGGGGCCCTCGAAATGTTGAGCGGACCCAACCGGTAACCATAGCACAGGTTGGTGCTCCGGTGAAGGTTATTAGAGTCGGCGAGTCGGCGACATTTGACGACCCCGGGTCGGCGACAGGTGATCTGTCGGCTTCCGAAACTTTTAACGAGGGTCAGAGTGTAATTGTTACAACTAATCGGAATCGCCCTTCTAAATCGTGCGCTTACCTACATTTCTCGCGTATCACACGGGGATGGCGGCGGCCGCTTCGCGATGGTACAATCTGGTGCCCGATAGGTGAGAGGAGCGCCATGATTTACTTCGACAACAATGCCACCACCCAGGTACTACCGCCGGTCCGCGAGGCCATGATGCCCTATCTGGACGACGCCTACGGTAACCCTAACTCGGTGCACCAGGCCGGGAACCGGACACGCGTGGCCGTCGAGCGCGCACGGGGTCAACTGGCGCGAGCCCTGGGGGTAACCTCCTCCGAAATCGTGTTCACCGGGTGTGGATCGGAAGCCGACAATCAGGCCGTGATCGGTGGGTTGCTGGCGAGGCGCGGTGAGGGCAAAAACCTGGTAGTCAGCGCCGTTGAGCACCCGGCCGTGGGCGCCACCGCCGCCTGGGCCGCGAAACAATTCGGTTTTGAATTACGCACGGCGCCCTTCAAAACTACCGGCGACGCCGTCGATCCCACTCCGTTTCTGGACCTCATCGACAACAACACGGTTCTGGTCTCCGTCATGGCCGTCAGCAATGAAACGGGCGTCATCATGCCCCTGGCCGAGATCTTTGCCAAGGCTCGTGCCGTGGGCGCCCTGACCCACACGGATGCTGTCCAAGCCTTCGGTAAGATCCCGCTCAGCCCCAAGAAACTGGGCGTGGATCTCTTAAGTCTGACCGCACACAAGTTCCACGGTCCGAAGGGAGTGGGCATTCTCTACATTCGCCGGGGTGTTAAGATCGAGCCTCTCCTACATGGCGGCTCCCAAGAAAACGCGCGTCGAGCGGGCACCGAAAATGTGGCCAATATCGTGGGCATGGGCGTGGCCGCCGAGATAGCCGCCGCTCACGACCCGGCGGATATCCGAACCCTGCGCGATGATTTTGAGGCCCGCATCCTGGATCGGTTCGGCGACCGTATCTCCATCAACTTCAGGAACCTGCCGCGCAGTCCCGGTTGTAGCTCGGTCCGCTTCGGTAGCGAGGACGGCAATCTGCTGTTGATCAAGCTGGACCGTAAGGGCCTATGCGTTTCCACCGGGGCGGCTTGCAGTTCCGGCTCCCTCAAACCCAGCGCTGTGTTGATGGCCGCGGGTCTCAGCGAGGAGGCGGCAAGGGCAACCCTGCGAATCTCCTTTTCCCATCTGAATACTCCGGAAGAAGTGGCGCAAGCGGTCGACATTCTGGGCCGGGTTTATCGGTAATCATAAACTGTCTCTCAGAAGAACCTGTTTCCGTATCCAGGGCGCCGGGCAAAGACAGATTGTGCATCTGAAGAATATCGGGAGCCGGTCTCCTTCAAATCGGGGATTGTAAGATTGACATTTAGTTCCAAGAAAGAGGACTTGGGACATCCGAATTTATGCCCCCAAAAATCTGTAGTGAGAAAAACTGCTCGATTTGGAAGTCGTGTCAGCCAAAAGTTGAAAAAAAATTGCACGCCTCCAAAAGTTGCTTAGCTTCGCCTTAATATCACCAAGAAAAGGGTTTAGTCAGCTCAAGTAAGTGCCGGCCTCAATCCTCGATTAGTTTACAACGATTTTTTAATTTGTGTTTTAGTATAAAAAACGGTTAAGATCTAGAAGAGCCGGGCCGATGCAATTTGTGTAGGCCGCAGAGAGACGGCTCTGAAACAATTAACACACGGCGTTTTTTTCCCCTCAGAAAGATTACAAGCTTAGCAAAGGGGGCGCCGGAACGCCTACGGGCGTTCCAACCGGGTTGGGCATGTCAGCGTTTTTCCGCTGGCCCAACCCGTTTTTTCTTTGGTACCCACCCTTGCCACCGATATCCGACCGAGGGCCGGTCAAACCGTCGCTAAAGCCAAAGTGAGCAATTCCCATACCAATATCGAGCGAGGGATTGTCTCCTGAAAATGCGACAGCGACGGGCGATCAACCCGTGGCAACTACACGATTGCGGCCGGTTTGCTTGGCCGTGTAGAGGCGTTCGTCCGCCGTTTTGATTAATTGGGCCAGGGTCTCGTCAGCCTCGGTGGCCAGGCCGACCGAAGTAGTCAATGCAAAATCGCGGCCGTCGATGTGCAGGGTCATGTTGCTGATGTCTTTGCGGATTTGTTCCAACTTACGGTGCGCGTCCAAGGCAGTAACATCCAGCATCAGGACACAGAATTCCTCGCCGCCGAAACGGGCCACCACATCACCGGGCCGAAAGCTTCGCTTCAGCAAAGAGGCCACTTCCACCAGGGCCAGGTCACCGCCGTCGTGACCGTAGGTATCATTGATGTTTTTAAAATGATCGATATCGAACATGGCCAGAGCAATGCTTTTGCCTTCTTTAACGGCCCGATTGAAGTTGCGGCTGCCCGAATCGAAGAAGTAGCGACGGTTGAACAGTTTGGTCAGGTAATCCGTGTTGGATGCGTCCTTGATTTTTTGGATCAGTTCCACCAGTTCCAGGTTTTGCGAGACGCGGCAATAGAATTCTTCGATACCGAAGGGTTTGTTCAGAAAATCGTTGGCGCCCAGTTTGATGAACTTGGCGGTCAGGTAATCGTCCTCGCGAGCGCTCAGACCGATGATTGCAATGGAATCCTTGCCGTACTTCCGACGCAACCGACCGATCAGTTCGAAACCGTCCATCTCGGGCATGTCGAAGTCGGTGATCACCAGGTTGATATCGCCCTCCCTGTCGATGACCTCGCAGGCATCCTGCCCGTTCTCGGCTTCCACAACGCGGTAGTGTTGGCGCAGCAGTAACTTGGTGACGTAACGACGTGAAAAACGGGAATCATCCACCACCAGAATCTTGTAGTCCTGGTTGGAGCGCAGACGCTTCACCGTTTGTACGATCAGGTCCAGGTCGCGGTGGCCTTCTTTGACCAGATAGTCGATGATGTTCTTGGAGTAGAGCTTCTTACGGACTTTCTCGTCGAAATTACCGGTCAACACAACAGAAGGCACACCTTTGGAAGAGATGTAATCCACCACTTCGCCGTTGGGCGCGTCAGGCAGGTTGAGATCGGCCACGGCCATCAGGTAATCGCGATTATGTCCTTCCAACAGCTCTTGAGTTGACCGCAAGTCTTCCGCGGTCTCGACGATCATGGGCAATTCATCTTCCAACTTGCGTTTCACCAGGGTTCGAATCGCTTTGCTATCATCGACAACAAGAATCTTCTCTTCCAAATACTCCCCCACGCCACGCTCATCTGAACGGAAACGGTTCAACCCAAAACGATCTTGTCACCACAGTATAACACCGATGAGGGGGGTTTCGATGAAGCAATGAGGGAACTAATCCAGGGGTATCCAAGAGGGCGTCAAAGTCGAAGAAATTTGAACGTTGTCTTGTGGGGGGTTGGGCGGCCCGACCAGAGTCATGCCGGTCCGGATCATTGACGGTCAAATTTTTCCGGGCCGTAGCCGCATGGGTTGATTGCAACCACATTTGTTATTCGGCAGACCGACCGAGGAGCCGACTTCCATGGGGGATTTTCCACGGCCAGGGGGAAAAAACTCATCATTCACGGTCATTTCGGAGGATTCAGCTTCTCGGCGGCTGTTTCGGAAGGTCGCCGCGGCGCGGGCTGAAACCGGCCGGCAGCGCTTGTTTCGGGTTTGTTAGCTTTGTTCGATCGGGCTTCCGGCACGGTATTTGCCCTCAATAAGTTAGCGGACCAACCGCAAATCTGTAAAGGAGGCCGGTTATGAACGTTCAACGTATCTTATTCCCCACCGATTTTTCCCCTTGTTCCGAGATTGCCTTGGACCATGCCCTGTTTCATGCAGAAATTAACGACGCGGAATTGCACATCGCCCACTGCATCACCTGGAACGATCGGGAAAACCAATCACCGGCCCATATGCCTGACGCGGATACCATCATGCTGCATATGCAGAAGGTGGCGCGAGTCCAGATGGAAGAGACCCTGGATCCGCATCAGGAAAAGCCCTTCAAGATCAAGGAAAAGCTGTTGACCGGTCCGCGCCCGGCCGAAACCATTCTGGATTATGTCAAGCACGAAGAGATCGATATGGTAGTGATGGGCACACACGGACGTCAGGGCCTGTACTATTTCTTGATGGGCAGCACGGCCGAGGAAGTAGTGCGGCTTGCACCCTGTCCGGTACTCACCGTTCGCGAGCACGGCGAATATGCGAGCCTGCACATGATCCGCAAAATCCTGGTGCCGGTCGATTTTTCCGATGCCTCACGACGCGCGCTGGTTCGGGCCAAGTATATGGCCTCGCTGCACGGCGCGGAACTGCTTGCCCTTCACGTCCTGCGCAAGTTGGACTTCCCCGTCGGCGGTTTGGATGCGGGCTTCACCTTCATCAATGAATGGTTGCCGAAGGTCAAAGACGAGCAGATGGGACGCCTGGAAACCATTTTGAAGGAAACCAAGGGCCCGGACGTTCCCTGTAAGGGCATGATCGACGTGGGCAACCCGGCGCGCGACATCGTACACGCCGCAAAGATCCAGCGCGCCGATTTGATCGTAATGCCCACACACGGGCATACGGGCTTCGATCGCCTGATCATGGGCAGCACGGCCGAACGCGTTCTGCGCATGGCGTCCTGCCCGGTATACACCGAAAAGTTCAAGGATTAGATGACCCTTTGACAATCGAGCCATGAAACGCGAAGGACACGGTGAGAACCGTGTCCTTTTTCTCTATTTGCGCTTATCGAGGTGTTTGTATCGTTCATTGATCTCAAGGCGTTTTTATGGAGGATCATTCCATGTCATGATAGGGTAAGCGCGACGAGGCCGGAGGGAGTTGAGGATGACCGAGCGCAGCTTTACGGAACTTGCAGCCGTACACGAAACCCTGGAAGCGTGTTTTCTGATCCATCAGGAGACTCTTGTCACCGGAGACGCGGCCGGCGCACTGAGTCTTTTTCGCGATTATCGCGATCTTTTACTGCTGCATATTCATCACGAAGACGACCTGTTGATGCCGGTCTTTCAACGCAACGGCCGCATGAAACGTTGGCCGTCGGAGCTCTATGTCGGCGAGCATGATAAGTTCAAAGGCATGTTGCAGAACATCGAGGCCGGTTTGGAACGCATGGTCCGGGCGGATGAGGTTCGCCCGCTGGATATCGTGTTCCAGATTGACCTGGAGGGCGGCCTGAAGCGCCTGCATGAGCACCACGACCAGCGCGAGCGGGAGAATTTCTTCCCGGTATTGGACCAGGTAACCGGGGAGGAGGAACGGACCGCATTGATGGATCGCTGCCTGGGCGAGTGGCGGGAAACCTTCCGGGCCGGCGCTTTCGGAGAAAAGGTCCGCATGTAACGACCATGGTTGAGGTCAGGCCGGGGGTTACATGGGAACGAAGGTCCTGACGCTTCGCATTCGGGCTTATTGCGGTTGCATGATGAATCGCATCCTGTTACCATAAACTTGAGATTGAGTCTCTCTTATGAATCCAGGAGGGCCTTTGAAGCTTAAGTCCAAATGCTGTAAGAAATTCAAGAAGAAAGGCAGTGCCTGCGGCCGTTGCCCGGTGATGGCCGGTCTGGGCAAGAAAACGCGCAAACGAATACTGGGTAAATAAACCCGGCTCCTTTGCGGCCTGATCGCCTTGCCTACATTTTGCGATTCCTGGCTAAGAATACCCTCGAATACTTTTTACAATCTAGTTTTAATTTGCAGGGGCACCAATTTTTCAGGTAGAATAATGCCTGGTTGGGGGCACAACTGCTTATGGGGCGTTTTTGGAAGGCATGGGTCTTTTGTATCCAAATGGGTGTTCTCGCCCACGTTGGGGCCTCTTCTTCCAGCCTTTCCTTCGAATCTTACAGCAAAGACCTTTCCCAGCAGGCCGTCCGATGTATGATCCAGGATCGCCTGGGTTATTTGTGGGTCGGCACGGTTTCCGGATTGAATCGATTTGACGGTGAGACCTTCAAGATCTTTCGGGTTCAAGACGGCTTACAGAACGATAATATCAACGCCCTGGCCGAGGACGGCAACGGTCGCCTTTGGATCGCCACCACCAACGGGCTCTGTAGTTTCGACGGTACGCGCTTTACCAATTACAATAAAGCTGAAGGCCTGCCGGGAGAACAGGTTTTTTGTCTGCTTGCCGATTCCCGGAATCGCTTGTGGTGCGGCACCGATAACGGCCTGGTTTTCCTGGAGAAAGGCGTCCTGGTTACCCCGCCTTGGGCGCGCCGGTTGAAGGAGCCGGTGCGGGCCTTGTTCCTGGACCGGCCGGACCGCCTATGGATCGGTACGGAAAACCAGGTCTATCTGTACAGCGGCGACGCTCTGATTCCTCATCCCGCGACGGAACTGGAGGGCGGTCTTGTCAGCGATATTCTGGATGATCGCAAGGGCAACGTCTGGGTGGCTTCCGATCGCGGTGTTTTCGGTTTGAAAAACGATGCGGTGCACACCCACTTCCCGGCTGACGGCCCCAACGGCGGACCGACCGGCGACTTACTGATTGACAGCAGCGGCACGCTCTGGGTAGGCACAAACCGCGGTGTCATGCTGGTAGAGGATGGAAAATCCCGCTTGTTAACCGGGGAGCAGGGTTTCCCGCTCGTCCTGGTTTACTCCCTCTTGGAAAGCCGGGACGGCATGATCTGGCTGAGCGGCGTGCCGGGCCTGGTCGCCGTCAAGAGCCGCTGCCTGGAAGTCATTACCGATCCCGACGGTCCGGGCACGGCGCCGATTCGAGGGATCATACGTAATCGCAACGGCCATATTTTGACCGCGACCCTTACCGGACTCTCCCGCTTTGACGGCGAGCGTTGGCAAAAATACAACCGGGCCGACGGTCTGAACCACGATTTTCTGATTACGCTTCATGAAGACGACGATGGTGTCCTCTGGATCGGCGGACGCGGTGGATTGAATCGCATGGAAAACGGGCGAATCACCGATGTTTCGCGGGTTCCCCACGAAATGTCAATCTACGATATCGAGGGCGGACCGCGAGGAAAACTCTGGCTTTCGGCCCTGATCCGCGGCGTGTTTACCTTGGAGGCCGATGGTTTGAAGCCGGTGGAAGTACCCGGCCAGAAGTTCACCCGGTCCCGCTTTTTATTGGACCGGCAGAACCAACTCTGGATTTCGGGAGACAAGGGCCTGACTCGATGGGACGATTCGCACCCGCATACCTTCACGGTCGCCGACGGCCTGGCGGGGAATCGTCCCTACGCCCTTTTTGAAGATGCCGACGGTCGTATCTGGATTTGCTACCACGACTCGCGCGGCGTGACCATCCTGGAAAACGACGTGTTCCGAACTCTGACCACTCGCAACGGCCTGGCGGACAACTCCATCTATATGATGGGTCAGGACCCGGAAGGCACCATGTGGCTCGGTTCCTCCAAGGGAGTGGATCGCCTGGGCCCGGATGGGATCACCAATTTCAATGTTCGCGACGGTCTGTCTCACAACGAAACCAATTCCGGCGCTTTTGCGGTAGGTTTGGACCGTACCCTGTGGTTCGGCACCATGAGCGGGCTTACCCGCTACTATCCAAGCCGCGACAGAAGTGAAGATTTGCAGCCGAGGCCGCATATCGCCCTGGTGGAGATGGGTGGTCGGAGTATTGCCGCCGGCGAGGTGGTTTCTCATGAACACCGCGATATGGTCACCGAGATCCACTTCCTGAACCATTTGGCGCGTAGCCATTTGGACGCCAGGTTTCGCCTGGCGGGATACTCGGATACATGGCAACCCCTGGAACACAAACGCCCGCGGTTCGACAACCTGAAACCCGGCGACTACACGCTTGAAGTGCAGGCCCGCTTCTACAGCCGACCCTGGTCGCAACCCACGCGTTTCAGCTTTAAACTGAGACCGCCGCCCTGGGAAACCTGGTGGGCCCGGCTCGCCGGTTTGTCGATCATCGGACTGATGATCTACGGGTTGGTTAAGGTGCGCATTCGCTCGGTAGAGAACCAGAAAATTGCACTGGAAAAGGTGGTGGCCGAGCGCACCTCCGAATTGCGCGCCGAAATAGACCGACACAAACAAACCCAGACTGATTTGCTGGCCGCTCAGAGCGAACTGGTGCAAACCGCGCATGAAGCGGGTCGCGCCGATATTGCCATCGGGGTGCTGCACAACATCGGCAACCTGCTCAGCAGCGTCAACATCTCGGCGGGCATGATCCGCGAGGGTTATGAAAAATCGAAACTGGACCGTTTGAGCGCCGCGACTTCCCTGCTGTCGAAACATTTGGACGATCTGGAAAACTTCATCCGGGACAACCCCAAGGGTCGGTCATTGCTGCTTTACCTGGTGAAATTGGAGAAACTGTTGAAAGAGGAACGCAGCAAGGGCCTGAACCACGTCGTCCGCCTTCTGGACAAGGTCGACGTGATCCGCAACTACATCATGATGCACCAAACCTATGTGCGCGCCGGCTTCTTCGAGGAAGAGGTGGTTCCGGCCGATGTCCTGGAAGACGCGCTGCTGCTGCAAGCCGGTTCCATCGACCGGCACGGCATCAAGGTAGTGAAAGAGTATGAAGACGTGCCGCGCCTGCGTTTGCAAAAGGCCAAGCTGATCAACATCTTGATCAATCTTTACAAAAACGCCCGCGAGGCCATGGAGTACGTGCCCAAGGGAAAACGGCGGTTGACCATCCGCTTATACCTCGAGGAACAAACAGTGGTGGTAGCGGTGACGGACAACGGTAGCGGCATCAAAGCGGAACACCGGGCCAAGTTGTTCAGCCAGGGCTTTACGACCAAGAAAACCGGCAACGGTTTCGGTTTGCATTCCTGCGCCAACTACATGCGCGAAATGGGCGGCAGCATCCACGTCGAAAGCGACGGCGAGGGAAAGGGCGCCGCCTTTTTCCTGCGCTTTCCACTGGAAAAGTCGGCAGCAGAATCCGCTTGAGGTGGTTACCCAGCGGCACAGGTTCACCGGCCCGGTGTTTGATGTCGGGGTTGGATTCACTTCCTCTGTAAGTATCCCAAAAGGTGGCCGCAAGCACCGCCTAGACAAGAGGGTTGTTGAAAAATAACGTTTCTCCAATTATGATCCAAGAGACCCCCGGGGGGCTTGGAGGACCGTAATTCCAGCCTCGGCATTACACAAGAAGGCAACGCCGTCTATGATTCGATTGCTTGTTGGTATCCAACTGCTTGTTTTTCTCCCACCGGCGCTTTCTGTCGACACATCCGCCACGCGCCTGACGCAGTCCGTTCGTTTTGAACAGGTTCTGGAAGATCAACGCTTTGCCGGTAGCAGTATCAAGTGCCTCCTTCAGGACCGTTTCGGTTGGATATGGTTCGGTACGGATAACGGCTTGATTCGCTATGACGGGTTCGGTATCGAGGTCTGGAAGAACACCGCTGACAATCCCAAGGTGTTGGCCGGGGATCTGATCCAGTGCCTGTTCGAGGATCGGGACGGCATGATCTGGGTAGGCACCACCAAGGGCTTGAGCCGTTACGATCGTCAGACCGACGCCTTCGTTCACTACCTGCCTCAAGGGGATACACCCGGTAAATTGGCAACCGGCGATATCATGGCCGTTGCTGAGACCGCTGACGGCTCGCTTTGGGTGGCGGACCAAGCCAACGGTCTTTTCGTCCTGGCGCCCGAGGAGCGCCGCAAAGACCCGGGTGAGGCCGTCTTCAAAAACTATCGCTATGGCAAGAACAAGGACAATCTGATTTCCGATTGGGTTTTCTCCCTATTCGTGGATCGGACCGGAATGCTTTGGATCGGCTCACTTAACGGCTTGATGAAGTGGGATGCCGCCGGCGGGATTCAGGAAGTGGACATTTCCGCGGCCATACCGACCGGGAAAGATCGCCAGATTTTGGCTGTTCATGAGGATCGTAACGGCTTTCTCTGGTTGGGAGCCAGGGACGAGATCCTTCGTTTCGATAAGCGAACGGGCAGAATAAAGCGGTTGGGTGATCGCCTGCTGTCATTAGAAATCAACGGTCTGCTCTATCCCTCGGCCGTCGTCGAGGACTGGAACGGTAAGATTTGGATATCCAGCTATTTCAACGGCCTGTTCGCTTACGACCCCAAGACCGATGTCCTGGAGCAGTTTCTACCCAACCGCATCGATCCTAACGGCATCGGTTCCCAACGGTTGTCTTCCCTTCTAGTGGACAAAACCGGACTGCTTTGGATCGGCACCGAAAATAAAGGCGTGTATGCGCACAACCCGGAGACCAGTCGATTCGGGCATTATCGCTTGGAAACCCCCGATCTCACCAGGAAGAGCCCAGGCATCAGGGCCGTTTACGAGGAAGAAAACGGGCTCCTATGGCTGGGAACTAACGAGGGTGTTTTTCGCTTCGACAAAGAGCGGCGGCTGATATCGCGCCCGGGCAAGAAGGCCGATTTATCGAACGGGGGCGGCACCATCCGTTGTTTCCTGTTGGATCATCAGGGTGCAATGTGGGCGGGAGCGAAGGAGGGCCTGGTGCGCCTTTCGCCCAAGAACGGGGAGCCCGCGCGAATTTACCGAAACGACCGGGGTGACCCCGACAGTCTGAGCTTCGACTCGGTCTCCTATCTGTTTCAAGACCGTGAACAAAACCTTTGGGCGGGCACCAGCGGCGGTGGGTTGAATTTGTACCGCGACGGCAAGTTCATCCACTTCCTTAACGAGGGCGGCCCCGACGGGGTCGGCGAAACCATTAACGACATCACCCAGGACCAGGACGGGGTGCTGTGGGTGGCCACCGGCGACGGCCTGTGCTACCGCCGAGACGACTCCTTCCAAAAGCTGAAGCCCGACCTGCAAAACCCCGAGTCCCTGGACAGCGAACAGGTCTTCAGCCTTTGCACCACCAGGGAAAATACGCTTTGGGTAGGGACGCACCGCGGCCTGAACCGCCTGGTGCGTCACGGCGTCGAGCCCGCTTTCGAACGCTTCGGCGAGAAGGACGGCCTGCCGGAAGGACTGATGCGCATTATGGAAAGCAGTGACGGCTTTTTGTGGATCGGCACGCCGCACGGCCTGGTGCGTTTCGACCCGCAAAAGAGGACCAGCCGCATTTACGATGCCCGCGACGGCATTCAGTCGGACAGCTTCACCTACGGCGTTGCCTTCAAGAATCACAACGGGCGCCTCTTCTTTGCCGGCGAGAACGGTTTCAACGTCTTCAACCCGGAATCCATTCGCGACAACACCATCCCCCCGCCTGTCTTCATCACCCGCCTTTTGTTGTTCAACAAACCCCTGGATCACAAACAACCGGGTTCACCGCTTGACAAATCGATACACCTAACTGAATCGGTCACGTTGAGCTACAAGGATAACTTCATTGGTTTCGAATTCGCGGCCCTGGACTATGCCCTGCCGGAGCGAAACCGCTATGCTTATAAAATGGAAGGTTTGCACGAGGATTGGCGTACCACCAGCGGCGCAAAGAACCACGTGGCTTATGCCAACATGACGCCCGGCGATTACGTGTTCCACGTCAAGGGCGCCAACCGGGACGGCCACTGGCAGGAAGAAGCCCGGACCCTGAAGGTGGTCATCGAACCGCCGCTCTGGGCCGGCAAACCCGCCTTCGTATTCTACACGCTCACCCTGGCCCTGCTGATCTTTGCGTTCGTCCGCGGCCAACGCAAGCAATTGGAGCGCGAACGGGCCGTCAACGAACAGTTGGACCGCAAGGTAGCCGAACGCACCAGGGACCTGGAAGCGCGCAATGAGGAGATCTTGCAACAGCAGCATCAGCTTCGCGAAATGGACCAGTTGAAGACCCGTTTCTTCACCAACCTGTCCCATGAATTTCGAACCCCGCTGACCTTGATGCTGGGCCCGTTGGAAGATCTCATCGAACAAAAAACGCTTCCCGACACCGTGCTGCAAACTTTGACGGGCAGTCGGCGCAACGCCCTGCGCATGCTGCAAATGATCAACGAATTGCTGGATGTCTCCAAATTGGAGGCCGGCCAGATGACCCTGCACACCCGCGAAAAGGACATCACCGTCTTCCTGGCAACTTTCATCGCCCAGTTCAAACCCCTGGAGCGAAACGGGCCGCAATTATTGACCCGCCTGCCGGACCACCCGGTGCACATCTTCTTGGATGAAGACAAACTGGAAAAAGTGGTGTCCAATCTCATCATCAATGCGTTCAAGCACGTGCCCGCCGGCGGCAGGATCATCGTATCCCTGGAAGAACAGGATGATCGGGTCTCGATTTCTGTCAAAGACAACGGCCCGGGCATTCCCCGCGATCACCTGGACCATATCTTCGATCGGTTCTACCAGTTAGGCAACAAGGGTAAAAGGGCAATCCACAGTACCGGCATCGGTTTGTCCCTGGTAAGGGAATTGGTCACCCTGCACGGCGGCGCGATCGAGGTGAGCAGTGAGGAGGGTTTCGGCTCCGAATTTACCGTGATCCTGCTCAAGGGCTCGAACCACCTGAAGCCGGAGCAGTTGCCCTCCGGCTCCGACCCTGACGAAACTGCGGCCGAACCCGCGTCACCCTGGGATACCCTGATTCTTCAGGAAACCGAAGACCTTCCGCCGGCCGCCGCCGAAAGCAGCGGTGATCGCGGTCGAACCTCCATCTTGATCATCGAGGACAACCACGAGATCCTGGCCTATTTGCGCCGGAACCTGGAAACGCGCTTCGAGGTACTGACGGCCGTGAACGGTGAAGACGGCCTGGTGCAGGCCCGCGAAAAGGTGCCCGACCTCATCATCAGCGACGTGATGCTGCCCGGTATCGACGGTTTGGAGGTTTGCCGCCGGGTGAAAACGGACGAGCTCACCAGCCACGTGCCCTTGATCTTACTGACCGCGCGCGCCTCGACCGACCAGACCGTTGCGGGTCTGGACTCGGACGCCGACGCCTATGTGACCAAACCCTTCAACATGCGCATTCTGAATTCCCTGATCGCCAACCTGATCCGCAATCGCCGCCTGCTGCAACAACGCTTCGCTAAAACCATTACGGCCGCGGCCACGGAAATCGAGGTCCCCTCCGATGAGATGGTCTTTCTGAAAAAGGCCGTTGCCTGCATGGAAGCGCATGTCGGCGAGTCGGACTACGGTATCAACGAACTGGCCGAGGAAATGGGTTTCAGCCGGCGTCAACTGCACCGTAAGCTATCGGCCATCACGGGCAAAACGCCCTTCGAGATCTTCCGCGGCCTGCGCCTGAGCAGAGCTGCCCAACTCTTGAAGAACAATACGGATCAGATATCCCAAATCGCTTATTCGGTAGGTTTTTCCAAGACGCAACACTTCTCGAAGCTGTTTCGCGAGGCCTACGGTATGACGCCCTCGGAATATGCCGGTCGCCACCGGCAAACCAAGGCGACCGAATCTTGAAAAGATCGGGCCGTCACAACGGCCCGGACAGAGGGAAACATTCAACAATCCTCAGGCAAGGATTCAACCGGGGTGCAGCAGGGCTTGGTTTTGTTACTGAAGCTGCCCCCGTAATTCGTGCCGCCCATCAAAGCGGCTTGCTCTTCCGATAATGTGGTCAAGAAACTTGTTACTCTCAGTTCGGTCAAGTTGATCTTCTTTTTCATAATAACCCCTTCAGTCTTTTTTAGCCGGCCGGGCTTTTGTGGTCACTGTCATTATAGAAACCGCGAAACCTCCTCGCCACACCCGTAACGGACTTGATTCCACCTGGATGTGGACATGGCAGAAATGGGGTGCCATGCCGGCACAAACGGGGTGTGCGGCCCAAACCCGGCGCCGGCCCGGAATGAAGCGGGGAGGACCGCCCCGTTGGGGACACGCGTCCACCCCGATCTTGCGATGTCAAGGACCGGGTGCCCGTGTGTCCCCCATCGGCCGGCGACGGGGACGTAAGATGGCTTTGCAAACGGCGACCGGCCCGACGGTAGGCAACGGACAATAACATGTCACCTACGATATACGGGACCGCTAGCCACGCCCAAAAAGCTTTACTTAGCAAAGGAGTATGAGATGTTGAAACCCGCATTAGTTTTTCTTACCTTTCTCTTCATGGCGGCCCCGCTCGCGGCCCGGAACTCGATCGAGCACTTCCTGCCCGTCAACCATGAGGATCTTTCCGCCGAGGAGCGCGCCCACTTCGTTCAATTTGAAACCATTAACTATTCCCTGGAAGACATTGCCCGGCAGTTAGCCGCTTCCCTGACCGACAAAAGCCTGCGCGACCTGATAAAAAACGAAGCCGCCAAAATGGCAACCGGCGACTACGAGGTGCTTTACCGCCAGGTCGCCAACAGCCGCCTGGCCGACGGCCTGACCCTGCGCGCCAAACTGGCAAAAGCCGATCGTTCCGGCAAGCGCAACACGGCCGCTTCTCTCCAGCGTTGGGACGATATGACCGTGCCCCTGCCCAAACTGCACTTCGCCGTGCCCACCGGTACCGAAGCCTGGGAAACCGAAACCACCATTCCCCTGGTCGCCTTCGTTCCGCAGGGCGTTCGCGAAGAGAACCTCTCCACCGCTAAAGCCTTCGATCCCGCGGGCAATGTCTTCTGGCTGGACGCGGGCGTAGAGCCCGAGATGACCGTGATCGTGGTCTCCCTCAACGAGCGTGTCGATGAAAACGGTAACCTGAAGAGCCTGAGCCTGAAGGGCGGCAACCCCTCCATCCTGGATGCCGGCATTCAATTTATCACCGGTGATCCCGACCCCATCGATATCATTGATCCCATCGATCCTATCGATCCCCCCATCGATCCCATCGACCCCATCGACCCCATCGATCCCCCCATCAACACCACTTGCAGCAGCACGGTTCACGAATACGGCGACCAGGAACTCATCTACCAGATCAAGATTTTGGACGACAACGAAGGCTGGCTGCTCGGCAAGCCCGAAATCTATGCAACCTACGCTTTTGCAAGCAGCCCCAGCGGCAAGTACTACCTGAACAACGTGGACGATGAAAATCTGTGGTACACCGTCAACGCTCCGCTGTTCTACTGGCAGGCTTCCTACGGCGACACCTTCGGCATCGCGATCATGGAAGAAGACGGCGGCAACTTCGGCACCCTGACCCTGGAATGGAAGTTCATCAAGTACGAACTGCCTATCAAAAACAACGACGACGAACTGGGTTCCTTCTTCGTCCACTTCGACGATCCCCAGTGCGGCTTCTACAGCACCGGCAGCGCCCAGGTGAAGATGCGCTACCGCTAATTCCGTAAACCGAAAATCATCCCATTCACCATTCCCCTTCAGACCCGGGGCGGCAGACACGCCGCCCCGGGTTTTTACCGTTGCGTCGTTGATACACGGCAGTTGTTTTGACTGCTTTCCATTTGTTATGTCTTGACACTCAGATAGAAAATTGTTGACTGCCCCCCTCTTCATTTCAATGGTTACCGGAGCTCAAAAATGAAAAAAGCTCTCTTTTTGCTTCTCCTACTTCTTACATTCCTGCCAATCCAAAACCAGGAGGCCCGAGCGGATATAACGCTTTGCATTGCATGCATCAATGGTTGCGATATCCTAGGTACAAAGGAAGAGCGCGCTCGCTGCAGAACGAAATGTGGCGAGGGGTGCGGTAGGAATTGGCCTTTCGACCCCATTTAAAAACTCCCCCATCATGTACTCCAGGAGGATGGATTGTTTTTTTTATCGATCCTGGCATTCGGTATCCAATTCGACAGGCTTAGTCTGGAGGAACTCGATATCTTCCAGCCGAATCATGTTCAAATCTACAAGGTGAGTCAAAACTACCTGATCAGTAATGATCTGGATCACCGGCTGGTGTTGATCGATAGCAAGGGCAAGGTGGTCAAGAATCGGGTGCGGGGCCCGGAGAACTTTTCCAGCAACGCATTCTGGGCGTAACCAATGATAAAGTCCTGATCATTTCCAACTACAAGCAGGTGATTGCCTTCGACCATCGGCTCAATCGACGGTCCGAGTCATTCCCGCCGTTACCTTTCAGGAGTTGGGGCGGCATTGTCACTAAAAAAAGCACCTATCTTGTATTCTCCGGTTTAGGAGCGCCCACCTACGGCTTGACGGAACTGGCTTTGGAAGAAAAGGAATGGAAGGTTCTGGAAAAGGCAATCAGGGTTTATCGAACCAGAGATCTGGACATTCATTCAAATGTTAGATACCAGAACGGTTGGTCATTCCTTTATCCGGGCGAAGCCGATGAAGATGTATATACGGTAGATATTCACCACCCCAAAGAACAGGCAGTCGAGGCCCCGATCTTAAAACTCCATGCCGATGTCACGCAACTATGGGATCTGGCTTCAAATAAAAAGCCGGCCGTCTATATCCTGTCTGTGGCAAGAGGCGAGGAAAGCTTCTATGTAACACTGTCCGTTACTGACGCTAAATTCAATGGGCTCGGCTTCTTTTTGGATGAGTTTGCGCATAACGGCGACTTCAAAGGCCGTAAGGAACTCCCGAACCGATCATTGCTGATCTGGGTCCAGGGCGGTAAAGAAGTCTTTCTGCTGGATAAGGAAGAGCTGATCTTAACGCAGCTGAAGCCATAAAAGCTATTAGGCTTACCGGTCGCTTCGTAACTTTCATAACGAAAGGCTTCAGTCTTTTACTCTCCAGAGGAACATGTCTCCCCGTCATACAAGTATGATCGGTCTTGCGATGAACTCACGAGCAAGATCCCAGGTTACTCCGGCTCGCCCTGCCGGTAGGACTTCATCTTTCCCCCTACGACGACCCAATTAAACTTGGCCGCGGTCCAGATATGCATATCCACCTTGACCGGTTCGTCCATCGATGCCGTGGTTACCGATATGACGGCCGGGTTCTCCACGGCGTGGTTCGTCAACGAGGTGCCGCATTCGACGCAGAATTCACGCACCAGGTCCGGGGATGATTGGTAGCGTTTCGGGTTGCCCTTGGTAAAGGTGAATCCCTCGGCCGGGAAATCCGCCCAGGCGACCATGGGCGCGCCGACCGCTTTGCGACAGCGGGCGCAATGGCAGTTCACCACCTTGAGGGGTCCTCGTTCGGCTCGATAACGCACCGCGCCGCACAGGCAGCCGCCTTCATAATTTTTCACGGGTTGTTTTCTTTTGAACGGTTTCCCTGAACCCGGTTTGGCCTCGCAGGTATGAGTTTCAGGATTCGGGGTCTTCCTTTTGAGCAGGTAGTGGCGCGCATAGGCCTCTTCCAGGTTTCGGTCGCCGCTTTTGGTGAAACGGAGCGGCATTCGCCCGTTCTTGGTTTTCCGGGTATAGGGATGGATCCTCCAGGACATGTTGGAACTCACGGCATGGCAATGCAGGATGCGCAGGACGCGGGACAGTTTGGCCAAATTGGCGATCAGCACCTTCTCCAGGTAGGGCGCTTTCCCGTTGCGCCAGTCGTCCTCCGCACTCTCGCTCAGGTAGTCCATGCGGCGAAACACTTCGATCGGCGTGACGGCGTCCTTCTCGGCCAGGATGGCGGTAACGGCTTTACAGACATTGGGATAGAGTTTGTCCTTGCGATAATTGGCGGCATTGACTTTCTTCATAGGACCCTCCTCCCGATACGCCGGATATTCTAGCCCCATCGCGGCCTGGAATCCATCAGCTTCATGAGAAGTTGCCCTAAATCTGTCATATTCAAAACGGAAGCATTGGAATTTCCGCCGAATACCGGGGCGTCAAGCTTCGACCGCGTATCCGGCCTCTTTCAGGTAGCCCTCCGATTCGGGGTGCATGGCGAAGATGCGACGCATGAGGGCTTGGGCTTCCTGGAAATGCTCGGGGCGATTGGCCAGGATGCCTCCTAACTCAACCATGGCTTGATAATCGTTGGGATTGAGCTCCAGGATCTTGCGCCATCGGGTCTCCGGTTCAATCTCATCATCAGCCGTCAGCTTCAGTTTGGTCGCCGGGTCCTGAACTCCCTCGATTACTTCTTCCGCTGTTGCGTCATCGAACTTCCTGGCTGCCGCGATTATCTGTTCGGCGAACAGATCGCCGTATATAGGGTTCCGACAGTGGGGCCGGTAGTCTTGCGCCACTTCGCGATCGTAGCCCAGCTGTAAGCGGGCCCTGGCCGCGATCAGGTGCGCGGGCATATAATCCGGCAGAACCGAGATCAGTTCGCAGGCTGCGCCCAGAGCGGTTAGGGCGTCATCTCCTTCCAACAGGTTGAGGGCCCTGTTGATACGATCCTCGGCTCCACGTGAATTGCGTAGCAGGGGTTTCGATTGCCAGGTGGGTTTGTGTTGCAGCAAGCTGCCGTAGTACGACGCCCGGCGCACCATGTCCACCGCCTCGGTGCGTTCATTCACCACGTAGCGGTAAGCTGCTTCACCCAATTCTTCCAACAGGTTGCGGTCGTTGTAAAGCAAGGACAACTTCCGGTAGAGCCCCTGATGGGAATCGAAGAACAGGGCGGTTCTACCGTCTTCGGCCGTCGCCCTATAGGGCGGCGCATCCGCCAGTACGGGCGCGATGCCGAACGAGCCGTATTCCAGGAACTTACTGTCGGAACGGCAGCGGTTGAAGGCAGTATCCAACAGCGGGGCCAGACCGATGTCCAGGGTTTCCAGCCAGTCCTGGTAATCGCTCATGGAACCCGGGGGCGTGTAGCGCAGTTGGTCAGCGCTCATACCGCCGAAGTAATCGTCAAAAACGTGTTTGGCGCCCATGAAGGAGAAAACCACGTCTTCGTGTTCGGCGCAGAATCGCGCTATGGTCGGCGCTGCCGCGGCCAGATCCCCGGCATGCCCCCGCGAACCACCCCACCCGATGATCAGGGGTTTCCCGATGGGTTTGGGCTCACTGAAACGCGCCACGTAGTTGGGAAACACCACGTGATTCCGGTTACAGGCGCCGAAGATGGAAGTCAATTCCTCGGTGCTGAACTGCAGGGCGTCGCATTCACCGGCATAGGTGAACAGGTTGGCGCGGTTGCGCGGCGCACGATAGGCACTTGTTTCCTCGATCCAAACCCCCAGATCCAAAAGGTTGTCGGGAATCTCGTAAACGGTAGGCAGGCCCAGGCGACGCCGCTCCCTGATGACTGCTTGAAACTCAGGCGCGGTGATCATATGGGCAACCAGGACGTCGGCTTCCAAGGAGAGGCGGGCAAAGTCAGGATGGGCAATATGCAGGTTGATCACTTCGAATTGCGGATGTTCGCTCAGCGCCGCGCCCGGTTGATCGATCCGGTAGGTATAATCGCCCGAGTGGGTATGATGATAGTGATGAACCTGTAACAGAAGGTAGCTTGCCATGACATCCCCTACAGCATTGGTTGTGCGGAGCCGAGGGATTGGTTGATTCGGCCTTGGAGTGGTGGATTGGTTACCATGGACCGGATGAAAAAACCGGGTATAAAGCGAGCCTCAGATTCAGCGCCGGAATGCTGTGGGTGGGTGTCAGACGGCAAAAGAGGTTTCGTAGCCGCCCGATCGATAAACCGACTTTCTGAGCGAGTATTATTGTAACCGAGACTTTGGACCTTGCAAACAGGTTTACCACATTTTTAAAAATTCCTACCCGGAGGGCGGTTCACGTGCGCCGAAAGGTCGAACAGCCCTTCGGCGCTGTAAATATTAGGGTTGATTGACAAAGTTCACGCCGCGACCGTCTTCGCCGCCGCGAACGCGGTTCATCTTTTCTTTCAGCACGGCAAAGCTGCCGGCGAGGCGTTGCATTTCTGTAATGGATAAGGGTTGTTTCTTCATAGGGGAATCCTCCTGATTTTTGTTGCGTCGTGCGCCCAATTAAAAGGTACAGGCGAAAAACACGGCCGAAATGATCAATAATAGGTGCAGCCCCAGCCCGGGCCCACACCTACACCTGGAGACTCCCATGAAGTTATACAAAGGCAGAATTCCCACCGACCCCAGTCCGTTGATGGACGCCATCAATCGCTCCTTACCCTTCGATATCCGCCTGTTGCCCTACGATGTGGCGACCAACAAGGCCTGGGCCGGAGAATTGTGCCGACTGGGCATATTCAGCCAGGCGGAACACACGGCCGTCCTGGAACGGCTCGATGAGATCACGGCCGCCTATGAGGCAGGCGATTTCCAGCCCGTCCCCGATGACGAGGATGTGCACACCCTGGTGGAGCGACTGCTTACCGAAAAGCTGGGACCCGCGGGCGCCCGCATCCACACCGGCCGCAGCCGCAACGATCAGGTGGTTTGCGACCTGCGCCTGTATACCCGCGACGCGCTGGATGAACTGATCGACGCGGTCAGACAGTTACTGCGGGTATTGCGCGACCGTGCCGAGGAACACGCCGAAACCCTGCTGGCCGGCACCACCCATCTGCAACCCGCCTTGCCGATCACCCTGGGACAGTTTCTACTCTCCCTGGCTTTTGCCCTGGTGCGCGACATGGAGCGCTTGTTGGACGCTCGCAAGCGGGTGAACCTGTGTCCCTTGGGTTCCGGCGCCATGGCCGGCTCCGGCTTTCCCGTGGATCGCGCGGCCCTGGCCGAAGCGCTTCAGTTCGAGGGCGTTCTGGAAAACAGTATCGATGCGGTTGCCGACCGGGATTTTTGTCAGGAGGCGGCCGCCGCCTGCGCAATCCTGGCCGATCACCTGTCGCGCTACGCGGAACAGTTCATCATTTGGGCGAATCCCGCCTTCGGTTACATGCGCTTTGCCGACGAATGGTCCACGGGTTCGTCTATGATGCCCCAAAAACGCAACCCGGACGCCATGGAACTTGTACGCGGCAAAGCAGCCAGGGCCCAGGGCGCCGTGACCACTTTGCTGTCCCTTACCAAAGGCGTGCCCTTGACCTATGCCAAGGATTTTCAGGAAGACAAGGAACCCTTGTTCGACACGCTCGACAATCTCACCCTGAGCGTCCGGGTGATGAAAGAAGCCGCTGCCTCCGCCGTCTTCTTCCCTGAAAAACTGGCCGCCATGTTAAGCGACGACATGTTGGCAACCGATCTTGCCGATCACCTGGCCCGAGCCGGTGTCCCCTTCCGGGAGGCACACGAACGCGTGGGCGCTCTGGTCAGTGACTTGGAAGCCGAAAAGCGTACCCTCTTGCAGGTGGAGGATTCGGAACTGTCGGCGCGGTTCCCGGAGCTTGGGCCGAATCCGCCGAAACTGGACTTCGCCGCCTCCGTTGCGCAACGCGCCGTACGCGGCGGCACCGCCCCGTCATCCGTCAGGGAACAAATCCGGCGCCTGGACGAGGTTTTGCCGAAGTCCTGAAGAAAGAGGGAAGCCGGGATGGATAGGAAGCCGGGTGCAGTTGATCTTGTCCGTCAATCTTACTTGCCGTAACGATTGGTCAGGAAGCGGTAAACGGCCCGCAGTGCCGTTGCTTCCCCGCCTTTCGGACTGCCCGGAACCGCATCCTGGCGCCAACCGTAAACATCCATGTGAATCCAGGCTTTAAAAGGACGTACGAACTCGTGCAGGTAGAGGGCGGCGGTGATGGAGCCGGCCATTCCGCCCTTGGAGATATTGTTCAACTCGGCCACGTTACTCTTGAGTTTCTTCACATAGGGAAGCCACAAGGGCATGCGCCAGACCGGATCGGCCACCTGTTGACCGGCCCGGTCCAGATCCGCGGCGATTTCATCCGAGGGAGTCCAGAAGCCGGGCAGGTCCTGGCCGAGCGCCACCCGGGCAGCGCCGGTCAAGGTCGCCATGTCGATCAGCAGTTCGGGCTCGTCCTCCAGGGCATAGGTCAGGGCATCGCATAAGATGACCCGGCCCTCGGCGTCGGTATTGCCGATTTCCACCGTTTTGCCCTCGCGGGTCTTCACCACGTCGCCGGGACGGTAGGCATTGGGACCGACCGCATTCTCTACGCAGGGAACCAACAGGCGCAGATTGACGGGCAGCTTGGAGGCCATGATCAACCGGGCCAGGGCGGTGGTGATGGCGCCGCCGCCCATATCTTTCTTCATCAGTAACATGCCCGCGGCGTTCTTCAGATCCAATCCGCCGGTATCGAAAACCACACCCTTGCCGACCAGGGTCACCTTGGGATGCCCGGACTTGCCCCAGCGCAGGTCCATCAGGCGCGGCGCGCGCGTACTGCCCTTGCCGACCGCGTGAATCGCCGGGAAATCCTGTTCCAGCTTGGAGCCGCGGATCACTTCTAAACGTGCGCCGAATTCGCGGGCGATTTCCTCGATATGCGTTTCCATTTCGTCGGGTCCCATATCTCCGGCGGGTGTGTTGATGAGATTGCGCGCCAGATAGACGGCATCGGCCGCTCGGGCGGCAAAGGCGGTGAGCTTGCTGTCCTCGATACAAAGCGTTGGTCGCGGCTTCTCGGATTTCTTGACGTAACGCTCAAAGGCATAACCGCCCAGGCACCAGCCCATGGCGGCCTGCTCCGTATCGAAACCCTCCATGGAACTCAGCTTGAAGGTATGATTCGCGGGCAGGGATTTGGCCAGGGTCGCAAAAAGATGAACGGTGTTGCGCGGATCATCGGGCGGTTCCTGCATTCCCAGAAGGACGCATTTCAGCTTGCCGGAGGGTTCGGGCACGCGTAGGGTTTTGCCGAACCCGGCCGTGAATTCCATGGTTTCCACAAGATTGACATGAAAGGCATCGGCCTTTTTGCACCAGGCTTCCAGCCCATCTTTATCGACGGGAATCAAAGCAACGGCATTATCGGGGCAACGATCGGTCAAGAAGTACATGATTCACCCTCTCGGCAAGGTATTTCCAAGGCCCTTCATTCTAACCCCGCACGGCCCTGAAGGGAAGTTTTCTCCCGAGACATGCCATAGTTTTCGGGCCTGCAAAGCATCACGCTTTATAAAAAGAACGGTCCGGGTGCACGAGGCAGCTTTCCGGGATACCAGCAGCACAGGCCTGTCCGATCTGGTGATTCACGAAGCGTAGCGAAGAGTAGAAAGCCTCAGAGAGAATCCCAAGTGGTATGATGGTTGGGATCAGGAGGCGGCATGAAATTCTTCAACACGGCCGGGCCGGTCAACCCGGAAGACCACTACATGTTGGATCCGCTCAGCCGGATCGATCTTTCGGGGTTGAGATCTCTGATCAAACAGAAGAAGTATTTCGTGCTGCATGCCCCGCGACAAACCGGCAAGACTTCCATGTTGTTGACGCTCATGCATCAAATCAACGCCGAGGGAGACCGGAGATGCCTCTACGTCAATGTGGAACCCGCGCAGGCCGCACGCGAACATGTCGGCGATGCCATGGGCTCCATCATCACCGAGTTGGCGGACAGGGCTCGCATCCATCTCGGCGATCGTTTTCTCCTCGATCGTCTCGCTGATTTTCGGGAGGGTTCAGCGCATTCTCTCTTGCGCTTCGCGCTGACGGCCCTTGCCGAGAGTGACGAGAAACCTCTCGTGCTCCTGATCGATGAAATCGATTCATTGGTAGGCGATACGCTTGTTTCGGTCCTGCGCCAATTACGGGCGGGATACGACATGCGACCCCGGCATTTCCCTGCCGCCATCATCCTCTGCGGCGTGCGCGATGTACGCGATTATCGCATCCACGCCTCCTCCGAAAAAGAACCGGTCACCGGCGGCAGCGCCTTCAATATCAAGGCGAAATCGCTCCGACTCGGCAACTTCAGCAGAGAAGAAACCGATGTCTTGCTCCGGCAACATACTGAAGAGACCGGACAAGTGTTCACCCCCAAGGCAGTGGAATCTATTTGGGAAAACACTCGCGGGCAGCCCTGGTTGGTCAATGCCCTCGCCTATGAGGTGACGTCCGAAGTCAAGGCCAATCGCGATCCCGCCGTGACGCTCACCGCGGAGATGGTGGCAGCGGCTCGCGAGAATCTGATCCACCGTCGAGAAACCCATCTGGACCAGCTCACGGACAAACTCCGTGAACCACGTGTTCATCGGGTCATCGCCCCCATCCTGGCCGGTGAGGCAAAATCCACGGATCTCCGCGACGATGACGTGGTCTACGTCCACGATCTTGGTTTGATCGAGACCCGACCCCAGATCGAAATTGCGAACCCAATTTATCGGGAAGTCATTCCCCGGATGCTGACCTACCCCACCCAGGTCAGCCTGTCTCAACAGACCCACTGGTACATCTCGACAGATACCGGCCTCTTGGACATGCCCAAACTCCTGCAAGCCTTCCAGCAATTCTTCCGCGAACACAGCGAATCCTGGGTTGAGCGCTTTCACTATAAGGAAGTGGGTCCACAATTGCTGTTACAAGCCTTTCTCCAACGCGTGCTCAACGGGGGCGGTCACATTGAACGGGAATACGGTCTGGGCCGCGGCCGAACCGATCTCCTGGTAACCCTGCCTCACCCGAACGGCATTCAGAGAATCGTATTGGAATTGAAAATCCAGCGCGGGAGTCGTGAGTCCACCATTGATAAAGCGTTGCCTCAGATCACCGCATACATGGATCGTTGCGGTGCGGACGAGGGCCACCTGATCCTCTTCGACCGTAGCGAGCGCAAATGGGAAGACAAGATCTTCGAGGGGGAAGTCGCTCACCAGGGTATTGTCGTCAAGACTTGGGGTATGTGAGGTTAGCTTACTTTCCAATTAGTCCGGTCCTCATCTGGGCTCGAAGATGATCACTTGAACATGCGACAGCGGTTTGAACGCCGTTTCGATTCGGAATTTCACCTCGGCCCAAGGCAATCCGCCCAGACCACAACCCAAGGGTGGTAGGGCAATGCTGCGGATGTTTTTTTCGCGGATTACCTTGATTAGGTCATCCAGCCCGGTCTTTACATCCTCAGATATGGCTTTTCCCCGCCAATGACTGCCAAAGTCTTAGCGATCCGGCTTAAAACCATATAGCACCCTTGTATTTTCACAAAGTTCGAATAATTATGAGCGGATCGAAGAGAATGTCAATTCACAGATTATCAAAACGGACTATAATGAAACTGTTAGCTTCCTAACCTATTGACCAATCCCTTGAGGAATCGATGCCGAAGAATCCCTACATTGCAGGAAATCCAGTTGGGAACTCCAATGCCTTTTTTGGGCGTGACGATATCCTGCGCCGGGTGATGCGCATGCTTCGAAGACCGCAAGATGACGGTATCGTGTTGTATGGTCAACGGAGAATCGGTAAGACCTCCATTCTTCAAAAACTTTCCCGGATATTGCCGGAAAAAGGCCCCTGGCTTCCCATTTTGTTCGATCTTCAGGATAAGGCGACCTTACCCCTGGATGAGGTGATTCGCGGCTTGGCCGGCGCTATTGGCAAGAAGTTGGAATGCGACGGCTTGGCGCCTGATTCCAATGTGCAAACCGACTTCCGAAAAACATGGTTGCCCGGCGTGCTGTCACGCCTTCCCCAAGATGGGCAATTAGTGGTTTTGTTCGACGAATTCGATGTGGTCGGCAATGTTAATACGGAAGGCGCCGCAAGTGAATTGTTCCCTTACCTGCGCAAGTTGCTGAGCCCGGATTACAAGGGCATTAAATTTGTTTTCGTGGTAGGTCGAAACGTTGAAGACCTTAGATCCAAATATCACAAATCCTTGTAATCATTATCTTTTCGCCGGACATCAACTCCGATCTCTGCTGTAATCAATATGAAGAAGTGGATCAATACTGAGCGTGTTCGGCTCATACTTGTCCCTTTTTATTTTTCAGGGGAAAGGAAGATTTGATATGCAGACGCCGATGGAAGAGGTTCGTGAATGGCTGGAGAGATGGGTATGCGCCGCGAAAACACCGCAAG